>Ga0209186_1000708_pt1 | contig 25986 bp, 34 predicted proteins | sample SidtaG_FD_187426 | JGI IMG/M metagenome (GOLD analysis project Ga0209186, IMG submission 187426) | Marine algal microbial communities from Sidmouth, United Kingdom - Sidmouth_Male2 metaG (SPAdes) (version 2) | ecosystem: Host-associated > Algae > Red algae > Unclassified | place: Sidmouth...
GGACGCCAAGTCGGGGGGGGCGCCAAAGCTCGTGGGTGGCCGTGTTGCGATCAGTTGGGCCTCTTCAAGTGTGTGCGTTGTGGTGTGGAGTGCTTGTGTGTTTCCATTGTCCTCGTTCGTCCCTCATGTGAGGGACGGAGTCGGCTGGTTGTGTTTCCTTTCAATGGTTTTTGTTAGGTTGTGTTCTATAGCGTGCAATGGGTCATCTCGCTGTGCTTCATGTTGCAGGGTTCGGCCTCTGGGCGGAGCCTCCAACGGTGTTCCATGAGGTCTCGCTTCAGCATCGCGTGCTGAGCCGCGCTGGTCACCCGGCTGCCCGCGTCTTGCATCGCATCCATGCGAGATACTGGATCATTGGGTGCATTCTCCCCGAGCGGTGCGCCCCCCCCTCCATAGTCCTCAGTCCCAGCAGGCCCACTACCTTCTTCCGGCGCACCGCCGGGTCCGCCTGTATCAATTATTGACCCGGGCGGACATGGCTCGGTGCGCCTGCTTGTGCGGAGAACGGCGATAGATCATAAGCTTCAATTTTCAGGAGCAAGAAACATGTGCGTAAGAGCAAGAAAACGAAGAAAATCAAAAAAGGCAAGATGCGAAACGAAGAACGTGAGGAGGGCAGCACCTCACATATCTGGTTGAGGGACTGTGGGCTCCTTGCGGCGGTGAGAGACGATCATGTTGTTGATAATAGCCCAGCAGGTGCCCACCTGCACCAGCGTCCCAACACGGCGGAAGCGCGCCGTGTTGATGGTTTTGAGAATAGCGCAGCAGGTGCCCACCTGCACCAGCGTCTCAGCACGGAGGAAGCGTGCCGGCTGCTCTAGTATGCTCCACTCCTGAAAGAGGTAGGCGTACACGTGCTCTGCGTCCTTACGCCTCCCTTCCTGGAAGGACGCAAAGTACTTCTCCTTCGCGCTCTCCCCAGCGGACGTGTGATGAGGACCGCCCACTTCGGGTAGATCCCGTCACACAGCACGTACGGCAATGTGCGCTCGACACCATTCACTGTGTAGGAGATGGGGGGAGGGAAAGAACCAGAAGTCATTGAATTAAAAGGAAAAAAGGCCATAACGTTCAAATCATTCGTAGTGCCGGGTAAGCCAATATAGAAATGCCACAGATACAGGTCTTTGTCCGCCACAGTCTCCATGACATTGGATCTCTTCTTTAACTTACCTTGGTATTGGCCATGGAAGGCCACGGGACACATCTTCCAAACCCAGTGGGAGCAGTCCACACACCCCATACATCCCGGGAAGCCCGCGTCCGCATAGTCATCCATGATGCGCTGCAGATCTGCTCGAGTGGTCTCTCGTAGATAAAGAGGTTGGTACTTCTCAACCACGAAGCTTGTAAATCGCTGTACAGTCTGGTTAATAGTTGACTCTTCCAGTCGATTGTACTCGTCCACCTCGTCTGCAGGCAATCCATATGCAAGCACACGCAGAGCAGCGGCGACTTTCTGCAGAGTAGACGACTGCATCGTCGGCGGTTCTGCCCGCCCGCTGTTTCAGGTTACTTCTGGGTTGCTTCGAGGCGACACATGCGCCAGTTGTGTCGCCATGAAGTCACCAAGGGGGGCTACAAAGAGAGTGATACGGTGTATCCAAGGGGACACCCAAGCAAGCGGAGAGCTAACCGGTGTGTCCGAATACCCGGCACACTTACAGAGCCCGCCTGGACAAGTAGTGTAATTCATTTAATATATCGTATTTGACAATTTGTATACATGTAATATTGTATTTATATCCTTAATGACAGTCGTCACTAGTTTTGACCTCGGAAAACCATTGTAAAGTCAACTCACAAGTACAAGTCTTACTTGCACATATGGTACGGACGAGGCCCAGACAACAGCCAGACACAACCAGCATTGTACCTAGGCGAGCGGGTTGGAGTGAGCGGGGCAGTTAGCTGGGCGAGGGCGGAACGTCAGTGGAAAACAGTGTAAGAGAAAGAACCGGCGCATCTCGAGAGGTCATGTGGGCAGTGGGACAGTGTCGGGTCTCGACAGAGAATCCGGGCTAGGGTCGTGCGGAGCGTGGGAGCCAAACGGGCACGGACGACGCGACCGGTCAGCTTGGTCGGGGAAGGGGCACACGGACGAGGCGCGGGCGAGAGGGCACACACGCGAGTGGGCCACTGCATGGGTGATCAAAGGTCCATGTAAGACGCAGTCTGTCGACGCATGGCACGAGACCGGAGCGCGGACCGGAGCGCGGGCCTCCGCCACGGCACGTCGGGCGTGTCGCCACCCCCCTCGTCCTCTCGGACGTGCTGCGTCACGGCAGTTGGGAGCCTGACGCACGATGGCCACTTCATGGTGCCGGTGGCCGTCTTGCCGCCGATCTGCGTGTCGGCGATGGGGCGGCCGCCGGGGCCCCCGCCGCTTCGTCTCCTCCTCCGTCAGCAGGCGCCGGTATCGGCGCCGCCGTGTCCCCGCGGCGGTGCGGGTCCTGCAGCTGCGCTGCTTCCGCGTGAGTGGCGATGCGGGCCCTGCGCTGCGTCCTGCTGCCGGCCCCACGGAGGCCGCAGAGCTGCGTCCCTGTGCTCTTGGTGCCGCCACAGCGCCGCGTCTCCGTGTCGGTGCCGCTTCCGTGGCTGCGCTGAGTCTCGGGGCCGGAACCCCCACCGCTTCATGTCCGCGTCCATCACCGTTGGCGCGGTGCGGCCGCAGAGGCGCGACCTCGCGTCGATGTGATGCGGCGCAGCGGCTGCGCTGCCACGGCGCGGGCGGCGGTGCCGCAGATATGACGTGTCTCGACGCCGGTGTCACCGCGGCGCTGGGCTCCGTCTCGGCGCCGGTGTCGCCGCCGCTACCCGGCCGCGTCCGTGACCGTCGTCGCCGGCGCCGCCGCCGGTGTCGGCGCAGCGATGCTCCCGGTACCACTGCAGCGCATCGTCCCCGTGTCGGCGCCGCCGCTGAGTGTCGTCTCGTAGCTGCTCCTCTTGCCTCTGCCGCGCCGCGTCCCCTCATCGGTACCGCTGCCGTCTCTGTGCTGCGTCTCCGCGCTGCTCCCGGCGCGGCCGCTACGCCGCGTATCACTGCCGCTGCCGCTGCCGCTTACGGCGTCGGCAAGTGTCAGTGCCGCTGCCGCCGCAGTGGCGTGGCTCCACTTGGCTCTGCCGGAACGCCGCTGCGCTGTGCCTTGTCTCCGACAGCTGTGCCACGAAGCGCCGCGTCGCAAACATCTGCTATGAACCACCCAGCTCTGCAGCGAACACCGTCAGGCTCGCAACAGTTAGGTACACAGGAGCCGTCATGCGCGCACACTCTTCGAGATCCTGAGGGAGTGACGACATCAACGCGCACCGCGCAAAAGTGCGAAGAGAAAAACGTCTCCGACCGGCATCCAATGCACAATAAACGACGGTTGCACAAACGCACGCATGAAATCACAATGGAACACAGGCACACGCACTCACCCTCACACGCAGAAGCGACAAAGCTACACCTCACCCCGTCGGGCGGCGACGGTTGCATAGTCCGCCGTCGCGCCCTCTCACAAAGGCGCCTGTCGGCTGTCTCTTGACGACGCTGCCCTCCTCCTCGTCCGAGGAAGTGAGGGGGAACGCACGCTTCGACAGCAGCGACTTTCCCGGGACCTCGTAGTCCTCGAAGAGGTACCGGCGGCGGCGCTCGGTGCGCTCATCAGCCGACGCCGTCTCCTTTTCGTCCTCCATGGCGGCCTCTTCGTCCGATTCTTCCGCGACTATCGATTCGTTGAGGATGGCCAAGACAGCACGCACGCGCTCAATCCGCGACAGTTCCTTTGCAGTCAAGTTTTGTGCGGTAGCCAGGTCGAGGTTCTCCCTCTCCGCTAGCATCTCCCCGTCAATACCGTCGTCGAGGTCGAAGTACTTGACCCAGACGCTGCCCGGCCGCTTGGCTTCGGCAACAAAGAAGTCAAGCTCATGTGCGAAGGCGGCACCGTGCGAGTTGTGATGGGCCTTCTGGTCCTTCTGGACGTTCTTGGCGCCAAACGCCATGATCATCAAATCCATGAGGAGCTAAATCTGGGTAAGGGGTGTGGCGTGGCAGTCAGCAGGAAGAAAGCACACGTCCAACATCCACGGAACGCGGTAGCGACAAGAGCAATGTGTCAGTAAGCGCTGCAGGGCAGAGAACCACGTGGGGAAGGGAGCATCACAGACACGAGAAAGCACAGGCTTAACGAGCTGCTGTCGCAGTGCGTGCCGCACACGCACCTTGGCAGAAATCCACGCGAGCTGCGCTCTCCATGCGTGCACCACGCTCCCATCGTCAGCGGCCTGGTCGTCGACGGCCGCGTCCCCCGTCTCGGTATCATCTGTAGCAGAGCTTGTCGCGCAGAACGTATGTTTGAAGACCCGGAGGGCTTGCAAGAATCCCTTCCTGCGGCGCACGGTCATCATATACCTCCGGCCACGGAGCCAACATGCCGCCTTGCGCTCGTTGGTCGTGGCGTTGTCGACGTCCTCGTCGTTTTCATCAGCCTCCTCCTCGTCGATTGGCTCATCAAACCTGGTGCCCGCCACCTAAGCCCTCGCCGTCGCCCGTCCGATGGCGTGGTGCAAGTTGGAGCGGGCGCGGTAGCACAAGCCGCGCACGAGGTCGTGCAGCCGGACCCGCGGCTTGGCGGCCAACGTGACACCAGTCGACGGCGGTGAGGCGCCGGCGCCTTCAGAGGAGTCCAGTGCCGTCGACGGAGGGAGCGGCGACGTTATCGGTGCGGCCGCGCTGCCAGGCCTTCTCCTCCGCTTTGGCGGCAGGCGCTGCGTCAGGATCCACACAGCTTCTTGCGGCGCGCAGTCAAACGTGCGCTGAACAGCCTTCCGAAAGAGGATGGGAGAGTCCACCTCTCCATAGTAGACGTCGTCCGCCAACTACTGGTTCTTCATGTTGTGCCTCACGCGGTCGCGAACAGAGTGGCGGATGGCCGCCCGAAGAATGAGCTTCTCTTCGAGTGACGTGGCGTCGGCCCACTGCGGCGGCGGGGTGAGCGCTGTGATGGCAGAAGAGACCTGTTTCGAGCCGGCGGCGTCAGCAGAGCAGCGCGCCGCGCCGCAAGCGGCAGCTGACGTCGCGCCGCCGCTCGCAGCGGCGGACGGTCGACGATCAGAACTTGCTGGGGTACGACCACCAGCACCCGCTAAGGCTCGCGGACGAGCACCGGCCGGCATACCGACAGCTCTAGGCGCTGGCGAGGCTTGAGGCAGCAGCTGCGAGTCGTCCTCCACATCCCCGTCGTGTGCGTCGTTTGCCTCTTCGAGCGAAGCAGTCGCCGGCGGTCGGCGCCGCGGGGGTGGCAGGTTCTTGTCCCTCGCGGCCAAGGAGGCAGCGGCCGTCCTCGGGGGAGGAATGGTGGTCCGCGCCGGCGCGCCGGCGCTGAGTGGGACACGCACACCCTTCGGGCGTCGTGAATTTGCGAGCACCACAGCTTCAGCGTCAAGGACAATGAGATCAATCTCGTCGCCCACCTCAGTGCGCTCACGGCGCCGTCGCCAAGAGAGACCGCTGGGGCCACCACCGCGACGGCGAGCGGTGCTGCGGCCACCCACCAGCCGCCGCCGCGCATTGGGGCTGAAATGCCGCGCGCGGGAGTACTCCTGCCGCTCTCCTCCGCCGACGAGTCGCTCTTGTCTATTGTTGCTAGTCCTGACGGTCCGCTTGATCCTAGTATGGCCGCCGTGCCTCGAGGTACCGCGACGCCGCGCCGCTGGCGCTTCGGTGCGCGCGCCCTTTCCTCCTCTTCACCGTCGTCCGACCCGGAAAGCGAGCTTGCGTCCCCAGCGGCGCGCCCGGTAGGTGCAGCGCGACGTTCGTCCTTAAATCACCTCTTGCGGCCGGCACGCAATCTGGGGAGCTCTTCTGAGACCGAAGCAGCGGCCTCCCGCGCCGTGGCACCGGCATCCTCGTTCTCCGCCGTCGCCGCGACAACCGCGATGTCCACATCGTCGTCGTAGATGGCCAAGGGGCGAGCACTTGCTCCGCGCGGAGTAGTACGACGGGCTTTCGATCGCGTCTTCCTCGCCGCAGTATGAGCGGAAGGGTTTGCAGCAGCACCACCCCCCACCAACGGAGCTCGACTAGGACCAGTAGCTGCCCCCGTCTTCTGTGCCGTCATTACGGATAAAGCCATCGGCGCCCTCCGCGACGGGAGTCCCGTGGCTGCGTATGCGGAACCGGATGAGCGCGTGGTCCGAATCGCAGGCGGAGCCGCTTCAGCAGGGGCGATGTCGCCATCTCGCAGGGACCCAGTCGCATCCGACCGCGTCCCGTCACCTTCTGAGACCGTGATGACCATATAGACTGCGACAGATGAAAACAAAGCAGCAGCAGAGCGCGTGAGCGGGCGACAGCGCGTCACAACCAAGGCGACAGCCGAGGAGTCGTTAGGTGGTTGGGTTTAGGGTAAGCAAGAAGAGAACAAGGGGAGAGAACAGGCGGTGTGGCAACAGCCCCGGGCGCGACGTTGCCGTGTTCCAGCTTCCTTTTGCCGGCAGCGACACCGCCGATTGTGGATGCGACCTTTGCCGCCGCGTCGTCGCCGCCGGCTGGGGTAGAGCCGCCGCCGGCTGCGGTCACGTCCTTGCCGCGTCGTCGTGACCGGCGGCTGCAGTGCCGCCGTCGGCTGCGGCAGCGTCCGAGGCCGCGTTCGCGCCACGTGCGGCCGCCGTGCCGCAGTCGGCTTTGCCGCGGTCGCCCGCTGCGTCGTCGCCACCGGCGGCTGCAGCTCCTCCGTCTACTGCGGCCGCCTAGCACATCAAGGGACGGGCAGGAGCCGCCGCCGACCTTTCGCCGCCGTGATCAGTCGAGCTGCAGTCGACGTGGTTGCCGGCGGCGGCGGTGTCGCCTGCGAAGGCCACTGGCACCGCGTTCCCACCAAGAGCCGCAGCTTTGTCGGCCGGGGCTGGAAGAGCCGGCAGCAAGCCACAATCTGCCACGTCTTGCGGGCTCCAACCGTGAGCAGTCGCGCCGATCGCTCCGCTGGGCGGCACGTCGCCGCCTAAAAGGGCGACGGCTCTGTACACCCGGAGCAGATAACTTCAAGAGATCTGAGTCGCGGTTTGGCGGGCGACTTCTCTGAGTACGGCGGCCACGTCTTCGAGAATGGGTGGGTCGTGTGGAGAAGCACGGCGCCGCGAAGCCGGCTCGTCGTCGAAGTTACGTGCCGCAGAACCGATCGGCTAGCAAGGGCCAGCGCCGGCATTGTCGGTGGGCACCTTGGTTTTGCCACCAACGCCAGTGTGTCTTTTGACACCACCGGACAGGTTCAATGCCGAGAGACACGCGAGACATTCATCAGACGGTCCGCTTGCACAGGGAAAACCAAACGCAGCGGGAACACAGACGGTGTCGGCTGCCACCGGACATCGGCCGACGAAAAACCTCTCCACCGTAGCACTTACGATCGAGCTGGGGACTAACCCCACTGACACCTCGAAATACATGTGGACGGATGTGCGCCGCACGTCGGCGCTGCGGACGGAAAATAAAAAGAGCACGTCGACAGCTTGCGCACAAAGGGCTCCAGCTGGCCCACCGAGATCGTCAGCATCACTACAGGTGTCCAAAGTGAGCGGTGCCGGGCCCACAGGCTTCTACTTCGGAAACATGCGAGGCCTCGTCATTTGGGCCGGTCCAACCATCGCCACAAAGGTGGCAGGGGCGCGGGGAGTCGGCGACCTAGACGATCTTCGGAAAGACGCGGAGGACTGCTGCTGCTGGGTGCCCGCGGTTATCTCGGACAGAGGTAGCACCGTCGTAGCCGCGGTGTCTTCCGGGAGGGTTCTGGAGTGCGCACCTCCGGCGTGTCAGTTGTGTCGCCGAAGAGGGATCCAACGCACTCCTCCGCAGCAGCAGCCGCGCTGTGGGAGCCGCGGCGCTATCGCCGCCACAAGTCCGTCAAACAGAGGACGGTAGGGAGGTGCCCAGCACGCCCCCGGAGGCCCCAGCGGGCCAAACACAACAGCTGAGGTCCGGATGGGCTTCGTGTGTCTGCGATAGCCCATGAAAGGCCCCAGAACGGCTCCCAACCGGGCCCGTTACTGCCTCAATAGGGCACGCAACAGCGGACACCGTGAGCCAGCGGGGTTAACGGTTGTGCATTGTTTCGCGCTTTTCGAAAGACGAGGAACGGCGCCGCGGAGGATCGCCTCGCGCCGCATGGTCTCACGATCGTGATGCATTGCGCGACGACCGTACTCGCGCCCCTATTGTGCTGTCCGGGGGGCATGGCAGATGTGACAGGATCGCAGCGCGCTGGCGCACTGTCGGCCGTACACTTGTTGGTGTCAGGTCAGATCTCCACTCAGCAAGGCACTCAGATCCACACCGCGGGTTAGCTTCTCGTCCCCTGCGTCTTGCGTTTCTGTTATGTACCCGACGGCCGTTCGCAGCTGCACAGTTCCAGTGCACGAATGGCGAAATCGGATCGTCAGGCACAGCTCTCGCGATCCCGGCCGCTTACAGCACGATCCTCTCACTGGGCTGCGGCCGGACTGCCGCAGAGTATCGCCACCTCGACGACACTCCCTTTCGGACCCCTAGCACGTCCCTTCCTGCGACCGTTTTCCGCTCGAGGACCACCTCTTGGAGCATGGTTGACGTCGGGCAACGGCACGGGTAAGACCGGTGCATCCCGGCGTTCGCGCGTGCCCCCCTCTGTCGCGCATAGTGGCGGACGTGCAAAGCGGTGCATCCGGCTTGTGCTGCGACTCCTCCCGCGGATCAGACGTTTGTGGGCGAGCACGCACGTCGTGCATCCACGTCGCCACGGAGAGGGGATGTGGACGACGGCAGAGCGCCGTGGCGTGGGGACCATCCCGCGACGACGGTTTCCGCTGTGCCTCCCGTTGCGCGGCGGTGGACGTGCACTGAGCTGGGGGTGCAGAGAGTGTCTGGTTTAGGGTTTGTTGGGCGGCGCTTGTCAGGGGGACTGGCGCGGATGGCTAATGTGGGTCGGCGGGGGGCGTGCATGCTGCGCTGCTTGGAAGATTGGGGGGGGTCCCAGGACCGGCGAGCGTGGGGGGCGCGGTATGCGGGTGAGCGTGGGTGCGGCGGGGTGTCGACGAGCAATTTAGTGGCCATCTGGATCCACTCCATCTCCGCCGAGCCACCACGCGCACGCACCTGCTTGATCTCACCGACAACCGCACCGTCCATTGGTTGTGTCCCTACCTGCTTCACTCCCGTGGCCCTTGGCAGCCCTCTCTCATTCAACGAAGCCGTCACCCGACGTCTCTATGGGTCGCACAACGACCCCCACCACACGCACGCCCTGTCCGGAGCCTGAGCGGGTCCATGCTGGCAAGAGCGTCGCGGGACTCAGGGGCATGGGGGGCCAGACGCGGGACGGCCCCCGCATGAACGGGTTGGCTCCGGGCATCAGGGCCTCGCTGTCTCTCGCGGGAGCCCGCACTGCCGTCCCACTCGGCAACGCAGCGGCGCGGGACAGGACCGCCGCGGCAGCGTCTGGTGCGTCGGGTGCTGGAGGCGCCGACGCGGTGGCGCGCGAGGTGGATGAGCCGGGGGTGGTGCGCTGCTCCCACGCCGCTGCGCGGGCGCCGCCGAGCTACCCGGGCGGTGTGAAGCGCGCCCACCGCTACCGCCCCGGCACGGTGGCACTGCGAGAGATCCGGAAATTCCAGAGGTCGACGGAAACACTCATCCCCAAGCTACCCTTCCAGCGTCTCGTGAAAGAAGTAGCGCAGAACTACCAGACGGACCTCCGTTTCCAGTCGACGGCAATTGCGGCACTGCAGCAGGCTGGAGAGCTGCTCTTTGGCGTCATGGCCGACAGCGTGATGCGCATGCTGCACGGCGACCGCAAGACGAAGAGATGAAGGATCTGCAGCTTTCGCGCCGAATCCGCGGCCCGGACCGCGCGTGACGGGAGTCCACTTTGATGTCGTTTTGCCTTTTGTCCTGGAAGTGCTTGTAGCATGCTCTGACGACGCGCTCATTCACTTTCTTCATCGACTCCTTCACAACATGAGACGTCTATTTCTTGCGGACCCTGACCATCAACCCCACAGACGTTCCTGGCTCTCTTCGATTGCGTATAGAACGGCACCGCGCTCCAAGAGCGCCGCCGCCGCCACTGGTGCCCCTTCCGTAGACTTCTCCCCACCCCCAGTAGCCGTCCGGTGTTGACTTCGCAGCGGCGGCGACGCTCGCCAGCGGCGCCGCCGCAGCCGCGTGCAGCAGGTCGTGCGGTCTGACGCGGCGCGATGAGTGACACCCGCCACTAGTTCCAAGCACACTGAAAGTTTCCGACGTCACCTGCGTCGGCGGCAGCGGCAGCGCCGACGCCAACCACGAGTGTCGCCGCAGCGACTGCGGTGCGAAAAAAGGGGACAAGCATATGGAAAGAAAAAGTACAAACAAGAAGGAAACTAACGAGTGGTGCATGCCAGGAAACAGACCAAGCGGCACGCAGGCCTCCGAAATCAATGGTCCGGACAAACCGGCTTACTCTCGTACGCCGGCGTCGCCTTCCGCTTGTGAAAGATGTGCATGGACGCCATGAGTCTCCCCACGGCGGGGCTCGTGAGGAAGAGCTCGTGCTCCAACTCCAGCATGAAGATGGTCGCCCAGGCGCCATAGCGCTGCGGCACGTCCGTGCACATATACATTGACGCCACGGCGGGGAGAAAAAGGTCAAGGCCGTCGTGTCGTCGCAGAACCTGCTCCAGCACCGCATGGGGGTGGGCGCCAAGCAGCGCCATCCACAGGTTCACGACTGTCCCACCTCCTGGTTCGTATTCAATCAGGCGAGCAAAGAGCTCCGACACTCACACACCGACCAGCTCCACGGCGCTCTCTTCACGCGCCTGCCATAGGCAGGGGCGTAGCTTGCCTTCCCACCCGCGCAGCTGCACTAGAATGCTCTTGAAGTGGGTCGAGAAGATGATTACTTGCAGAAGCGCCCCCAGCGGCGTGTCTGTGGCGTCATCGACCATCCACAGGCGGTCTACTGCCATGTCTAGCTTCCGCTCTACAGCCTCGTACAGAAGCCGCTGCGCGGCGCGCCGCGGTCGGAGAAAGAGCGCCAAACTGTCGGGGCCCGCCGTCATGATTGTCGTGTGCGCAGGGAGCGTCTTCGACGGGGTCGAGAAGGGCTGGTGAGCGTTCACAGGCACCAGAGGGCTCACGGATCGGGCCGCACGAAACAGGGCCCCGTCAGAGGCCAACACAGGACGAAGGGGGCCAGAACACGCGACAGCAACAGAGCTGTAAACGCAGCACCTCTTCCCCTTCGTGGCGACAGGGGAGGTCACACACGCTCATCATCGTTGCCCAAACTCTTTTGACACTGCTCTGCACCTGTGTTGTGGTGGAGGCTGGTGGAGGCAGCTCTCTGACGACCATTGCCGCGGTGGATCCACGGCCCCTTGCCATCGCAGGTCACGGCATCCTTGCACAGCGCGCCAGCTCCTTTGTCACTGGCCACCACCGTGCGGCCACCCGGTGACCTTCCGGGCCACACAAGTCCGACAGGAGGTCCGTGGAGGTCCGTCTGCTGACACGCTGTGCTCTGTACAAAGAAAGTAGCGCTTTGGCACTACCGTGTGGCTGCTTCGCCCTCTTTCTGTCCTACAGGCGCCTCTTGGCTGCCTCTGTGCCCCATTGGCTCCTGAGCAACGCACCAGGACCTCGAGGCTGTCAGGCAGCAGCTCACCTAGGGATGATCGACCGCAGAGCTTTCAGAACGACGCTCACCGCATTCCGTATATGCCGTACAGCGACACGACAATTGAAGCCAGCGATCATTGCCACATCGTCACCAGGAGGCGAACAACGGCGTCGTAGTTCCCTCCTTTTGGCAACCCCTTCATGGCAGCTGCTGGCGGCGAGCTGCCTTCCGGCTCCCTTCTCCAGTCTCTTTTGCACCCGCCACGATGGGCCGCCACCTTAGGTGCCCTTATTGCACATGCAACAGGACGTTTAATCAACCCGGACACCTCAACCGCCATCTGCAAGTTCAACATCAAGATCTAGTCGACGCCACCCAAACTGTGCTCTCCGGGGCGGCGCACCCGCCGCCGCCTATCGACAGCTCGTCGGGCCACACCGGGCAGTGTGCCGGGGGTCGCGGTGGTAATCAAGGCGCCGGAGGCAGCGCCGCCCCGACCGCGGACGGCACGGGCGGGGACGCGGACGAAAACGGCGGACACTCGAGCGGCAGCGGCTCAAATACGGTCGACGACGACAACACGGACACTGCGACCGACTCTGACTGGACGGGCTCGGGCGAGACGTCGCCGAGTGACTCTGACAACTCGGCGTCCACGCAGCCGCTCACCTCCTGGGACGACGAGGAGGACGCTTCCGATGACATGCCACCCATGGACGACCTAGACAAACAAGAGCCGCCGGACGTGAGCACCCTCTTTGCCGAGATGCTGCGACATCAGACGCCGGTCACCTTCTTCGGTGACATGGACTGCGGCGCGACACTGAGCGGTCGTATCCTGCAATGGTTTCACGACTTGCGAGATGCAGACCAGTATGAGCCGGTTTTCGCCGGTCAAGGACACATGGCCGACCTCCCGCGCTTCGTCACGTCCTCCGAGCGACGCGTTTTCTCTTATGTGTGTACGGCGCGTGGAGGCGTAATGGGGCGCAAGCAGGCCGGCGACTTCTACGAGACTTTGCGAGCTGTGGAGTCGGCCACTGCCGGCGAGGTCCTCCTCGGGCACCGGTTCCCGAGCAAGACTATGTTTTGAAAGACCATCAGGAACAAGAAGCGGCGAACGCTCAGCACCCTCGGCTGGCGGACCGCGCCTATTGACATAGCGGGTAGGACGTACCACCTGCTCTATCGTGAAGCGCTCAACGCCACACAGTAGCAGGTGCGCCGGGCGCGTGTGGACCAGATACAGTGAGACGCAACGGGCCCTGAAGACGCCGAAACACGCGCTGCGCATGTGTGGTCGGGCCCCTTTGACAGTGCGGCGTTTTTAGAGAACGAGAATGACGCGCAGGACACGCTGCCGTCTGGTACGAAGGTCTTGGGCTGGCACGCTTACTCCGACAGCACGATTTTGACAGGGACCGGCGGTAAGTTGCTTGCTTCTTGTCTGCCGGTAGTCTTTGCTGAGCTTCTTGGGCTTGTGTTCGCGCCAGCCTCTTGGAATGTTGCCACGGCGCGTCCGTCACGCACTTCTCTGACCACTGTCCCATTGCGCTGCTGTTTTGGAAACCTGCTGCTCCCCTCTGTTATGGTCATTGCACAGCCGTCTCCGCCGTCCCCATGCGACTCTGTGTGATGAACATCCGTACCAAGCGCGTCCTCTGGGTGACGGTCGGATACATCCCAATGGTACTACACAAGTACGAGCCACGCGCCAAGGACAAGACGTCCGCCACGAAAGCCCAACTGCTCCAACGCTCTTTGTTCCTCATCTTCCGCAGCTGCATGGAGGCGTCGTACGTCGGATGCTCGTTGCTTCTCGCGGACGGGACGACAATGAACGTGTCGCCGCGCCTGCTGCTTTATGCATGTGACTACATGGGGGAGCGTGCTTTTCTCTCCCTCAAGCACCGCGGCAGCAAGTCCGATTGCACGCCTTGCATGGCCGCCTCGGAGGCGTTTGCGGTCCGCCGAGGCCTGAACCAGCGGAAGCGGGACGTGACGGAGACCGTCACTGCTAAGTCACAAGCAATGAGTCTGGCACCAAAACACTTATAAATAATTTCAGCAGGTGATTGCACAGAATTAATCAAGCAGCGTCGCGGATAAAGATGCAAATGAATGCGGCCAGCACCTCGCCGCAGCCACCGCGTTCTCTTTGGGAGACCTTATACAGTGCACGTCCCCTAACTGTCATAGCTGCTCGACGGAAGTGTCCGCTGCCTGTGGTAGGAAGTAAGTGACGCAGTTCCTGACGCCTGTCGCCACCCTAGGACGCAAGCTGCAAACTACCAAGGCTTCAGCCGGCCAACCGCCTTGTCCAGGCCGGACTAATCTCTGTACGGTGACTTTTGGATGGCAGAGAGGCATTCGACGCCGTGAGCACAGGCATCAGGCACGCCTACATGGCTCAAGGGTGTGCTGATCACCGCGTGAAACCGGAAATGGAGAACAGGAATCAAAAAAGTAGTCAGTGTGCTGGAAGCAAGCACAATGCATCCGCAGGAGCAAGATGGACACGCCCTCACCAACTAGTCTGTCGCAGTGTGATGCACCACTGCAGCTTGGACGTACATTAGTAGCACCAACGCGGCTATCTTACGGCGAAACCTCGGCGAACCTGATTGCCGGACGCCTGGCAGCAGCCTGTATTTTCGAACGCCTCTAGGATCGTTGAGTAACAGCAGGTCCACGCTGGCCAGCGCGTGCATGGCGACGTACGGCACGCGTGCGGCCGCTGCCTTGAGCGGTAGAAGCACCACATTGTTCACCAGCCCGTTGCAACCCTCCTCTCGCAATACCCAACAGAGCTTCGTGAGATTGCCAGCGGCGCAGCTGAAGATGAAACAAGGCGCAGTTCTGATCTCCGTCACGGAAACATTTATAGGCACGGCCGCCGGCAGAGGAATGCGCTGCGGCAGAGTCGACCTCCACCGCTAAAAACGCCACCGATGCGTCGTGGTGGCTAGCTTCGGCACTTCTAAGGGCAGCCGCCGCCGCAATGTATGCGCAATGGCCGCCACCGGCAGTGCCAGCGGACCAGTGCGCAAAACGCGATCGGCTGGGATGAGCCGCCCTATCTAGGTACTGCATATCGCCTGTCGACGAGCAGCGAGCGCACCACCACGTGGCTGTATCGGACCGTAGTCCTTAGCATGCGCATTCCACTCAGTCGTCACATGAGGCCGATCTTGTTCGGCAGGCACGCGTCATAATCGCCGTCGAGTTGGTCAAAGAGGCGCTACATGTGTAATTTCCGGGACGAGCCCTTTGTTGACACGGCTGAGGGCAGCAGGAACTGGTTTATTGGTTACGATTGCAGCACTTGCAACAGCCACGCCGGCTGCAGGTCCGGCTGCCGTCGATCCTAATCGAACGCATCGGCAATCAGCAATCAACACGCACCCGAAGCGGAGTATTGCACGGGAGGCACCGTCGGCCCGCAGGAAGCCGCCGGCTCCGCCCGAGACGAGCTCCAAATGACAGGGAGAAGCAAACACTTATCTCACGACTTCTCCCTGCCTCGGTTGGACGGCCATACAGCACCCAGTGGCTTGCGTATGGGTTTCCGTGTCGGCGGAAGCGCTGTTTTCCAGCTGTGGCGCCAGTGTTGAGTCGATATCTGAGGTCACGCAACCGCAGTGGCGACGGCGCGGGCTCTGTCGGGAATTAGACTAGCAAGAGACAAACGAAGACTGCCCAAACGTTCAGCACACAGCCCGACATGGCGTGAGACAACAGCGGCGTGGGGCGATGCCGACCTTGGCCACTACCGCGAGCCGCAGCCCCGACTCGACTTGTGTGTACCGCAGGCAGCTCAGTGACGGCAGGTTAGTCAGAGGCCCCTCATGCAGAGCGGAGCACTGAGCGGCACAGCATGTGAGAAGTTCTGTTACCATCGTTTCGATGTCAGCTGGAGCGCCACTTCGAGAAGGCCGGTGGGCCGGAGCGTTTTCTGGGGTGGCACGGAACCCTGGTACTCCTATGTTTGACAGGGACGCCAGGGGCTTGTCATGGTTCCATAAAGGCGTCACGGTGGGGTGGTCAGATTCGGAATCTTGGGGGGGTCCGGGGGAGTTTTCAGGTGGCATCTGGGTCGCGAGTGGGGGCCCTGGCGGTTTTACTCGGCTTTGGTGGCCTATTCCTATGCTACATGAGGGCCTAATGACGGCTGAATTGTGCCGTCATCCTCCGTGTAGGCTCCACGCCTGACTGCACCTCTGCGGAAGCGGAGATCTCGAGCATGCGCGCCTGATCGGAACCCCCCCCCCCCCACCCTCGCTCCACTCGTCTCTCACCCTTCCCTTCACTCACCCGCTCACCCCTCGCCTTCCCTACCGTCATACGTCCCCGCCGATGCCGACTGCGGCTGGAAAGATTTCCGCGGACGCCCCCACCAGGGTGGTGTTGGCTGTGGCACTGTGTCCAATGGCCAACTCTCCTCTTGATCGGCAGCAGGGAAGCTGGACCCTCAATTCTGAGTCACAGAGCACTACCTGGCCGGATAAAACCGCCGCAGATCGGCGTTCATCACTCCGCGAGGCACATCGTGAGGCGCACAGGTCAACACAGCCGCGTCGAGGCCGACATGGGCGGTAGGGGGGGGCACAGAATTTCGTAGGGTAGGCGCGGTGCTGTGGCCACTGTGGAAGACGTTCTCTCCTCTTGGACTTCGAACGCATTCGAGGGTCGCGGCGGTTGGTGCTGGGTGTGCTTTGACAACACTGGACATTTCGGCGCTGCAGTGGTAGGGTGGCGTTGGGGTCCTGTGTACCAGCAGAGTGGAAATTTTCGGCGCACAGATGAGCGCAAAAGAAACATCTTTGAGCCAGTCCCGTAGCAACATATGTCTCAGTGCCCTCTGTAGTCCTCACCAGCAGAGAACTCAGTTTGGCGCTCACGTGCGAAAATCTGTCGCTTGCACCAGCATCTGTTCCTTTCGGTCAGGTGCCCCAGATTGTTGGAGCCAATGCCATTTATTTTTTCTTCCGTTTCTGGGTGCATCAAATGCGCTGTGAACCGTGGTATAGGTGCCTGATCGCACAAATCACTGCGTCATGTCTGTCCACGCCCAAAACGACAAAACTGTTTACGACACATCTCGCTACACGAACCCGCGTCCTCCTTCCGATCCTCTGGAAGCCGACAGCCAGCGGAGGCAGCAAACAGCACGTCAGGCCGCCAAAAACCAGCGGAAGACTCTCCTGCCAGTCAATGGGGATAGGCGACAGCAGCGGGGGGGGTGCGCAGCGGGGCGTGGCGGCGAGTCGGGGGATGGAGGCGGGGGACAGCGGGGGGGCAGCTAGCTGGTAGATTTTCGAGAGGAATAGGGTGACGCAGTTGAGTCGCACAAGTGCCTCGATCTTGGGAAACGGGGAGCTATCCACAGCTTCCCCCTCCCGTGAGACAGCATCGGGACATTGCCTAATCAGATCCATTCGTCAAGGCAGCCGTCAACGCGCGAAGCGTACGAATACCCGTCTTGTGGCACGGGTCTCCCTACCTGACAGGTGTCTCTGTTTCATCGGACCCCACCTCGGCACCGGGTGCGAATGGGGGATTCCCCGTTCGCGGCGCCACTGTGCTAGAGTTAAGAGCAGTCTAGGTCGGCCCTGAGTTCTTGAAGAGCACATAAAAGACAGCGTCTTGATAGAAGCCCAACATGCACACGACGCGGAGAGGCTCATTTCCATGTCGTTGTGCACATGACGATGCCCATGGGATACCACAACGTCTCTTTGGTTGTCTGCGAGCAGAGAAGAATCACAGAGAGTCGTGCGACAGACGCGGTCCACATGGCCACACAAAAACAACTGCTGCCATTTCATCAGAACGTCTGGCGCTGGCAGGGTAGCTTCCTCTGCACTCAAAGCAGTCAAATGAACTACCCATAACAGCGGAATGAGCGCAGCCTACTTTCTCTCCTATCGGTGAGTCCCCAAGTTTCACTGATATGAGCACTTTTTTCTTTTTGCTCAGGTACGGGAGGCCACAATCAGGTCACTATCGCGCTTAGAGGATATCATGCAGGCTGCCGTAGCGGCCAGGCTCTTCGTGCTGCAATCCAACCGCGCGGCTCGCCCGACTGCAGGCTGTTCGACGACACTGCCCGCGGGCTGGCCGTGGCCTGGGTCCTGTTTGAAGGTGTGACCAAGACGGAGGCCCCTCGGCGACTACGCTGCAACCGCGCCACCGTGACGGGGTGTATTAGCGCCTACATCGATTCGGAGGAGTGGTGGCCGGACCCTGTTATCCGCAACGGCCACGCCGACAACGTTCGCTTCGATTCTCACTTCCTGCGGGCAGTTGACACCGTGGTGCGGTCGGACCCAGAGCAGTTTATTAGAAAAATAAAGGACGTCTTAGAGTTCCTCTCTACACTTCCTGTATATCGGGACTCGTACAAGGCCTCCATTTCGACGCTTGACAGGGTGCTGCGAGCGGTATGCTTCTCCTACAAGTAGCTGTACCGCATGTGCCCGGAGCGAGATCAAGGTCGCCGCGAGGAGTTCGCCCGCATTCTGTTGACCATCCCCTCGCGGTGTATCGTTTCGGTCGACGAGACCCACAAGGACGGAGGAGATCTTCAGCGAAGCAGAGGACGCTGGCTAAGGGGTGAGCGGTACGAGTGCCTCTCCCGTAGCTGCAAGGACATGCTTAGAACGTCTACGATGATGGCCGTTTGCTCCCAAACCGGGGTGCTACACGCGTTAACAACACCAACTCCACCTGCTCAAAACTCGGCTGATTGGGTCATCTTCCTCAACGGTCTCCTCCCGGTGATGAACCACTTCGTTCCGGGGCTCGCATGGGCAATGCAAGCGAGTCGCTGTGTTCTTCTTTTCGACAACGCTCCCATTCATACAGCAGCTGTTGACAACTTCATGCGGGCCTGTGGCGTGTTTCCTCGGCGACTACCACCCTACAGCCCCGAGTTCCAGCCCATAGAGGAGGTGTTCAGCGAATACTCCTTCGCTCTCACGTCGGCCCACCACCACTACCCGGGGTCTGCCGATGCGTTTGTGCATGCTATTGCCATCCTTTCCTTAGACGTTAATTGTATCGAGTCTCACTTTACACACTGTTTGATGGAAGCCGTCCGTAACGTGCCTGAGCTAAGTGGACCTGGGGGCGTGTTTGCCGATGCGTTTGCAACTTTGCCCGTGGAGAGAGACTAAAACAATGTACATGACGCTCAATCCTACTTCAAACGGGCTCATCACACACCAAAATAGACGATGTTACACTACCCAGGCAGCCACAGCGTCGCGCAGCCCCATCGGAAGACTATCAAAGTCTCGAAGCGGACCTCGCTCCGGCCCCCACTCACTCAAGACGAGCTTAACAACCGACGATACTGTCATCGACGAGCCCTCAACAGTGTGCCCTCGCAAAAGGTTGCTCCTCATTCCGGCGGCCGCCTTTCGCTCAAACTCGCTTCGGTCAGGATCGGCTTCGGCCCCGAAAATGAGCTCGCACAAACTGCTCGTCAGAGCAGCCCGACCCATTTTCCGCAGCGGCGACAGCGGGAGACGGTCGGGTGTGCGGGACCTGGGTCTCGCTGGTTCAGCAGCGGACGCACCACCACATTCCTGGCCGTCTGTCCCGTATTGAGCATTCCTGTGTGTGGTGCATTGAGAGTGAGCGACACAAGGCACGACCACCGGCAGGAACCAGTATAGTTTGTCAGATTAGGGCCAGTTATGTGCAACCACGTAACGTCCTCACATCATGCACCTGCTGCACCGCAAGCCGAAAAAAGAGCGAGCGATAGAAAAGGCAAAGACACACACCACTTACCCTCGAGGTGAGCCAGCTGGCCCGCTCAGCTGTCCCAGGCGGTTTTCTATATTTGCAGCCTGCTCGTTGCGCTTCTGCCGGGACCTAGAAGATAAGGCATTGTGGATGGCTCCTGCCAACTCCGCCGAGATGGGAACCTGTCCAACGCTAGACGAGCCAAATCTCTCGCCCGCTTGCATCGCGCCAGCATAAAGCCTGGCCTCACGAGGGTCCAGCTCGGCGCTAAGCCCGCGCGCGTACTCCCGATGAAAAACTTCTCCTTGAGGATTGCACGCGACTGCGGCACGGGCATTTGGTCCCAAGTGGGCGTCCAAAGCGCGGTCCATCGCGTCAGCGCGTCCTGCGGAGGTCAGGTTGACAACGCCTGGTTGCAGCGCCACGGCGCGCCGTCGCTCAATTGCATGGTCGGCGTCGGCGGCCGCCGTCGCCTCGAGCCTGGCGGCCGTGGCGGCGCGCACGAGGTGAACGGGCTGAACTTGCTCACAGACCATGAATTCAACCGTATGGGTTGCTTGTCGCAGTTTGCGGATTCACCGCCGTCCCGTCACCGACACGCTCAGCTCGTACGCTTTGGAAAGAGACATTCTGATTGGGAGATTCCCTTGCTTCTGACAGAGTGTGCAACTGCAAACAAAGACAGTGAGAAAACAGGCAACCACGAGAAAATACATCGGAGTCCCGCCACCCAAGTTAGAACCTGGCAACAAACAGAAGTTGACCTTTCGTCAAAGGTAGATAATGTCCCTCAGGTCCAGACAAGCGCGTAAGGCGTCACCCAGGAACCTCCAATGACCTCGCGGTGCACTTCTGCTCCGCGGTCTTCCCCGAGCATGAGCAAGACTCTGTTTTGAACTCTGCGGGGGCCGCTGGGCTGGACGTGCAATCTCGATTCACGGCACTGCAGCTCTGATTGTTGTGGCCTTGCTCCTTCTGGTATCGAGGGCGATACGAAAACACGGTGCAGCCGTGCCCGATGTCACCGTCGACTGCACCGTCATCCGAACCAGAGTCGGAGGCCCCGCCCGCTACGGACGACAGCCGCGCGAGCGAAGCAGACCGCACGGATGGAAGGGTGCTGGCAGCGGGCGCGATAAACACAGCGTGGCCGTCAGGTGCACCACTGTGGCTACCCACACCCAAAGCCGTTGCTGCGCCCCGAAGCTCCGTACTGGGCGCGCGCACCACAACCCCTGCCACAGGGGAAATATCGTCCGCTACTGCCATTGCGCAATGCGCGAGGAGAGGCTCGCCGAGCAGGGAAGGGGTGAGGATTTGATGGCGGTGGTGGTAGGCACTGTGGGGAGGGAGAAGGGCGAGTCTCTGGACGCTCACGTTGGTTCAATAAAAATTGCCCCAGTGAGCTTTTTGCTAAGCGTCGCACGGACCGTTTACACACATGCTCTCTCGGTGGACCACGACAAAGCCAACTTAACAGCGTCCGTAAGGAATGAGATATCCCGGTTTGGGCGCTTTGCACTAGGAGAATCTGTTGGCCCTCTTTTTACACAAATGACGCCCTCCGCGGACTCTGCGGGCACCCGAGAGCAATGGCATATGAATACCGCGGCTCAACCAGAGAGTGCACCTATACACCCAGCACAAAACTGCGATGGACATGCTTCCGACTGGAGCTTCCAACTCAGCACCCTGGCTGACATAGAGTGAAGAAAGAGTCGGGTGCACAGGCTTCGAACGTATGGCCGTCCACTTTTATGATTTGAGCACATCACGGACGTGCCGCCGTATGTGAGAAGGAGCATAACAGTCCCACCACATTTTCCAAGCTGCGGCACAAGCAAAGGCACTGGGGCGCGACGCATTCAGATTGTCTTGAAACGGCACGGTGAGCTGGGCGGTTTGAACAGTGGCACGTGGACTGCCATGAGACACGTGCAGATGGCAGACACCCAACAAAACAACGTGGCGAAGCAACGATTCGCGGATTTGGACACAAGAATGACAACAGTGATAAAAGGGAGAAGCCAGGAAGAATATTATCTACGCACAACCCACTCAGGGCAAGGCACCGAAAGAGGGGAAAGGGAGAACATCTTCCAGATATTAGAGAGCAGCAAAAAGAAAACAGGCGCCACGGCAGCGGGCCAAGTAGGATGGTGGGTGCACAGGAGCCAGGACAGAAAAGCACAGTTCGAGGAGTGTGTTAGTCAAAACGTCCCGACGACGCCACATAGTTGCGCAACGCAAGTAGACCACAAACTGACCGAGCCTAGTTATGGTGAGTACCTCGACCGTTTTAAACAGAAAGGGTTCCTGTAGAGAAGATGCGGGGCGCTGTGTGTCAACGGATACTAAGACGAAAATGTAACAAGGCACGACGCATTATGAAGCAGCACGAACAGCAGCACATTGGTGAGCACAGGGAGCACGTGCCGAGCATGAGAACAAACACGTCTGAGAAACAAAAAAGCCAGTGGGGGAGAAGAAGCAAGAAGAGCGTGTCGCTGGATGGACGAGCGGCACAGAAAGACAACGAGGCAAACGCTTTAGGGAGGAGTAGAGTCATAAAATTCTACAAGACGTAAACGAGCAGATAGAAAGTAGGACGTCACCAGATGAAGCGTTTCCGTGTCAGTGCTCGCCTCTGGCACAGTGGGTATACATGCGAGTGAAGAGAACAGACAATATTGCAGCACTAGGGCCGGAGGAGGACATACGAGCATAACCGAGGCCGGCAACAAAGAGAGTACGAAGGAATAGGGGGACAGCAAGCATACCAGATCATGGACACAGAGGATACACCGCGACGACTGAGATGCATGACGGTACGAGCCAGATGTGGGACATACGGGCGACAAGCAGGCATGCGTGTGTGCACGATGGATAAGTCCGGCGGCGATCGGAGAGTGGTGCAATGACCGCTGTGATGGCGGTGTGCACGGTCGCCTGGGTGGTGACGACGACGACGGTTGCGCGGGTGGGACGAGGACGTCGGCGTGGCCGCAGTGCCGGACAGCGAATATTATTCTGCTAGCCTTCTCAGACTGAGCTACGCAAGAATCTTGGACAACGCGCCCCGAAATAGGGTGCGGGGGTATGGCCGCCCCCGACGCGCGGGGCGGTGGCAGAAAATCGCCATTTTAGTGGCTGTGGGCGGGAGGGCCAGCTGAAGAGGCGGCACGGACCGCCACAGACTGCCGATTCTGGCGTTTTGAGGGTCGGGGGGCGCGCCCCTAGTTATGTTCAGGGGGCGCGCCCCTATTTAGGGTGCGCGGGCGCGCGCCCCCCCGGTGCGCGGATAGGCGGCAGAAAATCGCCATTCTGGTGGCTGTGGGCGCGGGGGTTCAGCTGGCGAGGCGGCACGCACCGCCACAGAATGCCGGTTCTGGCGTTGTAGGGGTCAGGGGGCGCGCCCTCAGTTAGGTTCAGGGGGCGCGCCCCTATTTAGGGTGCGCGGGCGCGCGCCCCCCCGGCGCGCGGAGAGGCGGCAGAAAATCGCCATTTTTGTGGCTGTGGGCGCGGGGGGTCAGCTGGCGAGGCGGCACGCACCGCCACAAAAAGCTGGTTCTGGCGTTGTGGGGGTCAGGGGGCACGCCTCTAGTGAGGTTCAGGGGGCGCGCTCCTATTTAGTGTGCGCGGGCGCGCGCCCCCCCGGCGCGCGGAGAGGCGGAAGAAAAGCGCCATTTTTGTGGCCGTGGGAGCGGGGGGCCAGCTGGCTAGGCGGCACGCACCGCCTCAGAATGCCGGTTCTGACGTTGTAGGGGTCAGGGGGCGCGCCCCTGGTTAGGTTCAGGGGGCGCGCCCCTATTTAGGGTGCGCGGGCGCGCGCCTCCCCGGCGCGCGGAGAGGCGGCAGAAAATCGCCATTTTCGCGGCTGTGCGCGCGGGGGCCAGCTGGGGAGGCGGCACGCACCTCCACAGAATGCCGGTTCTGGCGTTGTGGGGGTCAAAGGGCGCGCCCCTAGTTAGGTTCAGGGGGCGCGCCCCTATTTAGGGTGCGCGGGCGCGCGCCCCCCCGGCGCGCGGAGAGGCGGCAGAAAAGCGCCATTTTTGTGGCCGTGGGAGCGGGGGGCCAGCTCGCTAGGCGGCACGCACCGCCTCAGAATGCCGGTTCTGGCGTTGTAGGGGTCAGGGGGCGCGCCCCTGGTTAGGTTCAGGGGGCGCGCCCCTATTTAGGGTGCGCGGGCGCGCGCCTCCCCGGCGCGCGGAGAGGCGGCAGAAAATCGCCATTTTCGCGGCTGTGGGCGCGGGGGCCAGCTGGGGAGGCGGCACGCACCTCCACAGAATGCCGGTTCTGGCGTTGTGGGAGTCAAGGGGCGCGCCCCTAGTTAGGTTCAGGGGGCGCGCCCCTATTTAGGGTGCGCGGGCGCGCGCCCCCCCGGCGCGCGGAGAGGCGGCAGAAAATCGCCATTTTTGTGGCTGTGGGCGGGGGGGCGAGCGGACGAGGTCGCGCACGCCGCCTCCAAATGCCGATTCTAGCGTTGTGGGCTTTGGGGGGGGGTGCCTCTCGTCAGGGCGCGCGGGTGCGCGCGCCCCCGACGCGCGGAGCGACAGCAGCAAATGGCCGTTTCCGCGAGAGTGAGGGGGGGGGCCAGCTGACGATGTGGCATACAGAGCCACCGAATCCCGATTTCAGCCATCTGGGAGTGGGGGGGCGCGCGTGTAATCAGGGTCCGAGGAAACACGCGCCCCCCGCGAGCGGGCCGGCGGCAGGAAATGACCTTTTCTACCACTGTGTCAGGGGGGCCCGATGAAGAGGTGACAGACACCGGCAACGAAGGTCTATTCCAGCCTCCTGAGTCGAGCGGCGAGCCGACACAGGGTGGTGAAGGGTCATTGCGTCGCAGTGACTCCGCAGACGAGAAACGCCAAGAAAGCTGCGCTGTGGCGCCCGAAACGGCACGAGCCGTGGCAGCGCTGGAAACTTCGGGTTCAGCCCGAGGCGTCACATGTCCGGTCAACAAAGCACACTTAAGGCCTTGCGTGAGCGTCTGACAGAATGCCAGATCTCAATAATGGACACGAGTGACCTTGCTGGGATCGCAAAGTCGGCGACGAGTGTTGCAGCCACATTTGACTTGTTGCAAGGCATCAACCTGACAATGATCGGGATTTTGCCGGAGTTGTCAGGGCAGCGACGTTCTCACTCTAATTTAGCTGCTCAAATGTGCACACCTGAAATTGTCAGACATCAACTCTGCCGGTGTGGACCGATTCGCCCTTGACGCGGCTCGCTCTAGCTGGCACGTGCCCTCCGCTTTGCTCGCGCTGGCACATGTGCTCGGACTTATGCAGTTGGAGCCCCTGACAAGCACCTGTCTAGGGTACTGCCGGCCACATCTTCAGCTCGCGCCACAACAGCGTCTGCTGCGAACCGCACCCCATCCATGTGATGAAACCCGCCGGCCTGGGCCAATACGTTGTTCGTCTCGCTGGGCCATATTTGATGTCCTCTGTCTGTTGTCTCACCACGGCTGAAGAGCCCCGCGTGATCGAACCTGAGCCAGCAGTTTGTGGCCCAGAAGCGCCGTGCTTTCTCCGGCTCCTGTTTTCTGTGAACTGTGGGCTAACAAGATGTCATGAACATTAGACAATGTTCTCGACACGTCATTTTACAAGTGAACGTGTCGTGCTGATTTCGACTTCTCAGGTAATGTTGATGCCATTGTGCTTCTCACGTGAGTGCGAGGTTTTTGGGGGAACGGCTGTACCATGACTCCATCGTCGTACCAAAGTGCAAGTGACAGCAATTACCTGAGCCGAGGAGGCGAAAACCGAACGGATGCGCTTCTGACGGCAGTTACCTGATGCTCGCTCGCGAGTAGCGGCCTCAAATACTCGTGAAAAAGTTCAGCGTCGCTTACCTGGCCCAAGATGGTGGGACTAATCGATGCAAGAACCCGTGGCCGACAGCGACATTGAATGAGAAGCGGCGGGGCAGAGAAACAAGCCATCGTCTTGGTGGGTTGGTGCTGGTCCGGGCTTTGTGGGGAGTGGGTCGGGGGCGCGCAGTCGTGGGTTGATGCGGTTGGACAGGTGCTGCCCGGGGTCGCACGGCACCATTAAATAGGTTCTCGGCTTACATGCATCCTGTCCCCCCCCCCTGGCAGGAAGGCCCGCACACAGATGGCCGTGGACCGCTGACCCCAGACGGCGTTGGGAGCGCGCCGCGCGCCTGCCAACACGCGCCACGGCGTCGGCGGCGCGCTGCTCTGCTCAGAGCGCGTGCGGTCCTGCCGCCGCTCTTTGCATCGCGCTCAGTCTGCGGCAGCGGTCAGCCGCCACCACACATTCTCCCGCCGCTCCCGGCCACTTCCCCTCCTCTCCAGCTGCTATCCAGCGCTTGGCTGTCGCTCATACCTGCATCGACATTGTCGGCGGCGCGCCGCCCCACGCTTTCTTCTCCTCTTTTTCAGCCTCTCATTACTGCCACCCACTTCATGGGAGGTTGCGGCGCACCGCTCGTGTGCGCGTGCAAGTGGTGCCGCCGTCGGCTCTGCTGCAGGCGCAAACGGCTACGGCACCGCGCATCTCGGTGGTATTCTGTGGCCACGCTGCTGCTTCCCGTCCTCCGCGGTTCTGCAGCTACAGTAGGTTGTGACCTGCCC
>Ga0209186_1000710_pt1 | contig 25939 bp, 37 predicted proteins | sample SidtaG_FD_187426 | JGI IMG/M metagenome (GOLD analysis project Ga0209186, IMG submission 187426) | Marine algal microbial communities from Sidmouth, United Kingdom - Sidmouth_Male2 metaG (SPAdes) (version 2) | ecosystem: Host-associated > Algae > Red algae > Unclassified | place: Sidmouth...
TGCATCCGTACTTTACCAAGGAGTCTTACAAATGTTGGGCGTAAGTACTGATTACGCTACGCCGAACCATCCACAGACAAATGGCCAAGTGAAACGCTTCAACAAGACGCTCGTACAACAACTCCGGCATTACGTAAGTGAACTTGTCGTAGCCTGGGCCAGGTATGTGAGCCTACTGGTCACCGCCTACGACTCTCAAGTGCACAGTGGCACAGGAGAAGCGCCCTTCTCCTTTGTATGCCCCCGGAAACTCAGCCTGGTGGCTAAAGAGCGCCTTATCCAAGGCACGGGGGACGAGGCCCCTCCCTCGACACCCCGACAAGCGCGCGAGAGTCTCCGCAAGCGCTTGGACGAGATGATCCCCCTTGTCCAGAAGTCAATGGGCAAGACCCAGGCCCGCTATAAACGGCACTTTGACAAACGATTCAAAAGCCGGCGAGAAGCTTTCCGAGTCAAAGACTGGGTTTTCGTAAAGTCACACGAGAACCAGGGAGGTAAGCTCATCTTCAAGACGAAGGGGCCGTATGAGGTACTCAAGACTGATGGCCGTCGTCTTACCATCAATAGAACCGATGGGATCCGTACCATAAATGGTAACCACGCCACACTGGCGCCGGAACCACCAGAGGGTGATCCGGCGTGGGAACGCGCACTTAAGGCATGGCGTGTACCTGCCCTCCCGTCTTCGAGTTAGAAGACGATGGAGGCTGTCTTCGACCAGTTTGTCGGACAGGGGTATGATAACGACGGACGCCTTATGCTCAAGGTCCGCTGGTTCGGGTATGGACCAAGGGAAGACACCTGGGAGTATATCGAGGACCTTCCGACTGAGAAGGTCCGACAGTACTGCCAACGGCATCAACTAGCCGTGCGGCAAAGACTTGGCGTCGACGAACTCTCGTCGACTCCACATTGAATCGAGCCCCACTATAGGGTGGTCTCAACTCCAGGTCGGAGTGGGACCCATGCAAGAAACAAGTTGGTCTGGATGTAGCATGATGGTATCCTATGACTATCAACAAGCACGAAACCCCACCCAATCATGTACGAATAGAAACATGAGACCCCAAGGCCCTCCCTTACCTGGCCTTAGGCCACCCACCTCCCCTCACGACTGCATGTCGGGGCGGTTATCATTGTTGTGGCGGCCCCCCTGATGCGAGTCGGTATCAGCGGGACCATCCCGAGAACGAGGGCTCTCGGGGCGGTACAGCGGCCCGTTGGGGTAGTACGGCACCGGCGGGGCGTAACTCCCACACGCACGGGGGCCGGTATAGTGGCCGTACCCCCCGGCCGGCCCATAGTTCTGCGGCGGAGGCGCCGGCGCCGGCCCATAGTTGGGAGCGTTGTGCCACTGCTGTCCGGACGGCGGGGCGACTCCACCACTTGGGTCGTGGCCGCCTGCCGAGGGGGGGGTCGACACCAAGTGAGCTGTGGACCCACTCCCCGACCCATACGTGGGCAGCTGCGACAGAGTCGTCGACAGCTGGACCCCCAGTTGGTCCCCGAGCGCCCGCCCCGACAAGTCGTTAATGAGGCGTTGGGCCAAAGCCGGCTGCCCCGCATGGTGGACGTCAACCGCCAAGGTAGATACCCGACGACTGACCCTCGCCAAGACTTCGGCGAGGGCGATCACAGTCACGACGAGCGAGGCATCCCAGATGTCCGCCCCGACCCGGGGTAACATAGTCAGCACCCCCCGGGTGCACTGCTCCGGCAGACTCCGGCCACGACAGAAGTCCGCCTGCAGGTTAGCGGCGGGGAAGGGCTCGGAAAAAGCCGGCGGCTCCAGCGGCGTGACCACCGCAGGGGCTGCCGCAGGGGGCGAGCCCCGGTGGACAACCCGGGGCGGCGGCACAGTAGCCGCCGCGGGCGCGTAAAGGTCGACGTCGGCCGCCGCCCGCACTTGGGATGGCCCGGCACGGGAAGGGCCTGCTTGGCTGCTTGCCCCGTGGCCACGGAAGTTCCGCTTGGGAGGCGGTGGGTAAGGCACTCGTCGCACAGTGTTCTTGGGGGGCGCATGGCGCTTCCCCGACACCACTCAGCCACTCGCCGGCGGCGGCGACTGTGCGCCAGTGCCGGGGCCACAGGGGCACGAGTCTAACCCCAGGCCCTCTCGGAGCAGCAACCTGCCCTTCGAGAGCCCACAAATGCAATGAACAAAACCGCGCTTCGTCGCTTCCGCCCCCCCATCGGTCGCAGTTCGACGGAGGAAGGGTTGGATCGACACCCAATCCAGCGAGATGTGGGGGATAATCATCTCTTCGAGGAGCTCGGCATAGTCGCCGTCCCGCCCATCACCCAGATGAGCAGGGGTGAGAGGGCACATCCCCTCGACCAAGGCATTAGACAGGTGCCACAGGCAGCCTTTTGTCCTGAAGGACGCCACCCACACGGACGCCACCTCGACGACCCACTGCGTCGCAAAGATGGCATAGAGTCTGTGCCCCTGCTCATTCGGCCGCATCCGCGACGAGTAGTACGCAGGGAAGCGGGGGAGCATCGCCGGGAAGCCCATCGGGACCTCCACGTCCCTCCACCACTTGGGCAAGACGACATAGTTGCCGCGTTGGTGGTCCCGCGCGCGGGGGAACTCGAGTTGGAGAACCGAGACGAGGTGACGCTCGGCACGCCGCCAGACGTACTCATGTCGGGCGGCTGGGTGGTTGACGTGCGGGTCCCCCGTCGCCGAGTAGGGCGGGGCCTGGCAACACCAACGCCACTCGACCACTGGCCGGTCCGCCGCCACCTTGTCTGCTCCTATACTCTGGGAGAGGCACCGTCGTACGCGGTCGACTTGACCCCAATTCTCCTGTGCGATTAAGGCGGGGAGATCCACCAGCCACCCGGCAGGTAGAGCCACTTGACGGGGGAAGCGCGCGAGTCGGCGGTTCCACACCGTCACCTGCTCCGAGTCAGGGAAGCTGCGGTAGATCGAGAGGAGGTGACCCCCCTCACCCATAGCGGTCGGGTGGGTGGGAGGCACCCATCAGTCGAGGTCCTCCGGCCGCCCACACTCAATGACCATTCGGCGTCGCCGCTTGACTGGGCGGTGCCGACGCCGCGCTACCTTTGGTAGAACCCGACTCGGGTGACGCCAGAGGAGGGGCCGCCGGCGGAGTAGACCCGACTGCCCCACCCGTGACAAGGGGCAACGCCGACTGCGGCGCCATCGGCGGCGTCTCAGCCGCCGTCCCGTCAATCTCCATCTCGGGAAGCGGCTCCTCGACGAGTAGGTCGGGTGCAGGAGGAGTCGCCGCCGACATCACCCGTCTCGCCCGAGTATGGGGGGGGCAAAGGGGAAGCGCACCCGAGTAAGAACGAAGCGCACCCAAGTGAGGAGGAAAAGGAGAGGGGGAAGCGCACCCGAGTAAGAGGGAGAGGGGGTAAGAATAACGCCGCGCGCGCGCGCGCTCACCATGCGTTGTAGTCGATGTGCGGCAGCCCGACTGAGGCCGACGCCGCGAAGCGACCACTAAATAGGGTCGCTGGGCGGGGGCATGGACGGTACGCACCCCCTCCCCCCCCCTTCTCACGTCCCAGGATACGGCACAGGGGAAGAGTGTCCCCTGCGCCACACGCCGGCGTGGCCGCCACCACGCAGCAGGCACACGGGAAGAGTGCTCCCTGCGCCGCCAGCGTCCACTGGGCGGGCAACGACCCCGCCCTCACGACCCCTTCAACGTGGGGGGGGCATGACACTGCGTCATATCCCGGCGCCAGGCGACTTGCGTGCGCCTGAGGCGACCCCATCAAATCAAAGGGGGTCGCGTCGTGCCCGCTTCGTGCGGACCACTCGTCCGTTCCCGGTCAGCCGAGACGGCAGACCCTTGAGGAGGGGGAAATGTGGCAGCATGGCCACACGGAGGCCATCTGGACTTGACAGCTGCTGCGGCCATTAAGTGGAAGGCCCACAGGCGGACACGCCGTTGGGGCGGGTCTTGCCCGGAGCTCGCCTAAGTAAGGCTGAGATTCCTGGTTACCAGGATTAGCTAGACTAAGAAAACTCCTACCGATCACGAGACCCACTCGGTGGGATCTGGTCGTGGTTGGGATGATCCACTTGTGATTCCCGGAAATACCACTGTACGGTACTCTGAGTTATGACCGTATCCTTGATTTGTTCTTTTCGTTGTGAGGAGTCATATCTGATGTTCTCAGTGCATTTCACACTCGCCTCGGGGATTTTGTTGGCGTGTTTTGATTGGGTCTTGGGCACACCCCCGGCGGCGGGTGTAGCCCGCGTTTGATCCCTGTTTTTGTTCCACTTGCGGGGGTCCCCCTGAGGGTTGTGGGAAGGGGACCGGTGGGTATATCTGAGCGGGACAGCAGAGCAGTCCCGGACCCCCGAGGGAGGAAAATACACGTTGAGCCTCACAACGCTGTGTCGTGTTTGCGGCTGGTCCTTGCCGCTCACACCGGTTGTGTGCGCGCGTCTTGGCGCTTGCTTCCGGGGTCTTCGACGAGACGACCGGGTGCCCGGTCGGTAAGGCCGCCCGAGTGGGGTCGGCCTGACTGTGGTACCACAACCAGGCCCAGCCACGTCAGCCGGCGTCGGCGGGGGGCGGAACCAGGCCCGAGGAACCAGGTATCTCAGCCCCAGCCAGAGCCACAGGTGTGGCCGTCGACGTAAGCCGGGCCGACGCCTTCCCCGGAGAGGACGTCCGGGACGGAATAGTGGTCTCGGGCGCTCAACAACCAGACGAACCGGGGGACACGTACGAACAAGAAAGAAGGGGTGGCAACGAGGTACAAGGTGGGAACTCCGACACGAGTCGGGAGATTTTAATCACGTCCGGGAAAGGCCAGGCACACGAGAGCTCACCCGTTACACGGGAGAGATCGCCCTTTACGCGCGTACCGGCACCGGATCTCATCCAGAAAATGCCCTGCTGCTCCGCCAATTTGTCTCACAAAACGCCGTGTCACCCCAGCCCACAGAAACAGATAGGGACACCTGCCGTGCTGAGGGAACCCACCCGGACACCCTTGCTCTACTCTCGCCCGGTGACACAGTTACCTAGGAAAACACCGAAAGGCGCAAAGAGGGCGGAAGGAGGTGAAAATGCAGTTATTTTGTTGTTGGGAAGCCGGGCCACGGGCGCCCCGCTGTCCGCTTAAGCTAACCGAGCAAGCGGGCCCAAATCGCCCCCGAGTCCCACACAGTACCCTCCCCATTGGGAGATCTGGGGATCCATACCAGTGGACCGCCCTACTGTAAAGCAGATAATTCAAGCAGTTGACATAGAAATGCAAACGACCCACAATCAATCAAGATCCCAGACAGCAATGACAACGCCACCTGTGCGAACAGGGGCGTGACACGTCATCCTTGTCGCCCGGCGCTCCGTCGAGTTCCTGGCCGGCCACGGGGCGTGGACGGGGCCGCGTAATGCGACAAGAAGCTCCCATTCTCGAATGTTGTACCGCTGCTCCTTAATGTTCAGATTTTGAGAAAAGAAGGCCGGCCACAGGGAGACGTCTGAAACGGTCGTCCTGCGCTATAACGGCCCCAACTGCACAGCCACTAGCGTCCGAAGACACAATCACGGGCAGGGTAGGGTCGAGCGACCGCAGGATGGGCGCATTCGCCATGCGCGCTTGTAGGACGCGGAAGGAGTCTTCTCACGGATCGGTCCATGCAAAATAGAGGTTCCCAGTGAAATCTGTCAGAGGCTTAGCTACCGCCGGCATGTCGCGGACGAAACTCCGGTAGCAGGTGACCAGTCCAAAGAGGGATGCAGCTTCCTTATTACTCTTCGGATCATGGCACACCCGGATAGCCTCGGTTTCTCGACATTCCATCTCGAAGCCGTTTGGCGAGACAATATGACCGAGAAAAGCTAAGAACGTGCGTCCAATCTCACACTTGGACAATTTGGTATACGACTTGTGCTCTCGCAGCGTCCTGAGCCCTTGTCGTAGATGAGCGAGGTGCTTGGCCTTGGTCTTGCGGTATATCAGTACGTCATCCAGGTGGGCGCAGACCAAGCGGTCGATGAATGTCCGGAGGACATCGTTGCAGACTTCATGAACGCCGCCGGGGCATTCCACAGCCTAAAGAGCTAAAAGCGGAACTCAAACTGGCCGTACCGCGCTCGAAGAGTCGTCAGTGGGCTAGACGCAGGTCCATCTGAATATGGTGATTGCAAGAGCGGAGGTCCAGCGTCGTGAAAATCTTGGTGCTGCGAAGGTTGTTGACGATATCTTAAAGGCGCGGAAACGGATAGCAATTCTTGTTCGCCTGCTTATTGAGTGTCCGCTAGTCGATTAAGAAACGCATTATCCCGTCCTTTTTAGCTGCAAGAAGCACCGGCGCGACCCATGGGGATGTGCTTAGTTAGAGGAATCCCTCGTCTAACAGGTCGCGAATCTGCTGGAGGAGCTCTCGACACTTAATTTCGGACAGGCGATACAGAACCTTCTTGCGGGGCTTTGAAATTTTATTGAGGTCGATCTTGATCCATTGGTTGCACGCAGGAGGTAGTCCCTTCGGCACATCTTCAGATGAGACATCTCTAAACTCATGAAGAAGCCGTCTTATGTCATGATCGTCTGTTGCATCTTCCACTGCTCCGTGGTTGATCTCAACAGCAGTGTCATCTTCAGTGGGTCTCAGGAAGATGGCGAAGGCCGGCTGCCGTCGCTTCATTTGCCTCGCGAGCTTATGCTTGCCTATTAGAAACTTAGATCTGCTCAGAGTCGCGTGGATGAAGACCAGTTTGCCGTCATTCCACAACGTGACAGTGTTCTTTCGGTTTCTTTTCGGCACGTCGTAGTCCTCGTGCCACTTCTTGCCAAGGATGATGTCGTAGGTAGTCAGCGAGCAGACAGCTAATTTCAGGTAATCTTGGTACTGGCCCACTTGCAGGTGCAAAGGACTCTTGGTAGATTCCTGATGGTGTAGCTGTCCGTCTGGCATTTGTGCAGCCTCGCTGGACGCGACGGTGTCTATCTTGGGCCGCTCAATCAGGCTATTGGGGGCAAAACTGATCATGGCCCTATCGTCAAACAGGATCTTCACTCGCTCGCTACTCACGATCCCGATTTCACTCAGCAGACCGAGGTGGGGTCGCTGGAAATCGGACGTTGGAACTGGGGCGGGATGCGTGTCAGCAACCGGACCCTGTCTCAGTTCCGATTTGTTTTTGGGCAGTCCTTAGCGAGATGTCCCTTTGGCCTGTAGGGAAGGCACAGCCCGTCCCGCATGCAACGCTTTCGCTTCTCAGCCCTGCGCCGAGTCATCCGCAGTGTCGATATGCCTCTAAGTCGCCGAAAGGGTGCGATGGCAGAACTGTCGACAATCTGAGCCCATTGCTCAGGAGTCACAGGTGCAGTGCCCTCAAGGCCGGTCCCGCCGCCTTCCATGGCTTCGTCCGTCCTGTCAACCGTCTGCAAATGATACTTTCCACGCAGATAGAGATTGCAATGAGCTTGAATTTCGAACTCATGATGGCACGCAACGCAGCGTGGAGGTCTTGGTGGGTTGACCTTGCTCAGATGACGGCGGTAAGCACGATGGTCTCGCCAGTTGTTCTCTCCGTCGCAAGTCGCACGGCAGAGACCGCACTTTTAACGGTTCTTGGAGAGCCGCCCACGGGTGCCTCGGCTCTCGATCCGCAGGGCTCGGCGTTCGAAAGTCCTCGCAGTGCGCGCTCGTATGTCAACGACCTCGATCGGTGGAGCACGCGGCTCATGATGCCACAGTCCTTGAGCCGGAGGCAGTAGCGGCCTATGGAGTGCGGCACTGTCCGCTACATGGAAGGCGCCCGTCTTGGCTCCGTTTCGGTATTGGATGGTCTTGGGTGTAGAACGGTCCACTAATGATTGGGAAGCAACAATGAATGTGACAATCACAACAGCTCCGGGCTTTAACAGATCAGTACTCCTGCCTCTTTCACACCAGACGAGAACTGCAGTGGGGATCCAGCCATGGGTACGCGGCCGCAGGGCCACTGAAATGTACTCTACTGTGAGACTACCAAGCTCACTGTGTGCTCCCTTGTTGACAAGGGCACTCGGAGTATAGCACTATCGAGGGTCGGCCTCGCCAATGTCAAAGTCCGGTAACCTGCGGCGCTATGGAGAACTGGCCAGATCCTATCTGGGAGAATAGCTTCCCGGCCCAGACGAGCATACACAACGACGCGACGCACAGGAGCTCGACTGTCTTCCCTTGGCAGTCCCAGGTCACTTGTCCGCAGTGCGCTGCAACCCGTTGGTACCGTGGCCCTCCCGAACCAGTCGCAATGTTCCAAATTCGCAGGCCGTCCGGATCGTCAATCCAAGACCCCCAACCCGGCATGATACCGTCGTCCTGTGGAACAAGGGGATCTCCGTGACCTGACTGGGGCCTGGAACCTAGGGAGAAGCACACTGGTAAAGGGTGATGCGACGGTGTCAGGGATGCATACAAGCACAGTCAGAGCAAGCCGGCAATCAGCCACCAGAAGCTACCATATGTAGGGTGAAGCGCAATGAAGAGCCGTAAATGACCGCACACTCGTGCTCGCTCTGTTCCTCTCACGCTACCCTACTTCCACCCTAGTCACACGACCTCAAGCGCCGGTTAACGGACGCCGTATCAGTCGGTCGCAGGCAACGCGCTGTCGCGGTGAAGACGTCCACGAAGAGGACAGGTGTGAAAAAGATGCGGTGTACAACGGTTGTTCTCAGGTTCTCGTGTTCAGTGGTGTCGATGGACAATGGTTGTCGATGGTGATTGATAGTAGTCGATGAGTCGATGAATCCATGGTTCTCCCCTTCCTCCCCCGTTGTGTGATCGCAAGCATTGCGTATGTACCTATCTGTGCCCACCTCGGGCCGCTCACAGAGCCCATGGCGTATGTACTCTAAGTCGCGACACCAAATGTCCCAGAAAGAGAGGTGCCACCCTCCCTCCTCCCACAGAGGTCACATGGCGGGTGTGGCATACCTTGCCTTTCCCTCCAGCACTCCAGCTGATATTGGAGGCACGGTAGTCCTACTGCCGGTTCCCGGCATGCTGCGGTTCTTACATACTTTCCATCAGAATGCCATATCGGCATTTCTGGAGGGGTCCTCCAAACAGTGTAGGCTTACCCTGCCATGCATCCTGTCATGTATCGTCGGGCAGGTCAAAGCCTCTCAAGGATTCACGGCGGAAGGTCATTGGAAGATTCTCGAGGATCCATTGACTTAAGCCCGCCGCCTGGACACGTACATGGAGTAAATACTAACCAGTACAGGCGGTCCCTTTCAGACGCTCTAGAGGGTGCGCCGGCCGAAGCCCCATGCGGGCGCTATCGGCCCTAGAGATCATCCTCGGCCAAGCCGGGGATGCGTTCTGTCAAGGACGGCTGAAAGAGCACAATTTTTTTTAGCCACCCGACCCAAGTCCAGTCGGAAAGTCTTCTGCTTTCGAGAAAAGAATACGCTTCTATGCCAACACTTGGTGTATTAGCGGGATACCCAAGTATTTATCCCCGAGGCGCTGAATCAGCGCCTCCTACAGTACCAACACCAGTCGGTGTTGGCCGGGCTCCCCGGCTCTCGGAGGACGTGTGACCCCCTCCGCCGGTACGTTTACTGGCCTGCACTGGTCGTATAAAATTACATGCACGTGGAGCAATGCCCCTCGTGCGCTAAGAAACGCCTCTCCGAGAGGAGGCATACATCCACAATGAAGTTGCTTCCAGCTCTCGAGCCTTTCTCGGAGCTAGCAATGCACCTTCTGGCCCATTGACCATCTATAGGGTTCGTCACAAGCTTGTGCTGGTCATCTGTGACCGGTTTACAAAGTTGCCACGAGCCATCCCGTTACAGGAAGCGACAGCGCTGATGGTATCGTCAGCGTTCGTATCGTCAGCGTTCGTTGATACTTGTGTGGCTGCCTATGGAATGTCCGACTCTGTCCTTACGGACAACGCACCTCTCTTTTCCTCGGTATATTACCGGGGCATCCTGGGTTTGCTGGATATGGCCTCGAACTATACCTTCCCCAGCCACCCCCAGACAAATGGGCAAGTGGAACGGTACAATTTCACCTTGGTACGGCAGCTCCGATGCTGTGTGGCGCAGCGTCAGACAGAATGGGACAGTCATCTGTCTCTTCTTACTACTGCGTATAAGACGCAGGTACAGGCGAGCACTTGGGAATTCCCCTTTGCCGTTTTGAGTCCCAGACGGCTCCAGCTTATTGGCATGGAGCGTCTGCTTCGGCTTGGACAAGCCGAGGAGAGAACGGAGAGCGCCTCAACGGCGGTGAAAAAGTATGACGGGGCCCTTAAGGCCTTCATCCCGGCCGCTTGTCTGCAGCTGGGCAAATTGCAGGCCACCTATAAGCGGACGCTCGACGCCCGCACTAAGGAAACGGACAACGCGGTCAAGGCCGGGAAATGGGCATACAGTCATTGCGCACTTATGTGTCTGCACATGGATGCGCACTCCCGTTTTATAAATAAGCTTGCGTTCAATACTCAAGCACCCGATAAGGTATTACAAACACTTGGGCCTCGGTTTGTGGGTGACAGTGTGCCAGATTAAGCATACGCTACTGTCAGCCGCCAGGAAGTTCTCGAAAAGGTAAACATCAGAGGGTGGCGTCTCGAACCCGCGACTTCCGAAACGGTAGTCTGGTACCTTGACCACTAAGCCACGGGTCACAACCAAGCAAGACAAACCCAAACATACGAATTCCAGATTATTAGATGATCGTACCCCGAGTATGCCATACGTGACAGTACGAATACTGTAGTACTACGGCAGCCCGCCGGCGGCGATGGCGCGGCCGGCGGAGCACCAGAAGTGCGGCGGACGCGGAGGGGGGTCGGCGGCGCCGACGAGGTCGGGCTCGGGCGGAACGGGGACGGCGGGTCGGCCTATGAGCGCAGGTGCGAGCCCGCGAAGGGGCGCGCCTGGCCCAGACGCCCGACGCGGGGTCCGAGTGGCCGCGGCCGCAGGGCGCTGCAGGCGACAACCGCCCGGGCGCCACGCGGCGGTTGCAGCGCGTTGCGCGTGGAACGGTCACTCCCCCTCGTCTGTAATGATCGCTTCGGGGGACTTTGTATGCATGGAGGGAATTATCTGCATTGGTTGGTGACAGCCCGGGTCAAGTCCCTATCGGAGAAATGGGCCCGGGCGACGGTTTCCGCCCTTTTAGGACGAAGGGCGACGACGGTGGGAGGCACCGTCGTCGCCGGCAAGTAAACCGTGTCTTCATGTCTTGGCGTTTCATTCGGCCCGACTTCCTGGACCTCGAGTCCCATAGCGGGTGTCGCGCGAGCGGCCTAGACGGCCGTTACTTCCCTCTTACTGAGGTACCCCCCCTGATCGCGGTACTACATTTGGCGCTCCGGGTGAGACCCGCTGTGTGCACGCGATGCATGTTGCGGTTCGACATCTCTTTCGGTATCAAGGTCGGGGGACCCCCGTGGGTTGTATTGCGGTGCGGTGACCGAGGACAACCGATCGATACGCGGGCCCCGCTGCCATGGTTCGCGGATCTTCCTCATCTTCCCCGCTCGACGGGGGCGCTCCTCCGTTCGAGATGCCCGGCACTAGCCGGGTGACGGACACGCCACCGGCGGGAGACCTCGGGGCTCTGCGGGCGTTGGGTGCCGTGGCCCTCCCTGGGGGCCGAAGGGCGGACCCGGCTGGCGGCGGCGGTACGGTGGCGGGTGAGTCGAACTCTCCGCCCGAGAATCCCGGCCGCACGCCGACCACCGGGGCTCGTCCTCCTCCCGGCGCGGGACAGACGTCTAAGCTATCGTAGTCCCAGCGTGGGGGCCCAGGGGCCCACCCCTCGCCCGTGGATGGGCAGCGCCCGGATGGGGCGACGCCCTTTGGCCCGCCCCGTGTGCCCGCAGTTGGTAGCTCGTCGGGGGCCCCGGCCGGCGGGATACCTACTGGCCAGGATTCGAGCCGATCAGTGGAGGCGCTGCCGCTGGAGGAGGAGAAGAAACAGCGCCGGGATTTACAGAGAGCATTCGGGGTTACCCCGGAGGAGGTGGGCCAGGCACAGTGGCAGCGTTCCACCCGGGACCATTGGTCCCTGGACCCCACGTCGGCGGCGGGCGGGTCCGGACCCAGCCTACACGAGGTCGGTGGCGGTGACACCCACGGGCTGTCGCGGCCCGTGGCCGACACGGCACGCCTACGCCAAGTGGTCCAGGTGTTCCGAGATGCGGCGAAGGAGGCTTCTACCGGGGCCTCGGATGGTACCCCGGCGCCGGGGTGCATTTCGGCCGTCGCGTCGGCGCTCGCGGCGGCCAAGGGGCATTCGCCGCTGTCGGCGAGCGCGGCAGAAACGGCTGCCCCGGGCCCCGGCTCGGATACACACGGGAGGTCGTCTCGGGATGCGGGTGGCGCCGGGGTGGCGCCTGCCCTGGAAGTGGCCGCCACCCGTCGCGGACGGTCTCCGCGATCGCGCTCGCGGCAGGCGCCCGCAGCGCGTACGCCGAGGGACGGGGCTCTGCGGGAGCCCCGCCGTCGGCGCTCCTCGCGACGTGACAAGTCGCCCCCATCATCGGACCCTCCTCCTCAACGGAGAGCGAGCACAGCCCGCCGGGCTCGCCCTCCGCCCCCAGTGGGACGGACTCGAACAAGGGCAGCAGCAGCTCCACCTCAACCTTCGACAGCGGTAGTAACCACGCGTCTCCCCGCCGTCGACGGCGGACTCGCGCGGCCGAGAAGCGCCCGCAGCGGGCCCTGGTGCAGGAGGCGCTGCGTGCCTTCCGGCGGGAGCAGCGGGAGGACACCGTGGTGGCCCCCCGTTTAAAGGGCCTCCTGTCACCGGCACGGTACCGTCTCGCGCTGAGGGGGGGACGCTTCCATCTCCCCCGCGGCAATTCCATCCGCGGCATCCGCGCAGACGTCAGGGCCTTGATGCACACTTCGCGGCAGTTCGCGGGCGAAACCCCGCTGGGGTTGGTGACGTTCCTCGGGAACTTCCAGACGGCCTGCGACGGCAGCGGATTGGATGAGGGGACGGCAGTGACACTGCTGCAGTACTTCGTCACGAGCGAGGTGCTCGGGGTGCTCCAGCGCGCTGAGGACACCCATGCCACGCGGCAGCTCACGAACAAACGCGCGGTCCGCGCCTTACTCAACGAGTACCTCGATGGCGAAGATTTGGTGGACCACCTGCAGTCGCTCATGCAAGCGACTCAGGAGAAGCCGGAGGACGAGCACGAGTTGGCGCACCGCATCCTCGATGGTAACCGTGCCCTGCGGTCGGTGCTGCAAGAGGCCGAGCTCATGAGTTTCCTGCTCAAGGGCGTCGGACGAGAGTTCCGGGCGCTGGGCCGGAACTTCAAGACCCAGGGTAGGACCTTTCCCAAGCTGCGCAAGTTCCTTGCAAAGACGGCCGCCGCCACTCCTGAGGCCTGGAGGGTCAAGCTCCAAGCCAAGCCCAAGGGAAGCAACTGCCGGTCCGCCGGGGGTGAAGAGCGGGAGCCCCGACGTTCCCGGACGGCCGCCCCGGTGGCCCTCCCGGTGGGAGACGCCTCGGCCGCCGCGGCCCTGACCGTCACGGACTCCGGGACGGAGGCGGAACGCGCTGAGTGGGCCGCCGTCCTCGCTGCGTCGGTCGCGCCCCCCGAACACGGTCCGGTCGGGAACGCCCCGGTACTGCCAATCGACAGCCTGCCGCCCGCGTCGGGATGGGAACAACTATTCGCGTGGGGTGGACGCCCGGAGATGTACCCCGTTCACACCAGGGTGAGCGGCGGCAGGGGCACTTTGGCGCCGGGTACCCCGGTACCGCCGCGTACAGGAACGGTGCTCCCGTACTCCGACCGGCCGCCCCGGTTCCCGCGCGGCGGGGCGCCCGCGCCACGCGGTGGGGGAGGCGCCAGTCCGTCCGCATCGAAACCGGCGCCGCGTCGGCGGGGGGCCTGCTCCTTTTGAGGCCACTTAGGGCTTTGGTTGTGGGAGTGCCCCGCCCAGTCCCCCGAAATCCGGGCGCACGGGCGCGCCTTGCGCGAAGCCGTGGCGGCGCACCGGAGCGGGCGCGGTCCCACTCCGCCCCCGCCCCTTCCTCTGGGCGCGGGTCCGCCGGTCGCGCCTCCGCCGCCGGGCGCGGCCGCCTCCCGGGGCACTCCGCGGGGCACCGCCTCGTTCGTCCACGCCGTGGAATCCGACGACCGGGCCGACCCGGAAGGGCCAGCCGAAGACGACGGGAACTCCTCCGAGGAGTGGTCCGCCGGGGACGGTGACGGCGGGCACCCCGGCCGCGCCCAGGGAAACGAGTAAGGGGCAGCCCCTTAAGTGGGCAGCCCACGGACGTTGTCCGCCTCAAGGCACACCGACACTGTTACATCACGGCGAGCCGCCTGCGCCAGGTCCGCAAGAGGCGGGCTGCAGCGGGTTTTCCGCCAGCGCCCGCCTTCTGCCCGCGGGTCTTGGCGCGCCCGGGGGGGGCCCCCCGCGCATCGTCCGAAGGCGCGGACCGGGCCCCGGTCCGCGCGCTTTCCACGGACGGTCCGGGCCCCTCCCCGATGCCACAGGTTGCCGCGTCGGTCCTGGCCCTGGGCCACTCCGCCCGCCGGCCGTGGTGCGGTGGGGATGGCTTTCCGGACGATCCCCCCGCCAACGGGGCGCGCGTGGGCGGCCGGCTCTGGCACCGCCTCGGTGGCCGCTCCCGCCGGGAGCGTACCCGCTTCCGCTGCCATGCGGCCGCAGTGGCGGCTTCCCCGCGCCCGTTGGGTGCCCCGACGGGGGAGAGGGAGGTGCAGCTGTTCAGTCTGCACAACTATCGCAACGTGGCCTCGTTGGGCCTGGACAAGCTGTCCCTGGTCGCAGTTGGGGTCGTCGTGGACACCGGGGCGGGGCCCAACCGGGTCCGACGGAGCGCCCTTGCCCCTGACTGGCTCTGCCAGGTCGTCACTTCCAAGGAAGAGGAGCGGGTCCGCCTTAGGGACGCCAACAACGCGCGGCTACGTACCAGCGGTACCGTCACGCTGTGCCTGCTGACCAGGGGTTGTCAGGATATGCATTTTGGGCCGTAATAGAATACGGATACACTCCGATGCTTCGTATCAGATTACGGATAACTCCGTTAGCACAGATCCGGATACGGATCTCTGCCTCCGAAACCGGATTATTACGTAGAGTATATCCGTATCCGGATACGATTATCGTATCCGATTATATTCCCACAAGTCCGACAGACAGCACAATGAGAGCCAGAGAAGGACGCCATCCAGACACTCTTAGAGTGCTAAATGGACGTCAAGTGCGACTTGAAATTCACAGTTGATTTGTGCTCCCGAACGGACGCGGTCCGGGCGGTTCCCCGCCGTTTTTGTAAACGGACGTCAGAAGGACCATTCTGAATCTCGTGTCACACTCTGATGACAACGCAAGCGGGCCGAGTCGCGTGAGTGAACGGTTCCTTTCGGGTCGAGCGGGATCGCCGCTGGTCGCTGCAACATGTTGCACACGAATCCCCCAATTGTCGGAACGCGAATAGAGAGGTCGACTGCGTTTTACTAGAATTCTGCAGGCGCGAGAAGTTTCATAATCTTATATATCCCTGTATCCTGACTCTCATATCTGGGATACGGATGAGATATAATGTCGCAATTTTTGTTGGACAGGATAGATATAACCTCTCCATTCTTTCTCATAATGCATTTAGGATATGCGTCCTCGGCGCGTATCCGAAGTGGATACGGATATAATGCATGGACATATTCCTCAGGGATATATCCATGACAACCCCTGCTGCAGACGGGTGCACGGATCGTCCCTGTGACCTTTCTCGTCGTCGACGACTTGTCAGTGCCGGTCATCCTGGGCTGCGCATTCATCGACGACAACGCGCATGCCATCCTGCCCCAGGACCTGTCCATCCGTTGGACGGACGGCTCCGTCACCGCAATCGTGCGGGGGCCGCTGGACGACGACGACCGCTCCATGCGTGTCTCATGCATGCTACGCTCCACCTGCAAGACGCGGCTACCGCCGTCAGCGGCCTCAGTCGTCTGCGTGCGGACCATGTGGGCGGGCCTGGGCCAGGTGTTTGGCGCCTCACGCCTGTTCACGACGCAAAGTAAGACCATTGCCAGTGGTGTCCACGACATTGTGCCACGGCCGAGGTCAAGCGGCCGTTGGAAGCGGACGTCATCGAGCCGACAGCGTCCGAATGGGGCTTCTCGGTCGTACTCGTTCCCAAGAAGGACGGCACCCTCCGCTTCTGCGTCGAGTATGGCCTGCTGAACGTCGTGACCAAGAAGGACTCCTACCCGCTTCCCCGGATGTAAGAATGCATTGACAGCCTCGGCAAGGCGACCATCTTCTCGACATTGGATTGCAATGCCGGCTACTGGCAGGTCGCCATCGCACCCGAAGACCGGGAAAAGACGGCCTTCGTGTGTCACGAGGGCGCCTACCAGTATATGCGGATGCCGTTCGGGCTCACCAACGCACCCGCGACGCTTCAGCGGGCACTGGAAATCATCCTCTCTGCGTTAAAGTGGCAGAGCTGCCTCATCGACCTCGACGATTTCATCGTGTACTTCAAGACGGAGGAAGAGCATATCGGCCACGTCGACCAAGTCCTGCGCCTGCTGCGCGAAGCGGGAGTTACACTCCGCCTACCCAAGTGCCGATTCTTCCGCACGACCGTGGAGTAGCTCGGGAACGAGATTAAGCCGGGCCGGCTTGGCGTGATGGACGCCCACACGCGCGCGCTGCGCGAAGCACATTTCCCAACGACCCGCACGCAAGTACGGAGCTTCTTGGGGATGTGCAATGTCTTCCGCCGGTTCGTGCCGAACTTCGCCCGAATGGCAGCGCCATTAACGGACCTTATGGGGTCCACGGCCCGTGTCCTCGTGCCCCCCGCCACGCCGCTGCAGCAGCAGGCGTTCGACCGGCTTAAAGAGGCCCTTAAGACCCCGCCGGTTCTCGCACTCCCGCGACGCGGGCGCAAGGACGTCCTCGACGTGGGCGCGTCCGGAACGCAGGTGGGTGCCGCCCTGCTCCAGGAGCAAGACGACGGCAAGCTCCAACCCGTCGCGTAAATCAGCCAACGTCTGGCCACGAACGAGCTCCCCTACCGAGTCACGGAAAACGAGTGCCTGGCGGTCGTCCGGGCGTCGCGCAGACTCCGCCCCTACCTCGAGGGTGACCGCTTGGTCGTGCGCACAGACCACGACTGCCTGCGGTGGATCCGCAACTTCGAGGGTTCGGGGAACCCCCGGTTGGCGCGCTGGCGCCTGCGCCTCAGCGAGCTGGAGTTCTACGTCGCGTACAAACCGGGAATGACGCATTACCTGGCGGACAGCACCTCCCGCTTGGAGACCGGGGCTAGCGACGAGACGGCACTCGATGACGCCGTTCCTGTGTTTGCCACTCGGGCCAATACGGTCCGGGGGATCGACGCCGCCAACTACGTTGGCGGTCCCACGGTCCGTGGCATCAACCGGGACGAGGTGCTATTCGCCCAGGCCACGGACGGCTACTGTCAGGAGGTCGTGAAGGTCTTGAACGATGGGAGGCACATCCCGTTCTTCGAGGATCCCGATGGGATCCTCCGCCGCCGCGCGGCCCCCGACAGTGCTCACCAGGTGGTGGTCCCGACCTCCTTGCAGGAGCAGGTCCTTCACCTTGAGCACGACGCGACCCTCGCGGGACACCCGGGGAGTCCCGCATGTACACGGCCATGCGGCGGTATTATTACTGGGTGGGCCTGGCGGCGGACGTCGTCTCCTACGATAGAAAGTGCGAGAGCTGCGCGCGACAGGAGGTGCGCCCCTGGCGCGGCGCTCGCCGCTCACCCTGTTCCCCGCCACCATGCCCTTCCAGGACATTGCTGTGAACCTCTACGGGCCCCTCGCTCGGACGGCTGCTGGCCACCTGTTCATCCTCGTGATAACCGACCTGTTCACCAAGCTGGCGCGTGCACTCCCAATGGATGGTACCACGGCAGAGGACTGCGCCTCGGCGGTCCTGGACTACTGGGTCGCCGCCTATGGTCTGCCGGACCGGTTGCTGTCCGACGGGGCACCGCAGGTCACCAGCCACTTTTAGGGCCAGGTGTGCAACTTGCTCTCCATCGAGCCGAAAGTAACGTCTCCGTCCCACCCGCAGACGAGCGGGCAGACGAAGCGGTTCAACCGCACCATCTTTTCCATCCTAAACCACTACGTGGCGGAGAATCCGCGGCCTTGGGACCAACTCCTTGGAGCGCTGAGGCTGGCGTACAACACTTGCCCGCACCGGAGCACCGGAGTCGCACCGCGGGAGCTAGCCAACCCCATGGGGAAGTCGAGCTGGGCGTTCAAGGACGTCTCCCGAACGAGGGCGTACCCCCTCACGGCGCAACGCGGCACCGCAGCAGAGAAACGGGCCTAGGCCGACCTGCTGGCCCGCCTCGTGCATCTCGTCCCGCAGATGCGGGCAACGCTGAAGGCGACGCAAGGGCGCTACAAGCGCGCCCACGGCCGACGCCTCGCGCTGCGCGCGGTGAAGCTAACCGTCGGGGGCGTCGCGTGGCTACGCGATCACGCCAAGGAGGAAGGCCCCGGCGGCACGCTGAAGCATGTGGCCCGCGGGCCCGATCGCGTGATCTCCACGGATGGTCCCACGGTCCTCTTTGACGTGGATGGGGAGCACCGCCGGGAAAACGTGGCTCACGTCGTCCGTGCCTCGGGCGTGGCCGTCCCGGGCCCCGCCCAGCACCCCGCGTTGCGGACGGCCCGCTCCTTCCATGGCGCAGAGGCCGATGGCCAGCGGTACGCCGTGGACCGGATCGCGGACCACGCCACGCTACCCGACGGAACACTGCGGGTCCATGTTAACTGGACCGGGTACTCCCAGCCTACCTGGATGGACGCCGCGGACGCCCCGCACGAGACGCTCCGCGTCTATCTGCGACGCGCCGCGCGCCTGGGGTTACCCCATACGTCCTTCGACCCCCCGCCGACGCCCTCGCGTGCCGCGGGCCCCTCTGTTGGGGCCGCCGCAGGCGTCGCTGCCCCGTCGCCCCCGACCGTCCGCGCCTGACCATTTGGGTGGGCGCGGCGGCCGGGTGCGGACGGTGGGGGGGAGGGGGTGGGGATTTTCGGTGGGGCCCTCGGGCGCGGTCGGGCCACTGGGTCGCCCGGACCTGCGTTCGCGGGGCTTCGACGCCACGCGGCAGCGCCACGTCGACCCGCCCACACGCGGGGACACCAGGAGATGTCCCGCGGCTTGACGAAAAGGCAGCGACGGCCTAATGCCGCCCAAACGATCGCGGCATCTACGCGGCTAGGACGATGCCCTTAGTCGCGGCCGCAGTACTCCGAAACGGGGCCCGGGCGGCCCGCCCCACGAAGGACACGGCGCAAGGCGGCATGGAACAGCTTCGCCCGAGTCCGCGGGGTCTCTAGACAGGGCGTCACGACGCCGTCGAGCCCGATGCGGGCGTACTCCACCAGGGCGGCCGTAAGCTCCGGGGGGCCCACCTCGGCCCAGTTCACGGCCCCGTCGTGCCCAAAGAAGGCAACGACCTTCCCGGACGTAAGCGAGTCCCGCCACGCCGTGGCTGTCATAGGAGCGGGAAGCTTCCATAGCGAGGACAGCCGCCAGTCGTAGGCAACGTCCGGCTGCCCCGGGACGGGGGTTGTGACGGGACCTAGTATCCCAAGCTTCAGCAGCGCCGCCGCCGGGCCGTTGTTGTCGGGACCGGGGTCCCAGCGCGCGGAGCGCGGACCTCCGGTGCCCGTACCGGCGGCATCGGTGGGATACTCCCCGCCGTCCCGGCGGGGCTCCGATCCCCAATGGCGGCCGTCGCGGACGTCGCATTGCGACCCGGCAACCGCCCCGGCACCGGCGGTGGGGTATCCCCCGCCGACACGCCGGGGCTCCGCGCCCCAGTGGAGGCCGGCGTGGGCGTCGCGGTGCGACCCGGCGGCCGCCCCGGCGCCGCCAGTGGGGTACCCCCCGTCGTCGCGCTGGGACTCCGCGTCCCAGTGACAGCCGGCGTGGGCGTCGCGGTGCGGCCGGGCGGCCACCCCGGCGCCGCCGGCTGGGTAGGCCCCGCCGTCATGTTGGGGCTCCGCGTCCCAGTGAAGGCCGGCGTGGGCGTCGCGGTGCGACCCGGCGGCCGCCCTGGCGCCGCCGGTGGGGTATCCCCCGCCGTCGCGCTGGGGCTCCGCGTCCCAGTGGCGGCCGGCGTGGGCGTCGCGGTACGACCCGGTGGCCGCCTCGGCGCCGCCAGTGGGGTATTCCCCGTCGTCGCGCTGGGACTCCGCGTCCCAGTGGCTGCCGGCGTGGGCGTCGCGGTGCGACCCGGCGGTTGCCCCGGCGCAGCCAGTAGGGTATCCCTCGTCGTCGCGCTGGGGCTCCGCGTCCCAGTGGTGGCCGGCGTGGGCGTCGCGCCTACGGCCCTGGCAGACATCGGTGCGCCTCATGTGGTCGTCGCGGCCCGCAGCAGCACGGCTGCGACCGTCGCCCTGACTGGCCGCCGGCCATGCGCGGGCATCCCACACGCCGGCACCGCGGCCCACTCCTCCGTCCGTACGGTCCCCGGGGTCGTGGCGGGCGCCTCCGGCGCCGCCGACGGCAGCGGCCCGCCACCCGTCACCAAATTCGGCACCGGCCATGCCGGGGTAGTCGTCATGCTGTTCCTCAGCCCAGCGACCGCCCGGCGCGGGAAGGCGGCGGGCGCAACCGGGCCATCGGGCGCGGCGCCGACCGGAGACCCCGGAATGGCGGAATCGGACTGCGCAGGGCCGCCGCGCTCGGTGTCGGCGTGCCGCCGCTTCCGGGCGTGGTACGCTGCCGACGCGGCCGTCTCCTCCGTCGACGAAGGGACATTCCCCGGGTCGGACAAGGAGAAGCCGTCGGGCACTGCCCAGGCCTGCTCCGTCACAGGTAGTGACCTGGGGACGGCATCCGGGAGCCGCGGATCCGCCAGCATGACCCCGAGCGGGGCTTGCGGCGACCGCGGGACGCCCACGACGCGGACGTAGTGACGCCGGCGGGCCGCGACGGTACCCACTTGGTGGGGCAGCAGGGTGCCGGGCGCCTGACGGGCGGGGTCTTGGTGGTAGGGTAGCCGTTCGTGGACGGCTGCCCAGGACACCGCCCGTGCGATGGCGGCATACTCCGCCATGGCATCCGCGGCAGAGCGATCGCCCGACGCCAGGTCGTCGACCGAGAACCTCTCCGTCAGGGCGTAGTAGCAGGCGACGGCTTGAAGACGCGGTGCGTCTCGCGGTACGCGCGGAGCAACACAGAAACGATAGCCGCCGTCGTCATGACGTAGGCCGTCCCTTGTAATGGTTGACACGGGTACGCCTGGAGCAGGGACTGCTGTTGGTGAACGACGGGCGGATACTTGTAGGTCAGCAGCCGGGGCGTCGCGCACGGCAAGTCCATTGCCGGCGGCAAGGGAGCGCGCGCCGGGGCCAACCCGATGCCGGACCGCACGGCAAGAAGATAGCCCCGTGCCCCGCCCGGCGGGGGCTCACGAGCTCACCGCGAGAACGGCTAGCGGCTTCCAACGCCAAATCCGCCGGCGCGGTCGGCGGGCCCACCGGGCTCAGGGCGAGCAGGGGGCCCACAACGCCGAAGTTGACGAGCGCCAAGGAGTGGCCGAATGGGACCGCGGGGCGGTGGCGCAGGCGGGAGTGCCAGTCCTCGAGGTAGGCGTACTCTTCGCCGCCGGCGACAAATGGTAGCTCGGCCGCAGGGTGCGGGACCAAGAGCACCCGACCCGGGTTGCAACGCAACATGCAACGCAACCACGCGGCGCTACTACCGATGGAGGGGATGAAGGACCCGAAAGCGCGCTCGGCCGCCGGCCGGGCGTCGTAACCCGCCGCCACGGCGAACTCCCGGAAGGACCGCCGCACGGCCTGCGCCCCGTTGACATCCTGGGGATGGATGGACCGGAAGACGTCACTGACGAGCGGCCAGTCGTCCGCCGCCACGGCAGGCCCCAGCGGGGCGAGCCACTATCGGACGGCGCGCGACGCCGGTCGCGATAGGAGGGCGGGGGCCGCCTGCCCCAACAGCAGCGGCCGATCCGCCGACGAAATCGAGGGAACCCCGCCTTGGCCTGGGGTGGTGACCGAGCCCCCGGCGGCGGCCGGGGACGCCGCAGATCCAACCCCGCCACTCGTCGCCGCCGCCGCTCCCGCTTGGCGGGGCGGCGTCCGCCACTCAAGACCGATGAGGTCGTACGGCAGCCGCAAGCCCGGCGGCAACGTCGGGCGCGCGGGGACGGGCGGCCGGGACCTCGTTGGTGCCGGCGTCGCCGGTGTTGCCGGCGACAGCATAGCCCCCGACGCGGCTTCAGCCGCAGACGGGCTCGCCAGGGGCACGACGGGCGGAACCTCGGCGCGATCGGTGCCCGGCCGCATCGGGGACGCGGCGGACGGGGCCCCGCCGGGGCTATCGGGGGGCGCCGCCGGGGACGGCTCCATCTCAGCCGAAGGGGATGTAGTTCCACGAGAGCCCGCCGACGGCGGTGGCGCGGCCGGCGGAGCACCAGAGGTGCGGCCGACGCGGAGGGGGGTCGGCGGCGCCGACGAGGTCGGGCTCGGGCGGAACGAAGACGGCGGGCGCGCCTATGAGCGCAGGGGCGAGCCCGCGAAGGGGCGCGCCTGGCCCAGACGCCCGACGCGGGGTCCGAGTGGCCGCGGCCGCAGGGCGCTGCAGGCGACAACCGCCCGGGCGCCACGCGGCGGTTGCAGCGCGTTGCGCGTGGAACGGTCACTCCCCCTCGTCTGTAATGATCGCTTCGGGGGACTTTGTTTGCATGGAGGGAATTATCTGCATTGGTTGGTGACGGCCCGGGTCAAGTCCCTATCGGAGCATTGGGCCCGGGCGACGGTTTTCGCCCTTTTTGGACGAAGGGCGACGACGGTGCGAGGCACCGTCGTCGCCGGCAAGTAAACCGTGTCTTCATGTCTTGGCGTTTCGATCAGCCCGACTTCCTGGACCTCGAGTCCCATAGCGGGTGTCGCGCGAGCGGCCTAGACGGCGGTTACTTCCCTCCTACTGAGGTAACCCCCCTGATCGTTGTACTACAAATACTGTCACAGAGAGCCCTAGGGGTCTCCGCACAGTGAGCAGTGAGCATGTCACTGGTGCCCCCGCATAAATGGTGCGGGATGCCGAGTAGTCCCGTGCCCATGGGGCAGAAGCCCTTTTGAAAGTGCGCGACCAAATGAACGATGGTCCTGATATCGTATGGGAACGATTCCTCAGCCATGTTTCGGATAATGAAGGACAATTGAGGGTCCTGGTCAAATGTTTCGGGTTTTCGGAGAAGGAAACCACGTGGAAATTCCCTGCTCCGTCCTTAGGGAGGAACTTCGTCAGTATTGCTTGCGCATGAGTGTCCAACTCCCCGCCTTGACGCGGCAAGGTGTGTTCCTTTCTGACCACGTCGAGAGACGAGTCTTCGGGATCCTTGTGACACCCAGACACAAGCAAAGGAAAGAGCACAAGCAGAGAGGATAGGCCTTTCATTCCCTGCGGGGCCCGAGACCAGTCTATCATCTGGTAGACGGCGCCTCCCTGAGTGGGGGCGATAGCGGGCTGAACACAAAGAAAGAGGGGAACACGGAAGACACGCGGTCACCCCAGCATGACCAAGTCACCAACGCCCGGAACGGGCACAATTGCCAGAGCCATAGCTCTGGCTGGGGTCCTCCTCGGGTGCATAGCACCCAGGCCTCGAGATGGACGGCGCATTCGCGAAGGGGCCCGAGACCACCCCACGAGTAGGCTGATCCGTAGAACTCGATTCCGCCACATACTGGGGCCGGGAAGGACACGGAATTTGCTGATGTGTCTCCGGCCTAGGGGCTCCTAGGGGCGGGGGTGCCGGGCCGGCCAAGTGCCAGAGGGGCAAAGCTGCAAAGACCGTATTGGTGTCCGCCACGGCGACACCATACTCCACCGTCAGATGACGGCGGAGCATCTCGGCTGTACTCGGGTGGTACGGCCGATTGGCGTCCCGGTCACCCATAGGGCGTGACAAGATAGAGGCCATCATGCTGCGCAGCCGCACCAAGACGCGGCTCAACGCCGTAGTGAGCGCGTGGTCCACCCCATTCGTGAGGATGGACGGGAGCTCTTCTAACGAGCGCCCCAAGCGAGACCATATTGCAGCTCTCACGGGACAAGGGGCCCCCGACTGGGCCGACCGTTTCCAACTGAACAGAGCAAGGGGCGTCAAGGGCGGACCCGCACGTCCCTTAATAAGGGTGACGGTACCACTGCCACCCCCAGAGGGGTAAGCAAGACGTGCACGAGAGTATGGACCGGCCCCTCGGGGCGTTTAAATTGCGCGCGAAACGCCGCCGAAGAGGGGCGGCGTCGAAGAGGAAGAAACGGCAGCCGCCGCGGCCGGGGCTGACGGCGGCTCGGGAGCTACTACGACGCAAGCTCGGGCCAACCCAGCGCCGGCCGAGTCCCGATACAAAAATCGTAGAGTTTTGTAGATGCGTCCCGTCTCTCCCACAGGGAAGACGGGAGTCCCCTTGACCCTCCAAGAGAACCAAGGTCCCATCGTCGTCCAAAGAATTGGCACAACGGAGGATGCCTCGGGGTCCCCCAGTTCACTATAGCGAAGAGGCTGAAGCCCGTTCCTCGAATAGTCGGAGGAGCCCCAGGAAGTCCTCAAGAAGATTCCGGACAGAGGGGTCCGCCGAGCACATGCTCTCGGTCGTTAGGTCGGAAAAAACCTACTGTAGCGCGAGAGGCAGATGCCGGAGGTGGCCGTGGTGCCGCATGCTCCCCAAGAAGACGTCCGCCACCTCGACGGCCCATAGGGGGGCCAACATCAGATGCCAGGGACTCATTAGGGGCTCCCCCATAAGCTGGCCACCCTGGAGTTCCATCCACTGAGGGACCCGCGCGGCCACGCCGCAAGTCACCTCGAGTAGCTCCCACCACCCTGAAGTGGCGGCGTATAACCCCCGAAGACTTAGCACAGGTACGTCGCGAATCTCGCGCTGTTCGTTCAGGGTGAGTTGGCCAAGGGATTTGCGGATGGTCCATTCGCCCATGGCCCGCTGCACATAAAAGCCGCCGTCTTCCTCCTCGAACTGAGAGGAAGTTCCCGGGAAATACTCTCAGGAGACGTCGGGCTTGTCCGCCACCTCGGGACGGAGTTCGCGCACCGCCCAGTGCATAAACACTCGGAAAATCCGCTAGTCCTCCCGACTGCAGAGGAAGGGAAAGTCCGTCACCTTCCCCTCGGGGACGGCATAAACAAGACGAAACATCCGTCGCATTGTGGTCCAGATGGAGACCATCCTGCGGCTGTCAACGGCGGCAAGCGCTATTCGACAGAGAACCCCCCCAGTGTGGTCCACGGGTAACGCCCATACCTCTCGTTGACGAAGAGTGGTGTCGGACAAGAGGCAGACAAGAGGTTGGACAAGACGTTGTCGTTGATGCCCTCCTCGAGGCCCTGAAGGGAGCCCGCCCCCGCAGCTTGGAGATCACCCGCCATGGCGGCCGCCGCTTCGGAAGCTTCAGCCGAATCCATCCACCCTCAAGAGGCGGGGGGGCGGGGGAGATGAAGAAACCCCACCCTAGGGTGGGGTACACGACCACCTCGGGAAGCTGGGAGATCCGGGCCCCGTCTAGCAGGTGTCGTCTTCCCCGAGGGACGACAAGGGCGAGGTGGAGAAACCCGGAACCCCCGGACACCGCCAGCGGTGACCGCCTTATGAGGCCGCCCCGAGGCTCACTCGGCTTGGCGGACCAGTGAGGTCAACGCCCTGTCCGGGCGTTCGGCGCGGGCCCTTCAGGGCGCGCCGAGAATGAGTACCGGGGAGGGGTTTCCCCCGTCGCCGGAGGGGGTGGCGAGACACCGCCCGAGAGATGCCTGTGGCTTTAAAGTGCGGCACCTGTGCTTTGCCCGACGCCAGTCAGCTTCACACAAACGCTCTTTTCCCCCTTTCCCCGACCTTCGTCCGCCCCTCCCTCGCCCACCGCCGCCATCACT
>Ga0209186_1000711_pt1 | contig 25922 bp, 30 predicted proteins | sample SidtaG_FD_187426 | JGI IMG/M metagenome (GOLD analysis project Ga0209186, IMG submission 187426) | Marine algal microbial communities from Sidmouth, United Kingdom - Sidmouth_Male2 metaG (SPAdes) (version 2) | ecosystem: Host-associated > Algae > Red algae > Unclassified | place: Sidmouth...
CGGGGGGGGGCGAGCGGCGCGGTCGCCGCCATAGGCGTGACCGCCGACGCTGGTGGTGCGTCTCCCGCGAGAACGCGGGAGGGGGGAGGGGGGCAGGGCGGCGCGGTCGCCGCCAAACGCGGAACCGCCGACGCCGGTCGTGGGCCACCGGAAGGTACCGGGGGAATTGTCCATTGGGACACACCGCGATGAAGAAAAGAAAATTCACGGGTTCTAGGGGGAGTCGCCCCCGTGGATGCGGTCATGGGAGCCCCAGCGGCTCTAGCAGTGCCGCCTCCATGCCCCCGGCGTCCAGCTGCCCCTTCGCCCGTCTTACGGAGCTTCGCCGAATGGGAGTCGGCGGCCCCGGGGCAGGGGCTGCGCTCGCGACGGCGGTCGGCCGACGATGCAGCCATGTCAGACAGCCGGGATGTAGAGGTTGTCTTAGACCGACTGCCGCCTCTCTTGCCGCCGCTCTTGCTGCGCCGCGCCGCGTCGCGATACCGGTTGCGACGACGACCGCCGCTTGACGCACTCGTAGGGGTGGAGGATGAGGTAGACATGTCAGGGGTCGCGAGTGGCGCGAGAGCAGCTCTCACCGATGACGACTGGGGTTTGGGGAGGGGCGTACGGGGGCACGGGGCTGCACAGGACGTCGGAGAAGTGGAGCCAACACAGATTGGAAGACGATACGACTGGCGCCTTCCGAGTCGCTATACATGTACTTTTGAGATGGCGCACCGGCACTGGCTTTTGCCTCCCCCCGGGGGGGCGCGGACCGGCACTGGCGCCTGCCTCTCCCCGGGGGGGCAGCTCTCCCGGGGGGGGTCAGGCGCCAGTGCCGGTCAGCGGGGGCCCCCGCGGAACACACCCCTGCCCACCGCCAACCCACAAAACTGTCGCCGCTCGTCCGTGGCACACAGAGAACAGCGCTGACGCTCACGCAGTAAGCGTGCCCTCGCGTGGCGTCACGCTGCCTGCGTTGCGTGGCACGCGCGGTCTGACGCTGCCAGCACTGCAGCGGTCCGCAAGCCCCCTGCCTCGCCATCTGCCAGCCGGGCGGTTGCGCGCCTGCTGACCTGACAGGTGGCCGCCGGGCTCGCTGGAGCGAGAGAGAGTCCACCGCGGACGCCGCCGCTGATCTGTTCGCCGTTACCCTTTCCTCCCCCCCACGGCGGAGGTGTCTGCGGCTGCTCGGCCGCTCACAAATAGAATCAATACCTGGTCATATACCCTCCAGTTATATGATGTGTCATATAACTGGGTGATTTTCCTTGCTCGAGGGCGCCCGAGAACGCAGCTTTCGACTGTTTGCAGGCGACCAAGTCGCCAGAGTGCATCTCATTGGTCAGATCCTGGGCACATCCTGCAAAAGGGGTGAGGAATCCAGCAAATTGGACAGTTGACCAAGTACGCAAGGTTGTCATGTATCTGGGCATTGACTGTAACACGTGGATGGCGATCACCCCGACCCACGTCCGCCCCCCCGCGATGCCGGCAGGGCCACGCCCACCATCGCAACCGGCGTCAAAAGCACCCCCATTTGGCGCCAAATGCACATTGCGACCGCAGAAGCGCCCCCCCACCGCACCACTGCCACTGTGCTGTGGTGCTTAAACCGTGTCCTCCGGAAAATGACTGATCAGTCGATTTGTTGTCCCGCCAAACCTTTTCCTAAAGTGTAGTCAGTGGCGGCCCAAGGCCCACACAAACTCACCGCTACAGTCCGCATGCGCCATCGGCGATCGCTCAAATGCCCCGACTCTGGTCGTACAGTTGTTACGCGCACGCACCCCATCGCCGTTGTGCCTCTTCACAGAAAGACACGCCACCCCCCCGTCACCGCACCAGTACGAAGGCCGACCCCCCAAGGCCGCCGGCACGCCCGCCCCCCCCACGGCCAGCAGCCAGCGGGCGCCAACGACCCCTCCCCAGCCCGCCAGAAAGTGCGGCGCGGGCGGGCGCGGGCGCGACTGCCACCACACCAGGTGCTACCGTCGCCGTCCGTATTGACGCCGCAAAGCCGTCGACCACCACCCCCCCATCGAGGGGGAGGGAGTTGTACAGCCCCCGTGCCATGGGCGCCGAGTCCACAGCAATGGCGGAGACGGGCGCCCACATGGCGGCGGGCACGGCGGCGCCCGCCGTCGCGCCGGCGCGGCGCGCGGTGGTGGAGACCCCGCCCCCACTGGGCGGCGTACCGCCCGTGCTCCTCGCGCCGACCAACGGTGGCGGCGGGGGCGGGTGGGGCAGCACAAGGTCGCCAACACGCATGGTTTCGGCCGCGATGAGGCGGCTGGCGGTCGCCAGATAGGCACCCGACGGCGGCGTAGCGGTCGCGCCGCGCCTGTCGGGCGAGACTCGCACATAGTGCCCCGGCGTGGCAGTGAGGGTGCCCGCAGCCCCCGCCGTCAGCGTCACGTAGCGCGCCGCGCCAGCTTCTTCGGCTTGGCTGAGCCCAAGCACCAGATACGCTGTCACGGGCCCCGTGACGACCACGTCCTCGACGCGGAGGGCCGCCACCTGAGCCGCCGCGCCCGACAAGAGCGTCCCCACCGCGTCCTCGAGGAAGCAGCTGCGGTCGGCAGAGCCGTGTCCAGCCCGCTGTAGGAGCAGTGGAGCACGGCCATGGTCTTGGTGGTATGCGGTGACACGCGCGACACACCGCACGCCAGCCGGCCTCCGTCGTCGGCGCCGCCGCAGGAAGGGGATGCTGCAGTCGTCGGGGCCTCCGTGCTCGACTACTGGCAGATTATCTGGTGATACAGCGCCCGAACCCACAGTCTCTGTCTGTTTCACGTGAGATTTAGAAAGGTGACAACCTTGGCGTGGACTGAAGCTCAATGGCCACAGGAACCAGTTGAAGGAAAAAGGATCCCCAGACATTCCAAACCATTAGCTGTCAGCTATCAAGAAACGGCCAATGGTCCGTCGCAGCTTGATTCAAGGAGCCACGGCAGTCCTCGATCAGCTTTCAGCTAGAGCACAACCTCTGCACTTGAAAAATACTTAGACCGACTGCGTCCCGCGCAATAATCTCGGCGCGTGTCGCTGTGATTTTTTCTTCCTCTGAGAAGAAAGCCATCCGGAGACATGCAGAAGCAACGGGGGAGCTGCCGACGCCGACCTACGGCCGCGGTCGAGGCTGCGGTAGGAGCCGTGGCAGCCGCGGCCACGCCCACGAACGCGGCCGCGATCACGACGTGGGCACGGCTGCTCCGCACCCGCGATCCTTTGACAGGGAGGGGCTCCTGCGCCACCGAGGCTGCAGCACCAGCTGGTTCTATGTGGCAATGGCTGTTTTGGGCTGCCCCCGCGTGGTCCAGAGACTTTGCCGCTCGATAGAGTGTAGCTCATGTTGCATTGTCAGCAGCCGCCTTCATCCCCGTCGCCCCGACACTGCAGTGTCAACCTAAGCAGCCCAGACGACTCGTGCACGAGCCTCCCTCTTCCCGGCCGCGTGCGGCGCGGTGACCTTTTTCCCCACGCCCACATCTGCTCTGCGTCAGAACGGTTCAGGCGACCACCACGAGGCTAGCTCCCTCTTTGTCGTCCCCTGCTGCTACCATGCAGTCCGTCAAGAAGAAGGGTGGACGCTCACTGCGTGTCGGCGTGCGTCGCTGTTCTCCTTCCCGCTGTGACATGGGTTCTTCCTCCCGCCGGAGCTCTTCTACAGCACCTCCGCCAAAGCGTCGGGTGGTGCCACCGATTTCTGCATCCCAGCAGATGCTACGCATGCAACGGGGCGGGAACGACGCGCGTACAAGCTCGCTGTCCCTGCGTTGTGGGCCCGCTCTCTCCCCGACGCGCATTCCCGGTGACAGCCTTCCCATCCGGGGCGACATCCGCGCGTTTGACGTGGACAAGCTAATGGCGGCAGTCGGCAACTTCCAGGCGGTCGTCTGCAACTTCCCATGGACCGCCCATGACGCCCCAAAGACCGGCTCGCTGGACGGATTGTACGAGCCGCTGCCAGACGCCGACTTCCTGGGCTTGCCTATTACGACTCTTCAGCAGCACGGCTATCTTTTCCTGTGGGTGCCCATGACCAAGGTCGCCATGGCCATCGAGGCCCTAGAGGACCAGTGGGGCTACACGATTGTAGGCAACCTGACGTGGATCAAGCTCAACCTGCTCACCTTGTACGGTCGCAAGGCGAGGACCGGCAAGAACCAGCGGGCCAAGGAGATGTGTTTGGTGGCGCGCAAGGGCGCTCAAGCGCAAGCACTGAGTTGCTACGGCGACGTGCTCGCAAGCACGGTCATCCCCGTGCACAACAAGAAGCCCGAGGAGCTGTACAAGATTGCTGAGGCCGCCGCTGGCTATGGGCACTGCCTCGAGCTATTTGCTCCTGCGCACGGCCTGCGGGATGGGTGGGTGTCCATTGGTGAAGATGTGCCGTGTGAGAAGTGATGCCTATAGCACGTACGCAAGGAGGAAGGGACAACCATTGACGTATAACGAATGGCTTGCGACCAAAACGTGAAACGAACCCTGCACCAGCAGCTGGAGAGACATGGTGAGGTGAGAAGGATAAAATATTAACCCACATGTGCTACCAGCACCCACCGTGATGTCTGTTTGGTCCTCCGCTCCCCCAAGAGGCATCTACAGGCCGCCCCGTCCAATACCAAGCACGTCACTCGACTGGTCACTTCATGGCTTCTGGCGCACTGCAGCGCCAGCGCCGACGGCCGGCACGTCGCCGCCGCCATTGGTCGAGGCGGCGACCCGCTTCTCCGTTCGTCGTTGCGGTGGCCGGTGGAGTCATGGCCGGGGGTTGTGCCTCGGCCACCGCCGATGATGACATCGGCGGCAACGGTGGCGGCGGCATGGGATACGAGGTGTCGACGCAGGCATCAGCCAGTAGGGATCCTGACAGAGGCCAAGTCGCTGCCTAGGGCCGCGACGTCGGGGTCAGTGATGCCCCGAGAACGAGCACTTGCAAGACAAGCACCCGTCGCGGCGGGAACCCGCGAGCCGGTCAGCACCTATGAGACAAAGTAAGGCGGCCAGCGCCACTGTGTATGCGGCCGTCAGCCGCTCGTTGCCCGCGCGCCCAGAAGTGCGGGCATGCGTCTCTGTGCCGACCCATCGGTCGTACGACGCGCACCCGCAGCCCAGAAAGGCGGCGTGGGCCATCGACGGCCGACGCGGCGTTGCTACCGCTCCTGCCCCCTCCCCCCGTCCCTTCCGTATCCCACTGACTCGAGCCGACGTCGTCATAGGCAGGCGGGCGTCTGGGGCATCAGTAAGACAGCAGCAGCCAAAACTATCTTCCGGTGCCATCGGCCGCCGCCGCCGCCCGCCGTCGTCGCCCCCGTGGGCACCGGGAGCGACGAGGGCGCGCGGCGGTGGCCGCGGCCGCCGCAGTGGCGTGGTGAGACGCCAAACGCTGCGCGCAGAGTCCCGAGACGGCGGCCGTGGCAGTGCAAGGACCGTTCAACCAAGCATCCACGACAGGTCCTACACCGCCGCCGACGCATCCATGCCACAAATAGAAGCACCTCCGCCGCGACGTCTCCGCGGCGCGGCAACGGCGGCGGAGGCAGCTGCGACGAGTGGACATGGTTGTGCAAAGCAAAGTAACGTGCTTGCCTCGACACTCCAGCCACGCGCAAAAGAGCAGCAGACACGAAGAGACGCCCGTTGCATCAGGAAAAGACAGCTGCTTCAGCAGATATCTTCCCTGGAGACGAATGCAGCGCCAGTACCAACTCAACTGGGACTCACCCGGGCACCGCTCTGGACACATGACAGCCAGGTGTCAGCTGTTGACACAGTGACGTGTGGCTCTCTAAAAAAACAGACGAGTGCAGGTTGCTCACGCTAGGCATCAATATACTCGCATAAACAGTGCTCTCCGCATCGCCAGGGGGTGTTAAACGAATCATCTTCGTGTTTGGCTCTATTTGGGCGCTCAGCATGAAAACAGGTGGGCAGTCAGGCCGATTAGAGAGTGTTAGTACCCATTGCGCAAACGTTCAGCACTGCTTGGCGAAACAGAGCGTTCTGTCTGACTTTCGTCAACCAGGAAGAGCGCTTTCGAGGGCCATCCTATCCAAATACTGTCTCGTTCCGATGATCATGCTGTCGCGACTGACAACGCGTTGCAGCCGGAGACGTGAACCACGGACCCACGATGCCGTCACCGTCGTCGAGATGGCCTCCGCGGCCGCGCCCGGCGTCGTCACGATTTCCTTGCCATCGCCTGTAGCTGTCGACGACCGCCGCCGCAACCGAGGTCACTTTCTCGAAAGCTCGCGTGAAGGCGCAAGAGCTTGATGGGCGAGCGGGGCTCATGGCTGACGTCCTGGAATTGGTACGTTGATGTGCATTCATGACGCTGTTGTTAGCCGTTGATCTGCTCACTATCAAGCTCTCGCTGCCAATGCGGTTCCCGGGCCCGTGTTTCGGACGTGCGACTTGGTCGCTTTCGCTCTCTGCGGCCTGGCGGGGTCTCACCTGCGGTCAGTTGTGTAGAAATTGGTGTCTGCCGCAGGGGATCACGCCTGTGAATCACCGCGACTCCCCAACCATGTGTGGCGTCGTGGCCGCCGTGCTGCCCGATAGAAGTAACGTCGGAAATGGGTGCTAACGATGTGTCTCTTAGTCTTGTTGCACGTATGACTGCAGTGCCACTCTGGTGATTTCCTGGCACACGTGTTCTGTTGCTGACGGATAGATGATTGTGCTCCAGGATGCCTGACGTCAGTCGTGCTTTCGCCGCGTCAAGGAGACCTTAGGTGCGGTTGCTGAGGCGACAACTCCTGCAGCACTCTTGCACTTCCGCTCGCCGGTCCATTCAAAGAAGCCAGTGACCAGTGTCGAGTCCCCGCCTGCCGTAGCCTGTGGCTTTTTCGACAGCCGTGGCGGCCACCTGGAAAGCCGCGGTCACCTGTTCGCTGCGGCATTGATGAGTTACACCATCGTGGACGGCGTTGAGTGCAGATGACGGGCGAATTGGGCGGTTGCTGGGCTACCACGTCGTTGTGTCAATGCTCTGCCGCAGCCGGCCGACACACTAAGAGAGGCCCGGCCGACACACTGCCAGAGTGGCGGTCGACATTCGACGTGCGGGCGTGTTCACCTTACCAGTCGTCGTCAACGCCGCGTCTGGGTCACCCGTCAAACTCCTAGGGCGGCGGAGCGCTGTGGCAGTGAGATTGGCTGCACACCGTGGCCACCACCATCGGAGTCGGACGCCGCTGACTGCATGCTGTGCTTTTGCCGTTGGGCAGCAACGAGCGGCCGTCGTCAACGCCGCAGTGGTGTCGACAGCGGCGAATGAGTCGTCCATCAACCTGCTCGGGCAGGTGGGCGCTGTGGGTGCCAGGCTGGGTGCGGCCCGCGACCGCCAAAGCAGAGGCGACGCCAAGGCCGCTGGCCGCCTTTTGGGCAGTCGCCGACCTAGTGGCTAGCAAGTGGCCGTGGCCGCCGCTGCAGCGGTCGACTGTTCTCGGCGGCGGTGTCTACAGCGGCGTCAACAACCAAAGGCAGCGTCCAGCGCAGGTGTTGTGCCCGGCTGCACGTCTGCTGCTACGCTCCTCGGTGACGGCGGCGGGGCTTCGGCGGGCCTCGGCCGCCACTCGCTGCCGGCTGTTAAGAGCATCTTCCACGCGGACACCGTGGAGAGCTTGGAGGAGTCTGGGGGCGCGCTGCACATTGATGCTTTCGTCCGCGTGGTGTTCGGCGTCTTGATCGGCGTCAGAATCGGCCACCAAGACGTGGGTAGGATGGGCTTCCCTATTCCCAACCCTGTGCGTCTATCCAATCTACCCGTCTTCAAGGTCTCTTGCCTTTTGGAAGATGGCACCAAGGACTCTATTGCGCACGCCACGCCGCTGCAGCTCGCCTCCGCCATTGCGGCGCACTGCAAGGTGGCTACGGGACCTGAGCAGGAAGCGTTTCTTTCTTCTTTATGCTTCGCTGCTGAGCACGGCCGCGTCACAGGGCGCGTGGCTCTGAATGGGGATGTCGAGGTGCTAGTGGCCCAGCTCCTGTCAAGCTATCGTCGCACGCGTGGTGGGGAGATTCCCTTCGGTGCGGCATTCCGAGTTCGTCGCTTTCTTGAGGACATCCGTGAGCCTTGAGACGGGACCAGCCTGTCTTTGTTAGCCACACGCTTTGCCACTCGTGTGTGTTGGCTCCTGTAGTTGTGCTTCTTTTGTGTAGTGGGTGGTGTGTTATTCTTACAGCATCCCTGACGTTGTCTACACGCTAGTATTCGTACTCCCGCGAACGAGGGACACGAGCTGCATGGCCGCGGCGGTGGCGGAAACCACCACGCCTGCAACGGGTAGATACACTACAAGGTTTTAGAGCCTCTTTGGCACAACGACAGCGCCACGTGCATCGTGATGTTTTCTGCGCGCGGCGGAGGTGCGCCACTCCGGTGCGGGTTCTGACCCACGCGTGTCCGATGGCGGAGCCGCGCTGGCACCTACGCCACCGACTTTGTCTGGCACGAAGCACTCAACATAGACCTAGATGCATGTCCCGGTGTCCGCAATTCTCTCACTCGGCCTGTTCTTCGCCGCGGAGACCACTTAGACGCTATAATAGCAAAACCCCCGGTATGCCACTGCCGTGCTGCTCTCTGAGGCCGACGGCGAGAGAGCCTGGGTGCTAGCACGACGAGGGGCAGCGCTTCGACTACACGCCAACCGTCATGCTTCTGGTCAGGTTAGGGACAGGGTCTAGGAACAAGCGGGGAGTGCGCAGTCAGCGACGACGGCGGCGGCAGCGGTAGCGGTGCCGCCATGAGGCCTGCAGAGGCGGCAGCGAAAAAGCCGTGTTCGCTTTGTCCGTCGCGTGTCGCACCAACTCCTCACAGTAGTTGGCGACCTCAGCCCGCCCTTCTTCACACATGCGCTGTACCTCAGCACCAGGCCGGTGGAACCCGCGTTCTGGCGCTCTTGTTGCAATCACTTCGGCCGCCAAGTGATGGCACTAGCTTCTCGTGAAGGCAAAAATGACACTTTAGCGAAAAAGAACAAGGCACCGAATACCGTCCACAACACTACAAGAAGGCGGTCACCGCTCTACAAATACAGTCCACCCAAAGCGCGGCTCCCCAGGAGGGCCCCACAGCTCCAAGAGCCGACTCCACGGTGAGAAAGCCGCCATGAGACGAACGGCATCGTACGCAAAATCTGGCTTGACGCGCACTTGGTGTGACATGGGGTCGACGCGAGACCGCCTCCACATCATGTTCTGGAGCGTCACATCACCCGTTTGAGGCGATAGCGAGACCATGCCCTCCCCGTTGCTGTTACAATCTCGGAAGATCAGCAGGGTGACGTGGCTTTCCCGCATTTCGCTCCCGGGCGACGCCCGCTGCAAGATCTCGGAGTGGCTCGCGTCATGAAGTACCCAGCAGAAACTGTCAAAAAGGCGGAAGCCCATATCTTGCATGCACCGCACAGTGCCAGCCAAGAGGGAGCCGTGCACCCATACGCAGCTGACGCCATTGGGCACCAATGCCTTGAAAGGGATACGACGGAGGTCCTCGACGACGAAGCTGCCGCCCTCGTCCGCCCAGGGAGGGTCGATGACAATGACGTCATAGGTGCGGGGAGCACTCTGGTAGGGAGCACAAATGCCGGAAAAGTCCGTCTGAAGCATAGACGTCACCTCGTGATACTCCCCACCGCTGGAGCTACCCAAACTGCGAACTTCAACCTCTCGCGCCAAAGTGCGGCGGGCGACGCTGTTGTTGACAGGCGCAACTAGCGGCTGGGGCTGCCAAGCAGCGACGGGGCGAGCCACTCGCTGCCGATTGGCCCACTCCCGCCACTTTAGCGCATCGTCCGGCGCGCCTTCCGCCATGCTAGCAGCCTGTTGCAGGCATAGCCATGTAAATAGAAAGAAAATAACTCACGAAAACGAGCTCGGAGAGTGTCACGGATGGTCAGCACATCAGGACGCACACAAGCCGACAACGTGGGACACCCACCCGGGCACCCGCGAAAGCAGGTGTTTTGCCCAAAGCCACAGATGCGAGTGATGCGACACTTCAATAGGATCTTCCCACAGCAGCGCCACAGCCAGGGCAAGAACATCTTCTACATCGGTGAGCACAGCGACTAGCGACACGGTGGCGAACGTACCGACAGAAATAAAGTTACTAGCAACAATGAGAGTGCCCAGGGCATGGGACAGGCTTTGAGACCACCCTAAAACGGCAGCAGTAGCTACAACAGCGGTCGTAGGCACGATAGGAGCGACGACGGAGGTCCCGACGGCGGCCGTCGTCAGCACGGCGGGGGTGACGGCGGCCGTCCCCACGATGGTGGTCGTCCGGACGACGAGGGCGACGGCGACGGTCACCACGACGGTAGTCGTCGGGACGACGGGGGCGATGGCGGCGGTCCCCACGACGGTGGTCGTCGGGACGACGGGGGCGACGGCGGCATCCACCACGGCGGTGGTCGTCGGGGCGACGGCGGCGGTCCCCACGATGGTGGTAGTCGGCACGATGGCCTGCGATGGAAATGAGCCTGCGGGCGCGTCGACGCCGCTCTTGACTGACAGAGGCACTTGGGAATTGAAGCCACCATCTATTGCTGACAATACGAACGGTGAAGCCCCTTGGGATCGTGTTGAAAATGTCCCGCAGGGCTTACCCAAAGGCCGCACTTTTGTCCTCTGAAGCGCCAGCACTGACGAAACGTCCTATATTTCCTCTGAAGGCCGACAGCGCAGCTCTCAGAATGCTCTTTGCGCTCGCGCGCCTGCGTTAGTCCACTGATGCGCTTCGTAGTGCGACAAGGACGTGTTATTCTCTCATTTGTGACCAAGGGCTGTCGCTTAGAACACCGATCGGGCGGATTGAAGCTCCACCGTTCTCTTAGTATCGTTCAGCGCGACTCCCAACTGGAGTTGCCAGCTGGCACCTCATTGCAGGATGGGGAGCTCGTCACTTTTCCCACAAGCGCTCGCGGTGCCGCTGACAGCTGTCAGCGGCAGCTGTCATCGAACACTCTCCCGCTTTGCCTTGTTCAGCATCACTGCAGCTGCTACACACCACTCCACCTGTGCATCTTCGATGGCATCCTGGCTGAGGGGCTGCGTACGCTGCCGTCTCAGAACCCCCCCACGCTACGTCTTTTGCAACGCTTGGGACTGATTTTAAGCCCTTGGACGCCGCCATCACGTTGCACTCGTCGTCGGCCCCCACCCCGTCCACGTGCAAGTGGCCAAAGAGCTGCGGCACGTTCGGTGCTCACGAGCCGCCGTCTCTCTTGACGACGGCGGCGGCTTCGGCGGCCAGCTCTTCGTACTCGACGTCAGTCCCCACCCCGTCCACGTGCAAGTGGCCAACGACTTGTGGCTCGTCGGGTGCTCACGAGCCGCCGTCTCTCTTGAAGACGACGGCGGCTTCGGCGGCCACCGCGTCGTACTCAACGTCGACCCCCACCCCGTCCACGTGCAAGTGGACAACGAGATACGGCACGTCGGGTGCCCGCGTGCCGCCGTCTCTCTTGACATTGACGGCGGCGACGGCTGCCAGTGCTGCAGGTGCCTTCGGCTGCTGGTGCTCTCCGACGGGCGCGATCACAACAAGTGGGACCAGCAGATCGCTTCTTGACTTTGGAGGTGATGGATAGCGTCACCGTAAGGCGCATTCGCAAGCGGCTTCGTAGCTGTTCCCCACAGCGACGGCCGCTGCCGACCGCGTCTCTCTTGGATCTACCTGCCGAGGTGTTGTACATGGTGCTGGACCACTTGTGTGTGGCCGGCCGGCTGGCGGTGGCCGCTACATCCGTGCGTTTGAGGAGCGCGTGCGTGGAGGACCCAATCTGTGCCGCTGTCGGCTGGTCGGTCCTGGGCGCGGGCGTGACGGGGACGCACTGGTGGCAATGGAGGTGGCCCGACGCCAACCACCCCAAGCCGCCTCTGGTCGACCGGCCCGTTGCGGCTCGGCAAGGGCGCGCCATCTTCGATATTCTCCATGCGGTTCAGACGCTGGACGACGCGTGGCACGGATGGGAGGCGGCCAAGTCAGGCGGCTCGGACCTTCTCGCGTGGGTCGACCACCTTCTTGCCGCGCACCCTCCAGGCGAGGAGTTGGCTGACCTCGCCGACTGTCGCTCATGTCGTCACCACGGCGTGTCTACGGACGCGTTGGAGCGGCTCTGGGGAATCCGCATGGAAGGGACTGTCCTTGAGTTCGACTGCCAGCGGTGGTTTGAAGGCCCTGCAGGGGATCAACAGCTCATGTGTGACGTTTGGGCGGTACTCAAGGTGGCTTTCCTCTGCTTGGAATCCCCGACGCTCAAGCATCTGGACTCATGTAAGGAGAGCTGGGGCATGCCAGTGGAGTTGCCCATCCTCTCTCGCCGCGCGCGAAGATCCACCAACATCCGGCGACTCGCGCAGGCACACAAGGATGGAGGAGGGCTTTCTGTTGCGGCTGGTGCCGTGAGGCGCCCCGTGCGGCGGCACTTTGGCTTGTGGGTACAATTGGCGCTCCGGGCGACGAGCGGCCCGGTCGCCCTCTACTTTGACGGGGCGCTTACCGTGCGGTCTCCCGACGTGGCGGTTGCGCTTGGTTTCTTGGCCACCGTTTACGATGGCGTCATGGACTCGTGGCCGGTCCTCGCCCTCTCCCGGAGGTGCTCCACGCACTGGCCAGCCTGGGAGCAGCACGTGGTCTACTCAGCGATAGAAGCTGCAGACAAAGGCACTTCCTACAAATCGGCGCTTTCCGAGGCGATCGGCCACGCGGCATGCGTTGGCTCGACACGCCTCTGCATCGCGTGGGGGCGGAGGGCGGGTCCTGCTGTCATCCTCCCGCCGCGGTGTGATGGCCACTCACTGTCCCCAGTGTAGTGGCGGTTGTCGTGATTTGATCGTGCGCTGCATGTGGCGGGTACGGCCATGCCGGGCTGCAATGCCCAGCAGCTCGTCGATTTCTGCTCGGGTCATGTAGGGCTGGTTCGGTCCGACCGGGAGGACGACAAGGTGCACCAGTTGCGGAGGGGTGGTCCGCATCAACGACAAGCTATTGCCGATTGTGTGATGAGCACAGGGCGTCGATGATGGACCGGGATGTGTCGGCTGGAGCGCAGTCACATTGGTGTGGAGAGTCAGGATAACAGTCAAAGAGAACGAGTAATTCGCAACAGAAGCATGCAGCACCGCATACTTCGCTGGAGCCTGTACGCCATAGCCGGTTGGCTCAGCTGAGGCAACGCAACAGCCGTGATGCAGGCAGCACGCGTTACCGAGTGCTCTTGAAGACGGATGCGATTTGATTGGGACCAACACGATCTCGCAGTGTGCAGACAAGCAGGTGGTCGTCCGCATCTGCTGGCGGTGGGTCGTGCTTCACCTGTTGCCGCACAATAGAATGTTTCGTCTCTTTTTTCTTACGAAGGTTGTTGCTGTCGACCCAATAGCAGAGATACAAACAAAACGGCCAACGCTTTCATAGAGACTCGGCCTACACAGCTGTTGCCTGCACACCTAGCGGATAGCATGGCAAGCAATAAACATACTTGACGCCCGCCTGTCGTCACAGCCTCTTGAGCACCTCGTGATGCTACAGCTTGTGGCACTTGTTCTTGAGGACGCCACTGTCCATCTTGGCGCCACTCGGAGAGTGAGAGGAAGCGGTCTTCTTGCAGCACCAGGAGAAGGGGCACACAGTCGCCCGCGTACGACGTCGACGCTGGCTACGGGTGCGGTAACGAAGGACGATGCCGACGTCCGCAGGCGGCGCCATTGAGAGCACCGGGGTAGTCGCGAAGGGAATGCGTGAAAGAGGTTGTTTTGCAGGGCGTGCACCGGGGACTCAAGCCAACGCTTGGGAATAGGGTAGCAAAGAAGAGGTGTATGCTTGAGCAAGAGGAGGGAGGCGTAAACAGAAAAAGACAATGGGGTGTTGGAAAGCTGCGAGCAAGACAGCCTTCAAGGCAGGGGTGTACAAAGAGCCGGGGCACAACCTAGGGCGCCCTGGCGACGCGAGCGCGGCTCCGTCACAGCGCTGGACGCCAACTACCACAAGGCAGGCCTCACAAGCTTTCGAGGCGCCCCCGCGGCAACCGACACAGCTCGTACGCGTCGGTCCCATAACCGTAGGATGGCGGCAGCTTCGGCTACGAAAGTCGGAACCACAACTGACAGCAGCTGCTGCGGCACCAGATAGGGCGCTGCCCAGTCAGCGACAATCAACCTCGTGGACCGTCCGCTGCTGCTAGGGTATCGCACAGCTCTCGGCAGCTGCAGAGAATGCGTCCACGGCAAGCACGACCGCGCCCGCCGCCCGCGTCCCCGTCCAAGGCCGTGGCCATGGGCGTTGGCGGCCGTCAGCAACGCGCCCGTCAACGCCACTGGCAGCTTCAGCACTACGTGCCGCGCGGCACCTTGCAGGACGAAGATCAAGGCTGAGAGGAATCTGAGTGGCCTCGAATCAGTGGATCTCGCTCGTGACGTATGACTGCAACATCGAGTGACACCAGACTTGGTGACGAAACCCGTAGAGCCTGAATTACAAGACACATTGTGGGACTTGTGAAAACTCTATTTTTCAGTCCTCACTTCAAGGCTCATTATTTCGAGCTCACGCGTCAGCGGGCCGCTGCAGCTGCAGGGATGGGCACATTCTCTTGATACCTGGGAACAGCTTTGTTCACAATTGCGAGACTTTGCCGATCGTAGAGTCTGCGAATGGATTTGAGGTGCCACACGATCTGGAATCTTTGTCAGCCGGCGGACGCGGCGTCCTGCAGACTCGCTGCTGCAGACGGTATGACTGCCGCCGACCGCGGACGCAACCCCAGCAACAGCCCAGCCGATTTTCTGCTGAGGGCGCTGCTGCGAGGCTGCTGGCACTGGCACGCTGCTGTAGTACCTGCAACGGTAGCCAAGCTCTGATACCTGCGATCGCCTTCCCCGCGTATGGGGCCTCGGTGTTTGCCGACGTCATCGCAACAGCTGTAGCCGCAGCGATGACGGGATCAGCTTAGCCGGGCCCTTTATTTTTCCTGCAGGACGGGGCCGAGGCCGGCTCCATCGACTGCGACCGCTGATATTGGTGGCCAACTGCCTCAGACCGATCTCGGTGGCGACGCGCTGGGGAATTTGATGCCTCTGCTTTTGCTCGGCGGTCGAGCGCCGCGACGTCGGCCGTGGGCGGAGCCGCGAGGTGGAGGACGGGGGCAGGGTGTTGCTCTTTTCCGTTCCCTCAGCACTCGGAGAGGTCGTCAGGTGTCCCACCTGCTCGTGGTGGCGCCTACAACACAGAGAGTTGTGCACTCACAGAGAGCTGAGCTTGTGGAGACGTCTTCGTGTTGTTTCTCGCCCTTCTCTCGTGGTCTCCCGCATCTTGCGGTCGCACACACAACAATGGACCCAGAAAAGACGTTCTCCATCATCTTACGTCTTCTGGTTGAGGTCGCGCCCAAGAATGCTGGCAGTGGCAACTTCGTGCCCGTCTTGTTCATCCTTCACGCCGTCATGCACCTGCGTAACGTCGTGGGCGAGCATTCGAACGTGGACACGGGGTGCCTGGCGCAGTACCTGCAGAAACTGTTTGAGATGCCTGACGAGAAGGAGTTTGCAAGGATCTTCGCGACCGCTTTGAAGGTCGACTCCTCATGTATTGATATCAAGGACCGCGTTGTGGTATGTTGGGGCCTGCCACACTGCCACTTCTTTTGTTTTTCTGTGGCATGGAGTTTGGTGCGACGGCAGTTACGTGAGTGCCACGTATGATAGGTTAGCTGACTTGCAATTGTGGCGGTTCCACAGCTGCATCTTCCCATTACGTCGTACACGTTACCATGGCAGCAGAGGTGATTGTCGTGTCTCTGTTTCTGCCCTCCCCAGACGCATTCTAACAGCACCTCGATATCTGCATCACGTTCCCCTTCTTCCTTTTTCCTCTCTATTTCTTCTTTTGAACACAGGCGACGAAGCACGTCATGAACCAGCCCCGCCATCTCATTGCTGCATCCGTCAAGGAGCTAACCAACCCTGGCGCGGCCTTCAAGTTTAACTACGTCTGCCGCAACGTTCTCTTACGAGTCAAGGTGATGCTGGCATCCCCCATGACCGACGCGGCGTTCCCCACGGGCGTCACTGCGGACGAGGGAGCCGAAATTGCCAAGCACCTCTCTGAGATGGCGATGAAGTCAGGGGTTCGATTGCCGGCATCCTGCTCCGTCCTTATCGCGGCTGATGACTCTGACGGCGCGGACGTGCTCATGGACTTGTCCTCCTGCTCGGAGGCGCCTACCGTGAAAGGGCTCCAGTTTAACTGGTCAAAGTCCACGGACCCGGATCCAGCGTCGACGGCTCTGCTGGCCGCATTGCGGAAGCCGTTGCTTGCGGGCCCCACCAAGCCTAGAGGTGGAGCCGAAAGAGGTTCAACGGGCGCTTCTGCGCGCTCTGGTGCACTACCACCAGCGGCCCCCAAGAAGAAGCGTGGTAAAGGTGGTGGCGCTAGGGCATCAGGGGATCCTCTCCGGGGGGCTGCCTCCAAGTCGGTGCGGGGTGTGCACACCCCCGCTGTGCAGCAGGCGCTGGCGGATGCTCAAGCGGCCGCGGCCGAGGCCATCCTGGAGGTTGGCGCAGGTGTGGAGACTATGGAGCCATACTACACTGTGCGCACGGTCCCTCCACACCCGGTATGGGTGGCTGGCGGTGTGGCCGTCATCGTTGAGTTCCCCTTTGCCCTGAACGACTGGGGGCCAGCGCCACGGTGGCTTATCAAGACCAAGAAGATCACCACAAATGTCGGTCCCGGTGGCACCTACGCCACCAGCTTCCAGCTTCTTCCGGGCGTTGTCGCTACTGAGCATACCACGCCGCAGGCGCTGGGAGAGCAATCGGCTTCGACTGCCCCTGTTTCGCAGCTGCCTGTCGCACCCGGTGTTCCATTGCAGGCCGCCCCCGCAGCCCCCGTCGTCCAGCTGTTGCCAGCGAGCGGATCTCGTCGGCCACCCGCTGCCGCCGCCCCCCACGCCCCTACCGCGCTCGTCGCGCCCGCCGCGCCCGCCGCGCCTGCCGCGCCCGCTGCGCCTCCCGCCCATGCAGCTGACGAGACGGCCATGCCCCCTTTGGCACCAGAGGGAGCCCCACCGGCGTCGCCCGCTCGTGATATGACGCCGGGTGCGGCAGGGACTGCCGCACCCACGGGTGCGGCCGTTGTTGCAGTCGCAGAGTCTACAGCTCCCGTCCACGCACTGCCGGTGGCGGGGGACTCTTCCATGGAGGGCGCTGTCTCTACGGGAGACGCCTCCTGGTTGCCCTTTGCTGGCTCAACCGCCCCGTCAGTTGCAGCCGGCACTGCCGCTGACGTCGTCGCCGGGGGGCACTTGACGCGTGTGCGGGCGCCTGTGCCATCCCCTAACGTCGCTCTCGTCTTCCCACCTCCGCCTAGTAGGCTCCATGCCATCGGCGGGGCTGTGCACGACGCCGTTATGTCTGTGATGGGATTGAGCAACGACGACCTGCAGCTGGGACCGAACGACACCCTCATGATGATGCCAATCAAGTCGTCCCCCCCCCCCCCAATGGTAGATGTTATCTTTTCCTGTGATAAGGAGCTGGACCTCACGCCTGCCGGCGAGCGGAAGGGCCAGAGCAATGACTTCTTGGTTGCCCTCTATCCCGCGCATCCCGTTGTCGTGGAGGAGCCGCAGCACGTCGTGCGCGGGTGACCAAGGCGCGTGTTTTATGTGTCAAGTTTGATACAATGTGTGCTCTGCTCTTTTGTACACTACTGTAGTGTCGTGTATTCAGTGACGTGAGGTTCTGGGGCGTTGGGTTTGTGTATGTTGTGGCAGTGTCGTGCCAGTTGTTTTCCTCGACATAGAGGCTCGCAAACACAAGCTCACTCTCTGCCCTCGTTGCTTGCCACCACGTCAGCACTATCATTGGCTGCCACTGCCACCATTTTTCTGTTCTGACTGGTGCTGGCCGACGGCACCCCAGCGGCACTGCGGCTCGCCCTCCCTCTCGTATTCCGACCGACCGGACGGCGGCCGCCGCCATCAGCCACCCCCGTGCATGGAGTAGCACTGGTGACCCGGCAGTACAGGCGGCTTGGAGACCTGTTCTGGGTCCCTCGCTGGCGCCGCCCTGCATGGCGAGGCCACCTCCCCAATTGAGGTGGACCGCGCCCCCCCCCCTCAACGCTCGATGCCTCAGGGGCGGCGACGATGAGCACGACGAGGATGGCTTGATGCAAAAGTGTTGGGGCAGCGAGAAGGCCGTGACGGCGGCGGCAGAGGAAGCGGCGGCAGGGACGACACTGCCACCTGCGCGGCCGTGACGGAGACGATCCTACCCATGTCAGTGTCTATGACGGCGATCAGAGACGAAAACAGCCAGCACTGTACGTTCTCGCGCAGGTGACTTGGCCGTGAGCGTCGTTGCCCAGATGCGACGACGAAGGAAGCTAAGTCGATGCATTGTGATCGTCGGGAATCTATCTAAGCACCTACGGAGCACGGGCCTGGCTCACCAGCGCGCACATTTCTGCGGCAGACAACAATAAAAACATTATCTGGGCAGCTTCACAGCAGTCACGTCAGCAGACATTCTGAGACATGGCTGCTGAGAACTGATGAGAGCGCAGAAACCCAGCAGGCATCGGGCAGAATAACAGCACGCCAATCTGCCCGATGCTTGCAAAACTGGCAGAATGCCAGCAGGAAATGGCCCGACCAGCAGCCATTTGGCAGACTGTGGATATCCTGCAACAGCCTGCAACACGGAATCAGCAGATCCGTAAGGTACACGGTCTAAGCCCCACTGCGCTGCTTGGCTGGCGCGAGGGACTCATGTCGAACAAGGTCCCGCCCGCCATTTGCACAGACAGCCCACCGACGTGTTTGGTCCAGACACGTGCAACCAATCAAAGCACCAATCTGGCTAATCCAATTTCTAATTTCACCGAAAATCAGTGCTCGCCCAAATACGCAAGTGCTTTTGGCTGGGTGGTTGTGCTTGAACCAAGCGCACGACGCGGGGTCGCAGCCTGCCATTTTACCATGTCAAGGTTCATCTGCGCCTGTCCTTTCCGCCGATACGTGCCCAGCGTGCCCATCTGAGGGTGCGCACTCTCTTGTACTGTTCCTCTCATGTCCCTCATGGACTCAAACACAATCGTGGTTGCCACAGCTCAGCACAGCCAACATTCGTCTTTCATAGGATGGACGCGAATTGTACCACATACCGCTCACAGATCGTGTCTCCTCAATCACACCTTCTTTTCCAATTTAACTAGCGGGATCCTTTCGTAGTATTTTATCCAACGGGCTCCGTCATTGGAGCAGCCAAACACCTCGTCAAGTGCCTTGGGTGCACCCAGAGCGCGGAAACCACATGGTTTCCGTTGACAACCGGACCCAGACTGGGTCACGCAACGGTCCACCCATACACCGAGTCGGATGAATCTTCAACACGCAATGATCCTGTACCAGACAAGTGTCACTCAGCACAAACCCTGGCGTATTCAGTTCTGATCACCAGAGTCCGAGAAGTCCACGTGTCGCACGGGGAAAAGCCGTGTTCCCATGGAATTGCCATGGACCAGGCACCGCGAGCCCTACGGGAAATGCCGGGTCAAAAAAGCGCGATGTCCCAAGCTCTGGCCAATCAGAATCAGGTATGTTGACCAGGTTAGGGGTTTCCAAGCGTAGCACTTTTGGATTGACGTATTATTTTTCGTGTAGGCTCTTGGGCAGCGAATGTGCACAACAAGCTCTGGACTTCCAGCGAAGCGAATGGACAGGTTTTCTGGCAGTGAGCGTACGCGTCAAGCGTATGTACGCTTGAGAAATATACGACAGCGTAATTGTTGGACGAGCGTATCTGAACCGTCGGCCTGTGGGTCAAACATCACTCCTCGACTCTACTTTCTGACGGATAACCAGAGCTGGGTAGGAAATTTCCTGCCGTGGTGTGTCGCGTCGCTGATAAAAAGACAAGCGGGATCCCTCGAAGCACACTCTCGCCAGAACGCCACCGACAGAGCAATCCAAAGTGGTGTGGCTCAAACTACTCGCTGCGATGGGTGGACCGCCTATCTCGGCAACATGGTCGCCACGTCAGCATCGCCGTCAACTCCCCATACGACCCCGTGGGGCGCTGTGTCCGGAATTCCTGCACTCCAGGGGGGTGACGTGTGCCTGTCGGAAAGCCACATTCGCTCCAATCACGGGCCGCCATGGGCGGGTCGACCAAACGCATGTGAGACCTGTGTCAGTCCATGCTGTGGAGTAGGCTTGTACTTCACGCCCTTTACGTGATCGGGAAGTCACGTTTTACGTGATCACATGCACGTCTTTTACGTGATCACTCATCACGCCCCAGCTGAAAAGGGCGTGAACTGGGGCGTGATCGCATGAAATAACTACTCCGACGACGAACTTAACACTGTGCAATCCAATGCACTGGGGACGAGGGCCGGGGCGCCCTGCTGCGCCCCAAGACGGTAGCCTCGCCGGCCCTCGTATTGCCCCAAACGTTATGGGGTACGCTCCCTTCCAGATTGGGACAGTACACCTCCCGTATGGTCTTCGTCAGTGGCTGCGGCTGCGACGGCAGCTTTTGCGACTGCGGCTATCACGTGGCTGTGCGTGTGTTCTACAGGCCGCCACGGTGTGCCTGCAGCAGCGGCGTGGGCGGCTGCCTACGTTGTTTGCGATCCGCGGCGGTCGCGGTGGCGATTGCCGCGGGGCCTGCTGAGTATGTGGCTGCACAGCCAGCCAATAAGGCTGGGCCCGCGGCACCGGTCAAGCCCGCCGCCCCGCCGGCGGCAGCGGCGCGGACAGTCACTGTACATCGGGTGGTCTCTGTACAAGCATCCGCAACCGATGCTACCGATGCTGCCCCATTGCAGCACGTTGCGGCGCCGGTGACCGCCGTGGCAACCGCGGCGCCGGAACTCAGCGCGGAGGCTTGCAAATGGCTCGACTGGAGCTTCACCCCCAAACGCGTGGTCCCGACACCAGCGCAGCCGCAGGAGTTCACGCGGTCAGCAGCGGGAACCGCCACCGCCTCGCTCTTTGCCCGCAACGGCCACAACTAGGGAGGGTTGCGTGGCGCCATCCAGGCCGCGCTGGCGACCATGAATGGCTGTATTGTGATGGCCGTGTCGAAGGTGGCCGCCGCTACGGCGGCGGCTGCAATGCCCACGGTGGCGGCGGCTATGGCCACGGCCTCCACAGACGTGACCGTGGTCGTATCCACGGCCGCTTCTCGTAGGTTAGCGGCAGCCTCGGCCACCGATGCTGGACTTTCAGTGGCAGCCGCCGCCCTCCCAGTGACGTACGGTCAAGACCATCTACACGTTGGCCACCCACGATGGGGGATGCGTCCTCCTCTTTATCCTGTTTGACACAGAGTGGTCTTTGAAGGATGCCAAGGCAACCTTCGGTCTGTGATAGAATCGTTCAATGCAGCCCTAGAGCAGGTCAAAATGATCGCCGCCCATACAAAAGGGGTGCCACATATTCACAGAAAATGTAGATTCGATGGACAATGGGTGCCACCTTGTGTGTTCACGCCCCGAAAAGGGCGTGATTAGGGCGTGATCGGGCGTGATCGAGCGTGAAACGCTCACTCGCCCCGGGTTTGGGGGCGTGAAGTACAAGCCTACTGTGGAGGACGAGATTGCATCTTGTGCGCCGCTCGCGTGGGCGTGCGCTGGTGATGGACGTGCCATTTCCAACGGGCGGCTCGTCTGCGACCGGACAACACGTCGAACACTGCCTGATGCATCCCCCCCGCCCCCCCCGCATCGTGTATTACGCTCGGAGAGATTGTAAATATTTCGCGAGTGCGTATCTGTCTACATTCGCTTGAAAAATGGCCGGTAGCGTATCGATCTCAAACCCAAATCGGAGCGAGGCGAGTCCTCAGCCTCAGCTCTTGAAAAAGAGCGTAAGCGAGTTTCGCTTGAATATTACGCGCGAGGTACGCATGAGCCAATTACGCTTGGAAACCCCTAGACCAGGTACAGTCATTGTTCGATATTGTCCCACTGGACATTGTCACACTGTGACAATGTCCAGTGCGATCGTGCAAAACCATGTTATTCAGACGACAGCCCCAACTGTATGAGCTCATCACTGTTGGTTGAATGACCGCCTGTCGGGTGCGCTCGTCGCAGCACCGACGCTGCTTTTCCGCATGTCCCAGTCTACAATCAGCGTGCGTGATCATCGCGTGCACTCGCCGCTCTGATCCCAACCTCTCTCCCCGTTCTGCACCCCCGTGTATTCTCCACCCCTCCAGACGTTGTGGCTGATTGCAAATACGGCCAACGTCCCCACCCCTTGCCCAAGCTCTGTCGATGCCGCCGCAGCCGTTGCCCGGGAGGCTTTCTGTCAAGCCGCACCCGATTTGCTGTCCCAGTCCGCTGAGGCTGTCTCTCGAGCGTCTCGGGCCGCGGCCATGGCAACCCACGCCATCCACTGCGAGGGCACTCCTCTCGACGGCCACGGCCGACCGCCGGCGGCACCCGTTTCCGGAGCGCCCCCCCAAGCGCAACCGGTTCAAGTACGGGGCGGTTTCCGACGGCCCCTCCGACGGAAGAGGGATCAGACTCTGTCTTTGGGAGTCAAGATTGCCGTTATCCAAGCTCACGAGCGTGGTGCACCATATAGCCTGATAAAGGACACCATTGCTCCAAACGCCTCTGTTGCTGCATTGCGGAAGATCATCCAGCGCAAGGACGTCTACCGCGCAGCGGCTGCAAAGCCAGGGGCGCACACCGTATCAACCTCCGAAGGGCGGCGCACCCTGAGTTGGACCAGCGACTGTACCACTGGTTTTGTATGCTGTCAGCGCGGGGACGGAAGCGAGTCCCTATGACCTAGGCGCTTTTGGGACGTAAGGCGGAGGAGATTACGTCAGAGCTCGGCATTACGGGGTTTTGCGGCTCGCTAGGCTACGTCCAGGGCTGGGCTGGCCGGCACGGTGTGGTGAATGTACGTCTTCATGGGTCTGCGGGATCGGTGGACCTAGAGGAGGCGCGGGAGCGCATGGCCGATGTGCGGCGGCGGCTGGAGGCATTTGACCCGGAGCACATGTACAACATGGATGAGTCGGATCTGTTTTACATGGCTGTCCCAAACCGCTCGCTTGTGCCGACCAAGGACGGGCGCCGTGTACGTGGCAGCAAGTCCATGAAGGCGAAGCAGCATGTCATGCTGGTGCTTGCGGTGGATGCGGCGGGGACACATGCTAACATTCGCTCTCATTGGCTCGGCGAAGCAACCGCTCTGCTTCCGGTCTTCCCCCTGCCCCCTCCTCTACTTTTAGCAAAAAAAATAGCTGAATGAACGGGGAGGTCTTCAAGGCCTGGGTGGAGAAGGTGTTCATTCCTGCGGTGCGGGCACGCTCAAGCGAGCGTGTGGTTTTGGTGGTGGACAAACTGTCTTCTCACGAGACCGTGGAGCACGACCACGTTGAGTTTATAACCCTACCACCAAACACCACGGCTATATTCCAGCCGCTAGACGCGGGCGTGATCGAGACACTCAAGTGGAGGTACAAGAGGAGGTTCTTGCGCCGCCTGGTGGAGCACTTGGAGCGCTCAGACGGTGCGCATCAAGGAACGCGGGCCTCTTCCTCGCTACTGACGATTGAGCGCGCCAACCTGATGGACGTTGCGACGATTATACGGGAGGAGTGGGCGGCAATGACGCAAGAGCATATCGTGCGGTGCTGGATCAAGGCGGACTGCCTTCCCGCTGGTGCTTCCGCCCAGCTGCGTGCACGGCACGCGGACTACCCCCAGCCCGACACGCCCGCGATGGCCGCAGACGTGCAATCCATGACGGGGGCGCTGATGCGCTCGTCGCTGCACGCGACTCTGTTTCCCTCGGCCCAGTCGACAGAAGTTGCGGCAGGCGTGGCAGGATGGCTCAATGCGGAGAGACACGTGCACGCGATTGAGGACACTTCTGACCTGGACGTGAGTGGTCAGGACGATGATGCCTGATGCGGTTGACTTCTTTTTTTGTGCTTAATTCTGTAGTGCACGGGGTCTTGGTCGCGGAGCTTTCGTTTTGAAGAAACCTCGACCAGTCGCGCAGTACAGAAAAGATATGTGGCGGTGGTCCGTCGGCACCAAGAGGCAGGAGTGTCAGCACGAGGGGTCGCGTTCGACAGACGCCGGAGTGCCCGCATCTCTTGCAGGACTGGTCTCGATCGTTGCCGAATTCGAACGAGTTTCCAGTCGAGCGACTCTGTGTCCGCCACGAGGCGAGACGAAGAGTCCTTGCTGGTGCTTTGCAACGGTCGAAACAAAATCGAATAATGACTTTACCCAAAGTGGCTTCGACAGTGGAGCGAACCAGGCCAAGTCTCTGATTTGATCTGATTTGACGACAGGGTTGCGAGATCATGAAAATTGATCTGATTTGACGACAGGGTTGCGAGATAATAGTTGTCATGCTATGATTCGACCCCAATTTTAGACGACAATGACCAGAAGCATGGATCCTTTGACCATCATTATCATAGTAATGCCGAGATATACAGAAACATAAGTACCAAAATGAGGATCACACACACAAGTGGATTGGCTGGCAGTCATTCCGCACCACGCCTCGAAAAGAGGCAACGTACCGGCTGCTACGAGGCGACGAAAGAGACCATCAGAACATCAATGCTGGCGCGGGCCCGTCAACCCATGACCCGTGCTCAGAACCGGGTTTTAACTACAAAATCGGGGTCTACACTCCCACTTTACCCCCATGAGTGTAGGGGGAGCTGCTGCACAAACGGTCGGAAACGGACAGACGGCGTCACACCACATTTACAGCCGCGCATTCCGGGTCGTCAGATGGGCATCAGCCATATATCAAGCTGTGATGATGCGTTCGGACCGTTCTTGGGTGTGTTTGATAGCTCTCATTGAGACGAACTGTAGTGTGCTCGCGAATAACGTTTCGTGCGGAGTTGAAGATGGACAAACCGGCGCATGTGCTCAGCTACCAGCTCGACATGCACACGGCGAGGAGAGCACTGGACGTGCTTCAAGCGGCCGCTCAACTTGACAAGTGCGTGCGTAGGTATGATCACATGGGTGGGAGTGTGATAGCAGCATCTGCCGCTTTCCGGGTGGCCATTGCGGCGGTGAGACGGTGAGGTGAGAACTAACGAGTTCAAAACGGCGCGCTGGGTGCCTGCTGCACGAGTGCGCTTGCCATGTGCTGCAAGACAAAGTGTTTCTTTATGCTTGTCTGCGAACAGAATACCTCACGTGGACGACTCTTGCGTCAGCTGCGTATCCAACACGCCAACGCCGTTCGCATCCTCCATCAAGCTGTCGGCAAAGTCTTCAACACGGTCAACAATCGACCCACCATCGTCGACGGTGTCCTCTTCGCCACGTGTTGTCGCACCCCCGGTTGTCATCAGGCTGCCAACCGCAGATGGGGTGACAGCGCTGCTGAAAATGAGAGAGGAGAGTGAACACGGCACACGGAGCGCCCGAGAATTGTAGTAGATGTAAAGGAGCTTTTGCAGCCTCGTCTTCGCCAGTCGTGTCCACAGGTTGGTCTGGATGTGTTCTGCGTTGGAAGAGGAGCGTTCCTCCGCGGCAAATCCAACTGGAAGCTTCATCGCCTTGACGGCCAAGGGCTGGAGATGGGTCAGGTGGGAGTCAAACGTCACTCACCATCCCAACGGGTCGTGCACCGAGCCGGCCTCCCAAGCCTCCTCCACTTGCAGCTGCCCGCCCGTCTTGGACTTACCGGCCGTGTACTCGAGCATCACCGCCTGCTAGGTGACGTGGGAGTAGTTGGCCGGCAGCAGGCTCTCCTCTGCCACGCCGTGCTTGGAGTGTTGAACTGGTGATGTTCAGCTCCCCAGGCCAGTCACACCGGTCATGTGGCGTAGTTGGTTTTTGACCTCTCAACAGGTTATGGGCCCAGCTCGCGCTGGATTTAGTTCTGAGAGGTCGCGTGTTC
>Ga0209186_1000714_pt1 | contig 25861 bp, 39 predicted proteins | sample SidtaG_FD_187426 | JGI IMG/M metagenome (GOLD analysis project Ga0209186, IMG submission 187426) | Marine algal microbial communities from Sidmouth, United Kingdom - Sidmouth_Male2 metaG (SPAdes) (version 2) | ecosystem: Host-associated > Algae > Red algae > Unclassified | place: Sidmouth...
AGCCTCTCTTCCTCTCCAACCCCCCCGCTCCGCGACCAATCCCACGCCCGCCATTTCACCTACAAGCGACATTCAACCGATTTTGACGGCAGCTAGGGAGGTGGAAGGGCTCGCTACTGGCGGGCGTTCCTCATCGTTGGAAGAGGAACACACCCTGGCCAGTTGCCGTGATTTGGCTGCTCGGACCCGTCCCGAGACGGCCGCCACGGATGGTCAGGTGGCCAATCAAGCTGACGATGATGTGCCGGAGGTTGGCACTCAGGCTGCAAACGCGTGCTCTATCTGTGGTTTCCGCAGAAGATTCGCCGACGATGCCCATAATTTTGGCACATGCGAGGCGAACGTGCGTGCGTGCACGGCGAGCCCGAACGTGCCAGCTGCGTGTCGGACACAGGTGTGCACGTGCTCTGCTGCAAGGGTGAAGCGTTGCGCTCTTAGCAAACAGTAAGTTTGGGATATCGTCGTTCCATCGTCAACTTCGAGTACTTTTTTTCTCGGCCTGATCGACGTAGCCATATCCTGACCACGAGCTCAGTCTTCCGTGTATCTGTGTCTCAATGTCTTTTCAGTTGCCAATTGTGTCCCGAGAAGGGCCATCTCCCACTCACTCTTTACTTGTCAAAGGCATTCGATCTTTCATTTACCCCAAAAGGGAAGCTCTCGGTGCGCCGGAAGAAGGGGGTCCAGTGGAATGTGGCATCAATGGTGTGTGAGAAAACCATGGACGCTCACCTGAAGCAAGTCGCGGCCGCCGCATTTCGTTCGGCGACGGCCGCCGCCGATGAAGCGCAAGCCCAAGTGAATCCGCGTCGCAATGCTCTGCGATCTGACGTTGCCGAGCAACCAGATGTGGCTCGTGGATCCATAATGGATCGAGCAGCGACGGCACTATCGCGTCCGAACGCTCGAGCTGCAATCGTGCGGAATCCGCTTGGAGCTGCCTACCACGCATCGTTGGCAACTGGTCTGGCAGCTGGAATGCCTCGTGACGTGGCACTGTTGTTCGCAGGAGCGAGCCAATCAGGTGTTGACCTTGGTTCTCCGTCCAGCGGGGATGCCCCCAAATCTACCGTTGTGCGTCGAACAGTTCGCAAGCGTTTTGGCGGAGACGGCGGCGGAGAAGCGAATCGCACAGGTTGCAAGGATCCACGGCCGGCTTGGCAATACGGGCGGTGTCATCGCATCCACCCGAGTGTGAGCTCTGATTCAATTTCTCATGAGCGTGCTTGTATTGCGCCGGAACGCCCGATTTTCACTTTCAGGGTGTGTCGTCTTTCACTTGTGCTGTGACCTGACCGTCTAACCGGCGTTCCCGTTTCCTGCAATCTTGCTCCTTTCTCTGTTTCTGATTCTTTGCATCTGCTGAGAAATTCGAAGGCGGGCGCTGCACGCAGGAAAAGATGCGCCCCCCCCTCTCCGGCAGCCGAGACCGCCGGTGCGGTCGGTCTTTCTGCACCAGGTGGCACGGAATCGGAAGCCACAGGACCTCGGGAAAGCAAATTCCGGCAGCTGGGCGCGACTGCCTTGGCTGAGGACCCCGCATCGTTTTCTTTTGGGTCTGGGGAAGACTCAGAGCGTTCTGCTATTATGCAGAAGGCCCATCGGGGTATGGCTGCAGGATTTTTACGTGGTCATCCTGTGTGCGGTTCGACTGTGAGTGCAATGGATGTCGTTGTTTTGACTTTGGCTCAGTGGGGTGTGCAGGGAGGGGTGCATCCGGATGTGTCGTCCCTCCTACTTGGATTGCGTGACTTGGTTTTATCATGGGTCATGTTCCATCGCCGTTAGTGCCTTTCTGCATCGCCATCTGGCACATGTTTAGTAGATTGTTCATTTATCTCGGCTCCGTTACTCCCGCACGTCAGGCAAAGATGCAAACAGTCCTTCCCATGGACCACCAGGCCCACACAACTCGGGAACGTTTCGAACAGCCTCCAACAGGCTGTGCTCAAAGTGAGATGCAATGTTTGGAGAAGTCAACTTAGACAATGCAACCGCATGTAGAAGCGTCTCAGGCACCCCGGGATACAAGTGGTGCGCAGTCTTGAGTTGGTGTGAATACTCACTAAACACTTCTTCCATCGGCTGGACCTCCGGACTGTACGGTTGAAGACGCACAGGAAAGATGCCGTTGGCTCGGATGAAAGCACCCGCCTCGGCCAAGTGGATAGGTGCGTTGTCGTAAAGTAGAACACACCGGTCTGGCTGCAGCCTGCTCGGTAGACCAGGCAAAAACGGTTCATCGTCGGCAATAGCCCGTTGAGGAAGAGTAGCCAGTCGTCTGAGTTCTAGGACGGGGGAGTGGGGGTAGTGACAGAGTGTAGCACCCCATCCGTGTAAGAACCGGCCATCATCGTTGAAGTTTTCAGCATCGCCCTCCGGTCACGCGACAGACACTCGAAACGCGCGCCGCGCAGCCTGCGACCACGTCGTCGCCGCAAGTCCCCGCCGTCCTTGTGGGTCTCGTCGGCGGAAACGAGTCACCGAAAGGGAACTGACAAGAATGGATTGGTGAAAGCCGCCCGCCTGGCTTGATCACGTTCGTGGTACATGCGATACAGCTGCTTGTAAGAGTATCCCGCAGCCCTCAGCACGCGGTCGAGGGTGGCGATTGAGCACTTGTAGGAGTCGCGATAACCCGGCAAAGTTGATAAAAACCTAAACAGGTCCTTCTTTTCACCTGACAGCTGCTCCGGGTCCGACAAGATGACGGAATTCACAGCACGGACGAAGTGCTCGTCATACCGAACACTGTCTGCATGACGATTACGGATGGCCGGGTCCGGCCACCACTCACCGGTGTCCCTGTACGCCTTGGTCCAAGCCGCCGCCGTGCTGCGGTCGCACGCTGGGCGCCTCGCCGCCTCCTCCGTGCTAACACCTTCAAATACAACCCAGGAGACGACCAGCATCCGCGCCGTGTCGTCGAACATGATCAGGGAGAGCGAGGGAAAGTTGGTGAACGTGCAGCAAGGGATGCAGCACGCCAGCAGAGACCCTTCACTGGACCTGGCTGTTTGTTATTAGAGGCCTGTGTAAAAGGTAGCCCCTATTTGCCTTTGGTAGAAAAAGATGGCATCGCGATAGGGCCCCGATTTTATGGACTCTCTCGACCTCGGCCCACGCCCAAGAGGTGGACTGACTCGGAGTCTGTGAACCGTCATACCAGAGTTTCTAAGCGATCAAGTAGTGCCAAGAAGGCTGTTCGATGGAGTTCCGGTGGAATGAGCCGTCTCGCTCATCGCGTTGGAAACCTGGTACAATCTACATGCTAAACAGAATCTAGCACTCTGTGCCTAGGGTGGCGGACGGGACGCAATAACAGTGGACGTTCCAAGCATGCGGAAGATAGACAGGACTCGGAGACGCCTGCGGCCCACCCCCCCACCGCGCATTCGCGCCGTCGCCGGGTGGCGACGGCAAGGGGGTGTCTTGTGACACCTGCCTCAGTCCCGTAGAACATTCTGGGGCAGATGAGGGGCCAACACGGTGCGAGGGACTTGGAGCAAGCCCAATCCCGAAATATGGTGCCCATAGAAGTCTATCCCACCACACAGGCACCCCAAGACAACATTTTTCAGCAAGATACGCCCGGATGTACAGAAAGATGGACCTTTTAAGTCCGGAAGATGCCGTACGGGAGAGCCCCCGTGCCGTAGGCAGGAGCAGAGCTTCTACGAAGAAGCTAATAAAATAGGTTGGGAGCGTCAGCGCCGAGGTGTAGCTGGCAGTCAAGATGCGCTTTGTTGTGGCAGACAGCTCGGCGATGGAACCTTGCGAAACCCCCACCGCTGAGGCGTCGGCCGTTGCCCCGCTCTTTAGGGATTGGGAATCGTAAAAGGTGACGACAATCGCCGCGAGGCGCATGAGCAGAAGCTTTGCCAGCAGCCGGCGGAACAACAGCGACGCCGCCTAAGGCGGCTCGCAGGCCGAGAAGAGGCTGGTGGTGGGGGAGCATCGTCAGAGGACGTCGAGCAGCCGGCTGACTAGGGCGTGGGTAAGGTAAGGCTCGTCGGCAGTCCGCGATTACTGCAAGGGAGGGGCACGAAGAGACCGGGAGAGTAGCCCGCACGCCGCCTCGGTTTTTCACTGCATAAACCCACGCCTCCACTTCTCTGACTATGAGGCGGACGACATTTCTTGCCCACCGCCGCCATCAATACTGACAAACGACAGCCATCAGGTGGCCGTGCCTCTCAGGGGCTGTGACGAGCGCGCGGTGCGCCAAAGCCCACACAGCGCGGGCGGGGAGCTGCACGCACAGGGGGTTGCGGGATTTCTGGTACTCGATCTCAGCCCGCCGGAAGCTCACCTTGGCCTCTCGCACTGGCTATTATTCGCACCGGTCGTAGAACCCGGCAGCTAAGTGCGCCTTGCCCACCACCGAGAGTATTGGTTTCAGGCCTGCGACCTGGACAGAAGCCCACCGCCACTGCCAATCGATGACCTCAAAGACAGTCGTGGTGGTGGCGTACAGCCCCGAACCCGCCGTGCGTAGGATCTTGGGGAACAGGACCAGGGGATGCAGTAGGGAGGCGCCGGTGTTATCCCAGAGTGAGAAGCTGGGGATGACGGTGACATCACCAGCATCAGCGCCGCGACCGCCACTGGCACGGGCCCCCATCTAGCTGTGGAGGTGCCGCCAAGGGCCGCCGCGGGCGCCCGCAGGAGACCTCGTACGAGGCGTGAGCGCAATGACGGAGCGGCCCCCCGTCGTGAGCTTCTCGGAATACATGGGAGCATCCGACACAGGGGGTTCGCCGAAGATGAAGCAAAAGTCAGCCATCCGACATTTGGGGTGCGGTGCCGGCACCTGCGTTCTATCCGATATGAATCTTCCGTCACCCTGGGATACGAGGTAAGCATGCTGCGCAATTGAAACGGCATCGGACCACCAGACCTGCGCCTGCCAAACTGGTGGAAACATGGGCCACGACATTGTTGAACACGCGGTGGGCATCGAAAAATGATGGAATATTCCAACGGGTCTGTACCCCTCCCCAGCAAATCGAGGAGGCTGTGACGCCCTCGCACCCCGGTGACCTCATCGGAGAAATGAAGCGAGCGTAACGGGTTTTGAGGGCCGACGTGAACATGTCCTTTGTCGTCGCTCCCCAAATCTTCCCCAGACGCGTGCCCACCATAGCGCCTAACGATAATTCTTCGCGGGCGCACATGCGCAAAAAGAAGTGAGCTCACACGCCCGCAACAGACGCCAGCCATGACTCCTCGAGGGACACTCAGAGACTCATGGACGACTTAAAATCGTCGAAGCTTTTCCTTCAAGGCGCGGGAGCAGCTCGTAGAGCTGTTGATGACCTTCTTCTCGACAAGGTCTTCCACCTTTACATGCAGCAGACTGCCTGACCGCCACCGTGTCCGCGCGCAGTTTTTCATGCAGAAACATTCTACCACCACCTCTCTGAGGCCTTAGTCCCGGTCCGGCTGTGTAAGGGTGAAGCAGGCGGCGGCTGCCAGGAGCGTGCCGGGATGTCCGCCCTACTAGTACAGAGAAGCGTCGGTCTTCAGCAACCCAGCCGTAGGCTCCTACAAAGCCAGGGCGACGCCTGTCTCGGTCCCCAGCCCCACAAACCAGCGCACGTCCTCCACTGATCCGTGGGAAAGGCAAGCATAGCCGGAGCTACGGAGGGAGGGACGGGAACCGCCCAGCGGTCACGGGCTGTCCAGCGGCCCCGCTCGGTAGACGCAGCCTTTGGAGTCACAGATTCTGCGCAGGAAGAGGTAACTCGAGGGAACGACCAGGGAGCGCGTGACCGTCGTACCAGTGAGCCGAATCATTGCGTGGTGCCTCACGCGGGGTCCAGCTCTGAACGCGGTGGTCAGAAGCATTCTGACGACGGAGACCAGCGTGTCGCGAAAAGATGCTGGCAGCAGCAGCCATCTCCGGTGCGTCTCGAACAGAAAGCCGAGAAAGAATACTGCGCGCGTGCCCGTGTGCACTCCGTCCGTAGGGTGCACATGCAACTCCAGCGACCGAAGCAGGGCCAAGATTTCCACCAGCCTGTCGGTGGCGTCTGTGGCTGTGGAGAGATGACCGCGCCGCCCCGTCGCCGCACAGTCGTTGACGTACGCCTTGACTTAGTGGCCCCTTTCCGGCAGCGCGGCGACGACCGGGTACAGGAACAAGGTCCACGCCCGCGGGGTGAGGCGTAGCCCGACGACATGAACGTGAGCCTCGTAGACGACCCCACTCACCGTAAATATGAAGTACTTGCGGTAAGTGGGATGAAGAAGGATGTGGTAGAGCGCGTCCCGTACGTCCCACGAGGGGAGGTGATCGTCGGTCAACAATGACGACAGGAATCCGGAATGCTGCTCTTACTTGAACGTGCGAGGCCGGATGAGGCCGTTGATGTACCGCACGTCCACGAATAGCCTGTCCTTGCCTTCGTGCGCGACGAGGAAAGGGGACACACAGGGCGACCCCAAGCCCGCATCCGGCGACAGGCGGGGCATGTAGCCCACCGAAACGAAGCTCTATTCCTCTGCTATGGAAAACGTCTGCACTGCCGCGAGAATTGAGTACCCACGCGGCCGCGTGGGGGTGAGAAGAGATAACGAGTGGATGAAGAGGCCAACAAATCCGATTCAAAAGATCCAAGGGGCCACCCCTGCTGGCCGTTTTCTGTCTTATCAGTTCCTCTTTCTTTCCCCTCGCCTTGGCATCTAGCGGTCGCCCACCATCGGCACAGCGGCCTACCTTGGATCCCCCCACTCGGGTAACTCTCTGGCGGCGTCAAGGCCAACCCGCTGCTCCCCGCTCGCCTGCTTCGCTTGCCTGTGGCAATGGTGCTGGTGCTAGTGCGGGCAGCGGTGGTGGCCAAGACGGGCGCGGCGGCGGCGGCGGCTGTGACGGTGGCGCCGTTGGCTGTCGTGGTGTCGGCGGTCGTGCCGGCGTCGGGGGCGGCGGCGGCGATCGTGACGGGACGGCCGCGACTAACACAACGGAAAAGACCACGCCGCCTCCGAAGACCCGGACGTTGCGGACCCGGACGACCGGGACTCGTGCGAGCCCGCATTTCAGTGGGACGCGACGAAGACTACTTGGACGACGAGCACCGTGGCGGGTACTCGGGGTACACGAAATCAATCACGCTCTCGGCGGCGCGGAGCACCCGGTTTGCGCGCTCAGTCATCCAGGACTTTCTGTTGTCGCCGCTTATAGGCGGCCCACGGCTGTTGCTGGAGCTGGTCGACGTCTTCAGCATCACGTAGTACGAGGGCTTCGTCGGCCGCGAGAGTGTGGGATAACTCATAGTTCTTCTTCCATACCAGCTGTGATGCATCAGACCTGAGTACGAAGTGACGCCGTTGAAGCTAACAGGGAATCTACATGTGGTCTGCTGTTCTGCGATGAAAACTTGTCAAACGTTTGCATGGATTGCAATGGCGTGTCACAACAGCTCCAGTGCAGTGACAAGCGCTGTGCTGCTCTTGCTGATTTGACGGGGGTGCGTACTCCTCCAGCGCGCGCACGTGGCGGACAACGTCATGTATGTAGCTCATGTGTGCGCAAAGGCACGATAGTCCGGCACGGTTCGCTGCTCGTAAGGGAAACGAGAGTGGACGGAAGCACCTGGCAACAGAGAACCTGGATACATTTTTGCCCCACGTGGGATTTAAGCTAAACGTGATAATTCGCATGCCCGGACTTCTCTCCACGGCAAGGGACTGGCAGACTGCTACTTGGAACGTATTCATTGGAGTGACCCCCGATGTCGTACCGTCGGTTTTCGACGAGATGGTTTATCACACACGTTATCAAGGTTAGTGCAGAGTGATTTGGAGCTGTTAAATCGACGGGAGCTCACCTGCACCAGCGACGAAGGCGATACATTGGCGGCACTGGTTCACTCGAACGAATGCATGTATGACACGCCCACGAAAGAAGCCAGCCCTCTATTTACTCTTTCTGGCACGCCGCCGGCGTGGCAGGAGCTGCAAAAATGAGCGTGCTGATTAGAGAACGCTGTAAAAGTCACTGTCGGGAAAAGCAGCAACCAGAACAGGTCAACAAAAGACATGGATAGATAGCGCCCCCCTCATTGGCGATGCCAACTGACGCCGCGTCAGGGGAAGAAGCCGTCAAGGGAAGATGCCACAGCTGCAACGAACAACTTTCCCCCCCCTTCAGCTCGTCCAACGTCGGAAACCTCAAGGAAGCTCAACCTCCATGGAAAAGCAGCCCAACCATACCGACCTTTTTGACCTGTTTCAATAAGAACACCAAAATAGCACACCAAGAAGAAAAAACAACGAGCACATCAGTTTTCCCGCTGCGTCAGCGTCAAACGGAAAGGGCACCTCACAGATCGGCTGATCATCTACACGCTGCAATCAGGAGAACCAGGTGAAGAGGTGTGGGAGGATTGCAGGAGCGACGCGCCGATTGAGTCCAGCAATAGAAAGGTCGGGGGGTGCCGTCTTGAACGAGTAGTGAGGGACATCAAAGCGGACAGAAAGCAAAAGCACGTTCATTCACTCACCGTCACCCACGCATCTACTGAAAAGAACTAGATAGATCACGACACGTGCTATACATGCCGATGATCCAGGTGCTCACATGCCCCATGTGTTCGTGCAAGATGCAATAGATTTACAGCACACCAACAGCGAGGGAAGGCTTACCAATAGTTATCACACTGTAGGAATAGAGCAGTGCGGGTTGGTGGAAAGAAGACCGGAGAACGCCGACCGCGACGGGGACAGGCGTCGGGAGGAAGAAGGACGTCGAATGCGCCACGGTGCGCGGCAGGGTGGCGGTGCTCCGGTCCGAGACAAGACGCCGGAGACGGATTCTGTCCAACGAACCGAAGCGGGCCCCAAAAGTTCCCATCTGGGCTACCCTCAATCAGAATTCGAATGCAAAAAGCCACGGTTCGAAGCAAATCTGTCACAATTATTGGGCAGCCACCGGGCTTTCGATTGCTCGGTTGCAATATTAAACTACACGGTGGATCACATCGAAACTCTCTGTGCTTCGCTGCTTCCGACTTCCATGCTGTTCCAACCAGTGACTGTGAGGTAACTAGACACTATGTACAATGGGAATGAGAGCAGTGCTTCAGCGCCCGATGCACTCAATGAGTCTCGCTCTCATTGCAAGAGTATCGCGACCAAGTGGCCACAGACACAATGGCCAGCATCCCGGACCACATACGAAGGGGTAGCTCGGGCGTGAGCGCGCACCTCGGCTCTTGAGGACCGTTGACACAAATTGGACAGGCGCACCGCATTGGGCCAAAAAAAGTGCTGTCGAGGTCCATCTTTCCAGATGAGCACACAGCCCCTCTCACAGACCATTCTGGGATTTTAGCTTGTGCAGAACTGTTGACGACAGCTCTTGCCGACGATACTCAGTCTTGGATGCTCATTGGTCTGTATCAAGCAAGCATGTGACTCGAAGCCAGGCAGCCAATGACCACCGATTGCCCTTGGCACATGTGTGGCAGAGTGTCTGACCCAATGCAACAGTGCTGTGTCCTGCCACCCCGAACGCACACAAGCTGAACCGAACAGCCGCTGGAGGGGCCACGTCAGCATTCGGGGTCTGAACGGGCCCAAACTTGATCACTGCGGGGGGAAAGAACAAAAATGTGTCGCGCGAGGGCATCCCAAGACAGCTTCTCACAGCGCATGCAGCGTGGTGGTCCATACCCAGTTTGAACACGATCATGAAAGTGTGATTCCTTGCACTAAAATTGACTTTTCAGTTGTCAGTTTTATGCGAAATGTAACAGTTGAAGGACATGTCAACATGCGGGACTGAGGGACTTTTTGAAGAACGACTGTGCCAAAAAGAAACTTGAAAAAGACCGCCATGTAGCCCCCTGTGAGGACAACACGACTTGGGACACCCCTCATCGAAGCTCCAGTTAGCACATGATCTTAGGCTTTGAAAACCTGTAACCCCAATAACCTGAAAAAGACTGGCTCCAGCATCGCGGTTATCTGAGAGGTCCACAGAACAGGACCCAAAGGCAGGTACTAAGCAGTTGTCAGCCAAGAACGTCTGGGGAGAGGCTCTTTCCATGGAGGCTAGTCCAGAATTTTCTCGTACCCCGCCCCGCCTGCCACCGTGCAGTGATGTGTCAGTCTTCTAGATAACGCGCATGTCTCATTTTTGGGACGCGCACCATACCTATCCTTATCAACCTGTATTGAAAATGTCACAAAGCAGATCGCTGCACGAGGGTCGAGAAGCTGAGTGCACGTTATCTGCTACCAGCACCAAATAGAATGTCATGACCAGAAGTGCAGAGCAATCGAGAAGCGATCCTTTGGAGCTCGTTTTTCTCAACTTCGCGATGTGCAGTGCTTTTGAGGGCGTCGTTAAGGGCGTCTCCAGGGCGTTACTTGGGCGTCGTGCGACCCAAACGCCCAAACCTAAAAGGGCGTCAGCAAAACGTCGCGAAGAGAAAGATTGCATGGAGATCTATATGATTCAGCAGGTGGCGGCTGAGAACCTCGGTTGGGGACAGGTAGGAGTGTCCTATCAGTTGGCCCGGCCGAATCGGTTTAAGTGATTTCATTCGCCGCCATTCATCGGGTTTCAACCGGTTGTTGAGCAGCGGACTGGAGAGTGTGCTGCGCTGGCAACCGGTGCAAAACTGGCCTCTCCGCACAGCTGCGTGGGTGGGGAGCTGCCACCCTCTCACGACACATTGCTGCTGGTCCCACAGCCCACACGACCGGCAATGCGACGACTCGTCGAGCACTCGCTCGGTCGGTGTTTGCCCCCGCCCCCACTGTGGCGGTCGTGGGCACCACCACTTTGGTTCGTCGTCCAGCCGAAGTGACCTCTTGATCAGCTCGGTTCGTCGAAGGAACTGCCCGGGGAATCGACCAACAGCCTAGCCTTCTCCCAACGGGAGGAAAGGATCACGGCAAAGCCCATGGGGGTATCGTAGTCCAAAGCACAGTTGGTTTTATCAAACGGCGATGGGGACGGCCTCCCCAATGTCAATATACCCCTCCCCAACCGGAGCGCCAGTGGCCAAAGTAGCCACCCCAAATGCGCCAAACAGAGAAACCCCTCCAAAGCGAACGGTTCAAACAAGTAGTAGGGGGGTTGGGAAAACCACGAGGGAGAAACCCCCCCCCCCGACCAGATCCGATCTCCCTGAGATTCGGACAGGTGATTCCCTTGCTGGCCCGGATCGGGATATTTTGGGGGCCCCCCGGGGGTGTGCTGTCCACTGCTGAGGGGCCTCGCCCCTTCCAACCGCGGAACCCCCGACCGCCACACAGCCCCCTCGTCGCGTGACGTGGCGTCCCCGCCCGTCCCGCGACGACCACGAGTAGAGGGGTCCGGCCCGGCCCCCTGGCAGGTTGCCGACCACAACCGTCGCCCCCACCCCCTCCCGATCCTCGCCCCAGAGGGGTTGTCGAGGTCGGTCAACGGACTGGATCGGGCCCAATCCACACCCGCGTGGCGTTGCGCACGGCGCGCGCCGGTGTCCCGCGGCCCCCACACCCCCGCGAGCCCGCGTGACGCACGTTGGCCCATCTCCTTCCCTCATCGACACGGCGCGTCCCGCCAACCCATTTGCCAAGCGGATCGCCGCGATGCCCCACGCCCTCGTGCCGTCCTTGGACGACCGAGCCTCGTCTATCACCGTGGTGCGGCGTAGCCGCGAGGTGGAGTACCGCCGGTTGTACCTGGGGTTCCTGGACCACGCCCCCGATGACCCGCCGTTGGTGCCGACCTTCGACTACATTTTGACGTCCCCGACACGGAGGCCTTCCGCCAGCGTCTCCGCGCCCGTAGCATCGACTTCCGGGACCGCGAGGGTTGGGTCTGGGCCGCCCTCGAGATTGACAACAGCGGGTCGCGCGTCAAGGTCGTCGAGGACTTCTGCCCCTCCGACTTGCCGTACACCGCAGACGTCCTCGAGGCACGCAGCTAAGGACACGCACGGGGGGGTCGGGCCGCCTCTGTCTCAACTGCGCGAAGCCCTCGCTACCCCAGGGGTGGGACCGAGCCGCCCGCTTCTTCCGCGGTGACCGGCGCCGCGGGATCATCCCCGGCAGGTGCGTCGTCGTCTGCCCCACCTGCCGCCCCCTCCGTGGGCAGCTCCTTGCATAACCGCATTGTCTCGTTTGACCCCGCGGAGCACCGTGACATCCCCGACGCCGCCTTCGACCAGTTGGAACACGTCCCCTCGGATCGTGTGCCACAGGGGTTGGCACATGTCGTTGCCTGCGACCCCGGGGAGCTTCGCGGCTACACGACGGGGACCTTGATGGCCGGCTTGTGTCACACCGTGGTCTCCCTGGAGGAATTGATCGCGCAGTGGGCCCGTGGCAACGCCGAGTCCCGCCCCAGCAAGTGGAGGAGTTGCTCCAGATAGTGAGTCGGCGCAACGCCCGCGCGGTACTTCTCCGCGAGACCAGTGTGGCCGCCCGTGGCTTGAGCCGCCGTTAGCAGCACCAGCGTGACCGCGACGTCTACCACGAGGAGCCGCCGGCGCAGCGCCCGCGAGGTCCGCCCGGCCACGAGGGCGGTGCACCTTTGTCGGGGCGTCGGTGAACCAGGAGGATAGCCACGACGGGAGGGCGGGGATCACCCCACGGGGACTGTAGTGGCAGCTCATAGTGTAGGGGGTGCCATAGTGTCGACGCTCCCGTAAGGCACGTCAGCGACGAAAAAGCCCCGCGTGGGTCGTTTGCGTATCACCCACGGGAGAGCGCCCCGTATCGCGGGTGCATTCCCAATCCCGCATCGCGACCCGCCATCCGACACGTTCATACTGCTCAGCCGTCTCGTGCCGCCTCCCCCCGGGCGTTTCCATACGATCCGGTCGACGTGGCCAGGTCCTGAGCCACAGGGAGGACCACCATCCCATGGCACGGCAGTGCTGATCGCCACCGCGGCCACGTGCCCCCCACCCTGACACGTGTCACGGCCAAAGGTCTTTCACGACTCGAAACTTCGAAGCCACGTGTCCCCTCGCGGGAGTCTTTTTGGGCGAGGAAGTCAACGACCGACCCAGCTTCTTTGACTCTTAGGCCCACACGCAGCATGTACTGGTGGACCTTGCGCAGATCGAACCGGCTGGCTAGCTCGAGGGTGTCCTCCTCGGGGCGATAGCCCCACCAGCAGATCCACAGGTGTGGCGTGCCGTCGTCCGCGACCTCGTGCCCCACGAAGGCCTCCCAGACGAGCTCCTTTCCCGTGTGCTGGTGCCCCTCGGGGACGATAACATCTTGGGGTATCCCGAGGACTTGCAGCAGTGTCTGCGGGTCTCCTGGGGGCCCCGGTGCGGCAGTCACGTGGTCGCTGCTCACAGTCTCCGGATAGCCGCCGATGTCCAGCAAGAACGTGCCCTCCCCGGGGGTCAACACCTTGTAGGGTCCGGCTGCGCGGGTCCCGAGCTTGTACGTGGTCCGCGCATGACCATCGACGAACACCCTAGGCCCCTCCTGGACATCCTCGGTGACCGGCGTCACGCGGGTGTCGTAGCTCCTTTTTTTCCGCCGCTGTGCGAGCGTGAGGGACCGTCGTACTTTGTGGATGAGAATACGTAGCCTCTCCCGGATGCCCTCGCGGATGGCTCGTGGGCTACCGACCGTCTCCTCGGGCGTCGAGGAGCCGACCATGCGTTCCACGGAGAGGCTCCGTACCCGCTCGGGTGTAACGAACTCGAGGGGTGCCACCCCGGTGCTCTGATGCGGCCGACTGTTGTAGGCCAGCGTCAGCATCGACACGAGCTCGTCCCAACGGTCTTGGAGATCCTCGAAATACGTCCGCAGCCGCCCCACGATGGTTCGGTTATACCGTTCCACTTGGCCATTCGTCTGCGGATGATAGCTCGTGGAGTACCGGTTGAAGATCCCGAAGAATGAGTAGACCCCTTGGAAGAACGTAGAGCGGAACTGGGGGCCGTTGTCGGACAACACCGTCGCGGGGGGTCCTTAGGCCGCCACCCAGTAGTCCAAAAAGGCCGCCGCGCTGGTCTCCGCGTTGATCCACGCAAGGGGGATGGCTCGCGGCATCTTGGAGAAGCGATCCACGATGACCGACAGGTGGTCATTTCCCGCCGCGGTTCGGGGGAGGGGGCCGAGCAGGTCCATGCACAGATCCGTCAGCGGTTCCGTCGGGGGGAACGTCTTCAGGTAGTTTGTCTTGCGCCGTTTGCCGACGCGGTTCCGCGCTCACTGCGTGCAGTTGGCCACGAAGGCGTAAACGTCCACCACCGTAGGCTCCTAACAAAACCACCGTCGCATCGACGTGTACATGTTGTTCGCCCCCGGGTCTCCGGCTTGCGGAGGGTAGTGTTCCCGCATCAAGACCCCGTCGCGCATGTGGGTCCGCATGTAGACTTGCGCGGGCCCGACCACCGGCGCCGTGCGTACCGGGAGACCGTTCGGATCCTCGCGAAACCGAGACTTGACGTTGCTGTCCATAGCCGCTCGAACCTCCTTGCACCGTCCGTCTTCCGTTTGGCCCTCGAGGAGCTCCGCGAGCGTCAGGGGGGATAGGAGCTCCCCCTTTGTTTGCGGTGGTGATTGCAACGCGGCCGACGCGTTCGGTAGCGCCAAGCAGGGTACCGCGTCCTGTACGGATCCTTCGTCCACCGCGGGTGTCGAGATGCGCGACATCGTGTCCGCCGCGTGGTGGGATGCACCCGGTCGCGTCTGCACCACGTAGTCGAACTCCGACAACCGATGCCGTGACCGCGCCAGTCTCCCGTGGGCCATATTCATGTGTAGCATCCACTTGAGTGCCGCGTGGTCCGTGCGCACCGTGAAACGCGTCCCCTCGATGTAGGGACGGAGGAGGGCGGGAGGCCCACACCACCGCGAGGCACTTCCGTTCCGTCGTGCTGTAGCTCCGCTCGGCTGCGTTGAGGGAGGGACTTCAATAGCCCACGGGTCGCGTGGATTTGTCGGGTTGCTCTTGCAGCAGGACCTCCTCGACTTGCCCCGCGCTCGCATCGGTGTCCAACGTGTAATCCCCATGCCGTAGCGGAATGGCGAGGATGGGCGCCTGCGTGAGTCTCTTTTTGAGCTCCTCGAATTCCCCCACGCCTCGTCCGACAGCGTCCCCCATCGGTCGGGCCGCTTTGAACTTGTCATCGCGGCCAGCGGCCGTGCCACTCGGGCGTAGTCCTTGAAGAACCTCCGATAAACGTTGCAAATCCAGAGGAAGCTGCCCAGTTCCTTCTTGCGCCGCGGAGAAGACGCCGCCTTGAGCCTGCGGATGCTCCTGACCTGCACCTGCAGCCGCCCCGGGCCTACGAAGTGGCCCAGATACTCCACCTCTTCTGGGAACAAATGGCATTTCTTAGCCTTAAGGGAGACGCCCGCGCCGCTAAGTGCCGCGAATACCTCCCGGAGATGTTCTACGTGCTCCCCCGCCGACTGTGAGAAGACAATCATGTTGTCGAGGTACACGAGCAGACTTTTCCACTTGAGCCCCCCAAGGATCATGTCGATGGCTCGTTGGAAGGTCGCTGGGGCGCTCGACAGACCAAAGGGGAGGCGGGCGTAGCGGCAGGCCCGCTCGTGACAGACGGAAGTCGTCTTGTCGCGACCCTCGTCCGCCACGGGGATCTGCCGATACCCCGATTTGCAGTCGAGCGTAGAAAGCACCTTGGCGTCCCCGAGGAATTCGATACAGTCGTCCATGCGTAGCAACGGATGCACGTCCCGTATCGTCACCTCGTTGAGCTGTTCATAATCCACGCAAAACCGCATCGTCCCGTCAGGTTTTGGGACAAGGACAACGGGGAAGGCCCACTCTGCGCTCGAGTGCTCGATCACCCCGAGGTCCCGTTGCCGTTGCACCTCCTTCGCGATGACCTCCCGCGAGGCGTGGCGTGCCCGGTAAGGTTGGGCCTGCCGCGGTCGTGCCCCGGGGGTCACCTCGATCCGATGAGGGGTGACGTCGACCTTGCCGAGTTGACCCGCCCAAAACGCCTTGTACTCCTCAAGGAGGTCGTCTACGTCACCACGAAGGGCGTGGGAGACACCCTCCTAGTGGACTTCCGGATTGGGGTACGTCTTGTATGACGGGTGAGGTGGGGGTTGTCCTACGTCGATCCCCTCCTCCGCTCGGCGGCTCGTCTCGGCCTCCTCGTCGGGCTTGCAAAGAGTGTCCAGCGCGATCGTCAAGAATGCCCTCTGTTCCATCTCGTCTGCGACGACGTGAAGCGGTCCATTGTCGGCCGTCGCAGTCCCGACGACGTACCCCTTATTTAGGTGGACCGGCGCGTCCCCGGTGTTCGTGAGGTAGATGAAGCGCGGTGTGCCGGGGGAGATCTCCACGATGGCGTTGTGCAGCAGTACCTTCCGTCGACTCATTTGGACGGGGCGTTCCCGCACTAGGTGGACCCTCTTGAAACTGCAGCACACCTGAACCGCCTGGATGCTCCGTGGACCCATGGTTACCTCTTGTAGAAGCCGGATGGCCCCGGTGTGGGCTGTCGGCTTGTTCACTCGTCGGCGGGGTGCGGGCCGCGTACATCCCGTCCAACTGCGCACCGCCACCGTGGAGGTGCCGTCGTCCCACTAAATCGTCTCTTTCATGGGGGAGATGGTGTCCACGTAGTCCCGCTGAAAGTCCCACCCGAGGATGAGCGGTACAGAGAGCGCTCTAACCACGTGGAAGTCATACTCCATGGCGGTCCCCCCGACATAAATGGTCAGGGTCACCTCCGCGTTCACCTTCAGCAGTTGCCCCGAGGCGTCACTCACTCGGGTCCGGGGGGGTGCCCGCAACGAGTACTCGGTCCACCCCCCGGGTAACATATCCGCGCGGATAGCACTGGGGCCTGCACCCGTATCGACCACCGCCCTCGTGGGGGTGGGGGTCTGCCACGGTGCCAATTGGTACGACGTTCCGATCTCAAACTTCTCCTTACGCAACAGCAGCAGAGTCCCCTTGAACCGCGAACGGTATCGCCCACGACGACAGGGACATCGGGCCGGGACGGGTCACGTCGCGGTTACCCCCGGGGAGGCAACCGTGACACGACGGGGGGCAACAGGGGAGCTGAGGCGGATGAGGGGGGTTGAGGGGGATGGCGAGGCCACTCCCCCCAAACGTTTCCCGCCCCGCGGGGGCCCTTCGACGGGGTTTCCACGGGCGGGACGTCCCCCCCTTCCGTCTTCGTTGACTCCGCGCTGCCCAACAGGTCGTCCCACAGCAGGGCCACGACGGCGGTGTGATCCGGGGCGGCGCCCGCGCCGCCGTTCCTCTGTCGGAGGAAGGTACTCCGCGCAGCTTTCACGATATCCCGCTGCTTTTCCGTCAGAATCTTGCAATCGGGTACTCGGTGCCCCCTTGTCTAACACATGTAGCACAACGGGGGACCCGTCGGGGCCTCCCGCCGAGGGTAGGGCGCTGCCCCGACCGTACGGAACCCCGGGATACCCGACGGAAGTACCGCAACCATGTCCTGCGTATCAGAGTCGTCTTCCTCCCACAGGCAGTTGGGGTGGTTGACCGAGAGACCTCGGGGCCCCGTCGACGTCTGCCCCTTTCGCGATGATCCCCCAGGGGACCCTCTGTTGGGGAGAGCCATGACGTCTTTGGCGGCCCGATATTTCCCCGCCACTTACGTCCACAACTGCTGGTAGCTCCGTTGCGCCGTGTTGTGCACGAATGCATCCGTCCGAAAGCTCTCTGGTAGGCCTTGGATCAGCTGCTGTTTCATCGTCTCCTCGCAGTGGATGTTGCCGCAAAGCTCGGCGAGGCTCCGTACGCGTGTCGCGAAGGCGTCCACCCCCTCGTTGTCCACCAGCGTCGCCCGGCTAAACTTGTCCTGCGCCAACCCCAACGCTTGCGGCTCCGCGTAGGTCGACAACAGCCAATTGACCGCCGCTAGGAAGGACCGAAGGGCTCTCTGTCCGCCCCCGATGTCCGATCCCGGGATGTTCCGAGTGAACCGCGCCTCGGCGTCGCCCGCAACGAAGTTGGGAATTTGGAAGAGACCCATACCCTCCGACACTTCGTGGTCATAGCAGGCCTTGACGAACTCTCGGAGCCACGAGAAGACCATGAGGGGTTCCTGCTCGTTGAACATCGGGTCACCTCGAAGGAGAACTTCATGTTCTTGGCCGTCCGTCCCATCTTGCGAGCTTGCGACGCCCCGTAGGTCGCGTGACGGTCGCGCAGGCGGTACGATCGGTAGTTGAGGACGCCCGCGAAGCGATCGTTTAGACATTCGAGGAGCGACAACTCGCCGGAACCCGCCTTGGTCCCCACGCGGTCTTCGTGGTCGTCAGTTGTCGTCGGTGGCGGCGAGGAAGATGTAGACGACGATGACGGTGAGGGACTACGATGACGCCGTGTCTTCCCTTTGCTGCCGCTCTTCCACGTGTCCACGGAGGAATCCCTGCCTGGGGCATCTTGAGCGGAGCCTGCTGGGCTCGAGGCGACGACACGGGAAACGTCGGCCATGAAAGACTCGCGGAACGTCGACAACGCCGTATCTAGATCCGCCATTGCGAGAGGCGTCGCCGGACCTTGACCTTTATCTTCCAATCCCATCCGGTCACCGTGACGTCGAGGAAGAATGGTATCGGCCCCCGGCAGGACCCGTAGTGCCTTTTCGTCCACGAGATCCGCCAATGGTGGAGGCGGAGGGAAGGGAATCTCTGATCCACCCGCGGATCCCCCAGGCGCGGGGCCCGCTGGGGTCACCGCGGATGTACCCGCCGGCATGCCGCAAGCGGTGGCGTCCAACTAGGGGAGGTCGATAGGCGACGCCATCGTAGTGACCGTGCGGTAATCGACGACAGTCCGGCGCGGGGATCCACGTCATCTTAACTCAACAAACCAACAAACGATCCGGGAACCGGCTACCCGATACGGGTGAGGCAACGGCCGGAATTCCCTGCTGCTCCACCAGAAATTGCTGTGGTTCTCGGAACCACCACTTTGGTTTGTCGTCCAGCCGAAGAGACCTCTTGATCAGCTCGGTCCGTCGAAGGAACTGCCCCGGAAATCGACCCACAGCCCAGCCTTCCCCAAACGGGAGGAAAGGATCACGGAAAAGCCCAGGGGGGTATCGTAGTCCAAAGCACAGTTGGTTTTATCAAACGGCAATGGGGACGGCCTCCCCACTGTCAATAAACCCCTCCCCAACCGGAGCGCCAGTGGCCAAAGTAGCCACCCCAAATGCGCCAAACAGAGAAACCCCTCCAAAGCGAACGGCTCAAACAAGTAGTAGGGGGGTTGGGAAAACCACGAGGGAAAAACCCCGCCCCCGACCAGATCCGATCTCCCTGAGATTCGGACAGGTGATTCCCTTGCTGGCCCGGATCGGGATATTTTGGGGGCCCCCCGGGGGTGTGCTGTTCACAGCTGAGGGGCCTCGCCCCTTCCATCCGCAGAAACCCCGACCGCCACACCCACCCATCCCCTTCCTCTCACCCCGTTCTGTTGCCCCCCACCGCTCTCCTCCATCATTAGCATCAGCCCGCCATTCATATCTCTCTACTCGTCCTCACCACCAGCGCTATCTGCCTCGCTCTTGCATCTGTTGACGGCAGGCGTCGCGTATGGCGACGGCGCTGTCCGTTGACCTGACTGCGCCTCCCGTCTTTGTCGTCGCTGCGTCCGGGCATGTTGCATGTTTTCACCACGCCACGATGCATGGTATGGATCATGGGGGGAGCAGCCACATTCGCGGTGTTTGCCTGACGTGCGGGGGGCTGGGTGTTCTGGCGGCGTCGGTGGTACCTGGCTCTGTGTGATGTCTCGTATCGTACGTTTCACACGCACTATCTTGCTCCCATGCTCCACGCGCTCTCTTCTCCTACTCGTCTGTTAGTATTCTTTGGTTCAGTGCAACAGCGATGTGAACTTGCCCCCTTTTTGCAGTGTGTTACGGACGCCACAGGTCGCCATGCGGGTGCGACGTGCATTTTTTCGGGGTCAGGCGGGTGGCTCGCTGCATAGTTTCTCGATGAAGTGCATTTTGAGTGGCGTGCCTTCTCCCAGTCAGTTGCGTCCATGTTAGATGCCTTGTTTTGAGCGACCGACCGCGTTGCTCGTGGCGCATCCGTTTGCAGTTAGGGCTCTTGGTCCGTTCCGGTGGCATCGTCGGCAGCCGTTCCCACCTGCATCTGGACGTCATTTGCTGCATTTCACCGCATCTCGATCGCTGTACACGACATCGGGACAGCTCTCGACGTGCTCTAAGAAATATATGCTTGCATCTTGTCGCCCTTTTCTAGTCCGTATATGTCATTTCTCTGCTGCAATGCCCTCGGTCGCGATCGTTCTACTCTAAGACTGAGAGCGTGAGGACTTGGCCGCCAACCCGACCCTAGGGCAGTCCATAATGATACCAAAGGCAGGCAAATGCGTGCAACCATCTGGTCATCCGCAACAACTGTGTCGGCTGGAGTTCTCCGATCCGGTGAGGACATCATTTCAACTGCATCTCAAGCGTTAGGGTGGGTCTTCAATCTACCCCAGTGCGTCCAGTGGCCCAAGTGAGCGTCGCCGTGCCTGTAAACAAACACGAGGAACGTTTTTTGACCACGTGCTGGGGGGCTACAGAAAGTAAACCGAGTCCGTGCAGGACTGATTGCAGATGATTCGTTGGACCTGTGGTTTAACAATCGCCAATCACGCAGGTGTGCCTCCTCGACGCCACCAGAGAGACCCACAGCGAGGACGGGCGTCTCTAATGCGACCGCGATTTTGGGTTGAACAGCTCTCACGGCCAAGACACTCCCGCATGACTTAGCCTGTGAGCGAGCCTCAAGAAAAGGGCCTTTGAGGCCCTCCGAGAGCATGTCTATCACACGCTTGGCAGGGATTCATGTCTTTGGTGTTGCCAGGACACGGCGAGCTTCCACTCGTGGAAGAGGTGTGACGGGTGAGATGTCATCCAATGTCATCCAATGCAGAGACGGATGAAATGTCATCCATTGTCATCCAATGCAGTACATTGTAAGCAAAATCATCTAGATGCTATTGCTGACCTCCAAAAAATGGCGGTTGCAGAGTGGCTGCAATCATTCAACAGCGTACGTGGACCAATGGAAAGGATAGGAATAATCTGAGTTCCTTACAGAGTCTCCCCATGCAGCTCTGCGCACTGGAAACGCACATCAGGATCTCAAGAAATCTGAAGAAATGTATTGATCTCATGAGAAATCACAGGTCAGGCACAGAACCCTCTCCATGCCCTCTTCAGGCCCAAGCAAGCGGCCCAAAAATCCCAGGAAATCTCATTGTGGGTTGCAAGGGCTCTGCGTGACTCCTGCAAGACACGGTGATTGGCTTGCAAGATTACTGGCGGCTTCTCTTAGCCAATAGTTGGATCGTGGCTTGTCGAACAGCCAATCGGACTTCATTTCTACGCCCTGTCGTCGGCTCTGCCTCCCTTCTCTCTGCAACCGCCATTTTTTGGTGGTTAGCAATAGAAGAGGTTTATGTACACATCATCACGTACTCTCGCCCTTCGCCCTCTCCTCCTCACTCAAAGTTGTTGATGAAGGAGCGATTGTCGCGCCGGTCGCTCGCATCAGAAGCAAAGCTCTTGGGGAATCGACACACCCCGACACGATCCACCCACTCCTCCCAGTCGTGCTCTACACACAGTACCTCGATGACCTGGTGCAAAGCAATGGCTTCATGGTCGGGGCGTACCTTTCCCTCGCGAGCCTGACTGCAACACTGCAGCCTCTTGCTCACATACGCCGTGAAGGGGCAGTCGAGTACGCTGCTTGCGCACTGAGCACGATGCAGAACAACAGTGCGCATGAGGGTGCCGTTGTGCGCCGCAACAACTGCCCGTGCTTTCCCGACACGAACAGTTCCGTCGTTTGTACGGAAGCGCACCCAGTCATATCATGGGCGTCCGCCGAGGTCCCGAGTTTCCCAGAGCATAGTGCGCTCGCCGCGCGCTCGATGGTCTCCCGCATCAGGAAGCAATGCCCCGGATTGAGTCGTGATGTACTCAGATGTAGAACAGTGCAAGGCCTCGTCCAATGCGTCCAAGCCTGACGTGGCTGCGAATTCCGAGACAGAGCTGACCGCTCCACGAGCACGCACGCGGCGCACCGTTGTAGCTTTCTTGGCAGGTGTTTTTGATACCTGCCGCGACCGACGTACGAGGCTCTCAATCTGCTCCGCCAACACCATCTGCAGTGCTGCCTTGTCACGACTCTTGTTCGTGAGAGCAAAGGCCTGCTTGATAAACGTGTGCAGCGCCTCGTTGACGCCTGTGTTGCTGTCTTGGCAGTTGCCTCGAAGGATGAACGCATCCAACAAACGCGACACTGCGCGATGCAGCTTAGTTGTGTGCCAGGGCCCAAAGAGGGTCAGAAAGTCGCTCTCAATCCAGCGACTCATCCGACGACAAACCGATTTGGCCTGCGCCCAAGTCTTCGGCCGAACGTCGAAGGCGCCTTTCAAGATCGCGGCGAGATCGCAGAGAAGCCACGTGAGGACGCGGCGATGCCGCCCTCCGGCGCCTGTCCGCCCGAACAAGCCGGCCGCGGCGAAAGTCAAGAAGTGCACCGCCTCACGGAGCTCTTTGTCTTTTAAGGTAGCCATTTTCTCTCCATATTTGATAAAGTACCTGTGGAACATGCGAGGAGTCAGGCGCAAGAAGCAGCGAGGGCGATGCCCAGCGACGTCAGAATGCGCGAACATCATGTCCATGTCAGCATCTGCATACATTGCAATGCAAATTTTTTATCACATTGCGCACCGTCATCTGCCTGCATTGCAATGCTCATTTGTGCGCATTGCTCACCGTTGAAACTGTGCATCTGTCAAGACGAGCAAAAACATATCCCGGAAAGATGGATGGGACGCAGTGCCTTCGGCACGCGAACAAAAACCGCTTGTCGGCGATCCGCAGCATCTCTCCCGCTGTGCCGTGCACGAGCTTCTTTGTTCCGGCGTGCTCATGAGCAAAGGCATGCACAGCTGTTGTCAGCGTCCTGCAGATGCCGAGGTCCAACACCTGTTGGTGGCAAAATACGGAGCACGAGGGTGTCAGTTGCATGGAGTGTACAAGGATATCAGGTCAGTCAAGATGCCGTCTGGTGCAATCGCATGCAAGAAGTAGTAGGAAAAAACAGAAAGAAGAAAGAACCGTGCAACGTACATGTAGCCGGTCAAACCCAAAGATCTGGTCTAGCAGCAGCGGACCGGAATCCAGGCCTGCCCAGCCGGCGAGTGCTGGCACAACGCAGTGGATGCTGTTGGCATTCTCAATGGCATTGATGACGACACCGTTACCCCGTATACCCCGCATTCGTGCAACCTTGAGCTGCAGTTTGACGGTCTTGAGCACGTTCCGCTTCTTGGGAGAGTTACCCCTGGAAGGCCGAACTCCACTCGATGTGGAGCGTGCAATACATGGCGTGCAGTCGTAGGCGCTACCATGCCGCTTGAGACACACAAAGTCGCGCTCTTCGGGCTGGTCCGACACGTACAGAATGAGTCTTGGACTGATGTTCACCACCACAACGTCCGGCAAAGTCATATCCGCGCCAAAGTGACTGGCAAGCATGATATCTCGGAAGACCAGCGCGATGGTGCCTTGGAGGATCTCTGCTCGAGCCTCTGCAGCCTTGGATTGAGACATTGCCTCGTACCGAGACCGTACCTGAGGCATGTATGCCACGACGACCCATTCTGGCGCCTTTGAAACGACGTTCATCACTCTCATTCGCAGTGGGAATGCTGAGACACCTGCAAGGGAAACAATGAGCAGAGACAGAAAGGCCAAAACAGGAGAGGCTGGGGCCCGTGAGCTATTGGAATGTAGTGAGATGCACGGTACAGATGGTATCGAAACGAGTCAAAGGTGGTACGGTGATGCTACAACTGGCCACAACCAGCCGGCGCAATGTGAAGAAGCGTGAATGTGAGAAAACGTACCACCGGAGGAGGTCACCACCGTACCATCTGAGAAGAGTGCCGGAGCCAGCATCAGTGCGCGCAAGCCAAACACGTGATTGACATCCGCGCGCTGGGCCCAATATGCACGACCATCAAAGATGTCCCGCAGTACGCCTCCGTCTTGCAGCACGGGTGAGTCTGGAACGTCGCCTCCTTCCGAGACCGAAGGCGTGCACAGAGCGCACGCGGTTGTTGGCGTCGCCGTCCGGGGATGGACGTCCGCGTCTTGCAATCTTGATGTTCCTGCATCTGCCCCGTCCTGGGAGTCTGCATCTGACCCAACGTGGGATGCATGGCGTGTAGTAGACGCCCGCAGCACATGTACACTTATCAGATCCCCGCTCCCACCTGACGGTCGAGGCCCCCGAAAGACAGTATTGCACAGCTTGAAGACCCTTGCGGAGGAGGATCCGGTGAGTACCAACCTTTGTCTTGACGACGGCTTCCATCCATCTCAGCTTCCGTAGCATGCGCTTTTTTTCGTTCCGCACTGCGGTCTTGAGCGATGCTGGCGTAGGGAACGCGTCCTTGAACGGCGTTGTCGTCGCGTCGGTCGCCCTCTAGACCGACAAGCACATCCGATGTGCAGCTGCAATGCGCGCTCTAGACATTGTGCAGGTGTTGGAGAACACATCACGCAGTGATGGTGTGATGAAAGCAAAAGTGTCCGACGGGGCGTCGTCCTCGAACACCGTGCGACAGACCTCTTTGTCTCCAAAGCCATCGATGTAGTCCAACACTTTCCCACAAAGCGTGTCACCGAGGTCACCATCACTTAAGACAGGAGTGGCGCGGTCCGCACCAGCCGTAACGTGCAGGTCGTCAGCGACCCGCATCTCGACGGTTCTGCCATCATCTGGTCCCCCACTCACACACGCACCAGAAATGTCGTCAGTTGTCTTCGAGGCGTCGGTGTCGTATTCCGAGGAGCTTGCTTCGTCGAGTACCGAGCCAAGAGCCCAGGTATCATCCCCTCTGCCTCCACCATCCCCAAGACCACCACCATCCAAATCATGACCAATATCCTCTTCCCCGCCAGTGTCATCTCCACCCCCCCCTACTCGGCATCCTCTTCGTCGCTGGTCCCATCTCCACCCCCCCCATCCTCCGCCTCTGTTGAACTCCCCATGGCCAGGCGACTTGCAGTCCCAGCATGGTCCGCGCCACTCGCGGCATTTGCGAGCCGGTGCCTGATGCGCACGTGACGGCCAAAGTGCATGGGAGTGAACTGACGCCGGTCATCACATCACTCAACAGGGCACCGCCTCCGCTTCATAACGAGTGGAAGAAGCTTGGCAGTGCAGACACGACATCAGCCTAGCGATAGCTGTCGTCAGCACGCGCCAGTGGAGACGAGGACGCGGCTCGGATACGGGGTCGCGAATGCGCTGCCGATGGGAGTGACTCAGATCGGGACTGCCGGCCAGGTCACGACGATTGCCACACACGCACGCGAGCTCCACTTGCTCCCCACCGGTCAGTGCTGAAAGAAGTAACTTTGACGCAGGGCCTCATAGCAAGTGCACATGCTCTTCTTTCCACACAACGGTACTGTGTTGTGATATCGGATATATCGAGTAATATTTGCCTCAGCCCAAAATCCAATTTCTCAGGACGCTAATAACAATGCGCGTGGGTGCCACGTGAATGGACGATGGCGAGGACTCCAGAGTGTCAAATACAAGACTATGCCCGATGTCACAATTGATCGAGCTTCAAAGATGTACGTCTCACAACTACGTAAAATTCTTTTGTAAATGGATGTGGTGCACAAATTGACAACTCTGTAGCTACGACGATCTCGTCGCGAATTTATCTCCGTCATCGACGGCTGAGCAACTGACACTCGGGCGGCGTGGGGGGACCCATCCAACGGCAGATTGGAAGTCAGCGGTGGAAGGCAGACGTCTCACTGCTGGCGCAGGTCGCCGCTCCGGTGGCAAGGCGGTGGCGGCG
>Ga0209186_1000715_pt1 | contig 25835 bp, 20 predicted proteins | sample SidtaG_FD_187426 | JGI IMG/M metagenome (GOLD analysis project Ga0209186, IMG submission 187426) | Marine algal microbial communities from Sidmouth, United Kingdom - Sidmouth_Male2 metaG (SPAdes) (version 2) | ecosystem: Host-associated > Algae > Red algae > Unclassified | place: Sidmouth...
CCATCAAAACCCATCAGTGGCTGCTGCGCTGACCATAAGCGTTAAGTATGCTTGAGCCGCTTGCTGGGAAACTAGCATGGGCGGTTCTGAGAGGGGAAGGGGCTGTGAAGCCCTGACCTACTCGACTACATGCTGCAAGGCTAGTTTACTTTGGAAAAATCTCTCAGGATACTCCTGTAGTCGCTCATTAAAGACGCTCTATTAAAAATTTAGTAATTTTTAATGAACTTGGTTTTCTGCTAAATTTTAAGTGCGTATCTTGCTCATGTAGCACGCTCGTAGCTTGCGAACCGTTGTAGCCAATGAAAAAATCACAATTTCTCGACTAAAAGAGATTGACAAACTTCAAAAGTGAGAAATATATTTAAATCGTTATCTAAAGAAATTTCAAAACTATTATCAAATTTTTCTATTTGGACAATTTTAATATATGTGCCAAGTCTAATGCTTTTCTTGTTCAAATACAATAATAAATCTTTGGAACTATTAACTAACCCGGTCAGTCTAACTTTTTGTCCAACATTTATATTTGATAATTTTAAATGATTTACTTTTAAGGTTTTTCCATTTTTATCAGGAATAGGTGAACCGTGAGGATCTTTAGTAGGGAATCCCAAAATTTCATCCATTCTATCAAAAAAAATCCTTGAATTAATATGCTCAATTTCTTCTGCAATATCGTGTACTTCTTCCCACCCGAATCCCATCACTTGAGATAAAAACATTTCGGTTAATCGGTGCTTTCTAACTACTAAAGCACCTAGTTTCTTCCCTTCACTTGTCAGTTTCAAGGGTTTATATTTTTCATACTTTACCCAGCCTTTTTCTTCCATTTTTTTTACCATATTATTAGCTGTTGGTTTGCTAACATTCATATCTTTCGATAATTCGGTAATGCTTACTTCTTTACTTTTCTGACTAAGCAAGTAAATTGATTTTAAATAATTCTCTTTTGTTTGTGTCGGCATACTTTAAACTTAATACAACAAAGATAGAAATAATATCCTAACAAAATTTGTTAGATCTATCTAACTTTTTACATTTGCACTATGAAACTTATAGTAGATCATAAAACAATTGATACGATGACTTTTAAAACATTAATAACTTTTCTATTCTTGTTGCTATTTTGCAATATATCGTTTGGTCAGTCAGGAGTTATCCGAGGAACAATAAAAGTAGATAATGTTAATCAGGAGTTTGCAACCATTTCTATTTCTACAGACCCTAAACAAGGTTCTACAACTAATTCTAATGGACAATTCAATTTGGGAAATATACCTTTTGGAACGTATACTATTACTGCATCATTTGTAGGTTTTGAAAACGTATCAAAACAAATTTCAATTGATAAACAAATTCCATCTATTGAGGTGAATTTTGATTTAAATGAAAATTTAAATGCTTTAGATGAAATAGTAGTCACTGGAACAAAAACCTTTAAAAGACAAACCAATTCACCTGTAATTGTAAATGTGATAAATAGCAAAGCTTTAGATGATTTACAAGCGTGTAACTTATCCGAAGGTTTAAAATTTCAGCCAGGATTAAGAGTAGAAACAAACTGCCAAACCTGCAACTACACACAATTACGAATGAACGGACTAGGAGGTGGCTATTCACAAATTTTAATAAATGGTCGACCTATTTTTAGTCCTTTAACCGGTTTGTATGGTTTGGAACAATTACCAACAAATATGATTGATAGAATAGAAGTTGTAAGAGGTGGCGGTTCGTCTTTATATGGCTCAAGTGCTATAGGTGGAACGGTGAATGTGCTGACTAAAGTCCCGGAAGATAATTTTTATGAACTAAACACGTTTTATCAAAATATAAACGGAAAGGCTAATGATATAGTACTAAGCGGAAATGCATCTTTAGTGTCGGGGAATAAAAATTCTGGAGCTTCATTCTTTATTAATCATAGAGAGCGTGATTTATATGACCATAATGAAGATGGTTTTTCTGAAATTCCTAAATTGGAAAACACTTCTTTTGGCATAAATATTTTCTTTTTACCTACTGAAAATCAAAAGTTAGAAGTCAATCTGAGTAACTTAAATGAGTTTAGATATGGTGGTGAATTAACCGAAAAACCTGCCTACTTAACACAGCAATCAGAAGAAAGAACACACAATGTTTGGATGGGAAGTGTAGACTATCAAGTAAATTTTAATAATGATAAGTCATCTCTTATTACTTACGCTGCCTGGCAAAACACGAAACGTAAACATTATACCGGAATATTTCCTGATGAGGAATCTGAAATTCAAGTACATATCGAAAATCCACCTTACGGAACTTCGACTTCAACGACACTACAGGGAGGTTTTCAATTTAACCATAAAGTATATGATTTTATTAACGGCACCAATACATTTACATTTGGAGGCGAATATGTAGTTGATGCTGTTTTTGATGAAATTTCAGCTTATAATTATTTAATTGATCAAACTACCAAGGATTTAGGCTTGTTTTTGCAAAGTGATTGGGAGTTATTACCTGCTTTAACGTTACTTTCTGGTGTTAGAATGGATAAGCATAGCTTGGTTGACAATTTGGTCTTCAGTCCAAGAGTATCATTGCTTTATAAATACAAAACTAATACACAATTTAGATTTAGTTTTGGCACAGGTTTTAGAGCACCACAAGCATTTGACGCCGATTTACATATTGCATTTGCAGGTGGTGGTATTTCACGTGTCACTTTATCGCCAGATTTAATTTCTGAAAAGTCACTAAGCTATACAGCATCTATAAATTATGACAAACCAATGGAGCGTTTTATTGGTGGTTTTACCCTAGAAGGTTTTTATACTCGATTGAATAATCCTTTTTTTTTACAACCAATTGGTCAAGATAATTTTGGAGAATTGTTTGAAAAACAAAACGGACAAGGAGCTACTGTACAAGGTGCTACTTTAGAATTTAGAGCCAATTACGATAAAAAAATACAAATGGAAACAGGCTTTACCATACAATCAAGTAAATTTGATGATAAAGTTCAATATTTTGACGAAATTGATGGTTTAAAAGCGTTCATCAGAACACCAAATGATTATGGTTTTGTAACACTTTCTGGAACACCAAATAAAAAGATTAATATTAGTCTAAATTATACTTACACTGGAAGAATGAAAATACCTCATTTTGCAGGGGCAGCCAATCAATCTGTAGATGAAATAATTACATCAAATTCATTTTCAGAACTTAGTGCCAAGGCTGGTTATACAATCAGTCTAAAGAAAATGCAAACAAAAATAGAGTTTTATGGTGGAGTGAAAAATATTTTCAATTCTTATCAATCCAATTTTGATATCGGAAAAAACAGAGATAGTAACTTTGTTTTTGGACCTTCACTTCCAAGAACATTTTATATTGGAATTAAATTGAAATCAAAATAACACAAGCTACAACAATAACAACCACGGCTATAGCGGCGCCTAGCCGCTACATCGAGGTTGTAGACCGTTACCACCAATGCTAAAAATACAGAAGACACACAGAAACAATGACTAAAAATGAACCCGACAAACAGTCCATATCGACCAAACGGACAGACTTTCATACTGACAGTGTTTTGCTATTGGGACAGGTGACAGAAAAGAAAGAAAAAACCCACCCTTCGTATTTTTTTAAATTTCTTTTAACCAGCCGCACAAACGGCACATTTGGGTTTGCCCGACACGCAAGTCAACCCTTCGAAAAACCAAAAGCGCCATTTTTGCCAAAGTCTAATTATAATAATTCCAAATGAAGTTCTCTGTTATCATAGCAACATCTCAAAATCGAACCGATTGGCTCATAAACCGAAGTTTAACTTCTGTTTACAATCAATATGGAATTGATAAATCTAAATGGAGTGTTGTCGTTGTTGACGATAATGAAAAGGATAGCGAGTTTTCTGAAATTAAAAAGCGAATAGAACTTCTAAGAAAGGAATTACGGCTTAACGAAAAAGACTTTCCGACAACTGTTTTGAAAAACACAAGAACTCGCTATATGTCAGGAACAGGAGCGTGGAATACAGGGATTTTTGAAGCATACAGACAGTTTCCTAAAGGCTTTTTAAGCATATTAGACGATGATGATGAATATTTACCAAATCATTTAACCGATTGCGTAACCGCAATCAGCGAAAGCACTGTTGCAGTTTTCCAGCGTTTAATTTGGCAAAATGACGATACATCGACTATGAATGTTGATTTGACAAAAGACCAACTAACGGGTGAAAATTTCTTTATCGGAAATCCAGGCGTCCAAGGCAGTAATATGTTTTTCAAAACCCAAAGCCTTATTGATATTGGTGGTTTTGACGAAACCTTGCCAAATACAACCGACAGAGATTTGCTAATTCGTTTCCTTTGGAAAAATGACTTAAACAAAATTGAAGTTATTGAAACCATTGGAATAATTCATTACAACCACAAACGAGAAAAAGTAAACAATGACGTTCCAAGAAAAAAACAAGGATTGGATTTATTTTACAAAAAATACAAGGCTCATTTTTCCGAAGAAGCCTATAAAATATCACTTGCTAGAGCAAAAGCATTTTTTAATTACAGTCCAGCAGAACAAATTGTAATTTGTATGCCGTTGAAGAATGCCGAAAAAACGATAAAAAATGCTGTGTTTTCCGTATTACAACAGACTAATACAAAACGAGAAATTGTGTTGTTAATTGGAAACGACAATTCAACAGACAATTCAGAAACCATCTTAAGAGAAATTGCTTCCCAAAATCCTAATGTTATTTTGTTGAATGTAAATTTTGGAAAAGCTTGTTTGAACAGAAACTATTTGAACGAGTATGCACGAACAAATTACCCGAACTGCATTTTAATTGGCAGACTTGATGCCGATGATGTGATATACAGCGAAAATACAATAAGCGAAATTGAGAAGTTGTTTGATGATAGCAATTTTGATGTTTTGATTTGCGGCAACAAGCAAGTAAAAAACGGGATTGTTTTAGAGTGGGAAAACAAACCCAGTAAAAAACTATTGCAAAATGATTTTCTCTTGAACCAACTTTCTGAAATGCAACGAGGAAATCCTAAAGCAGAACTTCCCTCATGTAACACATTCATAAAACCATGTGTAAAAGTAAAATATCCCGACAAAGCAAGCGCAGAAGACCATTGGTTTACTGCTTTACTTCTTATGCAAAAAGAAAACCTAGACATATTGATTGACGAAAATTTACTTTACTGTTTTTATTCTCTAGATGGATTTGTTACTCATTGTAATAAGAAAACAAATAACTATGTTAAGAGTCGAGAAGAATTACACCATTATTTTTTTGAACAAAATTTGTTTCAAGCTATTGAAAAAAAATGGAATAACTACATAGCTAAAGAAGGTTTAAGATTCCATATTTTAAATATTCAAAACAATAAAGAAAAACTTGAGCAGTATTGGGAACTTGACTATCCTCTCAATCAAAGAATTAAAAAGGAACTAAAAAAGACCAAAAAGAAAAAAATAAGATTGCTAGATGTGGGGTGTGGACCATTTCCTAAGTCAGGCTTGTATGTGAATGATTATAAAATAGAAAGAACGTTAATTGATCCTATTGCAGATAAGTACCATTCTCTATTATTTGAAAATAATGTAAATATATACAGTCAAAAGATAATTAATTGTGAGGCTGAAAATGTAAAACAGCAATTTGGAGATAACCTATTTGAAATAATATATTCAAAGAATGCTTTAGACCATACATATAACCCTATTCAGGCAATATCTAACTTCATAGACTTATTGACAGAGGACGGTGCCATAATTTTAGAGCATTATATAAATGAGGGTCAATACACCAATTATTATGGCTTACATCAGTGGAATTTCCACATTGAAAATGGGCACTTCTATATTTCATCCCAAGGCAGACACATAGTTCAAAACATAAATACACTTTTTCCTATAGTTGATATTGATTCATATTATGAGGAAAATAAAATCATCAATATCATTCGAAAATTATAATGGACGATAACAGTAGAAATAAAATAGGTATTACGATATTAAAAGATGAATTTCCTCAAAAAATATTTCGCTTTTTGGGCGAAGGAAAAACGTCTGTTGTTTTTACAGACGAAACCTTGGTTTACAAAGTTTTTCTTTTAGAAAACTACGAAGCACTTGCCTACAAACGAAACATGTTAAACACAATTCAAGCAAACAAAAGTAAGTTTGACAATTCGGATTTCTTTTATCCAATTCAACAAATTATTGAAGTAAACAACGATTGTTTCATTCTCATTTACCCATTTGAAATAAGCGAACCATGCAAAGTGTTTAAACAAGACGAAATTCAAAATTTCTTAGTAGAAAATTGGCGAAAAAGACTGATTTTTCAAGATATAAAACCCGAAAACTTCATTCGTGTCAATGGAAACCTAAAATGGATTGACTACGAACCAGACAAGTTCACAGATAATTTGTTTTTGAATATGGCTGTTCGTGGTTTTATCTACGCAAAGTATTCAAACAAAAGTCAATCATTTTTAAACAAACTTTGTCGTAGTGCAATTAACAATTTTGATCTCCCAGAATTACAGGACTTTCAAGAATTTACCAATACATTATTTGCAAACATTATTTTCCAAGAAAGTAAATTTGAAGCATCGCAAATTGAAAATTTTATTTCTGTAAATGATGTTTCAGAAATTGTAAAGAAGGAAACTTACAAATTGCCTTATCAAGACAGTTTCAATGCAGAACAAGTATTTTGGCAACTAATCAAACGAAACACTTATCTTGAAAAAGTCAGTTTTGAAAATCCAAAAATTGATAACCAAAACTATTTTTCGCCCGAAAATATAATTCTGAAAACTCAACTAATTATTGAACCGAAACAAAAAGTTTCGTTAGTTATTAAAGCGTGCGTTCAGGATGCAGAAATTATTTATGAAGCTGTAAAACATATTGTCCGACAACTTTCATTTCCTAATGTTTTTGATGAAAAGATTTTAGCCTTAGATGTTAGGAAAAATGATTTCTTGCGAGAGTACAATCCTAATAACACTTGGGATAAACTAATGGAACATTCTCAAAAGCTAGTTGATGATTTAATTATTGAAAAATTTATTTATCCCTCGGAAAACGATTTTCAAAGTATAAATAAAAACTGGTTTGGACTTGAAACCAATGCTACACACACTATAAAAAAAATTCCTGTAACAGGACAACTTTACGCATTTGAAAAAACAAGAAACGATTTTATTTTACAAGTTGATTGTGACGTAATGATCGGGCGACATTCAAAAGAACATTCGTTCCTTGATGATATGATTTCGGAAATCGAGAAAAACATAAATGTTTTGTCTGTTGGTTTTAATATCTACAAAGGAGAAGAAACTTCGTTTACTTCTTATTTTGGTTTTGAGAATGGCGGTTTTGTCCCCGAAGTTCGTTTTTGCTTACTCAAAAAAAGCAGAATTAAAAATGTATTACCGCTCAAAAATGAAATTGTAGAAAATGATTTTCAATTCAGTTGGTATAGAGCACTAGAGAAACAACAAAAAGAAACAAACACTTGTTCAATTCGTGGGGGTGACGGCCGCTCATTTTTTATCCACCCTCACAACTTTAAGAAAACAGATAAAGACGTTTGGTTTACAACACTTGACAGGGTTGAGCAACTTGAAATTCCAGAAAGTCAAATCAATGAATTTGATTTAGCAGGTTCATATTACGATTGGACAATTTCAAAACGAAATGAAAATTTGGTTGTCATTTCTTGTTTTAGGAACATTCCGCTTTCACGCTTTTTGCGTTTTTGGTATTCTCTGACTAGCCAGACACATCAAGATTGGGGGCTTGTTTTGATTGATGATGCTTCTGATCACGGAATTAGTCATTTCATTAAAGAACTAATAAAGCCATTTCAAAACAGAATTACATTTATTAAGAATCGTTTTCGTGTTGGCGTTGCACAAAATACATACAAGGCAATTCATTACTTTTTAGAAAATCAAGAAAGTGTTGTTTGTATTGTTGATGCTGACGATGCAATAATTGGCAAAAATGCCCTAAAAAACGTCTTCGAAAAATACAGCTTTTTCGGTGCTGATGTTGTTGTAGGGAAAATGTACCGAACCGACAAAATTCACGCACATTATAAATACACACCAAATTTTTCCAACCCAAGATTGTATGGAGGAAACGTTTGGCAGCACATTCGGACTTTTAGAAGATACTTGTTTGAAAGTTTAAGATTTAGTGATCTGAAAATTGAAAATAAAAACTGTTCTACTGAGGATGTTTTATTAGCAAGGAGGTTTAGCCATAAAAAAGTATTCCCAGAACATTCCTGGGATTTCACCTACATGATTCCGATTGTAGAAATGTCGGATAATCCAATGTGGATCAACCATTTCAATATTTACCACGATAGAACAACAACGAACACCACAGAAATCAAAGAACGAAAAGAGGAAATAATTTCTGAAATTATTTCAAAACCACGTAAATCAAAAGAAGATATTACAAAGGGCAGAAAAACGTTTCTTCCAAATCTTAATCAAATTGAAATTGACATTACTTACGAATGTAATTTGAAATGCATCAACTGCAATCGCTCATCAACGCAAGCCCCCATAAAAGAAGGAATGAGCATAGAACAAATTGAAACTTTTGTTCGTGAGAGCATAGATCTCAATAAAAAATGGAAGTTGATTAACTTACTTGGTGGCGAGCCAAGTATTCACAAAGATTTTTTAGAAATCGTAAATTTAATTTTGTACGACTACATCATTAAACATTCATCTGGAACTATATTACAGGTTACAAGTAACGGCTTTGGTGAATTGGTACAAGAACGTTTATCAAAACTACCAGAACATAAAAATTTGATTATTGATTATAATTCGTTTAAAGACGACCGCATAATTCCATATTTTTCTCCTTTCAATGATGCACCAATTGATAAACCTAACGCAAACCAAAAAGAATACCATAAAGGTTGTTGGGTTACTGCGTATTGCGGTATTGGTTTAAATCAGTTGGGCTACTATCCGTGTGGTGTTGCTGGTGGAATAGACAGAGTATTCAAATTGAATTTAGGCGTTCAATCATTAAAAAATGTAGATGAAAGCATTGCAAGGTATTTAGACACATTTTGCCGTTTTTGTGGTAATTTTTCAGACTATGAAAAAAACTATGGAAACTTCATTCCACGAAATGAAAAGGCTGCACTCACAAAACCAATTACTTCAAAATCTTGGAAAAAAGCATATAGAAAATACAATGGAAAATAAGCGAGCAATATTACTTTTAAGTGGTGGTATTGACTCCACAACTTTACTTGCGAAACTGTCAAGTGAAAATTATGATGTTATTGCCATTAGCTATCATTATGGACAAAAACACGAGATTGAATTAAACTACGCAAAGAAAAACGCAGAAAAATATAATGTTAAAAAACATCACATTATTGAATTGGATAAATCAATTTTCAAATCGTCAGCACTCATAAATAGTGAAATTGATATTGAAACTTATGAAAACACTGAGTTGCCAGAAGGAATAGTAAACGCTTATGTTCCTTTTAGAAATTTACTTTTCATCAGCACAGCTTTGAGTTTAGCAGAAACAATGAAAATAAACGATGTTTATCTAGCCTTTAATAGCGATGATAACGCCAACTATTGGGATTGTAGAACAGACTTTGTGGAGAAAATGAATGCAATAGCAACTTCAAACACCTCAATTCAAATTAAAACGCCTTTCATCAATTTGTCAAAAACAGAAGTCGTAAAATTAGCAAGACAATTAAACGTTGATTTGAACAATACTATCACTTGTTATCAGCCCAACGAAGCAACTGAATGTGGTGTTTGTTTGAGCTGTGTAACAAAACAAAAAGCCTTAGAAAATGCCTAAGACCGAAACCATACTTGTAACAGGCGGGGCAGGTTTTATCGGCTCAAATCTTTGTCAGTTCTTAATTGACAAGGCATTTAAGGTTGTTTGCTTGGACAACTTTGATGATTTTTATTCGGAAGAAATCAAGCAAAGCAACATAAATATAATGCTGAAAAATCCTTTGTTTACTTTTGTAAAAGGCGACATTCGGAACAGCGTTTTATTAAACGACATTTTTTCAAAACACAAAATTGATTTTGTAGTTCACTTGGCAGCCAAAGCAGGCGTTAGGAACTCAATCTCTTATCCGCTAGAATATTTTGATGTGAATGTAAACGGAAGTATTTGCTTGCTTGAAGCAATGCGAAAACACGATGTAAAGAATTTAATTTTTTCTTCTTCATCTTCAGTTTACGGAAACAAAACCGGAAAATTGGTTGAAACAGAAAATTGCGATAATCAAATTTCACCTTACGCAGTTTCAAAACGCACAGTCGAAATGCTGAATTATAACTATCACATAAACTCAAAATTTAATGTAGTTAATTTGCGCTTGTTCAGCGTTTATGGAAAAAATCAAAGACCTGATTTAGTTCTTTATAAATTCATAAATCAAATTTCAAAGAATCAACCAATAGAAGTTTACGGTAATGCATTCACGACAAGAGATTACACTTACATTGATGACATTGTAACCGGATTTTTTTCCTCTATTCAGTTTTTGAAAGCCGATAAAACCAACATTTATGAAACCATAAATATTGGAAACGATAATCCAATTTCATTGCGACAACTTATTGAACTAATCGCAAAGACGACCAAACAATACAACATTAAAATTATAGAAACTGAATTTGTAAAAGGCGAAGTAAATAGCACACACGCTGACATAAATAAAGCTAAAAGATTATTAAATTTCAAACCAACAGTTTCTATTGAAAATGGGATAATTTTTTTTTATAACTGGTACAAAAGTAAAAATCTTCGCAGTTTTTAAGCACATTGCTTAAAAGCCTCCCAAGCCGACACGCAAACCAAAGCTTTGTCAAAGAGATTGCAAAGCCAACGCAAAAGAAAAAGAAATTTTAAAAAATGCTCACCACACGACATAAGACAATGAATAACATAGTAACAAATAGACCGACAAACCACGGTCGACAAGGAAGCACTAGTGATAATCGAGTAGTCTGTCTCAAACACAGGTTGAAGTACCTGACAAACTGCTTGTTGTACTACTCGGTCTACCACAGTTGGTATTCCTAGTAATGCATTTTGCCGTTTGACTAAGGTATCTCTACTCCTAATATCGGAGAAACTTGATAACTTTCGTTTACAAGGTCTTGCAGCATTTTCAGAGCGTTTAGCTATACATTATACTAAGTTGAGTCGAATATTGAATGAGAAGGATGAGTATTACTAAACAAAAATTGACTAATAAAATTGTATTTTTCGCTTACTTCAAAAATAGCAATGCCACCATTCATCTACAGTCGAAAAGGAATCCCATTTTTCCATCAAAAAACAGAACTCGAATTTCAACAAGATATCTATGAGCGTTATCACGAAATGGTAGTTCGACAATTTGCATTACATATCGCAGATCAATTATGGGGCAGCTACCCGTTTCAACCGATATTTGATTTTGCTGAAAGGCATTATCCAAAAGCCAGGGATATTAATATCTTAGAAATCGGTTGTGGCGTGGGCAGATGGATTGCCACCCTAGCAAAACATTATCCAAAATCAACTTGTTGGGGGATTGACTATAGCTATCAAATGCTAAAATGTGCTAATGGATTTTGGTTAGAAGGACAGGAGGTTTCGATTGATTTGACTGGTAAAGGATTAGATCAACAATCCCAAAAAGGAGAACAATTGAATAACTTAAAATTTGGATTAGCAAAAGCAGAAAAATTACCTTTCGAAAAAAATACTCAAAATTTAGTAGTGACTAGCTTCTTGCTTGACCGATTAGATAATCCGATAAAGGGCTTGAAAGAAATGTATCGGGTTTTAAAACCAGCTGGCAAGTTGATTGTAGTCTCCCCATTAAATTTTAAGACTTCAGAACATTGGAAAATGTATTACCCACCCAGTCAAGTAGCAGCTATTTTAAAGGAAATTGGTTTTGAGATTTTGGATTGGAAAGAGAATATGATTATTAAGGAACCGCTGGATGGACATGGGAATTTGGTGCGTTGGAAGTGTTTAGGTTTTGTAGCAGAGAAATGAAGGGAAGCGAAAAGATTTGGTACGCTTTTTTGTCCCAATGACTAAGCGTGAAATAAGGTGAACTAGCAAACAACAGAAGTACGTATAGAGATAAAAGCATTAATTTTTTAACTTTGTAAATCTTGAACGTAACTGACGAAATATGAACAATGTTGCCGCACACAAATATCTTACTGCTGAAGAGCGAAAATTGCTCATGCAAAAAAGTGATTTCCAGGCAGCTTTTGCAGTAGTACGTCATTGGTTGTGGATTATTGGGGCCCTGTTTTTGGTTCATGTATTCCCTAATCCTGTAACTATTGTAATGGCGTTGTTTATTTTGGGTGGCAAACAATTGGCCTGTGCTATTTTGATGCATGATGCCAGTCATCAGTCCGTTTTCAAAAATACAAAACTCAATAATTGGATTGGGCAATACTTGGGTGCGTTTCCAATTTTCCAAAATCTCAACCGATATCGCCCTTACCACTTGACGCACCATCTGAATACTGGTTTGGCGGAAGATCCTGATTTGCTACTGACAAGGGGTTATCCGACCACTAAACAAAGTATGAAACGAAAGATATTCCGGGATTTGACTGGTCAAACTGGTTTGCGGGCATTTAGTGGCCTACTATTGATGAACTTAGGATATTTAGAATATAGCCTTGGAGGTGAACTCATTAAAATTCCTCAGGAAGGAAGGTCCAAAATTGAATTTATTAAAACAATCGTCCACAATTTAGCGGGGCCTGTCCTTACCAATTTAGCGATGTTTGGAATCTTGTTATTACTAGGAAATCCATGGTTGTATTTGTTATGGGTGGTTGCCTATTTCACAACTTTTCAGTTTGTCCTTCGAATACGGTCTATGGCGGAGCATTGTGTAGTGGAAGACACCACGGATCCCTATAAAAATACTCGCACTACTTACGCCAATTTTTTTGAGGCCATACTGTTTGCTCCCTACCATGTAAACTATCATGCAGAGCATCATTTGCTAATGGGAGTTCCGTCCTACAACCTACCTAAAATGCACGGAATATTAAAAAAGAAAGGGTTCTATGAAAAAGGGGTACTCGAACAAAACTACTGGAATGTAATTAAACTTGCTATGAATAAATCCTAAGTTTTACTAGTCATGTCGGAAAACAAGCTTTTTATTACATGTTAACAAACCTCCTACCAATTTTTATAACATTTTCATTGGTCCATACTTTGGAAGCTCTTTCCGTTAGGGAGAAATTTAGTAAGTTTATAATGAGCTTAGTCTCTGCTAAATCTAAAGTATTTATCTTTGCTCGTGCAGTAAGCTGGTAACTTGTGAACCGTTGTGTACAACTAGAGAAAATAATTACTGTTGAATGAAAAATTAAGCAATAGTGAGGAAAAGGGACGCATTGAAAGAAGTAATAATTGAGATTAGATGCATGTTTGGGACTTTTGGTAAATTATTTCGAATATTTCCTCACTATTTACCATTGTTACATTTACAAGATCTTTCACAATACAAGGAAGATGTGTCTCCAATAAGTTTGGATTTAAGTTTAAAAAAGATAAACAAGATATTTAAACGCAAATCAAGAACTCAAATTAAGAAAGGTGCCAACTTGTTACTTAAATCAATAAATTGGCGAACTCATCTAGTAGGTTGTATAGCAATTGTAAAGATGAACCAACAAGATCAAAGAGAATATATTGAAAGATTATGGGGCTTAATATTGAATGATAAATCATGGACATATCAACAAATATTAGCAACATTGTCAATCATTGATTCTGATTTTACAGAGATGTTAAAGAAAGTAGAAACAAAAGAATCTAACCTGCAACATAAAGTGATTACAGAGGAGATGAAAATCTTAATTAATCCAAACATGAACAAGGAAAATGAAAGAAATGAATATACTATTGGCTTAGATTGGAAAAATAATTTAGAAAAATTACTTATTGAAGGGAGAATGTAAGTCAGCCAAAAGATGAAAAATCATAATAACAAAATCGAAGAGAAAGCAATACACAATAAAATTAACAACCACACATAGCTGCTAAACGTGTCTAAATCATTGCATACGAACGTTAGTAACAATAAAAAAACTTTAAAATGAGTGAAGAAGAAAAAAATGAAATATTGAAAATAATCAACTCCATTCCTGAAGAATTCAGGTTATCAGAAGATGGAATAAGTAACAATACATTTGATGAATACTACAAGCAATTAGAATACCTTGATGAGAGAAATTTTCAGCTAAAAGAAATTGAAGAAAGATGGAAAAAAGATAATTCGCTTGAGTCTCTGAAAATGTTGTTAGTTTTACTTTCGAAACAAGGTGATGTACCAAGTTATAGAAAAATAGAAAATATTCTAAAAAATGAAAAATTAGAAACAAAGGATTTCGGATTCGTAGTATTGAATTTTGCAAGATTAAATCTTGAAAACCAATTATTAGATCAATCAGTTGGATTCATTTCTACAGGATTGGGAGGCAAAAGGAATCTTATGAGGTTTTACTTTGTCTTTACAGGAAAAAACAACTTATTGAAAGAAGAAAAAGAAATAAAAGAAAGCTTAAAGTTAATTCAAGAAAAAGCAGATTCAGAAATAGAGGAAATAGAATTTAATGAGAATTATTTACTGCTGAAAGTACTAATATCAATGGAAGTATCAGTCGCTGATTGGGTTGAAGCATTTCTAAAAGAATGCCATTTTGTTAATGAAGAATACTTATGTACGAATGTAGAAAAACCAGAAAAAGCATTTATAAATAGCTGGATAAAAGATGAGTTAAATCTTGAGGATAATGCTAAAGGATGGAGAATGGAAAAATAAAGCATGTTGGCAGTCGAGTAGACGGCCAGGCTGTCAATGCAGAGGTGCACCTACCTCAGTTTATTTAGTCTGGTCACACCACTCTACGAACAATAACAACTTTGAATAACAACATAAAACGCTAATTACCAACAAAATACGACAACACCGTCTACGCCAGACTTTTGGGTGGCATTCCAAGAGATTGTATGTTTTACTTAAGTTCATGCACCAAAATTGAAGCCTAAAGCATCTTTCATTAAAAGGTTAAAATGAAAAAGCTATTCTATATTATGATGATTTTTGCTTATGCTTGTAATAGCACTAACAAGACCTCAGTTGAATGGCAAGATGAAAATCAATATCGCTCGATTAAACTTATAGATACCTTTCAAAATGTACTGACTTTTAGTTCTGCAAATAACGTTACCATAGCAGATTTTCATCCAATGTACATTGGAAAGATAAAAGACACCATCCTCTTAAACTACAACTCTAGTGAGGCTCAATATAGAACGTTAGATTGGATGAAATACAAAAAACCTGTTGCTAGTGGACTTGAGATATGGGTTGATACTTCAAGACTAATCGGTTCAGTTGTTAAGAAAATTAATGCTCCTCCTCCTGTAGGATCCAAAAAGACAATCGCTTTTTCTCAAAATTTCTATCGCGGGAAATCAAAGTCTTTTCCCGTTTTTATAAAAAACACCTCTAAATATAATTTAATAGTTGGATATGGAGAATATATCTCGCTAATTACTGAGGCTCAAGATAGCACTGGTAATTGGCTTCCCATTCAGGAATCATATAATTATTACTGTGGAACTGGATTATCGTATTTTTATCTACCACCCAATGAAATAACTATTACTAGCCGTAAACTATTCAAAGGAAATTATAAAACCAAAATACGATTGGCTTTTGGCGTAGAAGGCAAGCTAAAATCTAATGAATTTCATGGAGAGATTAATTATAATCAGTTTAAAAAAATGAAAAATAAAGAATAAACGTTACCCAATAAAATAACTTACGTGCATGCTACAATGAAGGTTTTGTTATCGGTAATTACAGCCGTTCTATTGAAAATTTAGCAAAATTTAATGAGCTTGGTGCTCTACCGGTTTTTTTACAGCTTATCTTTACTCTTACAGCAAACTCGAACAATAAATAAATCAATTCTACAAGCATATAGTGTTTCGAATATTTTGACTTTTTCGTTTTTTTCGATTAAATTTGAATCAAGTATAAAAGTTATGAAATATTTAGAAAATTTATCAAAACCCTCAAAACAAGAGCAAATAGTAGCTAAGGAGTCCTACAATACACTTGAAGAGGTGCTCAAGAGCTTACGAACTGAAAATCCGGAGATTGAGATCAAAGAAACTAAGGAAAAGATAAAGATTCCCTTGAATACATTAAAGTTATTGGCTGAAATATTGAAAGTTACAAGTCAAGGAAAACCAATCTCAATAGTGCCAATTGCAACAGAAATGACTACTCAAGCGGCGGCAGATTTGCTTGGATGTTCACGTCCTCATCTAGTAAAATTGCTGGAAAGTGGCGAAATCGAGTTTACGAAAATAGGAAAACATAGAAGAGTTAAGTTTGAAGATGTCATGGAGTTTAAACAAAGAATGAAAAGCAAGCAAGAGGAATTGTTGATTAAGATTATGAACGCAGACGAAGATGCAGGATTGTATGATACATAGTGTTCGGTTTACATGTGTCCTAGATATAATTGGGTGGTGATTTAACCAAAAAAATCAATCAATACTAATCCTAACCTAGTTAAAGAACCAATTTAAAATCCCCACCCCTACAATAAAAATACCGTCCCATCAGGACAATTCGCACTATAAAAAGACAGTTTTTCCTTAGAACATACGCCTACATAGTCGCCAACATTATTCTCCAGATTGTGTATTAACTGAAAATGTAAATGAGGAGGCCAACCACCATTGTCAGGGTAGTCACCAACCTCGCATAGTTTTTCGCCAGCAGCAACAAATTTGGATGGGGCCAGTCTGGAAACATGCCACTGATTTAAATGTCCATATAAGGAATAGAGCGTGTTCAAACCTAGCTGATGTTCCAATATAATCGTAAAGCCGTAGTCCAGCATTTTGTTATTGTAGGCCATCGAATGCACCTTGCCGTCCAACGGGGCATAGATTGAAGTGCCGGGGCGAACCCAGACATCAGTGCCTAAGTGAACACACCTTGCGTTGGCCCCTTCACCATACAAGGTTTTATTCGTGTAAAAGAACCGTTCTTCTAAGTAACCACCATAATAAATGGTTTGATGGGCGGAGTAGTCTTCCAGTAATTTCTTCCAATTTGGATGTTTGGCGATCGGGCTGTGAATGGTGAGGTCGATCTTTTCAAAATTATAGTCATTGCTACCAAGTAGTGGGGAATGTTTCAAAGCGGATGGATTAAATTTTTCCATGGATTACAACTATTGAGAATCTGGTTCAACAAAACCTTTCCATCTACGCATGTAGTCAACAAACGCCGGGCTCAAGCCTTCTTGCAGGAGATAGTTCTTAGTAACAGGGAGCGCGATCGGCTCAAAGTCAGGATTGGTGATGACTTTGGTAGGAAAATCGTGATGAAGGATGGCAGATCGTCCGACCGTCACAAAATCAACACCAGAATGGAGCATGTTGTAGACGTCTTTTCCAGCTCGGATATTCCCAGCAACAGTCAGTAGCACCTTCTTCAAATCCAGAGAAGTAAAGTGCTTTAAGAGCGATTGGTTTTGGTATTGTTCCGCTTCTGGCTGTTTATAGCAATCCCAAAGTGAGATATCGACGAAGTCAATCAACCCATCATTGGCAAACTGTTGACAGATCGTTCTGATTTCCTCAATATCCATTCCGAATCGTTCTGGGGAGAGTCTTACGCCAAGTAGGAAACCTGGACCACAAGCAGTTCTTACGCCTTGGATGATTTCGAATAGGATTCTTGACCTGTTCTCTAGGTTTCCTCCATACTTATCCGTCCGTTTATTGATCTTTTTGCTTATAAACTGGGTGAGGATATAACCATGTGCGCCATGAATTTCTACGCCGTTATAACCACAAGTCTTTGCTCGGACAGCTGCTTGGATAAAGTCATTTTTCAGGTTGACGACTTCCTCTATCGTAAGCGCTCGGGCGCCATGTTTTTCGCTGATAGATGGGCAGACAGGAGACTGTCCAATCAGTTTTTCCGGAGAGCGCATGCCGGCATGGTGTAGTTGGATGATGGCCAGGCTTCCGTGTTGTTGGAGGCTAGTAACTAGTTTAGTATGCCCAGGAATGTGTTGATCAGAGAAGATGCCGAGTTGTCCTGGAAACCCTTTTCCGATTTCTTGAACGTGGGAGGCGCAAGTCATCACGATACCGAATTGTCCGATGGCTCTTTGGGTAAGCCAGTGGTGTTCTTCGTCTGATAATGTACCATCTTCGTGGCTTTGTTGGTTGGTGAGCGGGGCGAGCATGAATCTGTTTTTCATGGTGCTTCCAGAGGGAAAAGTGAGCGTAGTGCTTGGACGTGTTTGCATAGGTTGTTTAAATTACAACATTATTTAAAACTTCACAAATTGTTGTGAAACATGCAAGGAAAAAGAGCATTACATACCATTACAAAACCATAATTCGCTTAAGGTCTATACTTTAGAAGTAGAAAATCAAGTTTAACAATAAAAATTCAAGTTTTTATCCAAAATAAAATTAGTAGAATATCTTATTTTCACTCTAGGAGCGTTGATCCCAATTTAATGCTAACTAAATACCTTCAGGCAATTCTTATTCATGGAGAATCAACAGCATCCAAGAATAGGAATGTGGGGATGTTAACCAACAGTTTCACAGTAAAAATAATTGAATCATGAAAAAGATATTGCTACTAATTTCAGTTTTGGTGATTGGAAATACCCTTTTTGCACAAAATTCTGTCTGTAAAACGACAACGCCACTTACCATTGATGGGAATGATTCAGATTGGAGTAATTTAGATTCAACATTCCAAGTCAACAACTTGATTTCTGGTGCAGTTGGCTCTCCTTCAGACCTAAGCGGACAATTTAAAGTAACTTGGGACAATACCTATTTATACATTTTTGGTACTGTACAAGATGATTCATTTGTAAATGATTCAACAATTCCGTGGGATGATGATAGCTTTGAGGTTTATATTGACGGTGGTAATGAAAAGACAACGACCTACGATGCCAATGATCATCAATTGATGATTCGATATAATGATCTTAAGGTTCATGATATTTCAGGGGGACAGATCAACCCATTAGGAGTAGATTTTAAAATGATTCCTAGTAATCAATCTTACCAAATTGAAGTAAGAATTTCTTGGAGTTTTATAGGTATTCCTGCACCTACCCAAGGCACATCAATTGGTCTGGACATCCACTTAAACGATGACGATGCTGTTCAACCAGGAGATCAAGGCGTATTGATACCTGCTTCTGATTGGGCTGTTTATTTTGATCCAAACAATCCCAATTCTTATAATCACAATCGTACAGATTGTCAACTCATTGTCGCTGGCAATCGTTTTAATACAGGGGATTTAACTGATGGTCTACAAGCAGGAACAGGCTATGGGTTATCTTTTGATTCTAATTCTGAAATTCACTCCTTTCCGATTAATGGAGAAACCTTACGATTTGGAGCCAAAACAGTAAACGGATTATGTGGTTCCTCCAAAGCCTTTATTCAACGGCATGTCTGGATGAATGATGGCTCTTATGATGAAGCGCAACAACAAAACGCGATAAATCTATCGACCATCTTTCCTGGAATTGACCGCACCTTTTATGATGGAACGCGTGCGCAGATGGCTTGTCTTCCTACCTCAATTGCTGATCAAAAAGCAGTGAAGGTAGGACCTGGGGCAGATGTAGTTCGTGTGGCAGCCACTTGGCGAATTGAGTCATGGATGCTAGCGTTAGATGGCAATGCAGCGTTACATAACTTACACGAACCTGGAGTTGGCGTGCCTTCACCACTATCTACTTACCTGGGAAATGGCGGCAAGCTTACCATTATTACTCGAGACGCTAGTGCTCCAGTTGCGCAGGGCACCCATGTTCCAACAACTACAAGAGCAGACATCACTATTACTGCTGCAGATGTAGGAGACTGGTGGTCTATCGTTTACGATTATCAGTTAGATCCGACGGGGTCAGGGTATATGAATGTCTGGCTTGATAAAGGAACAGGCTTTCAACAGATTGTCCAAGTCAGTGGCGGTCTGGGCTACATGTTTGCACTAGGTGATATCAATAACGAAAAATTTTATCCTGTGGTGTTGAACTTTTATTCCTGGCATAGATATACCGTACCCGGCGTCGTCAATAACTGGGATAACACTTATGGCGATACCCGTGAACTCGCTTATGCCTTTACTGGATTTCAGGTCAACGGAACAACCACTCCTCAAGAATTAATGAGTCATACCCATTATTACACTTGTGGGACTACTAGCTGGCCGCAAGGAGGCGGTGCCAGAGATGCGAGTTTAGCCTGGTCTGACATCAATAATGAAGCTTGGTCTAACCCATCTGTTTTCGGTACCATAACACTAGGAAACTGTACACCATCTTTAACGTTCGATCTCAAGGTCTTGCTAGAAGGTGCTTACGATTATCCTTCCGGAATAATGTCCAATGCCTTACATCAGTTGGAGCTATTGCCAGGGATGACCTTTAGTAATCCTTCTCAAATTGGCATTGAGACACCAGCCGGTCAGCCTTACAGTATTGCCCCTTGGAATTATCCAGGAACAGAAGGGCAGTTTTTTAGTAACAACGACTATGCTCCCACTAGTGTGGACTGGGTGCTGATGTCGCTAAGGACTGGCATAGACGCCAATACGGAAATCCATCAAGCTGCAGGGATTGTGAAGCAGGATGGAACCATTCAGTTTTTGGCTGGCAGTGAATACAATGGAAGTGATCCTGGCCCCTATTTTGTGTTGATTGAACACCGAAATCATATGGGAGCGTTGACGGCTCAAGCACTAACACCACAAAACAGCGTGCTGACCTATGACTTTACAACTCAGAATAGCTGGGTGCCCAACAACGGTGGTTTTGGTCAAAAAGAAATTTCTTTTGGGCGTTGGGGGCTGTATGCTGCTGACGGAGATCAGCTTACAGATACAGTCGGGTATGACATCAATGTCGCTGATCGTATTTACTGGGATAGTGAAAACGGTATATTTACGAAGTACCAGGCTTCAGATTACAATTTGGACGGTGAAGTCACTGGAGCGGATCGGATTTTATGGAATGTCAATACAGGAGTTAACTCAAGCGTTCCGAAGTAGTGTCGCGGCATAGCTATTCACTGTCATGAAGGAATCAACCATATTTATAAACCAAGATTATAGAATGTGCCAGTTTGCTGATGGTGGTTTTATGTCACCAAATCCTTAAATTAGGTAGGAATTATTTTACAAAATGATTAATATTGGGAAAGGGCATTGGCAAGTCACTTGGAACAGGCTATCTTGGCGGTTTCCACATATAATTCATACATTTTTAGTAACAACCAAAGACTAGGAATGTTGGTTCTAAGTTTAGAACGGATGAATTCTCAAAAAAGCGCTTCATTTAGAAAATGCTACCCTTTTTATTAGCCGTTTAGGGGATGAATTATTAACCGCAATGCCATGATCATGAGATTAGTTTTATTTTTTATTTTAGTTTTTTTGAATTCAATTGTACTGGCTCAGTCAAATCAAATTTATGGACTCCATTTTTATGGATCAAGCCTTCAACTTGCAAGTCTGGATGAAGCAAATGGTGCTGTTCAATTACTGGGACCCAATCCAGTTAGCATGGATGGATTTAGTCAGGGTGTTGCTGACTTTGACCCAGTTAATAAACGCTATTTTTACCCACGAATTACAAACGGCTCCTATTATATTTATTCCGTTGATGCGGTTACGGGACTTATAACTGCCCAGGTTTTGGTCGACAACCCAAACGGAGCAGTGGCGCCGATTACTAACATTGCTTTCAATTGGATGGATGAAACAATGTACGGTGTTTCTCATGAGGCTGGTGGCGGTACGGCAACTAATCTAAAATTCGTTTCTGTTGATCTGGATAGTGGAACCGTAACACAGATTTCGCCAGGCACCATTTCTTCTGATGCGTATCTAAGTGGCAATTCTGACATTGATCCAATTCAGAGAAAGTATTATTATGCCACTACAAACAATATCTATTCAGTTGATTTAGATAGTGGCACAGTACAGTCCGCCGCATTGGTTTTTCCAACAACAGCAGCATCTCAATGGTTTGTTAATTTAACCTATAATTACCTCGATCAAAAGATTTATGGACTTCATTATTTAGGAATACCAGACACTAATCCATGGGATACAATTATATACACCTCCGAATTACGTCTTGCAACGGTTAATCCAACTACAGGCCAGGTTACTATTATTTCGCAGCAACCGACCAGTCCAGACGGTTTTTCGATGGGTGATTGTGATATCAATCCACAAGCAAACGTCCTCTATTACATCCGTACCAATCGACTGTACACTATTGATCTAGCCACTGGAAATGTGGTTGGTGATATACCAATTCAAAATCCAAACGGGGCCGTTGCTCCGATTATCAATATGGTACACGACGACCTCAATGAATCGTTACCTTTGATTGATATGCCAATGGAGGATCAATTTCTCCCTACTTCTAACACTGTACTTGACATAAATGCTTGGATTGGCAACAATGCCACCTACCTATGGAATGATGGTAAAAAGGGTAGTAAACGCACAATATCTGAACCGGGATTGTATAGGGTCACAATACGGCGTGATGGTTTACAATTCAAGGCGAATTCAACGTGAATAGCTTGACTACACTAGAAACTCTTGATATCGAAACTATTTCGCTCGATGTTTTTCCAAACCCAGCGGGCAACTATTTGTACTATACACTGAGTGGAGTCAATCGTTTCAAGGGCAAAATTGAACTGTTTACTGTAGATGGACAATTGGTTCGATCTGCCTCGGCCAATGAGATCACTGGCAAACTTGAATTGACTGGGCTAGCAAACGGCACTTACCTCTTACGCGCTACTGACGACTCTGTATTGCTTTTTAGCAAGGTTGTGGTTACGAAGTAGGTTACTTGGGCACATATGACCAGGAAAAATTACAAACTGATAAGTAAACCAAATTAATTTAGGCAGAAATTGTATATTAAATTTATTTTATAAGATTTTAAGTATGTCTGACAATAAAGATGGAAAATCAAGTAAATTAGAGAAGCCTTTGATAAATTTTGAAAATGATGATTTTTCTACTAGTAATTTCTTAGACCATATTGAAGAACCGACCAGAAAAAAATTAAGTATTTCTCTGTTCTTATGTCAAAAAAAGATGAGGTTTTAGAACCTTTAATGTTTTGGCTAAATACAAACGAAAAAAATGGTACCGTTTCTTCATTGATGCCTGGCTTGCACATTGGAATGAGTATAGTGAAATAGAAAAAGAAAGGATGATAAAAGAAGATTTTGAAGAACATGATGAATATTTCGTGAGAAACTTTGTTGAAGAATTAAATTTGAAAAACAAAGTAATTAATAAAATAGAGGTTAGTCGTTTTTTCGAAAAAGAGTTATTTACCTCTCAAATAAAAATTTCAATAGAAGAAAATTTATCGATAATTATTAAAGATTTTGGAGACGAAAAACCGTCAGAATTATTAATCTTAAATAAAGAGAAATAAAGTTATAATTGGAAATCTTCAATTAAACAATGTTGGAAACTATCATTAGAAACTTATTAAAATAAAAGAGAAAGAAAAGCGAACATTGTATACGAGCAAATGTTCGCCACGGAACGTATACGCGAAAGGCATAGTACTCATTCGTCACCCCGCTGTCCAGCTCTCTCGTAGCGCCTTTTCGCAAGCCAGCTCTTTTGCTAGGTTCTAACAATAATTACTATTGGTTTGCTGTCACTAAAATCTAATGGTCATTCCAAGCGATAGTAAGTCTGTAAGTCTTGCGTTCTGTAGTCACTTTAAGTGCTTAATAGCGGCTAAAAGTGCTTGTTTGTAAAGGTGTTGTTTTTCAGATAAGTAATATAAATTCTTATCATAAATAGAATATCAACGATTTACATCGTTTTGGCTTGAAATGAAAGTGGTAATGTACGTCGTTTTACTTAACTTGCGGATAATAACAAGTTACCTACAAGCAAAAACAACATAATATGAAACAAATATCAATTTTAATTCTTCTAATTTTTTCTTTAACAACTTATGGGCAAGATTGTGATTGTAAGTCAAACTTTGAATGGGCTAAAAAAACATTTGAGGAAAATGATGCAGGATTTCAATTCGCTATTGATAATAAAGGAAAAAGTGCTTATAAACAACACTATAAAATCTTTGCAGAAAAAATATCTGCACTCAATAATTCTGTTGAATGCACACAAGCAATTTATGAATGGATGACTTTTTTTCGTTCTGGACATATCGCTATTCGAAGAATTAATCAAGAACAATCACAATCTGATAATAAACAAAGTAATCAAGAGATTATTGACAGTTATAGAGATTGGGAGAAAATTGAAGTTGATTTAGAGAAGTTTAAGGAACAACTACTAAAAAAGGACGAAAATGGTTTTGAGGGTATTTGGGTGTCTGAACCTTATAAAATTGGAATAAAAAGGGTCGGAAACGAATATTTAGGTTTTATTATAGAGGCGGACGGAGTATACTGGACAAAAGGACAGATTAAGCTAAGGATAAAGGAAGACCTATCTTCGACATTCTATATGAGAGACCATTCTGCTCAAAATTTTGAATCAGTAAATTTATTGGGGAACAATTATTTGGAAATGGGATTTTTTACCCTCAAAAGAACATTCCCTAAAGTAAACCCTGAATCAAAAATTGAAAGATACTTTAAAGCTATTTCTGCTGAGAATCCATATTTTGAAAAAGTCAATGCAAATACAGTTCTATTAAGAATTCCGAGATTTTGGGGTTCCGAAAAAAGCAAAATTGATAGTGTAATAAACTCTAACAAAGAGACTATTCTTAAAACTGAAAATCTAATAGTAGACTTGAGAAACAATGGGGGCGGAAGTGATGGTAGTTTCCAAGAATTGCTCCCCATACTATACACTAACCCTATCAGGACTGTGGGAGTAGAGATGTTGTCCACTCCTTTGAACAATCAAAGAATGTTAGATTTTATTAACAAAGACGAATATGGTTTTGATGAAGAAGGAAAAAAATGGGCACAAGAATCGTACGATAAGCTATCTAAACATATTGGCGAATTTGTAATGCTAAATGAAGATCCCATAACAGAAACAACTTTTGACACAATTCATCAATTTCCTAAAAACATTGGAATAATTATTAATGAGAGTAATGGTAGCACAACCGAACAGTTCTTACTCGCAGCTAAACAGAGTAAAAAGGTGAAATTGTTTGGAACTACCACCACTGGAGTGCTTGACATTTCCAATATGTATTTTGTTAAATCACCTTGTGAAGAATTTGAGTTAGGTTATAGTTTGTCAAAAAGTATGAGAATACCTGAAATGACAATTGATGACAAAGGAATACAACCCGATTACTATATTGACAAGGAAATTCCAAAATATGAATGGATAAAATATGTAACCGATATTTTAAATGAATAATGCCTGTAGGTAACATTGTATAAGCGATAATTGCTCGTAACCTCGCAACTACGCTTATACTCACCGTTGAACATAATTAACTCTATATCAATTGTTTAAAGTCACTAAATCTCATAAATGTCCTTGTATATTTAACCCCGAACGCTTAGCTTTGAGTTATTCAAATCACTATAAAAAACAGAATAGCGATGACTCAAAAGCAAAAACTATTAGACCAGTATTCCAACTATTTGAAGATGCGGAATTACTCAGA
>Ga0209186_1000716_pt1 | contig 25830 bp, 25 predicted proteins | sample SidtaG_FD_187426 | JGI IMG/M metagenome (GOLD analysis project Ga0209186, IMG submission 187426) | Marine algal microbial communities from Sidmouth, United Kingdom - Sidmouth_Male2 metaG (SPAdes) (version 2) | ecosystem: Host-associated > Algae > Red algae > Unclassified | place: Sidmouth...
CATAGCACCAACTATCATCCATTCCAGAGAGCGAACAGCTCTCGCCACAGGAGTCGTGCGAGCTCAGCCCTGACGGGCTCTCCCGCCTCCTGCGGACTACGGTGCTATGGTACCAGGCACGCAATATTGATTACTAACTCCTCCAAGCTGTTCGGCTGATCGTAGCGCCTCAGCCTGTCGGTAGTCCATTGGCCCCCAAGCACAAGGCCCACCGCCGCCCCGTCACGCTACCTGCTTGTCGCTTGGGATCGTTCGTGCCTCACTTCCCTCGTCTCCTTGGCAGTCATCGCGCCTGGGCTCGTGCTTTGGTGGTTCGGTGTCCGGTCGCTGGGCCTCGATGGTCGCCCCCGGCGGCTCGTGCCTCGCACGCCGGGAGTGCTCCCCTCGGCCACTCCCTCTGGTGTGTCGTAGCCGGGCGTCGGCCGCTTTGATTCGAGCCGCCTCACGGCTCTCACCCCTTCGGGGCAGCTTACTGCTGTCCATCTCGTTCCTCTCGATTCGCTGTCAGCAAAGCTGCCAGGCGCGGCCGCAAACCTGCTCGCCGTCCGCTTCGGTTCGCTGGTGCTCCCTTTGGCGGTCGTCGATCAGGCGCCCTGTGGCCGCCCCGTCGGGTGTGGGCGTTGCGCGCGCTGCTACCCGCTTGCAGCGGCAATATTTTTCAAGGGTGCCCACCCCCGCCGGGGCTCTTCTGGTCTTCTTGGGGTGCTGTCGATGGCTCCAAAGTCCTGGGGCCGGGCGACGTTCCACCTGATCGACTAGCCGCCGCAGGCGGTGGTTCAAGAGCTGCGGCCTCCGGGCCCGCCAGAGTGTTCCGGGTGGCCTGTTGGCCAGGCCGCCCCCCCGGCCCTCACTCCGTTCGCAGTGTGTGGGCGGGTTCAAGCGCTGTCCTCGTCGGTCGTGTCTCCCTGCTGCGGGATCGCTTGAGTTCGCGCCCACGCCGCAGGAGAGGGGGGGGTGCCTCTGAGAAAATTCCGTATAGGATGCTCGGAGGGGTAGGATCATTCCGCGAAAGCCGGATTGAGCCCTATTTTTCCGCGCCCTGCGGCCTCTCGCTATGGCACTGGAATCCGCTGCAGGATCTGTGCGATGAGATCATCGGAACTGACCTCTTCGGCTTCGGCCTCGTAGGTCAGGAGGAGGCGATGGCGAAGGACGTCGGGTGCCATGTCCTTGACGTCTTGCGGAATGACGTAGCCGCGGCCTTGTAGAAATGCCGAGGCGCGGGCAGCGAGGGTCAGACCGATCGTGCCACGTGGGGAGGCGCCGCAGCGGATGAGGTTGCCGAAGTCTTTGGTGAAGGGGTTGTCTTCTTCGTCGGTGCGGGTCGCGCAGATGATATCGACGATGTAGTCCTTCACCACCGAGTCGATATAGACTTGGTTGACTAGTTCGCGGGACGCCCGGATATCGTCGGCGCCGATGATCGGAGATGTTTCGGTCGTCGGCGACGAAGTGGCCATCAGGTCGAGAATTTGGCGCTCTTCAGCTTTGCTCGGGTAGCCAATGCTGACCTTGAGTAGGAATCGGTCCATCTGGGCTTCGGGAAGCCGGTAGGTGCCCTCTTGGTCGATCGGGTTCTGGGTAGCGAGAACTAGGAATGGATCGGGCAGGGGATAGGTGTGTTCGCCGATGGTGACCTGACGCTCTTGCATGGCCTCAAGGAGAGCGGACTGGACCTTGGCCGGGGAGCGGTTGATCTCGTCGGCAAGAATTAGGTTGGAGAAGATCGGGCCGAGTTTGGGTTTGAAGTCGCCGTCACCAGGGTTGTAGATCAGGGTTCCGATGATGTCAGCCGGTAGGAGGTCGGGGGTGAACTGGAGTCGGGAGAACCCGCAGTTCATCGTGCCGGCGAGGGCATTGATGGTCAGGGTTTTCGCCAATCCAGGCACACCTTCGAGGAGTACGTGACCATTGGTCAGAAGACCGACGAGCAGGCGATGGACGAGCATCTCTTGGCCGACGACGACCTTGGCCATTTCTGCGCGGACAGGGGCAACCCAGGCACCGGCTTGGGTGATTTGCTGGGTGAGGGCATTGGTATCAACTTGGGACATCGGGAGTCAGTAAAGGTGGGCTTTTCTGGGCCATCGCTAATTGAGCCAGATGCGGGCGGATGACAAGCGTGGAGTTGGGAATCGATGCCCCCCGTGCCTAAAGACTCACGACAAGGCTACCGTCCGGCATGAGCGACAGGTCGATGGTGTCGTTTGACCACGAGAATGGCCCGGACCCGCACCATGTTCCACCGCCAAGGGGAACAGGGCGATCGTCGAATTTGATCTTTAGCGCGCCATGACGGCTTCGCAGGCAAGGGCGAACTCAGCTAGGAGTATAAGGGTCAGTGGCTCCATAGATATTTTACGGTCCTTTCAATGATCCGACTAGGCCTTGGGTTGGCCGGGTTGTCGGTGGAATTGTCGTAGGCGATCTGGACATCGATTCGGGTCCCCTTGGGAAGCTCGACTGGGGCTTCGTAGAGATACTGTCCCTGCTTAGACTTAGAATTCAGGTTGGCCGGCGGCGGACTCGCGCTAGCGACCGGCTTTCTTTGGGGCGGGGGAGAATAGAGGGTGATGGATGACGGATCGAGCACTGGGCTGGACTTCGATACTCCGAATCCATTTGTCCTCCGGTAAATTGATGGGTAGCGAGAAAAAGCTGTGGATGTCTTTTCCCTCGGCCGGTACTTCGAAGGCCCGGTCCATCTCGACCTCGATGTCGGGCTCGTCAGGCGCCATCTTTCCGGGAAGGTCGGTGGTTTTGGGGCCAGCGACGGGTCGCCTTCGGGCATGCCAGCGTCGAACCAGCTCTGAAGCACGGGGATAGTGGCTCTTCCGTCAGCCTTCGTTCGCCTTGGAACTTACCGTGCCCTTCGGCAGGATGCCAAGGCGGCGGGTAGCGGTCTCTAGGGACTTCGACGATCATACGACCGCGTCTCGGTGTAATCGAGCAGGGAGAATGGTGCGGCTTCCCTCGGCCGATGGCACTCGGCATAATTTTCCAGTAGAATTGGTGCAACATGCTCCGCGTAAGTCGGAGCGGTGTGAGCCCAGTGGAGGTATAAGACACCGAGGCTATCTGAGAGGATTAACCAATACCACAGTCAAATCGTCATACCCTATCTTAGTGAAGTCGGCGGGGCTTCTAAACACGGAACCGCCAAACTTGAAAGGGCTGACTACGCTGACTATTGCTAAGTAGCTATTTTTTAGTGGATTCTTTCGTCTTCCACTGGCAGGTTTAACCATCAGAGTCGGATCTGGTCAGGTGTGTCCTTCCTAGGAAGTGGGACGTTTTTCTTATTTTTACGCACCTATGACAACACGGGAAAGGCTCGCTCAGTTCGAGATCGCCCAAACAATCGAGGGATTGCCTCTGCAATTAGCAGGTCCCGCGGATGAAATGGTATGTCTAGCCTTCGACACGGGCCGGAAGAGGTTGGTAGAGGTGCACCTGCCGAAGCTTCCCCGCTCGCAGGAATTGGATGACAATGTTCGGAGGGCCTTCTTTGAGGTAGCCCTTTTAGTTGCGGATTTTCGCGGTGATCGTTGCCTTGCTCAAGTCATCGATGCTGGTGAGGAGCATGGCCTTCTATATTATGTAACCGATCTGAATGAGGGTGAGTCGGTAGAATCTTATCTTGGGAGGGTAGGGGCCCTTTCCTCCCTCAGAGCACACACCCTGATCCTAGACCTATGTGAAGGTCTGATTCGGCTAGAGGAACGAATCGATCTGCTTCCCTCGATCGGTCTGGGCGGGGCATTACTGATGGCCGACGCTGCCGATCAGCATTATCTAAGATTGGTCGATCTCGGACTCTCTGGCACGGTGTCTGGTGTCCGCAATCTTGAGGAGAGCAACGCCGGCCTGATTCGCGGGATGATCGACCTCCTTGCCGAACTCTTAGGTGGAGTTCCCGAGGATGGCAATCCAGCGAAGCGTCTTGAGGTTCTCGGGGACGACTTGGTGAAACTGCGGGACCGCCCGTCCCCGACGCTTCGGGAATTTGGTCACAGCCTCGTCCAGAGCCACCCAGAGGAATTCGAGAATGCGTCAGCAGCGCAACGCGGGCGGTTTACGAAATTTGGTTTTGGCAAGGCAATTAACTGTGTGGTCGATGATCTGCTCCCGGCAACTGAACATCTGCCCGAAAAACTCGGCATCAGCTTTTCCGATCGAGGCAAGGGTTCGTCATTGGCCGGTCGAAGAATGCGGATCGTCGAGTGTGCGGATAGCGGCAGGCGACTCGGGATTCATGCCATTCCCTCTGGCAGAATTATCTCGGCATCACATTACGAAGCCATCCCCAACTCGATGTGGGGAGGCGACGCCGAAGGAAAGATGAACCTGTTGAGGGGGAGCGAGTGCTTTCAGGCAGGAGGTAGCATTCTAGTGTCAGAGGATAGCCTGCCCGGATTCTCCTTGGCTCGATTGTTGGCCGTTCGAGGATCACTATCCGCCGTTGAGGCCGCTGGCCTACTAGAGCAAGTCTATGGAGGCATCGATCAGGCCACCGAATGCGGGTTGATGCTTCCCTCTCTCCATCCGACAACCATTCACATTGCCTTCGCTCGGACTGCTACCGAGGCCGATTGCGAACGTCTACTCGGAGTCGATGTAGGGGAATGGCCGTCGCACTACTTGAAGCTCCGGGGGCATCACACTCTGGCTAAGTTTCTCGAACCACCTCTTTACGAGAGGATTTTTCCGCAAGGGAGCTACGGAGAAGGTCGGAGCCACTCTGATCAGATTCGGCTTGAGGCCTTGGCCCTGACTCAGGCCCTGGTGGCGGGGACGGGAGACGATGCTCTTGGAGAAGACCTTCTCGATTATGTCGAGGATCACCTCGCGCGAGAAGCTTCCACACCAGCTTCGGTGGACCTAGAACGGTTTGTTCACGGATTCTGTAATCAAGCTAGGTCACAGGTGAGGGCGACTAGTGTACTTGCGCCGGAAGCAAGATCCAAGCCCTCCGACAAGCCCGCTTCCCCATTTGTAGCACGGGATAAGGCCGAACGAATATTTCTAAGAGCCGATCCCGCCGAATGTCCGGACAACGGTCTAGAAAAAGATCCTCAAGTTAGTCCTCCGCCCCTAATTCAGGACACGCCCTTGCCAGAGAAGTCAGTAGCCGAGACACCCTCCAAGGTGCTCCCGGAGTTTCCACGAGTGTTGTCGAGTGACACGCTTGCCAATGCGCTGGATGTTACCGAGGAATCCTCTGCCCGCTCTCGGATCAGTCGATTGACCAGACCACTGAAGCAGAGGGCTACGGCGCCCACAGCTTTCAGTAAGGATAGCTCTTCGGTGAATACGACGAAAATTCGAGCTAAAGCACTGAAGAGGTATTTCGACGAGGAAGACAAGCTTCGCGAAGATGCGGATTCGGGCGAGCCCGACGTGCAGGCCATGGAGGGGGAAGCAGAGCCTACGAAGAGAAATTTCTGGACCGGTAGGGCTGTGAAAAATATTTCCGAGGATCGAATCCGTCGCTGGCAGGATGCTCTCGAGCCGGTAGTGACTCGAATCCGGCCCCTTCCTGTGGGAGCAGACCGGGACGCTGCCGAGTTTCTGGCCAGCAAATCTAGTGGAGGTTGGGCGCGCGGAGCTCTGTTGCCACCGGCGTTGGGCCTCGCCTTGCTTGTGTTACTCGGATTTCTTGTTTCCACAATCTACACTGAGTTAACAAGGAAGGGGATGCGTCCGGCGATTGCAGACAGTGATCTTCCAGAGATCAGAGAAGCTGATGAGTTGGGGGTAGGCTCTGGGGTTTCGATCGCTGGACCTTCTCCTCAAGAAGACGCAATGTTCGAGTCCGTGGATGGTCTCATGGATCATCGAGGCAGGCCAGAGCCAGGAGTTTCTGTATTGCAGACCGATATCCCCGGACCCGGGGAAAGCTACGAGCCAAAATTGCGCTACGACCAAGCGGGGGCAAACACGGATCAGGCTCCGGCGAACGAGCGCAAAATTGACCAGCCCGCAGACAACGTTGAGATCCGTAGGGCTATGCCTGTAGATCTTGGTGGCGGTGCCAACGCAACCGCGCCGGTTCGCGGAAAGCCAGCTTCGATAGGCGACGCTATTCGTCGAGGGGTGTCGGATGTTCCGATGCTCCGCTATCCGGGGCAGTAGAGTTGATCGTTGACCGCGAAACAGCGCGAAAGGGACGCGAGAGTTTTGTGGGGCAATGAAGGTTAGTTAGTTAGGGGCTCCGGGTAAGCTAGGGCGACGGGATGTCTGACGGTTCCTCCTAGATTGGATAAGATAAGATAGATAGTTATCTATCTAGTCCCACCTTGCAAGGCGGTCTTCGTTCAAACACTCTTGTCCGTGCTCGTCGCCTTTAACAAGCCCTACGGGGTGCTCAGCCAGTTCAACCAGAACCCCGATGAACCCGAACAGCGGACGATGAAGGGGTTCGGGCTACCGGACGAGGTCTTCCCGCTCGGTCGGCTGGACCTCGATTCTGAGGGGTTGATTCTGCTCACCGACGAAAGGGACATCGTCGATCTGCTTCTGCACCCGCGGCACAAACACCGGCGTCGCTACACCGTTCAAGTCGAGGGCGAGCCCGATGACGTCGCCTTGGAAAAGCTCCGCAAGGGCGGCCTAGAGATTCGTGGCTACCGCACGCTCCCGTGCCGCGCGAAGTTACTCAAGGCCGAGCCTGACCTGCCGCCACGCGATCCGCCAATTCGAGTGCGCGCAGTCATTCCGGACCGATGGTTGGTGCTCGAACTCCGCGAAGGCAAAAACCGGCAAGTCCGCCGCATGACCGCGAAGGTCGGCCACCCGACCCTCCGCCTTGTCCGCACCGGTATCGGCGCCCTTCCTCTCGGTGACCTCGCACCCGGGGAGTGGAGAAAGCTGACCGATGAAGAGCGAGCGGCGGTGTTTGCGAGGTAGTGGGAATTCTGTCCCGAAGAAAAAATGCCATCAAATCCCACCGGTAACCGAAAACTCGACGCATTGCGTGATCGAGCCGCCTCGAGGGTCATCTGGGGCCAAGCTGATGAAGACGTTTCCGGATTCCTTCGCAAAGAAGGTGTCTCCCCGGAAATGGCCGACTAATTTCTCGACGCCGCGAACCGAGAGAAAGCCCGCGTTATTCGGACACGCGGCCCCGAAAGCTAGCTGTTCCTAGATCAGCGGGATCACACCGAGGTAGATCATGACGGAAAAGACCACCTTGGCCCCGAGGTGAAATCCTTGGTCGAGAGCGAAGCCGAACTTGCCCTCGCCTTTGCCATAGTCGGTTAGCCAGTGCAGGACCAGCTCAGCGACTCCGAGGATAACGCTGCCGCTAATGATCCAGACAATGCCGGCCTGGATGAGCGAATGGGCGGTCAAACAGTAGAGCCACATCCCCGGGCTTGCGCCTGCTGGGGCATCTGGACCGATCCAATATCCCCGTACCTTACCCAAGGCGAGGAAGTCGCCTTGAAGAGGAAAATCACCCAACATGTGGCCGATGATGAACGCGAACAGAAGCGCCCACGCTCCGGGGGCGGATCCTACGGCGTCGGACGCAACTTCGAACACTTCCTAGCTACTCTGGGGTTCTTGGGCGAGGCGATCGAAGCCTAGGCCTACTGGTCTTCGTCGGTCGTGAGAAGAGACGAACCCGAGTGCAAGGCGAAACGCTCGTTGGTCTGGCGGAGACGACGGCTCAATGTTGTCGAAATACCGATGAGTAGGTGCGCTGCCGGAAGCGAACTCTCGTTCATGAAATCCTCGAGCGACGCGCGGTCGATTCGCCAGACCTGAGAGAACTCAAGAGCTTTGACAGTGGCGCTGGCCTCCGTCGGGTCGAACATGTTGACCTCGCCGATGGTCTCGCCGGGGCCGATACGACCGAGCAGAACATCGCGTCCCTCTTGGACAACCGAGGCGTGTAGTTTCCCAGAGATAACGAAGAACAGCGAGTCCTGCGCCTGGCCTTCTGAGATCAGCTTGGCGCCGATCTGAACAGGGAGAAACTCGCCGTAAGAGCTGAGCAGACGACGATCGTCTTCTCCGAGTGGTTCCATGATCCCCGCTGCGGGAAGCTCCGGTGTGGTGAAATCAGTGCTCATGCTTAAAAATATTACGCTTCACTAGCCGGACCCTACCGACCGTCTGCTAGATTGTGCTCTGTTCTACGCAGTGCGGCAACCCGATTCTGACGGAGAACATGGAAGAGTGAAGAGTGAACTCGCGTCCGCTGATCACTGGAAGCAACAACCGGGGATGATCGGCACTCAACGACCCAGAGGCCGTCCCCGGTGGCTGTCGCTTAATCTAACTCCGCGTCTGGATAGAGGCGCTTGAGGACGGTGGTGCTGACGTTACGGATCACTCGGCGGGCTTCGGCGTGGAGGGTCTTCTGGTTCACTCCGTCGTCGGCGCCTGCTTTCCAGAGAGCATCGATGACGACTGCGTTGGCCTTGAGCCCATCGTTGACTTCTTGCATCCAGAACTCGGGTGGGTCGCCGGTCTTCCATTCGCCGCGGCCGCGACCGAAGTGGGCGACGGCAAGGTAGGCGAGGATTGCGCGGCGGAACTGCTCGATGAAGTGGCTCTGTGACCAGCGAACTTGGTTGCCCTTCCCCTTGGCAAAGTTAAATCCCTTGGCCAGAGCCAGTGAGCCGAGACCTCCGCCGATGCCGCCGATAATGGTTCCGCCGCCAACGGTCAGACCGCCAGAGACGATGTCGGCTGCTAGTCCGCCAGTGGCTCCGGCAGCGATGCCTCCGAGGGCGGCCCAGAGCGACTCGTTGACGTGTTCGGGCATGCCGAAGGAGTCGTGCGCTAGGTCTTGGATGTCCTTGGCCGCTTTGCCCTTGAGGCTGTGTAGCTCAAGCAGCCTGTCGGTGGCTTCTTCGAACCGCTGAGCGATGTCGTCGCTCATCTCGGCTCGGACTTTCTGGATCTCACGGTTCAGCTCATCGCGGCCAATGCCGACCTTCTGGAGAAAGGTGGACTTGGAGACTTCCCGGCCATCGGTGGCCGCCGCGCAGACTAGCACGGCGAGGGTGTCGAGCGAGCGGTCGAAGACTTCGAGGTTGTTCTTTTGCCACTCGTTGACCAAGGCTGTGTAGGTCTTCTGACGATCGTCAGGGATGTGCTTACCAAGTAGTTTGAGTAGTTCGTCTTCTTGCACCCAGCAACGTGCGAAGGCGTCGAGGGTGACGACTTCTTTGACGACGGGGTGACGTTTGAGGAAGGTCCGCCAGGCGTCCTCTTCGCGGTGTTCTTGTACTGGGCCTCGGGGCGAGCCGATCTGGTTGAGCAGGACGACGACGGGCTTTCCGGTCCAGCCGAGGATTTCCATCTCCATTTCAACGTATCCTGCGTCGCCCGGGTCCTCGGTGGCGTTGACTAGGTAGAGGACGACATCGGCATCGTCTCGGACGTTCTTTATCGCCTGCTGACTGCACCACAGTGGACGGTCGGCGAACCGATCCCAGACAGTGCCGACGAACCAACCGAGCGGCTTGTCAGCCTTCTTCAGGCGTTTCAGAAGACGCGCGGTGTCGCCAAATCCCGGGGTGTCCCACAGGCACAGCTCTGCGCCGTCTTCAGTCTCGACCATGGTGTAGGCCTCACTGATATCGGTGACGTGCGCCTGATCGAGCGACTCACCGACGTCGCGCCGGAGCAAGGTACGCGCGAGGGTGGTCTTGCCCACGTTGGTGTGGGAGATCAGGCTGAGGGTGATGAGATTCTGGTTGATGGGAATTGGAGATTGGGAATTTGGGGGAGTTGGAACTGGGGATTGGGAACTAGGAAGTGGGGGACTGGTCGATTGATGGGTGGGTAGGAATTGGTTCGGTGCCTCTTAGGGCTTGGATGATTTGGTCGCCGGTTTCGGAGGCTGGGGCGGTGGTGTTCCAGCTGAAGGGAGCGACGCCACGAGGGACAAGGACTTGCGCCCAGATTTCCTCTCGCCTCGTTAGACGGTCCTCGAACTCCGGCTGGTCACGAAATTTTTCGTGAAATCTGTCGGCGTAGAGCAGGCCGAGGGTGCCGCGGTCGGAACCGTTACCGACTGCCTTGGCAACTAGCTCGGCGAGAACACCTTGGGTTTCTTCTTCTGGTGTTCCCGTAAGCGGGAACAGGAGGATGGCGATGTCGGGAATGGTGCCGAGAGTACTGAGATATTCGTCTTCTTCTCCGTAACTCGGGCCTGCGACAAAGCGGAGCGAGCCGGGCTTACCGATGGCGTGCAGGATACTCCTGCGTAGGGCTTCGTGCGAAGTCTCGGGGAAGTCGAGACCGTAGCTGATGACGGCGACGTCCTTGCCGCTTTTGGTGATCTGGCGGAGCAGGTCGCGGGCGTAGTTACCGAGATCGGGTTCGAGCTCGGCGGTAGCGGACTTCCAAGCACGGGCTGCGCGGAAACGGGAGGCCAAGGCGAGAACGATTCGGGGGAGAACGACAAACAGAAGTAGGGTGGCGGCGCACAAATGAATCCAGTCGCGGGCATCGACGCCTCCACCGGTGGCGGCGTTCATATTCTCCGTGACCTCGACTGGAATGTTGAAGAATTTGGATGCCGGCCCGAACAGAATGCTGGCGAGCCGCTCGAAGCTAGGCGCGTCGAGAAAGGTGCTTTCCCAAACCGCGAGATAGCGTCGAACCAAGCCGCTGAGATAGAGCCCGCCGATCTGTCCGCCGGCGAAGCAAGCGGCGGCGAGGTGCAGGGCGCCGGTCAGACGATGCAAGTCGGGCCGTCCGGTGAGGCCGGTCCAGCGGGCGAGGAAATTGCCACGGAGCTTTCCCCAAGGCGGGTTGGAATCGGGTTGGTCGTCGACTTTGTCCCGACCAATGCCGAGCACTGGAGCGAGTAGACCTTGGAGGCCTAAGGCGTCGGCACGTTTACCGAGTAGGGGACTGACGAGGTTCCAGAGATAGACGAGGGCATTCCAAGCGAGGATTCCTAGTAGTGGAGCCGAGATGACGTTGATCCTGCCGTGGTTGACCAGCCGGTCGGAGAGAAAGCCGAGGACTAGAGCAAGGACACACAATCCGGCGATGATCAGGCCCCACGGCCGATGGGAAGTAGGTGAGGCGGCGATTTGGCCGTGTTTGTTGGTCAGGTAAGACGCGGCGGAACTGGCTCGTCGGGACAGAAGGTCTTGGACTTCGCGGCGATTCGGGTCGGTCGGAACCTCATCCCGCGGAACCACCCCCATCGTCGTCTTGGCCCGCTCATCGAGCGGGAATACCTCGCCCTGGAGATCGCCGTCCTCCACTGCGCGGACCCAGAGGATCTCCTTTGCCTTTGTCTCGTCCATTCGTATACGCCGAACAATCCGCTCGGGCGCTGGCGCCGTCAAGCTTCACGGCTACATCAAGAGCCTTATCCGACGAATCGGCGTGGGCTCCATGGAATGATACCTCGCCGACGCTCTCCCAGAGGTGGGCGAGTTCGTCCTTGAGGCCCAGCGACAGCCGAGTCTTGTTAGCCCTCTCCTCCCATTGCGAAAATCCGCAGCTACTCGGTAGCCTCAGTCGGCTTGACCGTCGCTTTTTCGGCTGATCGATTGGATGTGAGCACGATGGCGTGCTTGTCGTAGCGGACCGTGGTCTTGGTCAGTGAGCTGACGTAGCGAATGACTTCGGTCATCGGAACATTGGAAAGGTGGAGACTAATTTTCGGACTGTCCTCAGGGATTCCTTTCAAAACGAAGCTTGGTTTGATCTTCCCGCCGGACTCGGTTATTGCGAGTGTGGTCAGAACCTCGGTGGCGGTCTGTAGGTCTAGATCGACGAACTCGACTTTCTTCAACGTCAGTTTGGTCAAGGCGGCGCGGAGTTCGCGGCCGGGATCTGCTTGGTGGCGCAATTCGATCTGGCGAAGCATTGCCTGGGACGGGATGTGCCTCGGATTGATCTGGCGGACCTGACCGAGTAGCGTCAACGCCGTGTCGTGGTCGCCCCGGAGGTAGGCGGCGCGGCCTTCTTTAAATAGCGCATCGACCATCGCAGGATCGGCTACGGCAGAAGGTGACAGGCTAAGCAGTAGCCCGCTAGCGAGCAAGGCCGAGAGGAGTGAGGGTCGCAATTGTTTCGTCTTCATGGAAATACCCTACCACCTTGAGAACAAAGAGTAAACCTACAAATGTAGTCCGACTCAAGTTAAGGGCGTTAGTCCGTTCGTGTCGGCGTCTGAGTGGAAGCGGTGGTTGCTGTCGGGGAGGGGGAGGGCTATAGAATTAGGAGTTCTCAGAACTATGAAGTGGAAGACCCAGTTGCAGGTGCGTGCGAAACAGATCGCGGTGATTCTATGCGCCATGGTTTTCCCTCATGCCGGCGCTCACGCACAAGAGGTGGCGATTCCTCTGCCCAAGGCTATCGAAGTCGCTCGCAACGCTCTAGGTGACGGCCTGCCGGATGTGGCGGTGGCGACTCTTCGTCCGCACTCTGATAGTGGGGCTCTGGTTGACGAAGCTCATGAGTTGTTCGTTCAAGCTTTGGCTCGTTCTGGCGGAGCGGGGGTTGAAGAGGCATTGGGGCTTCTTGGCGAAGATGGCTCTCCTTACTGGCGCGGAGTGGCGCTTTCCCGGGCCGGCAGATTCCCTGAGGCGGTCGATGCCTTTCTCGCCGAACTGGCGATCCCGGACAGCAAACTCCGAGGCGAGGCAGGCTTGTCTGGCGCGAGCATGCTGGTCTCTATCGGTCGCCAAGAAGAGGCGAAAGCCGTGCTCGTAGATCTACTCAGCAAAGAAGGGCCCCGGAGCGCCGAGGCCCGGATTCGCTTGGCGGAGTTGTTCCTCGCGGAATCGAATGGCCCCGACGCCAAGGCAACACTTGATGCCCAAGAGGAGCCTTGGGAGGACCGGCTTGTGCCAGCCGTCGGGATTACCAAGGCGCGAGCCCATTTGCTTTTGGGTGACCCAGTATCTGCCGAACAAGTGCTAGCTCCGCTACTCGCCATGGATAGGGGGCTTTCCACCCTCGAATTCTTGCTCGTTCGGTTGGAGATGGCTGACGCCAAGGCGAGGCTAGACAACTTACCGGATGCCGTGGCCATCCTAACCGAGCTAGTCGAAGACCATCCGGAGTCGCCTTACCTCGACCGAGTCTTTGATCGCTTCGGTAGCCTGGGCGTGTTGTCGAGCCCGGCGCTCGAAGAGCGGATGACTGGCTGGGCCAATTCCGAGCAAAACGAGGGCAGGGCGGTTCTCGCTCGATTTTCGCTGGCCTTCGCCAAAAAACTTGAAGGCGCAATGGATGAGGCCTTGGAGGGATTCACCCAAGTGTCGGACAGTGCCAAGACGAAACAATCGCTGGTCCGTCGTAGTCTGCTCGAAATGGCAGAAATTTGTGCCACTAAGGGCGACCTAGAGGCGGCGAAGGCTCATCTCAAGCGGGCCGCCCCAGAGTCGGTGTTCATTCCAGAGCTACGGGCCAGGATTTCGACGATCGTGGCCTTAATTGAGTACAAGGAGGGCGACTTTCTCGCCGCAACCGAGTCGTTCTCCCAAACAGCTGCAGCTGCGCCATTCGGCGAAAACCGGATCGCCGCTGCGGTCAATGCGGCGCTCTCGTCGGTTCGGTCCCACGATGAAGCGGCGTTCCGGTCCGCCTTCGGTAACCTGATCGACGTGGGCGCGCCTCAGTCGGTTCGTGCTCAGGTGGACATCGACCGCGCCATTCTTGCCGCCGCCTTCCGCCAACCAGGTTCGCAAGAACTGCTGGCGCAATGCCTCAGGGATCATCCTGATCACATCCGCGCGGCCGAGGTGGAACTGGTCTTGGCCGAGACCCATCTTTTGGCAGTGCCCTTGGCCTCGCCACAGGCTGCCGCCGAGCACTTGCAGCGCGCCATCGATTTGGGACTGACCGGTCAGGACTTGTTGGAGCGGGCTGACTACATTTCGGTTTGGATCGCGGAAGCTAGTGGCGAAGACCCGGAAATGATCGCTCAGGCCGTGGCGTTTCTGGAGAAGTGGCCCGAGTCCCAGCGATCTAACCGCATCCGAATGCGGCTCGCCGAGGTCTATGATCGCAACCAAGACTACCCGAATGCTGAGACGCAGTATGAGCTACTAGCTGACGCTCTTGACCCAGAAGATCCCCTTGGTGAGACCGCCTTGTTCTTCGCTGGTCGGGCCGCCATGTCGCTGTTCAACCCCGAGGGCTTGGACAAGGCAGTGGAGATCTTTGGCCGGGTTGTCGAGCGCGATGGAGACCTCGCTCCGCTCTCACGGCTCTACCAGGCCAAGGCAAAGCGTAGGCTTGGACGAGAGGATGAGGCTCTGGCCCTACTTGAAGTATTGTCGGGAAGTGTCTGGGATCGGGAGATCCGGAAGCAGGCCATGGTCGAGAAGGTCGAGGCTTTGCTGGTCCTTGCCGGATCCGATCCCGCCCTGTTTCAAACGGCCGAGGGAGCTGCCAGATTCTTGCGCGAAGAGTTCCCTGAGCCCGCCACGGAGCTTCGGGCGGCCTATCTGATCTGCACCATTCGTGAGCGGGTAGGGGATATCGATGGTGCCATTCAGATCGGCTACGAGGCCATGGCGATCGATGACCGAGACCTACTTGAGATGACCGACCCGGCCAGCTTAAACTGGCTCTACCGCGTCGGCTTCACTTGCTACCGGTTGCTGGAGTCCCAAGGCCGACATGAGGCGGCTGTTTCGGTCCTTGAGCGTATGGGCCGGACCCGAGGTAGTCGCTCAGAGGATGCTCGTGAGAAGGCTGAAAAACTTCGCCTGAAGCACTTTCTATGGGAGGATAAGGGGATCTAGAAGGCAACCGAAGCTGACCGGAAGGCGATTTTCCCGACATCCGTGGTCGAAAAACTCCAGGCGTTGCGCTAAGACTATCGGATCTATGTGGCGCTCGATTGTTGCTTGGCTAAGTATTGCCGGACTCGTGACCCTTCTGCTCTGGGGACTTTACCAGACCCCTGTGGCAGAAGATTTGCAGCGTCGTGCCTTTTCCTGGTACCAGACCGACCCCCAATTGTTCGGTGGGCTGGACCTAGTGCCGATCCGCTGGCTTCAGTATTTGGTGTTCGCCATTGCCGCGTTCGGAGCGACTTGGGTCGTTATCGACGTACCGAGGAATAGCCATCGGATTCTGTTCTGCGTCCTCGCTATCGCTGTCATTGCAGCGCTTTCACCGACCCTTGCGCTGTTCTCCAAACTGTTCGAACCAGCCTCCGGAGCGGTGGCAGTCCTGCTCTCGCTCGGCTTTGGTCTGATCTACGCAAGCAGTGAGTGGGGCCGGCGTAAGCACAGTCTCCGCCAAGTTTTCGGAGGCCGGGTGAGCAAGGCTACGATGTATCAGATGTTGAGTGATCAGAAGCCCCCAGCTCTCGATGGCAAGAATCACGACGTGGTCATTCTGACGGTTCGGCTGTTCGATCACGGGCTACTCGCAGAGCGTTTGGAGCGGAGTCAGCTGGTCGACTTGACCAATCGCTTCCTCGGCGCGACTTCGGACTTTCTCTGCGCTCGCGGAGGCTTCCTCGATGAGTCTTCTCCAGATTGTGTGCGAGTCTTCTTCGGGCTTCCCATTGCTGATGAGGCCGCACCCGCGAAGGCCTGTGAAGCCGCCCTGGAACTTCGACAACGCCTAGCCAACCTCGCGGTCGAGTGTGAAAGCCGCTGGACCCAGCGAATCCAATGCGGAGTCGCAGTATGCTCCGGCAAGGTCACAGCGGGAATCTTCGGTGAAGGCCAGCAACGCCACTACAGCGCTGTCGGTGGCGGCATCGATCTGTGTCGCCGACTGACCTCGGCGAACCTAACTTACGGCACCAAGATCCTCGTCGATGCCCCGACCTACGCCGCCGCTAGTGAAGCCTTCGAGTTTCGTCCCATCGACCGCTTCTATGTGCCGGGCTCGGATGTCGTCACTGAGTTCTACGAACTTCTCGACGCCGAGTCCCAACTGTCGGTGCAGGAGGCTGAATCTCGGGATGAGTTCTGGAAGGCGATCATCCACCTGCGCGACAACCGAGTGCAGGAAGCACTAGCTGGCTTTGAGGCTGCCCGGCAGGCGACTGGCGATTCCGCTGCTCCGGATCTCGCACTGCTCCACTTTTTGGAGAAGACCCGCGAGCTGACAGTATCCGGTCGAGGGAAAGCCTTCGGTCCGACCAAGCCTGGTGACGACATCCAAGCTATTTCCACGATCTAGTCCGAGAATCCAAGACATGCCCCGCCTTGAATATCCCGAGCCGATTACCCAGCTGATCGCCGCCTTGAAGGCCCTCCCAGGAGTAGGGCCGAAGAGTGCAGAACGAATGGCGATCTGGATGCTTGGCGCGGGCCGGGATCACGCCGCCGACATCGCCATCGCCATCGGCGGCGCGCATGGCAGCGTTGGTTGCTGTGACGACTGCGGCTTTTATCTCACTAAAGGCGACGAATGCAGTCTCTGTTCTGATCCGAAGCGAGACCGGACCCTCTTGTGCGTCGTCGAGCACCCTACCGATATTCTCCCCATCGATCGCACCGGAGCCTTCCGTGGGCTCTACCACTCGCTCGGCGGGAAGTTGTCGCCGTTGGACAATGTCGCCCCGGAAGACCTTAAGATCGCGCCACTTGTTGCCCGAGTCCGGGAAGGCGACATCGCCGAAGTCATTCTCGCCCTCGGCTCCGATGTCGAAGGCGAGGCCACAGCCAACTACCTCGGCAGCCTGCTCGAAACTATCGAGACCACCAAAGTCACCCGCCTTGCTCAAGGCATGCCTGCGGGCGGCGGCTTGGAAAATGCCGACGAACTGACGCTTCTAAGAGCCCTCTCCGGGCGCCGCAGTCTAGAATGAGATGTCGTTCGGCGCGTATGGACTCGTTCGGTGTAATTCGCTAGTGACTGGCTGGGCCTCCTGTGGTAGATATTGCACAAGCTCCGAGGCGCCTACGTCTTTCTGGGGTTTAGATCTTGTGATGAAGTTACCAATTTCTCATCTCCTACTCTTCGCCAGCGGGCTTTGCGCGCTCACTTCTTGCACCATCGAGCCGTCTCAACAGGCCTTACCGGGAGAAGGCCAAGCTGGACAGGCTCCACTAGCCGGAACTCGTTACGGCAGCGACGACTTGGCAAACGAGTCTGGTGCAGGCGGCATGGTTCCCGGGCAGACCCAGTTCTCCGGTAACAGGGCGCTGGCCCAGCAGACCGGAATGACCAATGACGGCGGCTTCGTCCAAGACGGAGCTACTCGCGAAATCCCGTCCCTTGGCGATCCGAATGGAGAAGTTCCAGCCGCCCCACAGAATCCCGCCGATCTCGGAGGTCAGGCGCCAGCCACGCCGCAGTCGAACATGCTCGCCAACGGCCAGCCAGACCCAGACTTCGACTACCCACGCGGGGTTCCCGTTCCCAGTATGCCCGGCCATGTCTACAGTCCGTATAGCCGGGACGAAGGCATCGTCGATGTCAGCGAGTATCCCTCCGGCCTACTGGTGCGCGATCCCTTCAAGACAGAGCAACAGCTCTACTTCCGCGTTCCTTGATTCATGCCCGTTCGCTCGGTTGCGATCCTCGGGCCGGGGCTCATCGGCGGATCTCTCGTCCTCGCTCTTCACGAGCGCCAGGACCTGAATGTTTCTATTTGGGCTCGTCGCAACGATGCCCTAGACGAACTCCGCCAAGCCGACCTCCAGGCGAAGATCTCCTCGGATCTAGCTGAAGTCGTCCACGCCGCAGACCTCGTCATCCTTGCCACCCCGGTCGAGACCATGGCCAGTCTCGCTACCCAGGTGCGCGATGCCGTCGGTTCTCGGCCAGTGCTTCTAACTGATGTCGGTAGCGTCAAGGCCAGCGTCGTCCGCGAAGTCGGTGCCGCCTTGGATGGAAGCTCCTGCCGTTTCCTCGGAAGCCACCCGATGGCTGGCTCCGAACTAGCTGGGTTCGAGGCCGCCCGCGCAGAACTCTTCGACGGAGCTCCCTGCGTCCTGACCCCGGTTGGTACTAGCGCTACCGAAACCGCCGACCTAGAAGCACTCCGACAATTCTGGGGCGGGCTCGGATGCCGGGTCGCCGAGATGAGCCCAGACGAGCACGACATCCAGATCGCTCTGATCAGTCACCTCCCTCACGTTGTCGCCTCGCTCCTCACCGACTACTCGCTTGGCACCATGCCAGAATCCGCCAAGGTCGCCGGATCTGGGTTTCGGGACACCACTCGGATTGCCGCCGGAGATCCCGATCTGTGGGTCGGTATCCTTCGTCAGAATCGAGAGGCCACCGTGGATGCTCTCGGCGGATTTCGAGATCGACTCTCCCAGGTACTTGCAATCCTCGACCAGATGGACGATGAAGCCCTTAGGGTGTTCCTCGCTCAAGCTCAGGAGCTTCGGCAAACCGTCAGCTGAACATCCCAATTCCTCCTCTAACTTTCTATCATGTCCGAGATTCGGGTTCGCCGAGCTAAGCAGATCGCCGCCGAGATTCGGGTACCTGGAGACAAGAACATCTCCCACCGCGCCGTCATGCTCGCAGGGCTCGCCAATGGGCCGTGTGAGATCACTGGCTTTCTCCCCAGCGAAGACTGCCTAGCCACTGTCCGAGCCATGGAAGCTCTCGGCGCCAAGATCGAATACCTCGACGCCGACCCCGAGGACGAAGAGACGCCGTTTCGCCCGACTCATCTCCGAGTCCACGGCACCCACATGAAGCCGACGGCTCCGAAAGCACAGATCGACTGTGGGAGCTCCGTTACTTCCTTGCGGCTTCTCACCGGCATCCTCGCCGCTCAGCCCTTCGATTCCGTCATTACCGGGGACAACTCGCTTAGCACCAGACCGATGGATAAGGTCATTGATCCACTGTCAGCCATGGGGGCCAAAATTACGCCCACTGGCGATTGGCAGGCCCCCTTGACCATCAGAGGCAGTGGCGATCTCAAGGCCATCGACTACGATAGTCCGGTTGCCAGTTCCCAAGTAAAGAGCGCCGTGCTCCTCGCTGGAATGTTCGCCCAAGGGCGGACCACAATCTCCGAGCCAGCGCCGACCCGTGACCACACCGAGCGCATGCTCAACCAGCTGCAGGTCAAGACCACGACGGTTGGCAGTAGTATCGCCGTCTATGGCGACCAGATGCCCGAATCGCAGGAGATTTTCGTGCCCGGCGACATCTCCAGCGCCGCCTACTGGCTAGTCGCCGCTGCCGCCCAATCAGGCGCCAATCTGAACATCCACGGCGTCGGCTTGAACCCGACTCGCACCGGAATTCTTAAGGTGCTCATTCATATGGGCGCGCACCTCACCGACGTGCAGAACAGCGGTGGCCAGGGCGAACCTAACGGCTCGATCACCGTCCGAGGCAGTAGCCTTCGCGGAATAAAGATCGGTGGTGAAATCATCGCCAACCTTATCGACGAACTTCCCATCATCGCCGTCGCTGGAGCACTCGCTGGCGGCACCACCGTCATTCGCGACGCCGCCAATCTTCGAGGCGAAGCAACCGATCGGATCTCCGCAGTCGCGAACAACCTTCGCGCCTTCGGGGTCGAGGTAAAAGAGAACTATGACGGCATGACCATCAATGGTGGTTCGAGACTACGCGGCGCTCGCGTCGGTAGCTTCGGCGACCATCGCATCGCTATGGCCTTCGCCATCGCCGGACTCCATGCCGAAGGCGAGACCGTCATCGAGGACTGCGACTGCATCGCCTCCGCCTACCCGAATTTCGAGGAGCACCTCAAAGAGTTCCAGAGCCATCGCATCACTGGTGATGGAACTACGCCCGTCATAACCTCGCTCCAAGGAAGCCGCACCGCTAAGCGTAAATTAAAAGGCGGCCCGAACCTACAGGAGACCGACGAGCCCCATTTCGACGACTAATCGGGTATCAAGCCTCCCGACTTTCAACACACCATCTATGTCCTCCGTGGAATCCCACATCGTCATTGCCATCGACGGACCTGCTGCCTCGGGGAAGAGCAGCGTGTCCCAGATCTTGGCCAAGCAATTGGGCTTCGCTCATATTGACACTGGCGCCATGTATCGCGCCATGACCTGGCGACTCCTCGGGCTGCCAGTCGACACTACGAATGCCGAGGCCATTGTCGCTGCCCTCGAGACAATCGACACCGACTACTCGATCGAGGACGGCCACCTCCGCCAACGACTTGACGGCTTGGATCCGACAGCCTTTCTCAAGGACGACGATGTCAGCGCTAGCGTCTCCAACGTCGCTAGCGTCCCCGAAGTCCGAGCCCTTCTCGTCGCCAGCCAGCAGGCGCTCCTTGACGTCGATAATCTAGTCATGGAAGGCCGCGACATCGGCTCGAATGTCTTCCCCGACAGCCCGCACAAATTCTACATCGACGCCGATCCCGAGGTTCGTGCCCAGCGCCGCCGCGCCGAAGGTTCAGCCGATGCCATCAGAGAGCGGGACAAGATCGACTCGACCCGCAAAACCGCTCCACTGAAAGTTGCGGACAATGCTGTGGTCATCGACTCCACTAAGCTCACCCTCGACGCCGTCGTCGCTAAGGTCGCCGACATACTCCGCGACCGCGGCTTGGCAATTCACTCGTAACAAGGTCACCCATGACACCAGTCTACCGCATCGGACACTCGCTCTTCCGTCGCCTTGCTAAAGGCTTCTTCCACTACGAAGTCGTAGGCAGGGAGAACCTCATCGAGGACGGCGGCTGCCTCGTAGCCAGCAACCACGTCAGTTACATGGACCCACCGCTCATCGGCATCGCCCATGACCGGGCTGTCCATTACCTCGCGCGCGAGACCCTGTTCCGCGGCTTTGGAGCATGGCTCTACCCACGCTGGAATTCCATCCCAGTGAACCAAGAGAAGCCCGAAGTCAAGACTATCAAGACCGTCATCCGCCTGCTTAGATCAGGCGAGCGCGTCGTGGTCTTCCCCGAGGGCGAACGCTCCTGGGATGGAGAGCTTCTTCCCGGCCAGCCCGGCGTCGGCCTGATGGTAGCCAAGGCCAAGGTACCGGTTGTCCCCCTGCGTATTTTCGGTGCCGACAAGGCTCTTCCTCGAGGAGCCGGCTTCATCAAGAAAGCAGACATCGTCATCGTCGTCGGCAAGCCCCTCGACTTCTCCGGACCCGACTACGCCAGCAAAGGAACCGAGACCTACCAGCGGATCTCCGACGAAATCATGGCCGCCATCGCCGAGCTGAAGATCTAGCCCCAGCGACCCAAGTTTAGTTCCCGATGTGCATCAGGCGCATGACCTCGGCACGGGATGCGTCATTCTCGCGGAAGGCACCATGGACGGCGGACGTGACGGTTTGTGAACCGGGCTTGCGGATTCCGCGCATGGACATACAGAGGTGCTCTGCCTCGATGACGACGATGACGCCTTGTGGGTCCAGTCGGTCCCGCAGTGCATCAGCCACTTGGCGGGTCAGCCGCTCTTGGACTTGGGGGCGGCGGGAGTAGCCTTCGACGACACGGGCTAGCTTCGAGAGACCTGTGATTCGACCCCCTTTCTTCGGGATATAGCCGACATGTGCTTTACCGAAAAATGGAATGAGGTGGTGCTCGCAGAGCGAATAGAGGGGGATGTCGCGAACCACGATAATCTCGTCATGATCGACATCGAAGGTCTTGATCAAATGCTCGGACGGATCTTCGCGCAGGCCCCCGCAAATTTCGGCATACATGCGGGCGACCCGCTCTGGGGTCTCGAGCAGGCCATCTCGTTCTGGATCTTCTCCGATGGCGGCTAGGATTTCTTTTACTGCTGCCGCGATGCGTTTCTGATCCACCTCGGATGTGTCATTCTGAGCCATGAACCGATAGGCTAGCGAGGGATGCCCAGTTGGGCAAGTAGTGGGTCAATTCCAGCATCGGCATGGCCGATGTTTAGTCGTTAATTATCGATACGATCACATTGGCTTTCTCGGCCATTGTTTGCCATGACCTACCAAATGCTTCGCCGCTTCTTCCGTGTCACGCTTCTCAGCCTAGTCCGTCTGGTCTACCGCCCGCGGATCCAGGGCTCAGACTCAATCCCGGCCGAAGGAGGGGTGCTCCTCACGCCGAATCACATTTCCTACATCGATACTTTTATCCTCTCGGCTTCGACCAAGCGGCCCGTTCGATTTCTCATGGACCACGCTTGGTATGCTCGACCGATCATTGGTCGGTTTGCTCGGCTGTTCGGTGCGATTCCAGTCTCTCCAGATCGTGCGAAGGATGCGATCCGCACAGCAGCTGAGGCTCTGGCCGCCGGCGACGTGGTGGCAATCTTCCCAGAGGGCATGCTGACCAACGATGGCAAACTCTGCGGTATTCAAGGCGGTTACCGGCTAATCGCGAAGAAGGGAGGGGTTCCCGTTGTTCCGGTGCGGATGGATGGGCTATGGGGGTCGGCCTTTTCAAAGGCTCCAGGGAGGCGCTGGAGGAATGCTATTGCAACGGTGGCCCGAGGAGTCGATGTTACGATCGACGAAGCGTTATCCTTTCAAGAGGCAACCCAGGAGCGGGTCGCGAGCTTCCTCGAATCGAAAAAGTAAGTAGGGATCCACCCCGAGGGGAAAGGGTGGGTGGCCTCTAGGAGAAAACGAAAAACCCCTTAAACGTCTCCTTCACCAAAGACCACCCATTTTGTTGTCGACATAGCGCCTCGACACCCCTTAATGCCCCCTCCCCGGAAAATGTGATAGGCGAAAAACTTGATTTTTTGATGAAAACAGATTCCTCCTGAGCATGCCACGTTTTCCCATCGCACCACACCGCAGCGGGGCTGCTGGGCTCGTCTATCACGAGTTCGGCGACCCTTCGGGTAAGCCAGTCGTGTTCCACCATGGTTGGCCGTCGGCGGGGTCACAGGGACAACTTCTCGACGAGGCGGCCAAAGAACTGGGAGTTCGAGTCCTATCGCCCAATCGCCCGGGTATCGGCGGCTCCGATCTAGTTCCGGGACGGGGATTTCAAGACTGGCCAGATCAACTGGGGAGGTTCTTGGATGACCTCGGGATCACCGAGCCAGTCGGTATTCTCGGGATGTCTGGGGGTGGGCCGTATGCGCTGTCGGCCTGTTGGGGCATGCCAGATAGGATATCCAAGGCCGGAATCGTCTGCGGGGCGGGAGAGATCGGAGGCAACAGCGGCGATCTTGTTTGGCCGTATCGTGCGATGATTGCTATCGGCCGCAAATCGCCCCAAGCAGTGGGCGTCGCTATTCGACTAGGTCATTGGCTGACGACGTTGTCCGGAGATTTTTTTGGCCCAAGGAGCAAGATTGTCGGTCTTCCTGAGTGTGATCGTGCAGTTCTCGCCATCCCTGAAAAAGCGGCAATCATTTCGGAGAGCTACAGTGAATCAATGAGCGGCAAGGTCGCAGGCGTGGTGGCTGATGGTCAACTGTACGTCGAGCCCTGGGGATTCGATCCCGCAGAGATTGCCATTCCGGTGCGGTTTTGGCACGGCAAGCTCGACAAGAACATCCTTCCCAGGCTTCCCGAGGCACTAGAGTGCAAAATTCCAGGCGGCGAAATCGAGTGGTTTGAGGAGGATGGTCACTATTCGCTTCCGCTTCTCCGACCGAGGATGATCCTACAACAGCTTCTAGCGACGTAGCTACGGGCGCAAAACTTAGGTGGGCGGACTCGATTCCCACTTGCAAGATGCTACGGATTGGAGTCTTTGATCGGACGATGCCACAGCAGAAAATTGCCTTTATTACGGGAGCCAATCGCGGAATCGGATTTGAGGTCGCGAAGATGCTCGGAGAGCGCGACTATCGAGTGATCGTTGGTGCACGCGATGCCCACAGGGGGGAGCACGCCATCGAGGAGCTAGCCGAGAAGGGAGTGACAGCAGAGCTCGTCGAGGTCGATGTTTCCGACACGTCCTTGATCCTTCGGGCAGTGACTGAGATTCTCAGTAGGGTCGATCACCTTGACCTGTTAGTGAACAATGCCGGCCTGTTCGTCGATGGCGGCACGATTCTCGAAACCACGGAGAAGCAACTCACGAGCATGCTCAAGACCAACGCGTTCGGTCCACTTCTGCTTACCCGTAGTCTCTGGGGACTTCTCAAGGAAGGCGATCACCGTGGAAGGATCGTCAACGTCTCCAGTGACTTGGCACAGCTGTCCGAGCTAGATGAGCGCGCCCCCGCCTTCAGCGTCTCCAAGACGGCACTGAATGCGATTACCGTTCATCTGGCAGCGACTCTCAAAGAGCACGGCATTGCGGTGAATGCGGTCTGCCCAGGCCAAGTCAATAGAGCGATCTGGGGAGTTGACGCAGTCCGTAACATTCAAGAGGCGGCGGAAACGATTGTCTGGCTTGCGTCAGATGCCCCAGATGATCTGACTGGAAAGTTCCTTCAAGACAAAAAAGAGATCCCTTGGTAGGTGCCTGCGTTGCATGTCGATTTTTGCACATCAACGTATGCGTATACACTCAGGACGTAGACGCTGTACCCCGGTTTTCAGGGGGTTGGTGAGTCTATCAAGCTAGAAAAAGACCTCGCAAATATCTGGTTTTCATGATCAATTCGGTGCCTCTAGTAACGGCACCAGATATAATAGATGGGATCAGTCCCAGCCAATAAGATTGACCCTGAAATGACGGACGAAACACCTGTTGGAAATCGCGGGGAAAAGCCCTCCGATTCGTTTCTCGTAAAGGCCTTTCAGAGAGCCGAGGCCGAGATTGGGGAATTCTGGGAACGGATGGGAGCCGCTCCTGACGTCCACGACAAGCGCGTCATGGACCTGGGAAGCGGACTCGGCGCGATGTGTCTCTGGGCCGCTCGTGCCGGTGCCGAATCGGTTGTCGGCGTGGATCTTGAAAAGGAACTCGTTGAATTCGGCGAAGGCCATATCCGAAAAACCGAACCTGAGCTTTCGAAGAAGATTGAGTTTTGGGATGCTGCACTCAACTCTTACAAGGGAGAAAGTTTTGACTTGGTGTTCACTAAGGACACGTTCGAGCACGTTATGGATCTCCCGGGGCTACTGGAAGAACTCTATGAGCGAATCACTCCCGGCGGGGAACTTCGCACTGGATTTGGTCCTCTGTATCACAGCCCATTCGGCCATCACGGCCAGACACACCCAACGGACTATGTTCGGAAGCTTCCGTGGATTCACTTGCTGGAAAGCGAAGGCTCTATTTGCGCACGGCTGAATTCGAGTGGGAAGTCTGCCGCACCGATCAGCACGATTCGCGACATCGGGCTGAACATGTATTCCTACGACGATTACATGGGCTTTTTCGAGGACTCCCGGTTCGAGATCGAACGGGTGCTCACAAATCGGGGGACGAATCCCGTTGTCCGGATGCTTGGCCAAGCGAGAAACATTCCGGCGTTACAGAATATCTGCACAACGACGATTTACGCGGTGCTTCGAAAGCCCGCGTAGCGTGAGGGGATGGCGACACGGACTCAGCGGTGGTGGAGGCCATCGCGAGAGATGCCCGAAGTAGCTCGGTTTGGGAGATGTTGGCAGCTGTGGAGATCGAGGTGTGAACGATTCCGCTGTCACGGTCCGTCCCAATATGCGCTTTCACCCAGAATACCATGTTGGTTTGATTGATCTCTGGGGCACTATGTGTAGTGAATCAGGGTGAGGAGGGGAAGAATGAGATTTGGGCCGCTTATTTTTTTGCATAACCCAGAAACGAGAGTAGAAGATCGAAGTTTTCGTCGTAAGTCCTTAAAATCAAGGGTATTGAGCGCTACAATGGTCTCGATTTTCTTTCACCCTCAGGGTGAGGGAGTGTAACGGTTCTTCTGTAAAAGCTGCTAGGGCCTAAACGCTTTCTGGTGCAAACCGGAAGAGAGCTTGCGGTGTCCGGCCAGGGTTCCCAGATTTTGGGTGTCAGATCAACGACACCATGACCGAACACCACGACGTCCAATATGCATCCATCCCAAACGCCAT
>Ga0209186_1000717_pt1 | contig 25823 bp, 29 predicted proteins | sample SidtaG_FD_187426 | JGI IMG/M metagenome (GOLD analysis project Ga0209186, IMG submission 187426) | Marine algal microbial communities from Sidmouth, United Kingdom - Sidmouth_Male2 metaG (SPAdes) (version 2) | ecosystem: Host-associated > Algae > Red algae > Unclassified | place: Sidmouth...
TTGGCTAAAAAGAACTTAAAGGAGCTTCTTGATGAGTAAAAAAAAACATACCAAAACAAAAACTGCTAAAGAGCTATCTGAAGCTCTAGGGTTAACGCAATCTGATGCTATCGATTGGCAAATACGCTTAAATCTGACTCAAAAAGTTATTGAAGTCGTTAACAAGAAAAAACTCACAATCACATCTGTTGCTAAAAATGCTGGAACATCCCGAGCTAGAATTACACAAATTTTAAACGGCAGCTCCCAAGGTATATCTATAGATATTCTTGTAAAAATACTTGCCTCTTTGGGACAGAAAGTAGAAGTCAAATTTAAAAAAGTCGCTTAACATGAGGCACACGCCTATCTGTATCTGTACCGAAACCCAGTCAAAACCAAGGTTGTAGAAAAGGTTGAAGCATAACGTTTAGTATATTAAGCGTAGCCAGCCGTTAGGCGGCCATGATTCTATATACATTGTTGTGGTGTCGTTTTTCTATTTCCAAAACTGCCACCATTTGCTTTGTTTCTTGGTGTTTTCTTCAATCCATTCACCGTTTTCTCCTTTAGTCCACCTTTTATCAATTCCGCCAAGTGTAATTTCAGTTCCTTGACCATTGTCTAATTGTTCAATCAAATCTTCAGCAAACCAAAATGATGCATTTAAATCGTCAAAATGCACATTTATGGCGACATCTTCTTTTAAGGTTCCTATGATCTCAAAATCCATCATTGAAGGAGTCGATTGTCCATAAACTTCACCTTCTTTATCAGCAAGTCCTTTTTCTTCCGTTTCTATTGTTCGCTTTATCCGAACCTTGTTTCCAAAAGTGTCAAACATGTCTTTTTCCTTTGATGTCAATCCACAAGTCTCTCATATTAGGTGTTACCTTCCAACAGTCAGACAATTTTTCTCCAAACCAGCTCCAATAGAAAATAGTGTATTCGTGAATCTCAAAATCCTCAATGATTTTTGTCTAGGTTTCTAGGTGCCAGGCTACTTTTGCGAAAAGTGCAGTGTCATGGGTGCTGAAATTGGCATGAGAATTTGTAATGCCCTGCAACCGTTGCATATATGCAGGTGCCGACCATCTTGTTTTATTCCGGCCATTCAAGCATGAGGTGCAACCCCTGAAACTAGAGGGTTAACAATTCAAGATGAGGCCAACATGTTTTGGCAAAGCCTCCTCTGGTGTTTTGTAGTCCAGAACTTTTTCTACTATTTCATTCGTGAGTGTGTCAAAGCGTGTTCCTGTAGAAAAGAACTGCCTGCCCAACCTATTGTTATGATCATTTTGAACTGAACCCTAAAAAGTGGATACACTCAAAAACTTACAGAGCTATGACGTTTTTACAGACTTTAGTGCGGAGGGTGCTTGCTAAGGGGGTGTGAGGTGTATTGACTTGTAACCCCTAGAGACCAGGAGGTTCCTAGCCTTGCAAGGCATCTAAAAAGTATTTTACAGGTAGCTATAGAAAGGGTAGCAAGGCCAAGTCATATGAAGTCAATGCTGAATCGAGAGCTCCCTGTTCATGTTTTTTTAATCGCCTCAACCCTGGTTTCTGTGGTGGTGACGGTTGCCATTGTCTTTGTATTGCTTCAAGAAAGTGCGGTCTTTTTTAGACATGTCTCGGTTTGGGATTATTTATTTGGCACCAAGTGGACGCCGCTGTTTAAACCCCAACACTTTGGTTTTTTGCCCCTTTTGTGCGGCACGCTTTTGATTGCATTCGGGTCAGCCATTGTGGCTATACCTCTGGGTGTGCTGACAGCCATGTATTTAAGTGAGTATGCCTCAGAAAAAGCCCAAAGCATTTTAAAACCATTGCTCGAAATATTATCAGGGATTCCTACAGTCGTTTATGGCTATTTTGCACTGTCGTTTGTCACGCCTTTATTAAAACTTGTGTTCCCATCTACACAGGTTTTCAATGCAGCCAGCGGCGCGATTGTAGTTGGTGTCATGGTGCTGCCGATGGTGGCCTCCTTGAGCGACGATGCGATGCGCTCTGTACCTCAATCGCTTAGAAACGCGGGCTACGCACTTGGCGCAACCAAGGCTGAAGTGTCTTCAAGCGTTGTCTTTCCAGCAGCGCTCTCAGGTATTTTGGCATCATTTGTTTTGGCCTTATCTAGAGCCATAGGAGAAACCATGGCTGTGACCTTGGCAGCAGGGGCAACGCCAAACTTAACCCTAAATCCTTTGGAGAGTATTCAAACCATGACTGCCTACATTGTGCAGCTGAGTTTGGGTGATACCCCGCACGGAACTTTGGAGTACCAAACGCTTTTTGTTATTGGAGTAACCCTGTTTTTTATCACGTTGTTTATGAATATTTTGTCAGAGTTTATTTTGCAAAAGTTTAGGCAAAAGTATGACTGAACCGTCATTAGAAGAAAAAGCATTGCGCCAGAACTTGCGGGTGCGCCATAAAAAAGAGAAGGCCTTTAAGTTTTTATGCATGATGGCCTCTGCGTTTAGCTTGTTATTTCTCTTTAGTCTGTTTTACAACGTCATTTCTAACGGCTGGTCGTATGTCTCATGGGATTTTTTAACACATTTTCCATCTCGCTTTCCACACAAAGCAGGCATCCAATCTGCTATTTGGGGGTCTGTCTGGCTGATGGGATTAACTGCTAGCTTGGCTATCCCCATTGGCGTTGCAGCCAGCATTTATCTTGAGGAGTTTGCACCCAAGCATCCATTGATTAAAATGGTTGAGGTCAATATCTCTAATTTGGCAGGTGTACCTTCAGTGGTATATGGCTTGCTTGGCTTGACGATATTTGTCCGCGTTCTAGGTCTTGGAAGAAGTGTTTTGTCTGGGGCCCTGACCATGAGCTTATTGGTTTTGCCTGTGATTATCATTGCCTCTCGCGAGGCTTTGAAAACAGTTCCAGACTCTATGCGATATGCAGCGTTAGCTCTGGGCGCCACAAAGTGGCAAATGGTTCGGGACCATGTTTTGCCTGCAAGTATCCCGGGTATCATGACGGGTGTGATTCTTGCGATGTCTCGCGCCATTGGAGAAACAGCGCCGTTATTGATTGTGGGGGCTGTAGGGTTTGTGCCATTTAACCCAAGAGGACCAATGGATGAGGCATTTACAGTGATGCCCATTCAAATTTACAACTGGGCATCCCGCCCTCAAGAAGCATTTCATGAGCTGGCAGCGACAGGGATTATGGTGCTGCTTGTTGTTTTGCTTGCGATGAATTCAATTGCGATATATCTACGACACCGGTTCCAAAGAAAAAATCTATGATGCCTGTACAACCATCTCCTGTCGATCAAACGCTGCCACAGTCCGTCTCTCCTATTATGAGAACTGTCGATCTTTCGCTGTACTATCAAGATTTTCAAGCCGTCAAAAAAGCATCACTATCGATCTTCCCTGAAACAGTCACGGCTGTGATTGGACCATCTGGTTGTGGCAAAAGCAGCTATCTGAGGTGCTTTAACCGCATGAATGATTTTACGCCAGGAACAAAAATTGACGGCCAGGTGTTTCTGCATGATCAGAATATTTATGCCCCTGATGTTGATCCCGTAGCTTTGCGCCGTAATATTGGCATGGTGTTTCAAAAGCCCAATCCATTTCCAAAGTCTATTTATCACAACGTGGCATGGGGCCCCAAAATCAATGGCATGGCTGGAGATATGAGAGCGCGTGTTGAACGCGCCCTTAAAAAATCTGCTCTTTGGGATGAGGTAAAAGACAAGCTTACCCAAAGCGGTTTGTCGCTTTCTGGGGGGCAGCAGCAGCGTTTATGCATTGCCCGTACGATTGCGATGGAGCCAGATGTTATTTTGATGGATGAACCATGTTCGGCATTGGATCCGATATCAACAGGCCGTATTGAGGACTTGATTTTTGAACTTAAGAAAAAATATTCTATTGTGATCGTTACACACAATATGCAACAAGCTGCACGTATTTCTGACTTTACAGTCTTTATGTATCAAGGAGATATTGTTGAGTATGGTCCTACGGAGCGTATTTTTACCAACCCTGAAAAAAAACAAACTGAAGACTATATTCGTGGAAAATTTGGATAATACAGATCTCTGACTTACACTGAAAAAATATGTCCAAGCACTTACAGAACGATTTAAACGCACTTAAGAAAGACCTCCTACATATTGGTAATCTTGTTGATGAAATGGTTGAAAAGTCCATGCGCGCATTCCGCAAGGGCGATGCTGAAACCGCAAAGCAAATTATTCAAGACGACCAAGTGATTAATGATAAAGAGGTTGAGATCGAAGAAGAGTGCCTGAAACTATTGGCGCTTTACCAACCCTTTGCCAAGGACCTTCGTTTCCTAACCACAGCTATTAAAATCAATAATGACCTAGAGCGGATGGGTGATATTTCCGCAAAGATTGCCAAAAGAACCGTGTCATTAGCTAAAAATGAGCCCATAGAGCTGCCCGAAAAACTTAAAGAGATGATCAAGGTGACCAAATCGATGGTCAAGGATGCGCTGGATGCTTTTTTTAGACAAGATGCAACGGACTCCAGAGAGATTTGTAAACGAGACATTCTGGTTGATCAGCTCAACAAAGACATTTTTCGTCTCACACGTGAAAAAATGCATCAAGAGCCCCAGTACATTGATCAGTTTTTAAATATTGTCAGCGCCACCAAGGCCATTGAACGCATTGCCGACCTGGCTACCAACATCGCAGAGGATGTGGTTTACATGGTAGAGGGCGAAATCATTCGGCACCAGTACTTTGATTAAGCTTTTACACCATTTACAGGAAATAATTACGGTTTTTTAGCGCATGATATAAAACTATGATTGGCGGTATGATTGCTTCCCTTAAAGGAAACTCAAGCGCAGGTGGTCTGTCGCCACGACACCAACGAGCTATTTCCTGGAGGGAAATAATCATGCTTAAATTTCCGTCACTATTTAATGTGGCTGGTATTAGTAGAGGGCTTCGCAGCGGGTATTTGAATCATCATCAGACCCTAGTGACTATTTTGGAAGATTTAAACTAGAGCATTGCCCTTCACCTGCTGTCATGACAGGGCTATCCAGTCGAGAATCTACTGTGGTGTTAACTCCAGCTTCTCCACGTGGCACCAGGTTAAGTATGCCACCTTGTGTGAATTCAATTTCACGTGCGCTTTGAGCTTGCTCATTAATATCACTGCTAATGATACAGACCGAAGTCCACATATGTTTTTCTGAGGCATTTTGACCAGGTGCTAAAAACCCTTGTGGCGTCACAACAAGACATCGGTGGGTTGATCCCCATGCAATAAAACCAGAACAAAACTGTGTATTTTCGTCGGAGTCGGATTTACAAAACGTCACACCTTGTTCAAAGTCATAGACTTTCAACGGCGTGAAAAAACCATCTTCAGTTGGGTCTTCCTGAGCGACGCTCAATTCCCATCCAAGGCCTTCAAAATTAGGGTGGGGCATGGTCATCATTCTAGACCCCGTCTCGTCTTGGATGAAGCAAACCCTGGTCCACTCATTGTTTAATGATGCGTGGGTTTGGGCATGGAGCATGAGGTTGAGAACCTGATTGGAAGTTCGATCTAAGCGGTACTTGGCTTGGTTGACACCATAGTACATGGTCGCTGCTGCTAAGATAGCAGAGATAACAGCAAGTGTAATAATGACCTCTATCAAAGACATGCCCAGGCCCTTATTCGGCTTGAGCCGTGGCTTTATAGGGTAAGATAGAAACATGCTTGTTCTAAAGCGTAACATGTATGAGGTACGCATGGTTTGGCTTTTTTTGATTTAGAGCGCCTGGGGTAAATATTATTGTCAGTATTTGAGCTTTTCTGCAGATTGATATAGGTCTTGATGTCATAATGAATCAAGGGATAGACGTATGCAATTAGCAAAAATTACAGATATTTTAGGTGAACATCAAACACTTTTGGATCATACCTGCAAAACCATAGATCGGTCTAGGCTGCATGTACCTGGCCCTGACTTTGTAGACCGTGTGTTTTTAAATAGTGATCGAAATATTAATGTTCTGAAGAACTTACAATGGCTTTTTTCAACAGGACGGCTGGCACAGACGGGCTACCTTTCTATTTTACCCGTTGATCAAGGCATTGAACATACTGCGGGTGCATCCTTTGCGCCCAACCCAGATTATTTTGACCCTGAGAATATCGTTAAACTTGCCATCGAGGGAGGGTGTAATGCAGTAGCCTCTACCTATGGTCTGCTGGGAAGCGTGGCACGTAGGTATGCCCACAAAATCCCTTTTATTGTAAAGGTCAATCACAACGAGTTGATGACTTATCCCAATACATTTGATCAAATTCCGTTTTGCAGTGCCCAAGAAGCATATGACATGGGAGCGGCAGGTGTGGGTGCCACAATTTACTTTGGCTCGGACGCGTCCAACAGGCAATTGGTTGAAATTTCGGATATCTTTGCACAAGCTCATGATTTGGGTATGTTTACGGTGCTTTGGTGCTATGTGCGAAACGGCGCCTTTAAAAATGCCGATAAAGACTATCATGTCTCGACTGACTTGACCTCTCAGGCCAACCATCTCGGTGTGACCATTCAAGCCGATATTATCAAACAAAAACTTCCTGAAGTTAACGGGGGGTTTAAGGCTGTGGGCTTTGGTAAGACACATCCCAAGATGTATGATGACCTTTCTACAGATCATCCCATTGATTTGACGCGCTATCAAGTGGCCCATTGCTATATGGGGCGTGCAGGTCTGATCAATTCAGGGGGAGCTTCGGGCAACAATGATCTGCAAGATGCCGTTCGAACGGCCGTCATCAACAAACGAGCAGGGGGCATGGGCTTGATCTCTGGGCGTAAAGCATTTCAAAAACCACTCAAACAAGGCATTGAAATTCTCAATGCCATCCAAGACGTTTACGGGTGCAAAGACATTACGTTGGCATAGGGCCCAATGCATCAAACATGCTGGAGATGTACATTTTTTTTGTGTGATGTAACATAAAAGCTATGCCACCTGTTTTTCCAACCACCCGACTCAGGCGAACTCGTCAGAACCAATGGATACGTCGCTTGGTCTCTGAAACAACGCTTAAGGTTGATGACTTGATTTGGCCTGTATTTGTCGTTGAGGGAAAAGGTCAATGCCAACCTGTGCCCAGCATGCCAGGTGTCTACCGGTGGAGTATAGACACGTTGGTTGAGCAGGCCACAAAAGCACGTGATTTAGGTATCCCAGCGATAGCAATTTTTCCAAATATTGAAGAAGGTAAAAAAACTGAAAAAGCTCAAGAGGCCACCAACCCTGATAACTTGGTTTGTCGATCGATTGAGAAGCTTAAAAAAAACCTTCCAGATTTAGGTGTTATGACAGACGTAGCATTAGATCCCTATACCCCGCATGGGCATGATGGTATTCTGATAGATGGACACATTGACAACGATACAACTTTAAGTGTCCTTAGGGCCCAAGCCCTTAATCAAGCCAAAGCTGGATGCGATATTCTTGGCCCAAGCGACATGATGGATGGTCGCGTGGGGGTGATTCGAGATGCACTCGAAGGAAAGGGTTTCAAGAACACCTTGATCATGTCGTATGCAGCCAAATATGCTTCAGGTTTTTATGGTCCTTTTCGAGATGCCGTAGGATCCAAAAATCAGCTCGCAGGAGATAAAAAAACATACCAACAAGATCCTGCCAATACGGATGAAGCCCTTCGAGAAATTCAAATGGACATCCAGGAGGGGGCAGACATGGTCATGGTCAAGCCTGGCTTGCCTTATCTAGACGTTATTCACCGCGCTTCACAGACCTTCAATATCCCTGTTTTTGCATATCAGGTGAGTGGTGAGTATGCGATGATTTGCGCCGCGGCTGACAACGGATGGATCAATCGAGATCAAGTGATGCTAGAAAGTTTGCTATCCATCAAGCGTGCCGGAGGGCGAGGCATACTAACTTATGATGCCTTAAATCTTGCTGAAAAAAAGTTGATTACAGCTGCATGAGGGATTATTCTATTTATCGCAAGCCTAAAGTAAAAGGGTCTTAGTCAGCAGGAATGCAATTAATTGTTAAAGTAGACACTTCGTCGGCAAGCTTTAGTGGTCTGTTATTAAGTATGGGGGTATATTTTGTTTCTATATCGTTGGTATTTACAGATACATTAAAAAATATATGGTTATTTGTTATAGATGGTTTGTCAGGGGTATCATATAAATTCATCAACAAATCATCTATAGTAATGTCAGACATGCCTTCTTCTTCAATCTGAATGTTTTTACCATCTTGTCTCATACTTGATAAGATATCTGTTTTGAAAAAACTAATCTTAATGTCGTGCCGAAAACTAGTTTCTAAACTATAATCAATAACATCTAATTCATTTTCTAGTGAGGCATTGTGTGTACCTTTATGAAGCAAGAGTGAGCCTTTTTTTTCGAGATAAGTGATTTTGCAATCTAATGGAAAAAGTATCTCTTGAGCTTGCATTTGATTGGGTAAGCAAAATAAGGATAAGAATAAAAGCGCTCTAAATGATTTGATTTTCATAGGCGCACTGTATCACTTGAGTGGTGTTTTTGCAATAATGATTGAGCTGCTTTTTTAGACTGCTCAATCAAATGTGGGATTCCAACCCCGGTATAGGCATTGCCTAGAAGTGTCATCTGGGCGCCTGTTTCTTCTATCTGATCAAAGATTGTCTGGACGCGTTTGATATGGCCCAATGTATATTGTGGCATGGCATGAGGCCAACGGATGACCTTGTGATAGTGGTGAGGTTCCCCAGGATTGAGAAGCTGTTGAATCCCCTCTATTGCCATCCCAACTAGCGCTTCATCACTTTCCTGGCAGATCCCAGGTCGTTGCGCACCACCTAGGAAAACACGCAAGAGGACATGGCTTTCTTTGGCGCGCCCCGCAAACTTTTCGCTGCAAAAGGTGGCTGCCAGAAGAGGCAGGTTTTCTTTTTTAGGAACGATCATGCCCATCGCATGAATGCGGTCATCAAAGCTTTTTTTGTCAAACGCAAGATAAACTATGGCACTTGAGGCTGATTCAAAAGAGGCAAGGCGCGCGCTCAACGTCGCATCAAAGTGGCTTGGCATCAATTGAAGTATTTGCCGGGGATGTATGCCCAGGAGGATATGGTCAAAGGTCTGCGTGCCATGTGTGCTTTGGAGAACCCACTTAGAATCTACTCTTTGGATATTTTGGACTTTAGCATTGAGCTGTATGGATGGGGTGTGCATTGCTTGCGCAAGGTGGTCAACAAGCGTTTGCATCCCTCTTTTAAATGATCTGAATTTTCCATATCTTGGTCCTTGGATATCTTGACCTTTGATTTCTTTGCGCATGCCCCGCAGTACACTTCCATACTCTTGCTCAAACGCAACAAACTTGGGCATGGTTGCGTGGATACTCAGAGTATCAGGATTGGCGGTATAAATACCACCAATGAGCGCTTGCGTGATGTCTTCTAAGTTTGCTTTACCAAACCTTCGGCTTACAAAGTCAGTTAATGACTCGTCAGTCAGTGTTGTGACAGGTACCCATGGCTCAAGCAAGGTTCGAAGCTTGGCTTTAAGTGATAGGGCCTTGGAAGCTAAAAAAGGCCAGGTGCGCAGAGGCCCCATCAAGTAAAAGCCTTTGGGAATGCGAACCAATGTTTTGTTTTTTACAATGTAGCTGCGTCTATTAAAGGGTTGGGTAGATATGATCTGGTCTTTGAGCCCAAGCTCATCGATCAGTGCTTCCATGCTTGGCGCGTTTAAAAAAGCATCAGGGCCATGTTCAATCAGAAAGTCTTGATCACAGCTTGTACGTATGGTCCCACCTAGGTGTGGCTTTGCTTCAAAGAGCGTGGTTTCTAAATGTGGGTGGTGTTTTTGTATAAAGTAAGCTGCGCTTAAGCCAGCTATACCTCCCCCGATAACCGCAACGCTAACGGGTAGTTTGCTTATGGACATGGGCAATCAGTCGGATGACATGTTCAACGGGTGTTTGTGGCAGTATGCCATGGCCCAAATTAAAAATATATCCAGGGCGGTTTTGTACTTCGTTCAAGATACGGTCAGTTTCCTTTTGAATCACGTCAAAGTCTTCTAGGAGTAGTTTAGGATCAAGATTGCCTTGGATGGGATGAAAGTTGAGTTTGGGCCATGTCTCCTGGATAGACGTGTCAGCATCCAACCCAATAACGGTTGGGCCCGCTTTCATCATGCTTTTTAAAAGGTCTTTCGAGCGCGTTCCAAAATAAATCATAGGCACTTGGTCAACGGCTTTGAAGATACGTTTGACATGTGGCAAAACATACTTCTCGTAGGTTGGGGCATCCAATATGCCCACCCAGCTGTCAAAGAGCTGCAAACAATTGGCACCCGCATTGATTTGAAGTTGTAGGTACTCAATGGTTGCATCAGTAATTTTGGTTAAGAGGTTTTGAAACGATGCGGGGTTCTTGGATAGGAGCTGAAAAACCTTTTCAAAGTTTTTAGATTTCCCCCCCTCAATACAATACGTGGCAACAGTAAAAGGCGCTCCAGCAAAGCCAATCAAAGCTTTGTCTTCAGGAAGCTCCTTGCGGGTTAGGGTAATGCCTTGTGCTAGATAATCATAATTTGCTTGAACGTCGTGTTGCATAAATACATGTTCAGGTGTGAATGGATTGTGAATGACAGGCCCGTGGTTTTTGACAAACTCAAGTTCAAACCCCAGGCCTTCAGTGATCAAAAGAATATCTGCAAAAATAATAGCCGCGTCAGCGTTGATGGTTTTGCATGCAAAGAGCGTGGTTTCACAGACCAGCTCAGGTGACTTACATAGCTCAAGAAAGGAAACCTTGGCCCGAAGCGCACGGTATTCCTTCATGTAGCGGCCTGCCTGGCGCATCAGCCAAACAGGGGTGTAGGGAGTTGGTTTTTTTAAGCATGCATCTATAAGTATCATCAGTATTAAGTCCTCTGAAAGGGGCAGCATATGTTTCTCAACCAGATTTGTAAAACAATCAGTGTTGAAACGGATTTCATTTGCCTGAAATGTCCAAAGGGGTAGAATAGGCTTATGTTAAAGCGACTCATTCCCGGGAAGCGCTGGGTTAAACTCATTGATGTCAAGCAACAGCTCAGGTTTGCGTTAGAGGTGGTTGTCCTGACCTTAGCTTTTCCTATGCTTTTTTATATCCTGACGGTCAATCCAAAATTAGCACACTTTTTTTTTGGATCTCAAGCGCTTGAGCTAAGTCAAGCATTTCATCAACACTTCTTGCTTTTAGCTCAGGCGTGGCATGTTGCTTTGATTATTTTATTGTTTATTGTCATTGTCAGCGTTTTTTTTTCAAATAAAATTTTTGGACCTATGTATCGTTTTAAAACAGCGTTGGAAGAAAAGATGGATGGAGAAAAAAATATCCATGCAAAAATTAGAACGGGGGATTATTTTCAGAGCTTTTCAGAACTCATTCAACAGATTACTGCTAATGAGACAACCCTCTTGGTTTCCAATGATACCCGCAAGATATCCGAAGAAGATAAAGTCAAAGATGTTGTAGAAAGTGGTGTGTAGGTGAACCTTTGGAGTCGATTTAACGATAAAGTTTTAAAAACAAAACGAGTTCGGGTCTGGGTTGACCCGAAGCCACAAGGCCGGTTTGTATTTGATGTATTTAAACACTATGTGCTAATTTTCTTTATTGGATTTTTCTTTGTGTACATGTTCCCCTTTGTGCTTTGGTTTACAAGCAATCCCCCAGAAGAACACCGCATTGCTCTCAAAGACTTTGTAGATGTTAATATGTCGAAATGGCCCCTTTGGATTTTTTTGGTGGTTGTATTTGTTTTTTATGCCATTATGCTTTCCCATAAAATTTTTGGTCCATTAAAGGGCCTAAAAGCATCCTTTGATAGAGCCCAACAAGGCCGGGCATTTGAAATAAGAATGAGAAAGGGAGATTATCATCAAGATCTTTTGAAACAGATCCAAGCACATCAAAGTCTGTCTGAGTCTGAGTACAACGCACTTTTGTTACGGTCTTTAGATATTTTAGAAGAAACACAAAGCAATGAGCGAGCAAAAGCGTTAGCATTAGATATACAATCTTTTTTAAACACTGAGAGTTAATCTTATATGCGAGACTTTTGTCTATCAAGCCCAAAATATACCAAGAAGGGTCTTACCTTAATAGAGCTTTTGATAGGGCTCGTGATGACGGGTGTTATTCTTGGCTTTGGCTTCCAAACATTTAAAAGCCTTACCCGCACCAGTACTCAGCAGCTTAATCTTACTAAAGTGGACTTGGATGTGAAACGCTTTATCTCCCTTGTTTCTCAAGATATTGAACGTGCAGGGAGTGACCCTACTGGCAGAGCACTCTACGCTTATGTCAAGCTTGGAGATTGTGGCCCTACTGCGAGTGATATTGAAAACCAAGCACCTCCTCAAATTGTCTATGGCATAAATCCTGCGCCTGCAAACAAAGATTGTACAGAACAAATTGGGGAATTTGGATTGCTTTCTTATTTGCCGTTTGATGAAGAAGAAGACGATGGGGGAGATGCAGATACAGAGATTGGACCAGAGGAGGGATTGGCGTTTGATGCAAATGATGACGGTAACATAGAACCCTATGAAGGCTTGGGCGATTCGCTTGAAAGCCCATTGCTGCGAGCTGCCCAAGAGGATTACATTGTTTACGATTATTATGATAGCGACCAAGATGGTTATGATGACACCATACGCAGAATCAATGTCGGCAATGCTTTTAATGATGAGGATGACACGTCATTTGATGTGCTTAACCATGTTGCTAGTATGGAGGTTACCTATTTTGGAATTGTTGCAGGCCAAGCAGGTGAGTATGGAGAAATAACAGACTTTGAATTTTTTGATTACATGCGTGAGATTCAAGTAGATGTTCATGTGTTTCAGGGCAACGCTGAGGCAGGTTATGAAAACCCTGCCTTTGTCTCTGACCATCCTTACAGCAATTTTCGAACCAACCGATACACCTTCCGCGTTGGTGTGAATGTCATTAAGCCCGAAGCATAATCAAATCTAAACGCGCACTCATTCTAAATTGATTACGGTACGCTCAAGACCAAACTGACGACATCTGCCATCTTTGTCTCTAAAGGCAGTAAGCACCTTAATCTTCACCTGATTGATGACAGGGGTTCCACAGTAGAGTGTGCTTGGTTTTTTATTTGAGTCAATCAAATCGCAGGGCAAGTCAGGATCATCAATAACAGCTGGTCCTGGAGTGTAGGTGATTGCATAGCTGGGGTGTCCTGGATCATGGCAAATTAAATGATGAAGAAAGAATATAAAAGGCCCTTCAACGCTGCTGCTGCTCGTTTCGCCAAAAACATTCAATTCCTGAAGTGAGGTGACTTCAAATCCAGGTGCTCCTAATCTTCTTTTTTGAGATACTGTTGTTCCTGTGCCTAAGGCTCCGTAGGGAATTTTGGAGAAAGCGTTGATATGAGCCTTGGTGAGTGTGATGGCATCTTCAAAGTTTTTTCGACTGGTTTGCACCACCATCAGGTTTGACATCAATCCAGCCATGCCAAGCAAGCCAATACTGATCACGACCATTGCAACCATGGCTTCGATAATTGAAATGCCTTTTTGAAAGTGCTTTTGAGGCATGCAACTAAAGTTTCTTGAAGTGGAAAAAAATTCTTCAAAGGGTCTGTGCACGATTGTTCTATTGTATAATATTTAGACGGGCGTGCAATACAATAACGTTTTAATAATACAGGTGGGGATTTCATGAGGATGTACAACGTTTCAAAAAAATCGCAAGGCAGTGCCTTGCTAGCAGGCTTACTGATTTTGACAGGGCTTACAGTTATTGTCTCAATTGCTGTAGATCGAACGATGGTCAATGAGTCAACAGTTGTCTTGCATAGAGATTTTAACGAGAATGATGCCATTCAAGAAAATATTATTAATGAAGTCCTGCTGCGTATCAAAGATCATGTATGGGTTTCGGGCCTAGAGCTAGACAGTCTGTACTCAAGTGTTGCCACAGCAGGTCAGAGATATAGCTATTGGTACACCGATAGTTATGTTTGGAACAAGGGCGATGGCAGCGGTGGAGAAACTGCTTACAAAAACATTTCTTATTCAGTTGAGGTTGGTGACAACACCGATGGTGATGCAGATTATAGAGCTGATGTAGATAACAAGGCGTTTGTAAAAGTAAATTATCAAATTGATGGCACGACCAAGTCATTTCAGATGTTGGTTTCACCTGGCTCGCCCTACTCGATTACGTATGCACCTGCAGATATATTCGCAGTGACAGGAGGGTGCATTGAAGATGTTTACGGAGGTGGAGGTACGCTTGCATATGAGCTTACACCTGACTCAAAGGTATCTGCTCTAGATACAACCCCGCATGGCCAAAATGGATGTACTAATGCCGGTGGTTGTTTAACGCCCATGTCTGAAGGTAACGAGACAGATCTTTTTGTAGCTGCAGCAAACTTTGATTCAGGTCCCATAAGAGTGGGCATTGAACCCACACACGCCGACACAACTGACTGGATTGGGGCGATGCCTGATACGCCTGTAGAAACCTTTACTGACGATACATGTTCTTCATCAGGGTCTTGGGAATATGTATCCCAACCATGTGTTGGCGGACGAAGAAGAAACTGTGGTCAATGGGTGTATACACCACCTATGTCATGCGCCGCACCTGCAAACTTTTCGTTTAAAAATTCTTCTGAAACTGAATTTACAAAATTTTGTGGCACAGTTTCACGTGTTTTAGATTTGGGCAATATGTTGGTTTCAGCAGCTGATCCTCGTGTTAATTATATCGAAAAAAATCTTGGCACGTTGATCATAGATGACGATATTACCTTTGGTACCGAGGAGGAGCCTGAAGTGCTCTATATCAAATCCTCCAGTGTTTCAGGTAAAGTTAGATTTACAGGAAAGGTACAAGGGTATGGCATCATGGTTTTGCTCGGCAACGTTATCTTTGAAGATGACTTTCGGTGGGATGGTATCATCTACAATGATGAGCAACTTGCCGGAACATATATTCAAACCCAGGGAGACTTTGAAATGAACGGTGCTTTTTTGATTAAGAATATGTATGGAAACACTGCATTCACGAGCAATGGCAAGGAGCTGGATTATCGGCTTAGGGGAAAAAGCACGCTTCAATACAGTTCATACGCTATTGACAATACCTTGAGTAAGCTAGATACAAACTACTCATCAGCCGGAATGGCCCAACCTGTATTGGTCGAGTCAATTCAGGTACTGAAATAACATTCCTATTCTGGGGCTATAATACCAATCCATTAAATAATGACGGAAATTTAAGCATGATTATTTCCCTCCATGAAATGGCTCGTTGGCGTGTCATGGAGACATACCAACTGGGCTTGACTTTCCTTTAAGGGAAGCAATCATGCCACCACATCGTAGCTTTGTATCATGGCCTAAAAAACCGTAATTATTTCCTGTAAATGGTACAATATGCTGCGTTATGAGCCCCAGCATGTGGTCACTCTAAAAGGTGCCAGGTGCTTTCGTCTTTTGGACTGATACTTTGGTAGCGCTTAATTTTTTTTAAAAGCGCATCTCTTTGTATTTCAAGGCTTTCCTTAACATCAGGAAACTCCATAAGACTAGGGGAAGTGATTTTTTGGTCCAGAGTCTCAAGTTCACTTTGGGCCTCGCCAATAACCAACGCTTTGACATCCTCTATATGTTGTGGGGTTAGACCCTCGTTGGTATGATTAAAGTCCTCAAAAGTTCGCATGCGTATACGTTTTTCTGGCAATTGCGCAGCTTTTTTTCGAAAAGGATTAATGGTTTTTTGTCTTGGTTTCGCATCCGTTTTAATAGCACTTGGATTGATACCTTGGTCATTATGTGTCTTTCTAGACATCAGGCCGTAGCCCATAGCTCCAATGAACACAATGGCAGTTAAAGAAACGAATAATAATTTTCTTTGGCGGCGCCTTGCGTTTTGAATAATGCGCGCCCTTTTGTCTTTTCGTTTCTTGATTAAAGAAAGTTGTCTGGTCTCAAAATCACGCATGTCCTACGTATCATTGTAAATTAAAAAATAAACAAGGCAAGGAGCTAAATTTTAAATTTTTTCCGCAAGTTCTTCTCAATAGCTTTGGTTTTAAGATCTTGGCGTTTGTCAAAAAGTTTTTTACCCCTGCCAAGTGCGAGTGATAATTTGATTTTGCCGCGTGTAAAATAAATCTTAAGTGGAATTAACGCAAGACCGTCTTGTTCAGTTTTAACTTTGAGTTTCAAAATTTCCTTTTTATGCAAGAGAAGTCGGATCTGTCTGATGGGAGGGTGTTGTTGGTGTAGGCCCGCCTGCTCAAATGGTGCGATGTGCGACCCCATCAGGAAGGCCTCAAATCTCTTAATGACAACATATCCCTCTTGAAGTGATATTTGGCCTAGCCTGATAGACTTGACTTCCGAACCCATCAGCGACATGCCAGCTTCAAAGGTATCCAGGATTTGATACTTAAATCGCGCTTTTCTATTTTCAATTGAGGGTGTTTTGTTTGCTTTTTTCTTTTTCATAATGGCCGAATATACTTGAGCGTTAAACTGTTCTTGTACCCTGAAGGCGTTCAAGGTACAAGGTGGATGTAACTTTGTTTGTCCCAATGAAAATATAAAGCGAGCAATGTCGATGGACCCTTTAACATACAAAGAAGCAGGTGTTTCAACCCAACGGGCTCAGCATGTCATTGGCAGTATCAGCCAGATGGCTCAAAAACTGCGCAAGATCAAAAGAAGAGATGCCCCTGGGGGGTTTGCTGCTATTTTAGATTTCCCCAATGGTTACAAAAACCCTCAAATAGTTTTGTCTACCGATGGAGTAGGGACCAAGCTTTTGCTTTGCAATAAGGTTCAAAAATTTGATTCAATTGGGATTGATTTGGTTGCAATGTGTGCCAATGATGTTTTGGCAGTTGGGGCAGAGCCTTATGCTTTTTTAGACTATTATGCGACATCAAAGCTGGACCCTCTGACGTCCCGACTTATTTTCAAAGGTATTGTCAAGGGATGTAAATTGGCGCATATGGCACTGGTAGGTGGAGAAACTGCTGAGATGCCGGGTGTGTATCAACCCAATGATTTTGATCTGGCCGGTTTCTGTGTGGGGTTGATTGAAAAGGATCACGTACTTGAAGCCAAAGCTTTACGTGCAGGTGATATGCTTATTGGTTTGCCATCGGCGGGCATTCACTCCAACGGATTTTCATTGGTAAGACGGATTTTGGAATCAAGACACATTGCCTATACAGATCTGTATAACGGATCTGCCAGAACATGGGGACAGGTGCTGCTTAAGCCAACCAAAATCTATGTTGAGGAAGTTCTGCCATGGGTCCAAAAACAAAAAATCAAGGCTATGTCACATATAACTGGAGGTGGGATGGATGAAAATCTCTCCAGAGTCCTTCCCTATGGTTTAAAAGCGATGATCAACATGCGATCATGGCGGGTACCCAAAATTTTCAAGGATTTACAAAAGCTAGGCAATGTGAGCACACCTGAGATGTTTCATGCCTTTAATATGGGTATTGGTTTTGTGCTGATCTGCGACCAGAAAAACGCTCAAGTGATCTTAAAAAAGATAGCCAAATCGAAAGTGATTGGGACACTGGAGAAAAGAAGTTCCAACGAGCGCCAGGTTGAATGTGTTTGACGTGATTGTTAAGATCTTGGTGGGGTCGGTGGGTTGAGTCTGGGATCTCTGCCACGATATGTAATCAAACCATGACTGGGATCATAGGGAGACACACCAACAGTGACACTATCACCAAGAATGACACGGATGTGTCTTTTTCTTAATTTACCTGCCAGTCGGGCGTTGAGTTTCATGCCATTTGGGCCTTCAACTAAAAAATGGCCTCCGGCCAAAACTTCGATGACTTTACCCTCGATGTATACTAAATCGTCTTTTGCCATTTATATTACCGTTGTTTTCTTCACGGCCATATAATAGTTCAATTGAAGGAACAACGCAAGTGTCTAGAAAAAAAAGAAATTACAATCCCTGGACTGATGGAGTGAGGCAAAGATGAAAAGACTGCGAAACTTTTTGCTTTTAGTGTTCCTGCTATCAGGTGGGTATCTATTCTATCGCCAGAGTATGATGGTCGCCCAAAAAGAACAATTGAACTTGCGTGAATCTGAATCAGCGGGGGGTGAACATAAAGCCCAGAACCTAACATTTTTTGACATGCTTCATCTTGACCATTCACCCCAGGTAGATGATGGGGTAGTGGGCCAAGACATTTTGCCCAAAGCTGCCTTTAAGGTTTTGGCCAAACAACCCCTTGTTAGCGTTGATCTTTCACAAGGGGAGAAAGGAAAAGAAATAGAGCAAGCACCCAAAAACAATGCCGTCTCCAGTGCAAGGCTAGATTCAGAGCCACCCGCATTAAAGCCCTTTACACGTGACATTCCGACAAAGGAGATAAAAAAGACCAATAAGCCCTCCACCAAGCTCGCGCCTGATGCGCAAAATATGCAGGAAAAGAAATGGGCAATCCAAGTCGGTTCATTTGAAAATGGTGCCAAAGCATTGCTATTGCGAAAGGCCCTCGAAAAGCAAAGCTTTGATGTGTTTACACAGCGGGTTGAAGATCAAAAGCAACGGTTATTTCGAGTGATGGTCTCAGCTATCTCTGAGCAAGAAGCCCAAAGACTTGTGTTAGATTTAAAAAGTAAGGGATATGAAGCTGCGTTTTCATTTAAATTAAAGTCGAGTCCATGAGGTATCGATTGATCAGAATCGTTGCAAATACGTCTCTTCATGATAATACCCGCGGGTAACAATAACGACTCGAGGTTAATGTGATCCAAGGTGAAAAAATTGAAGTGTCTGGTGGCAAATGCTTGCCATGTGATTGTCCTATTATCCCCTGGATTGAGGGTGACGGTGTTGGCCCTGATATATGGCGATCAGCCATGCCTGTTTTGGATGCAGCCGTGGAGAAGACCTATGGAGGCAAACGCAAAATTTTTTGGAAAGAAATACTGGCCGGACAAAAAGCCATGGATCAAACAGGTGCTTACCTTCCAGATGAGACGCTAGAGACCATCAGAACCTACAAAATTGCCATCAAGGGGCCATTGACCACGCCAGTAGGGGGTGGGATGCGATCGTTAAACGTCGCGCTTCGACAGATTTTTGATTTGTATGCGTGTGTTCGTCCTATTACATACTTTGATCAAGTCCCTGCACCCATCAAACATCCTGAGGATGTTGACATGGTGGTCTTTAGAGAGAACACAGAAGATATTTATTTAGGTATCGAGTGGGCATCGGGTTCCGAAGATGCCAAGAAGATTATTTCTTTTCTAAAAAATGAGATGGAAGTAGATACCATTTTGCCCAGCTCAGGCATAGGGATCAAACCGATCAGCCCTGAACGTTCCAAGCGGCTGATACGCAAAGCCATTGAATTTGCTATTGAGCATAAAAAACCTTCAGTCACACTTGTTCACAAGGGCAACATCATGAAGTATACCGAAGGCGCTTTTGCTGCTTGGGGGTATGAGTTGGCAGAGGAAGACTTTTCCGAGCAGGTTATTTCTGAGAAAGATGTTTTTGAAAAGCACAATGGAGACGTCCCTGTTGGGAAAATTGTTCTTAAGGACCGCATTGCCGATGCTATGTTTCAACAAGCGCTTCTTAGACCCAAAGAATACAGCGTGATTGCCACCATGAACCTTAACGGAGATTATCTCTCTGATGCACTGGTAGCACAAGTTGGAGGTTTGGGGCTTGCCCCAGGAGCCAACATGAATGATGAGCTTGCTATTTTTGAAGCAACACATGGAACCGCGCCCAAGCATGCCAACAAAGACAGAATCAATCCAGGGTCTGTTATTTTATCAGGGGTCATGATGTTTGATTATCTAGGCTGGCACGAGTCTGCCACGCTTGTAAAAAGGGCTTTGGCACAAACCATTCAAAAGAAAACAGTAACATATGATTTAGAACGTCAAATGGAGGGTGCGACCAAGCTTTCGTGCTCAGCCTTTGGACAAGAGATCATCAAAAACATGTAACATAAGGAGATCCACATGGAACATAAACGTAAAAAAATAACCATTGTTGGGGCAGGGAATGTGGGCTCAACTGCAGCTCATTGGGCCGCGTCTAAGGCTTTAGGTGACATTGTCTTGGTTGATATTCACGAAGGTATCCCAGAGGGCAAGGCATTAGACTTAATGGAAGCCGCTCCGGTTGAAGGGTTTGATGTTAACATTAAAGGAACAACAACCTACGCGGACACAAAAGACTCTGATGTTGTCATCATCACTGCAGGGTCTCCTCGAAAGCCTGGTATGAGCCGGGATGATCTTTTGGAGATCAATACCAAAATTGTCAAATCAGTTACGCAGGAAGTCGTAAAGCATTCGCCCAATACTATACTCATCATTGTATCTAACCCACTGGATGCGATGGTCTATGTGGCCAGTGAAGTTTCAGGTTTCCCCAAAGAGCGTGTGATTGGCATGGCAGGCGTATTAGATTCTGCGCGATTTAGATGCTTCTTAGCTGAGGCACTCGATTGTTCAGTTAAAGATGTAAACGCCTTTGTCATGGGCGGGCATGGTGACACCATGGTTCCTGTTGTGGGTTATTCTACAATGGCAGGTATTCCGATCAGTGAATTGATCCCAAAAGATAAGCTCGATGCTATCGTAGATCGAACCCGTAAAGGCGGAGCCGAAATTGTCAACCTTTTGAAAACGGGCTCAGCGTATTATGCCCCTTCAATTTCAGCAATTGAAATGACGCAAGCGATTCTAAGAGATGAAAAACGGATTCTCCCTTGCTGCGTTAAACTCGAAGGTCAGTATGGATTCAAAGGTGTGTTTGTAGGTGTCCCTGTCAAATTGGGTGGGAAAGGTTTAGAAGATGTCATTGAGATCAAACTTAATGACGCCGAAAAAGATATGTTTGCCCATTCCGTCACAGCGGTTGAAGGTTTGATGGAGAAGGTCAGAGGTTTTTTAAGATGAATATTCATGAGTATCAGGCAAAAATTTTATTTCGCAACTTTGATATTCCAACGCTCAAAGGCACTATTGTACATGACCCAAAAGAGGCTGCAAAGGCCGCGCAAGACTTGGGCACCTCAGCACCTTGGGTTGTGAAGGCTCAAATTCATGCAGGCGGCAGAGGAAAGGGCGGCGGCGTGAAACTAGCCAAATCTCTAGATGAGGTCTCGGAATACGCAAAGCAGATCATGTCCAAGCCTTTGGTGACGCACCAGACCGGACCACAGGGCAAGGTTGTGCACAAACTGTTGATCGAAGAAGGATGTAAGATTGACCGTGAGTTTTATCTGGCCTGTGTTTTGGACCGAGCAACCTCATCAGTTGTCGTGATGGCAAGTACCGAAGGTGGAGTTGATATCGAGCAGGTAGCTGAAGAAACCCCAGACAAAATTTTTAAAGTATATATCGACCCAGCCATTGGATTTATGCCGTACCATGGGCGATCGTTGGCGTTTGCTTTGGGGCTTTCTAAACCATTGCAAAAACAATTTGGATCATTGGTCAAGCAGCTGGTTCAACTTTTCTTGGCCAAAGATTGCTCGATTGCTGAGATTAATCCGTTGGTGATTACGTCAGATGAGCAGATCATCGCACTTGATGGAAAGATCAATTTTGATGGCAACGCATTATACCGCCATCCAGACATTAAAGAGTTTCATGACCCTTCCGAAGAAGACAAGCGCGACCTAGAGGCCGCAAAGTGGGGACTCAATTATGTCGGTCTAGAGGGCAATATTGGCTGCATGGTTAATGGTGCAGGTCTTGCTATGGCCACAATGGATATCATCAAAGGTCATGGTGGAGACCCTGCTAACTTTCTAGATGTTGGCGGCGGTGCTAGTCAAGAAATGGTCTGCCAGGCCTTTCAATTGATTTTGAGTGACCCTAATGTCAAAAGTGTCTTGGTTAATATTTTTGGGGGCATTGTCAAATGCGATGTTTTGGCCCAAGGTATTCTGGATGCACTCAAACAAGTAGACTTGAGCGTTCCCCTGGTGGTGCGCTTGGAAGGCACCAATGTTGAAAAGGGCAGAGCTATTTTAGAAAGCTCTGATGTTGATGTTATTTCGGCTATCGGAATGAAAGAAGCTGCCGAGAAGGCAGTACACGCAGCTAATCAAGGAGTGTAGAGAAAATGTCAATTCTGGTTAACAAAGATTCAAATATTATTGTTCAGGGCATTACAGGGTCCAATGGTTCCTTTCATGCCAAGCAATGCTTAGATTATGGCTCCAAGATTATTGCAGGGGTCACACCTGGCAAAGGTGGTCAAGAAGTCCATGGGATACCGGTTTACAATACAGTTCACCAAGCATGTGCCAAACATCGGGTTGATGCAACCATGATTTATGTGCCTGCAGCTTTTGCCGCTGACGCTATTTTTGAGGCTATCGATGCCAAAGTGCCACTGATCATTACTATCACCGAAGGCATTCCTGTTTTAGATATGGCCAAAGTCAAGAGTGCATTGGACCGATCTGACTCTCGAATGATTGGGCCCAACTGCCCAGGCATTATTACCCCGGATGAAGCAAAGCTGGGAATCATGCCAGGCTACATCCATAAAAAAGGCAATATTGGTGTTGTATCCAGAAGTGGTACGTTGACCTATGAGGGCGTCTATCAGCTCACCACCCGAGGGCTAGGGCAGTCAACCTGTGTAGGTATTGGCGGCGACCCTGTTCCTGGATCAAACTTTATAGACATCATTGAACTCTTTCATCAAGATGAGAACACACAAGCTATTTTGATGATGGGCGAAATTGGCGGATCTGCTGAAGAGGATGCTGCTGAGTTTATCAAGCGCGAAGTTAAAAAACCTGTTATTGGTTTTATTGCTGGTGCCACAGCGCCACCAGGGCGAACCATGGGACACGCCGGAGCCATTATTTCTGGTGGCAAGGGGACAGCCCAAGCTAAAAAAGAGGTCATGCGCGCATGTGGGATTACAGTTGTGGATTCACCTGCAGATATGGGCGAGACCATTGCCCAAGTTTTGGGTTAATCAAAAAGCTTACTATGACCACTTTAAACACTTAATATATAAGGAGAAAACAGCATGGAACAAACACTATCAATCATCAAGCCTGACGGCGTCAAAAATGGCCATATAGGAGCAATTGTCACACTTTTTGAAAAGGCTGGCCTGAAGATCAAAGCTATGCAGTTGCGACACTTAACCAAAGAAGATGCGGGTCGTTTCTATGAAGTTCACCAAGCACGCCCCTTTTTCAATGACTTAACCAACTTTATGTCCTCAGGACCTGTTCTGGCAATGGTACTGGAAGGTGAAAACGCCATCTCTAAAAATAGAGAGATTATGGGCGCTACCAACCCAGCTGAAGCAGCGCCGGGGACGATCAGAAAAGATTTTGCCAAGAGCATCGATGAGAATACCGTACATGGATCCGATGGTCCTGAGACGGCCAAAGCTGAAATTGCCTTCTTCTTTACACAAGATCAGATCGTATAGCTGTTCACCGATATATCAGTATAAGATAGGTAATAGGATGGCATCATCCATGAAATCCTTCTTCGGGATGGCGATTGAAAACTTTCAAGACTGGATCTCAGATCGCAGCTATCCAGCTTATCGATTGGGTCAAGTATACCAGTGGATGTTTGATCATAGTGTCTTTGATTTTGACTTGATGTCAAACCTTCCACCTGCATTGCGAGAGGATTTAAAGCAAACCTTTACCTTTCCGCAATGGGGCGTTGAGACGTTGGTGTCCAAGGACGGGACAGAAAAATACCAATTCACTCTTGAAGATGGCAAAAGTATTGAGACCGTTTGGATTCCAGAAGAAAACCGCGCCACGCTATGTGTATCTTCGCAGGTAGGGTGCGCACTGAAATGTCAGTTTTGTGTGACTGGCCTTCAAGGCTTTTCTAGGAACCTTACTGTTGAAGAGATTATCGAACAGGTTCGGTATGTTCAGTTTGATCAAAAGAAAAAGATTACAAACTTAGTATTTATGGGGATGGGTGAACCCCTTCTTAATTTTGAGAATGTATGTCAGGCAATTGAGCTTTTAAAGCATCCCAAAATGTTTAACTTTGGACATCGCAAAATTTCAGTTTCAACTGCAGGGATGGTTCCTAAAATATTGCCCTTTATTGAAAGAACGAATGTGTGTTTGGCCGTATCTTTGACAGGATCGAGCAATATATCGCGTGACCGTTGGATGCCCATCAATCAAACCTATGATCTTGAAACCCTCAAAGAGGTTTTGCAAAAAATCCCACAAACCAAATGGAAAAAAATCATGTTTGAGGTTGTCATGATTGGAGGCCTTACCGATACCATCAGTGAGGCCAAAGGTCTTATTACATTCCTTCAACGTCTTAAAGCCAAGGTCAATCTGATTCCCTATAATGAAAACCCTTTTTTTCCTGACCTTAAAGCCCCCACAGAAAAAGACCTTATGGCTTATCAAAACCGTTTGATGAAGGCAGGCATTTTTGTCTCCATCCGCAAAAACCGAGGCCAAGACATTATGGGCGCCTGTGGCCAGTTAAGTTCCACTCCCTCTTAATCGTCGCCGCTCGAAAGGTGCGCACATATCGTTTTTAAAAATTCTACGAACAGTGCGAGTCATAAGAGCGCGGCTTATGCAGAGCTCCTTTTTTTCAGAGATCTTTCTAAACTTTTTCATGCTCATAACCATAGTACGCATCGCTTGGCCCAAAATCCTGGGTCGTATGTGATCAAGCGGTATGTTCGAGATGTAATTAAGCTCAAAAAGGAGAACAAATTGATATGCGCCCCAGCGCCTCAAGGGGTATTAGAGAAGAGTTATGCGGATGTAAGTGTTTTGGCAGGAATATTGGTAGATAAGTTTCGATATCACCTTCCGCTCTACCGGCAACATCAAAGGATGTCAGACAGTGGCATATATTTAAGTCGGAGTAATTTAAGCAATTGGGTGCATCAAACTGTAGATTTATTTGCAATGATTTATTACGCGCAGTTATCATCGATATTACAGAGCAGGGTATTAACCATGGATGAGACACCTGTAAAGGCAGGTAGGTCTAATGGGAAGATGAAGCAGTGTTACTATTGGCCTGTGTATGGAGATCAAAAGGAGATCTGTTTTGTATTTGCCAATACCCGATCTGCGAGTGTTATTAAAGATACGTTAGGAAATGATTATGATGGTGTATTGCTCACCGATGGATATCCAGGCTATCAAAAATATGTATCAGGCACAGATGTAGAGCATGCATTATGTTGGGCGCATACGCGGAGAAAGTTTTATGAAGGTCAAGATAGGCATCCGGATCTATGTCAACAAGGGCTTGATAGGATACAGGAGCTTTATGGGATAGAGAAAGAGATAAGAGAAAAAGGTTTAGAAGGTCAGGATAAGGCGATCTACCGGTCAGAGCGCAGTCGGCCAGTTGTAGATGGGTTTTTCAAATGGTTAAAAGAAACCGTAGCAGATATGGCTTTGCTTTCAGGGCATGGGTTTGCCAAGGCATCTGGGTATGCGCTTAAGAGAGAAGCTGGTTTAAGGGTGTTTTTAGAAAACCCGGATCTGCCCATAGACACCAATCACATTGAAAGAGAGATACGGCCCATTGCCTTGGGACGCAAAAACTGGATGTTTTGTACAACGGAAATAGGTGGCAAGTATGTTGGTATTGTGCAGAGCTTAATAGCTACATGCAGGCTACATGGTGTGGATCCGTTCACGTACTTTGTAGATGTTTTACAAAGAATCGACACCCACAAGGCAACGCTTGTACATGAACTCACACCAAAACTATGGAAACAAAACT
>Ga0209186_1000718_pt1 | contig 25820 bp, 9 predicted proteins | sample SidtaG_FD_187426 | JGI IMG/M metagenome (GOLD analysis project Ga0209186, IMG submission 187426) | Marine algal microbial communities from Sidmouth, United Kingdom - Sidmouth_Male2 metaG (SPAdes) (version 2) | ecosystem: Host-associated > Algae > Red algae > Unclassified | place: Sidmouth, United...
CTTCGCTCCAGTCGCCTGGGCAAGCAACCACATTTGCACATCCGGCATCGCTTACTGCTGGTGCAGCAAGTCCTGCGAGGATCGCGTCAACGTTTGCATCGCCGATGCAACCGAGGTTCGTGGTCATACCAGAAACTTCTACTGGCTGAAGAACGGTTACGTCTACGGTTTGGGTAACAACCACTGCGTTCTCGTCTGGTGCATCAACTGCACAATCAAAGGTGGTGCAGATTGGCTGGATCACGATCACACGCTCGTAGCTCTGGACGCAGTCTGTCGCAAGGACGTCTGTGGCAAGCGCCCACATTCCGGTGCAGATCGCGACGTCGTCGCAAGTTCCAGCAGCGGTGGTTACGGTTGGGCCAGCAACGCCTGCAAGAGCAGCGTCGATAGCGCCGTCTTCCAAGCAACCGAGGTCAATATCGTTTGGTGTAATGATTGGCTCAGCCAACACGCTAACGGTTGCAGTCTGTACCAAGGTCACCGCGAAGACGTTCAAGTTACCAAACTCGCAAGAGTAGGTGTCGCCAGCGCAAAGTGGCACGTAGGTCAACTCACGGGTGTATTCAAACTCACAGCCGGTTGTTCCTGCAGTTGCTACCCAAGGGGTGTCGCAGATCTCAATGTTTCCGCAAGCACCTGCAGCAACGGTTGGCATCGCAACTCCGTCAAGAGCCGTGCTAACGCTTCCGGCACTCAAGCAGCCAAGGTCGACTACGGGTGCTGTGACCACTGGAGCCTGAAGAACGCTGAAGCGTCCGGTCTGGATCACGGTTACTGCGGTGGCAGGTAGTGGATCGGTGGTGCAGTCATGTGCATCGGTTGGGCAGACTGGAACAAAGCTCACTGGACGCGTGTACTCGACGTCGCACTGACCAACCGTCGCTGGGTTGATTGTCCAATCACCTGGGCACGCTTGGACGCCTACGCAACCGTTGTCGGTTGGGGTTGGTAGAGCAATTCCAGCCAAGGTCGTGGTGATGTCTGCATCGCCAATGCAACCGAGATCGTTCAAGGTTCCGGTTACTTCAACTGGCTGAAGAATGGTTACATCAACGGACTGAGTAACAACCATCGCGTTTGCATCTGGGTTGTCCGTGCTGCAATCGAATGAATCGCAGTAAGGCTGAATCAAGATTTCACGCTCGTAGCTTTGGAGGCAATCCGTTGTGGCAGAACCTGTGGCAATTGCCCACGCTCCGGTGCAGACTGCGTAGTTGCCACAGCTGTCGTTGCCGCTGGCTACCGTTGGACCTGCAACGCCGTCAAGCGCTCCGGTCAACTCGCTAGCATCCATGCAACCAAGATCAATGTCGTTTGGTGTAATAGTTGGCATCGCTAAGACGGTTACGGTTGCGGTTTGTACCAAGGTCACCGCGAAGGCGTTCAAGCTACCAAACTCGCAAGAGTAGGTGTCGCCAGCGCAAAGTGGCACGTAGGTCAACTCGCGGGTGTATTCTAGCTCACAGCCGGTTGTTCCTGCAGTTGCTACCCAAGGGGTGTCGCAGATCTCAATGTTTCCGCAAGCGCCTGCAGTAGCGGTTGGCATCGCAACTCCGTCAAGAGCCGTGCTAACGCTTCCGGCACTCAAGCAGCCAAGGTCGACTACGGGTGCTGTAACCACTGGAGCCTGAAGAACGCTGAAGCGTCCGGTCTGGATCACGGTTACTGCGGTTGCAGGTGGTGGATCGGTGGTGCAGTCATGTGCATCGGTTGGGCAGACTGGAACAAAACTGACTGGACGCGTGTACTCGACGTCGCACTGACCAACCGTCGCTGGGTTGATGGTCCAATCACCTGGGCACGCTTGGACGCCTGCGCAACCGTTGTCGGTTGGGGTTGGTAGAGCAATTCCAGCCAAGGTCGTGGTGATGACTGCATCGCCGATGCAACCAAGGTCGTTCAAGGTTCCGGTTACTTCGATAGGTTGAAGAACCGTGATATCCACGGATTGGGTGAAGACCATCGCGTTTTCGTCTGGGTTATCTGTGCTGCAATCAAATGAGTCGCAGTAAGGCTGAACCAAGATTTCGCGTTCGAAGGTCTGTTGGCAATCGGTTGAAAGGTCTCCGGCAATGAGAGCCCATGTTCCTTCGCATACCGCGTAGTTACCACAGGTACCGTTACCGGTTTCTACGGTTGGCAAGGCTACACCGTCCAAAGCAGCGATTACTTCGCCTGCATCCAAGCAACCCAAATCAGGGTTGTTGGGGGTGAACGTAGGCATAGGTAGAACACTGACAACTGCGGTTTGAACTACGGTCACGGCATTCGGATTCAATCCACCGAATTCGCAATTGTAGGTTTCGCCTGGGCAAAGAGGAATGTAGGAAATTGAACGGGTGTATTCGCGTTCGCAGCCGGTTGATCCAGCTGTGAGAGCCCAAAGGTCGTCACAGACGGTAAGTCCACCGCATGAGGTTGAGCCATCAACCGTAGGCATTGGAGCGTTTGCAAGAGCCGTATCGATATCAGCTTCACCGATGCAACCAAGATCAACTTCTGGTGCGGAAACGACAGGTGGCTGAAGTACGGTGAAGCTAACAATTTGAGTAATCGTAACCGCGTTACCGTCATGTGTGTCGGTTCCACAGACAAAGGTGTCGCCTGGGCAGGTGGGCTGGTAAGTAATTGGACGGGAGTAGGTCTCGTCGCAGCTATCACAAGCAGTGCTTGCACAAATTGCTTCGATGCAGAATCCGTCGGCATCTTGGCTGTGGACGGATGGGTTCGTCGTGTCGGTAAGACGAATAAAGCTAATGCATCCTGGAAGAGCGAAGGTACTAGGACGTAGAAGCGGGTCAGCCGAGTCGATGGTGCTGTTATCAGCGGTTCCAAGAGTCACCCATGTTACGTTGTCCGCGCTGACTTCAATCGTGGCGGTTTCGAGAGGGTAGTTCTGCGGATTACTGAGTTCGTAGATTGTGATGGATCCACTTACTGGCTGGGTGAAGCCGAAGGTAGCGGTTCCGCCGAAGCCCAAGCTGTAAAAACTGTATGGTGCAGAGAGTACGTTAACAGCAACAGGGCCGAAGACTTGAGTCACATCGGAGTTACCAGCGGAAACAGGGAGACCGCTCTTTTGGGTACCTTGAGCGCCGGTAATGTAAGAACTAACGCAGGTGTCAGGCGCAGTGCCATTACCACCATCTTGGGTCCAGGTGCCTTCGCAGGCAACGTAGCTTCCGCAACCAGAACTGGAAGGTTGCGGTACAGTTACACCGTTCAATGTGGTTGGGATGTCTGCAGCCGTAATACAACCAAGGTCGTTGCTGACGTTAGCAATTACGATGGGCTCTAGAACCGCGACTGCAGCAGATTGAGTAACAACCAATTGGTTTGGATCAGGGTTGCCACAAACATGGGCCGCATCACTTGGGCAAGTGCTATGGTACGTGATAATCCGCTCGTAGTTTTTCTGGCACTGGGCGTTGCTGGTTAAGGTCCATGCTCCGTTGCAGGCTGTAAGAGTGCCACATGTTGCTGTAGCGCCAGGAACTGGAGTCGCAGTCAATGCCGCATCAATGTCGCCTTCTTCTAGGCAGCCAATGTTGATCGAGAGATTGTTCAGTCCGTCTGAAGTAAGAACTGGATCACTTGGATTTGCTTCAGCGGTAATACTAGCTGAAACCGGTAGGGAAGCGTTTCCGCAAAGGTCCGTAGCAATCCATGTGAAGACAGAATTTTCGAAGCACCCATTGGTGGTCGTGACAATAGTGAGGTTGGTCGTTACAGGGCCGCAGGCTTCAGTGATGTTGAGGCTGATTCCAGCAGCGAAGCTCGCAATGTCGGTTCCACAAGGAAGAACAACGGTTGGGAGAGCCACCGCAGCAATAACTGGAAGTGTTGTGTCTGTAACCGTGATGGTTTGAACACAGGCTGGTGAGCTGAGGTTACCGCAAGAGTCAGAAGCCACGTAAGTGAAGGTGACAGCCAATCCTGGGTTTCCGCAAAGGGTTCCAGTGACATTGGTCGTTACGGTGTACGTAGGTGCTGGATCACAATCGTCGGTGACAACGATTGGATCGGAAACGATTCCATTTGCATCGCAAGCGTTTACCACTCGGTCTGCTGGGCAGGCAAAGGTGGGTGCTGCGGTGTCGTTCAAGTAGATGCTCTGGACGCAAGGTGCGCTCTGGTTTCCGCAGTTGTCTTCTAGCACGTAGGTGAACTCAACCCGAAGGCCGTTCACACCACATCCACTACCAACTACATTTGAGCTGACGATGACCGCGGTCAAAGACGCATCGCAGTTATCGGTTCCAAGAACCAAGTCGAGATCAGGTACAATGCCTGCTAGAGACCCGCAGTTGCCGTTGTTCGCTGGGCGATCTGGTGGGCAATTGGTAAGAACTGGCGCGGTGGTGTCTACGATCTGGTACGTAGAGGTGCAAGAGGCTGTGTTGCCGCAATCATCTGTTGCAGTCCAAATTTGCTCAACCACGGTTGGTCCGGCGATTGATTGGGAGGTGTACGATCCAGTTGAACCGGTATTCGCATCAGCCGTAGAGATGGTGATTTGGTCACCTGCATAGTAGAAGCAGTGTACATCGCTAATTGGAATGTATGGATCCGTACCACCAACTACGGTTTGAAGTTCATCGCAGAAAGCGTGGAACTGAGCCGCTGGAACTGGATAACCCATGCTTGGGGTCCAAGGTGTTCCACCAATACTTACACCCGTGACGGTAGAGCTCGGTAAGGTGAAGGTTGGGACACAAAGCCTCCAACCGGTACCGGCACATCCTGCACCTTGGATGATGTTTTCAAACATCGTCAAATTAGGTGAAGAATCACAGAGGTCTGAGAAGGTAGGAAGTTGGCTACTTTGCCAAATTGGACGCACGCACCCTTTGCTTGGAGCAAACGCTTTACGTTCGGCTTTTTGCTGGAAGATAACGAAGTTGGCGCTGTAGCGTGGCAAGTCGCAGAGGCACTCAAGGGTTGATCCTTGTGGGCAAGAAATCACAGGTTCGGTAGCGTCAACTTGCGTAATCGTTTGGGTGCATGGCGCGGAAAGGTTTCCGCAATCATCTTGTGCTTGGTAAATGTGTTCAACAATACGCGGGCTGCTTGGGCAACCGGTTCCGTTCGTGACGGAGGAGATGTGAGCAATGCTAACCGAGGTATCGCAGTTATCAGACGCGGTAACCGCAGCTGTGTTTGGCGCGGTAATTTCATTCGGGCAAGAAACCGTTTGGTCTGGCGCACACGACGTGATCACCGGAGCTTCTGCATCTGCAGCAAAGAAGGTTTGAGTACAGTATCCAACATTACCGCAATCATCTGTTGCGGAGTAAACAACTTCACGACGAAGTGGATCAGCTGCATTACAAAGAGTTCCGAGGAGAGTGTTCGATTCGAAGGCAACGGTTGGGTTTGCATCGCAATCATCGGTAACAGTCAATGCTCCCGGTAGAACTTGTAGGCCAAGTGGAATGCAGTTGTTCTGGGTGACGTCATCCAAACAGGTGATGACGGGCGCTTGGTTATCAACCAAGTTGATGGTCTGCGTAACCACCAAGGTTTGTGAACAACATATGCCGGCTGGCGCACCACCGGAGCAAACGCAATCAACTAAAACCATGCCGATATCGTTTTTGATGTAGAGGCAATTCATCGGAACTGATCCATCGTTACAGATGGTAATGGTTTCGTAGGTACCAAAGACGTAGGTGCTTGGGTTCGGCCCTAGGTCACCCCAGGTGTCGTTAGCACCAGACAAACGGCGCCCCCACATCCCGAAGAAGGTTTGGCCAGAAGAGGAACCGCAAGTTGGGCGGCCAAAGATTTGTACGCATCCATTGGTAGGCGCGATCGCCAAAGTAATGGTTACGCAATCACCAGGCTGAAGTGGCTGTGAAAGACTCACTTCGATATTTTTGAAGTCGCCAACCCCAGCGCCTTGTCCATCACATGAATTGATGTTGGCAGGGTTTTCCGCATTACCCGTGTTGTAAGTGGCTGGGCTACATCCAACGCTTTCGGAGCAAACGCAATCGACTAAAACGTTTCCGACATCGTTTTTGATGTAGAGGCAGGACAATGCAACGTTTCCATCATTACAGATGGTAATGGTTTCGTAGGTACCAAAGACGTAGGTGCTTGGGTTCGGTCCAAGGTCACCCCACGTGTCGTTAGCGCCAGAAAGGCGACGTCCCCACATACCGTAGAAAACTTGGCCAGCAGATGATCCGCAAGTTGGGCGACCAAAAATTTGTACGCAACCGTTGGTTGGCGCGATGGCCAAGGTAATTCTCATACATTCGCCAGGCTGAAGTGGCTGAGCCAACGTTACTTCGATGTTTTTGAAGTCACCGACGTCAGCCCCTTGTCCGTCGCATGCATTAATCAAGGTTGGGTTAACTGCGTTGCCAGAAGCGTATTGGGCTGGGAGGCATCCACCGATTCCGCCACCACTTGGGCAGCAAGAAGAACTTGCCATAGTGAACGTAACCACACGATCAATCGCGAGGTTGCAGGCACCGTTTCCAGCAACTTGATTGATCTCGATTGAAGAGGTGATGTCGCTGTTGCAACTTGAAGCTGCAGTTGGAAGCGGGATGGAATCCAGATTAACATCACATGGATAGGATGCATCGAGGCTCGGTTCCGAAGCATTAATTGCGTCTGCACCGAATATGTAGACTTGGTTGCAGGAGGTGGCGTTTCCGCAACCATCTTGAACCGTGTAGGTATAGGTAACGGTTCCGCCGGTGCAGGCATCGCCAGAAACGGTTTCGAGAACAGAAACATTTACCGTTGTCGTACAATCATCGGTGAAAAGAACACTGTCAGGATCCGCAGCAGGCACATCACATAGGCAAGAAACCGTTGCACCGGCTGGGCAAGAAGTGATCACGGGTGTCGCGGTATCAGTGAGAACAATGGTTTGGGTAACCGTGACAGATCCGCCACCGCAATCAGCAGTAGGGTCGGTGTAACAAACACCGTCAACCGCAACACAACCCAAATCGTTTTTCAGATAAAGGCAGGACATTGGACTGGCCAAAGAATTGGTGATGGTGATGGTAACCGGTTGGTCAACTTGAGCGGGTGGAATGTAATAAGTGGCGCTAGAGTTCAACGCTCCGAGACGACCAAGGAACGTTCCGCTGAGACTGGCAGAATCACAAGCGCCATAAATCGCTACGCATCCGTCAGAGGTAGACTGAACAACAATATCAAAGGTATCGCCTGGAAGAACCGGTCCAGGAAGAACAATAACCATTTTGTCGCCTAGGCAAATTCCATCGGTAAAGGTGCCGTCAATAACATCGCCATTGTTTGGGTTAGCAACTGTGGTTTGTGATACGTCGACCGTACCGTCTTGGCATCCAGAAACTCCAGAGCAAGCTCCTCCGATACCAGAGGTAAAGGTGCAAATGCGGTTGTAGGTAATTTGGCAAGAAGTTTTATAACCGCGTACGACGCAACTTCCAACAAGTGGTCCATTGTCATCAGAAGCGGTTGGCGAAGGGATGGTAGAAATATCAGTACCAAGGCAGTACGGTCCATTGTCTGGAGGCATGGTGACGGTGATGTCACTACCGCCAGTGGGTCCGAAGGTAATCACTTGATCGCAGGTGACCACGTTCGCGCAATCGTCGCTCACTTGGTAGGTATACGTTACCGTACCACCAGTGCAGGCGTCACCAGTAAGGCTGGTAGCAGATAGGCGAATGCTGAGTTTCTCGTCGCAGTTATCTTGCGCAACAACGGACTTGAGCGCAGCGGCAGGAACATCGCAGTAGGAAGCTACGGTAATGTCAGCTGGGCAACTTGTGATGACTGGAGACTCTGTGTCTTCAATGTGGATGTACTGAACAAAGGTTTCGGTGTAAACACAGATACCGGTTTCGGTACTGCAATTGTTATAAGAAATTCCATCGACATTTGCACAACCAGCATCTTCAAGGAAGTTCACGCAAGCGACATCAAACGGTGCGATGATCGTAATCGTTTCAAGTTGGCCGACCGCGACGCTTGGGGTGAATCCAACCGCTCCAGCAGGAAGAGGCGGCGAACTAGCTGTAGGCCAACCGTAAGCTGCTACAGTGGTGTAAGTAGTGCAGTCTGTGCTGAATTTGATTTGCAGGCAGGCTGCGGTGTTATCAGGTCCGAGAGTAATCTCGATCAGGGTACCGGCAGGAACCGTACTGTCTAAGTTAATCCCTGAGATTTGAGAATTGTTTTGGCAAAGAGTAGCGACTTGTCCATCCGGTGCACCCAGTACATTTGCAGGATTTGAAACACTGTTAGCGCTAATCAAAAGTTGGTTTTCTGTCGCGTGGCCTTGGCAACCCGAATCAACACAGATGCAGTCAAGCAAGATGTTTTCTTTATCATTCCATACACGGAGGCAGGTCATTGGTGATGCGGTCGTGTTAACGAGCGTAATCGTTTCGTATACATTGGCTGGTGTTCCTGGAACGGGTCCCAAGGTTCCCCATCCTGCGCCGAGTGCATTTTGGGTGCTACCGTTATAGCCCCAGCTTCCAATGTTAGATCCGCCTGATAGGCTGCAAGCACCACTTTGAGCGTAGAAGACCACACAACCAACTCCACTTGGTCCTGAGAAGCCTGTCGTAATGGATTTGCCCATCGCCAAGGTCACTTGAACCGAATCACCCGGAGCAATCGGGGTTGGAAATTCGAAAACCATATCCGCACTCTGCTTCAGAAGCGCAGAATCACCGTCGCAGGCATTCGCTCCAGTTGGGTTTTCTACAGAAGCGGTGCCTTCGGTATCCGAATATGGAACCGCTTGACAAGAAGAAGGTGGTAGCAACTCTTGTGTAAGAGTGGCGGTGCAGGTACGAACAATTGTACCGCCGCAGTTTACTGCACCTTTAATCGGTTTAGTAAGAACATATTGGTCAACACAGGTAACAGTTAATTCACCTTCGCAGTTATCTGGAAGGCTTGGAACAGGCGAGGCAACTGTGGAAGGATCCACAGAACATTCGATGGTGACTTCTTCGCAGGAAGGTTCTGAACTTCCAGCCGTCATTTGCTCACAGGACAATTTTGAAGTAGGCTCCAACCCGTTTAACTCTTTGTACAAAGGGCTAAGCAATGAGACTACTTTTCCATCTGCATCGTAGAGCGAGGTAATGATCTTCGTGCATTTATTATTAGAAATCGTACGGAAATAAAGCGCCTCTTTGTAGCAGTAGACGTACAGTGTGCATTCAAAGCATTCATTGTTGGCAATGGTTTTAGCTAACTCTTGCATCCAAGCATTCTGACTTGGGTCGAAAACCGTATCACCACATTTGACCGCAATCGAAGCCGGCTGAAGCGCAGCTGTTTTTGAAAAATATGCAGCAGTTGTTGCTTTTGTTGGGTCAGCAACCGCCGCCGCCGCCGATTCTTTAGACGTTGTAGTAGAATGAAGAGGAACAAGCACGCCGTCCACAGCAACCGGGCTCAATTCCACTCGAATGGGGCCAGAATGGTCGCATGACCACGTAAGCTCACAACCACACGCACAGGTGTAGACCGAATCAACAATCATACACCCAATATCCATTTTGATCTTAATACAGCTAATTCCATTCGGACCCGCCGTAATAACAATCTCTTCGAGATCGCCTGGACCACCACTCGGTGCAATCGCTGTACCGTTTATATTGCCGTACATCACTCGGTCACCCGTGAGATAGGTTGAACAATCTGAAGAGGGCCAAATCGATCCACACAAGAGGCCGGAAGCATTATAGCTGCCAACCCCAACCAAGATCGTAATGGTCTCTCCGGCCGGAACCGGTTCCGCCAACGTGATCGTAGCTTGTGAGACACCGCAGAACTCTGCAACGTTGCCATCAGGACCCCCAGTAACATTCTCTAAATTGCTGATGTCTGTTGGTACTGAATCGATCACCGCAGTGGCACCGAAAATACAATCAGATGAATTGGGAATGGCGATTCGAGCCTGTGTGGCTGGAATCATGATAATGCAAAGAGCAACAAACCAAGCTGCAAGCAGCCCATTTATTCTCAATCGCGGTTGCGTTACTTGTGATACATGTGTGGTCATGTTTCTTCCTTCTACCTTATCTAGATTACGACTATTCAGGTTGCTACTACATAGCTTATTGCTATCTAGCTTACTACTATCTAGGTTACTGCTTGATAAATTCATGATATAAACTCTTCCCTTAACCCACCATCCCGGATGGGTGTGAAATCTGGTTTGCTAACCTGTGGCTTATTCGAGAGGAGGAACCGATACACAATCGCAACGTCCAACATATCTGTTTGCACACAAAACAGGGCACCCCTTATCGAGGTACCTCATTTTTTTTCAGCCTAGCTGACTAATTTTCGTTTCTTCTTCTTACCCTTAATAATTCCTTGTAAACCCATACGGTGTGTGGGGTTACTATGTCCACACGACCGTTCAAAAAGATCTAAATATTACATTTCTAACTTACATAAATCACAAAAAAGACCTGTTGTCCAGTAATGACGCCTACTTTTTTATTATTTCTCAAAATCGCTTCTCATTACTGAATGACAGTTAGTAACATTTCGCACAAAAAGAACAGACACATTGACGGCGGAAAAAGTAACAACCCAATGAGTGTTCCGCTGCTTTGTTTTAGGAGTCAATTTGACCTGCTGTCTCATTTATGAAAAAGGCATACTGATCAACGACACTTCCTCCTTCAAGACAGCCTGCATCGTATTTTATGTTTTCTGGCCGTCGCTCCGATCCGGCTCGTTGGGCTTGGCGCAAACAAAGGCTGCAGTATGCAAATTCTTCTTTATCGGCAAGGGCCTCAGTGGCTGGAGTGGAAACGGTGGTTTTCGGTCGGTGGGAAGGATGGGGCGATTCAGGGCCATCCTTCATAGCTGCGCAACGACCATCGGGTATGGCTAGTCTGCGGGAAGCCTGAAAGGCTTACACAGCGTAGCGATGGGCAACGCCCATCGTATCCGGGCGGGAACCCAGAAGCCTGAAAGGCTTCCACAATTCCAACAAGCTGAAATACCAAGCCACCTCTCAATTTGTCCAAGCCCTACAAGCTTGAGTTCACCTAACCGGTGTTCTTCAAGCCAGCCGCGATACCATTAATAGTAATGTGCAAGGCATGTATAATCTCTTTCGCCTCGTCGGTTGAATGATCATCGAGCGCACGCAACTTTCTTAAGAGGTCGACTTGCATAAAGTTAAGCGGATCAATGTACGGATTCCGCAGGCGGATCGAACGTTTCAAGTCTTGGTCGTTGTCCAAAATATTCGCTTGGTTGGTCGTCAATTTGACCCAGCGTACCGTCTGCTTAAAGGCAGCAGCAATATCCCCATACACCCGCTCACGAACCTCTTCGTCTTTGACCAAGCCAGCATAAAGATGCGCGATCTCTAGGTCGGCTTTCCCTAGGGCCATCTGAACATTATCAATCATGGTGGTGAAAAATGGCCACTTCACATACATCTTTTGCAGAGTTGCTAACTTGTCAGCCGAGGCCTGATTATCCTCTTTGCCGACAAAGTCCTGCAGCGCTTGCCCGACTCCGAACCAAGCCGGTAAGTTGTGACGGCTCTGCATCCAACTGAAGCCCCAAGGAATCGCCCGCAAGCTGGAAAAGACATCGCCACCCGAACGTCGAGCCGGACGCGAGCCAATTTGCATCCCGCTGAGCTCATTGATCGGAGTCGCTTCCTGCCAATACTGAAGCACCTCTGGGGTTTCATAAACAAACTCACGATAAGCGCGGTAAGCCGTGCTCGAAAGTTCGTCCATCACCTCGGTCCATTCCTGGCTGGCGACGGCTACTTTTTTATGATCCGGCGAAGAGGCCATGAGCACCGCACTCACCATCTGCTCCAAATGACGCTTGGCAACTTCGGGATGGAAATAGCGCGCATTAATGACCTCACCTTGCTCGGTGACGCGAATACGCCCTTCAACCGAACCAGGCGGTTGAGCTAAAATGGCTCGATTCGCTGGTCCCCCACCCCGCGCGATGGTGCCGCCACGTCCGTGGAAAAGCGTCAGTCCCACTTTATTTTTCTGGCAACGCTTGGCCAATTTATCCTGAGCCTGATATAACTCCCAAGTCGCGGTTAACAAGCCAGCGTCTTTGTTTGAATCCGAATAACCGATCATCACATCCTGCTCCATGCCACGCGCCTCGAGGTGCGCGCGATAACTTGGATGGTTAAACAATTGAGTCATGACGTCTGGCGCGTTCACCAGGTCGTCACGAGTTTCAAATAAAGGTGAAATTGAGGGTAAATTCGGTTTATCTGGATCACCATGCAGGCAAAGCCCGTGCCATTTCGCAAAGAGTAAAACGGCTAAGACGTCGTCAACATTTGTTGTCATGCTGATGATGTAAGGACCAATTAACTCCGGACCATACAATTCAACCGCCCGACTAATCACGCAGAACAATCGAAGCAACTCTGCTGTTTTTTCGCCGTAGTCTTCCGGCTGCCCAATATCGGGAACCGGCTTCTCAAGCTCAGCGGTTAGGACCTCAGCCCGCTCTTCTTCAGACAGACTCAGGTAATCAGCACAGGTCCCCAACTTGGCAAAAATTTCATGTAAAACGTCATCATGATAATTCGACAACTGACGGAAATCGAGCCGCGCTGCATTAACCCCGAACACGCGGGCCTGAATCAAGGCATCCTTCAAATCCGTGCCAGCAATCTCCTTGGCTTTACCGGAGCGCAGGCTTCTATCGATGGTTTCAAGAGTCCGAAGTAAATCCCTAGCCGATTTCATGGGAGCCATCCGCGAGTTATCATCCCCAAGCAAACGCGACTTCACCGGATCGTGATTCGCATCGTTAATGTCGGCTCTCATAGCCGCTGCTAACAGACGATATGGCTCTTCTGGATACTGCTTCTGCAAAAATTCTACATGATCGGTAAATCCTGCGTCGCGTTCTTCGGCCAACAAATCGAACAAGCTCTCATCTGTTTCATGCAAGCGCGATGAGAGACTCAACGAACGATCGAGCGTCCGCGCCGTACGACTGTGCTGCGACAGGGCCAAGCCGCGATGAAGCCGAATCGTCTCGGCCGTGACATAGGCGGTGACGTTTGGATTTCCATCTCGATCCCCACCAATCCACGAACCAAACGAAAGAAATTTTTCGGGCATGTTTAGATTCGGGTAATGCTCTTGGAGCGCCGATTCCATCTCGCGATAGATTCGGGGCACCACTTCCCAAATTGTTGTTTCCATATAATGAAGACCGGTTTTTACTTCATCGCTCACCTGCGGTTTTTCGACCCGATTCTGCGCTGTGAGCCACAAGATCGTTACCTCACCCAACATATTTTCGACCAAGCGTTCACGCTCCGCAGGAAGCAGGCTTCCCCGTTTTGCTTGATCCAACCACTCCGCAATACGACGAAGCTTAGTAATCAGGGTACGGCGCTTCGCTTCGGTCGGATGGGCAGTAAAAACGGGTTCGATGTGCAGGCGATCCAAAATCTCCTGCATTTGCGCCTCATCCACGCCAGACTTCCAAAGATTCCCCACCGCTTCACGAATGGATTCTTTTAACGGTTCCGGATGACGCTTGCGGGTGCTCTGACGAATCACCCGTGAGCGATTTTGATCCTCCGCGACATTCACCAGTTGAAAGTACAAGGTGAAGGCCCGAGCCACTGATTCCATCTGTTCAACCGAAACCTCTCGAACCAATTCGTTCAAACGAGCCGTCACTTCCGTAGCAGCCTCCCGATCTTGGCGACGTAACCGCGACAAGGTCCGGAAATTTTCTTCAAGCTCGTAAACTGGTAAGCCAGCCTGACGACGGATTACGCGACCGAGGAGATCGCCTAAAAGGTGAATATCTGTAGAGAGCTGTTCTTGGCTGGTGGTTTTCATGTCGTTCAATGTGTCACGTAAAAGGCAGTAATCATACGAGTATGCACCTATATCCTTGCCGAAAAACCGCAAGCTGAATTGGCAACTCGGGTTTTCGCGAGTACCATTCGCTGCGGATGCCAACGGGGACATCGGCGCTCCCAGGCTCCTCGTCCGTTTACTTCTCGGAATGATCGTGCCCACTCATCGCTTTATAACTACTATATCTGGATAACTAACTTACCCAAGGTGTGCTGACTATATTACTTTCAACACAGTGCGGTGGGCCCCTACTCTCCCAAGATTTCACCTTAAACGAGGCGACCTAGATGAGGAAGGCGGACGAGGAGCCTGGGAGCGCCGACGTCCCCGTCGGCATCCGCAATCAATAGTTATCGGCCCACCCAAATCTAGGAAAATAGCCGTGGATTGCCAACACCCTAAGCTTCCCCGTCCCTATCCCCGCCATCACCCCCACCATCACCCCCACCATCACCACGATCAAAATCGTAACCTGCACTCGACCAAGGCCAATCCGCAGCCAAGGAACACAATCCTGCCTTCACAGGGTTATTGTGAATGTACGCCAACACATTCGCATAGTGGTTTCGATCACGCACATAGCGATCCCAGTACTCACGCATCCAGACCCGATTCTCGCAAGGCAACCCAAGCTCAAGCGACACATTCTGCGCCAACATAAATCGCGCAGTATACGACTTCCACCCTTGGACAATTTTCCCCAACTCTTCCATGGGCTCCACTAAAACATGCACATGGTTCGGCATGATACACCACGCATGCAGCCAATATCGCTCGCCATGGAAATGAAGCAGCGAATCCTGCACAAAGGCAGCGACCCTTGCATGTCCAAGAGCACAACAACCCATGCCGGAATCCAAATAAACTTCGATTGTACGGCGTAAGTGGGCTTCACGTTTGGTATCTGACAACAACGTTACTGAAGCTGAGTCCAACTCGCGTTTCAGCGCGACTAATTTGGTTTGCGGCAAGCTATCGGCGAGTCGAAAGGTGACCGATTGGAGCACGTTTTTTTCATCGCGATGCGGAAGGTAGCCTCGCGAGTACCATTCGCTGCGGATGCCGACGGGGACGTCGGCGCTCCCAGGCTCCTCGTCCGTTTGCTTCTCCAGCTTATCGTGCTCACTCATCGCGTTTTAGTTGCCGGCGGATCATTGCGGCTCCCAGGCTCCTCCTCCGCTTTGACGTCCCAAGCTCCTCGTCCATTTTTTCCCAGAAGCCATAGGTTTATATCTGAATCACCAACTTGCCCACGGTGCGTTGACTTTCTTGCTGCACATGCGCTTCAGGCAAAGCTTCCAAGGGGAATACCTGGCTCACCATCGGACGGATCGCGCCGTCATCAACCAGCTTCGACACGCGCCGAAGCACCTCGCCTTGCTCCTCGGGTTTCTCGTCTTGCATCACTTTCGCACCCATGAATTCGAAGTGCAACGAAGCGCTTTTTTTGAACAAGGCATTGATATTATCGCCAGGCACCCCCGGCACAATTGTCACCAAGCGACCGCCAAAGGCGACGCAAGAAATGCAGTCGGTAAACACCTGACCACCAACCGCATCGAGAACAACATCGCAGCCTTTCCCGTTGGTCTCTTCCAACACGCGCTCGACCACATTTTCTTTATGGTAGTCGATGCACACGTCGGCATATAAATTTCGAACACAGGCTTCCGAGTCAGGTTTTCCAATTGTCGTAATCACCTTGCAGCCGGCTTGCTTTGCCAGCTGAACCGCGATGTGCCCTACCCCGCCAGCCCCAGCTTGAATCAAAACCGTTTCGCCCGCTTTCATGCGACCATGCTCGTGCAAGGATTCCCATGCCGTCAAGCTAACCAAGGGCAACGAAGCTGCTTCTAAGGCACTAACGTTTACCGGCTTGGGAGCCGCGGTGCGATAATCTACGCAGACAAATTCCGCATTGGCTCCGTCGCGAACCAGCGAAGGCGAAGCGATGATCTCGTCACCTACTTCGAAGCCAACCACGTCGACTCCAACCGCAGCAACCGTGCCGCACACGTCAAAACCCAACACCATGGGAGGCACGCGATCTCCCCATCGCGGGGCCTGACGCGTCTTGCAATCGACCGGATTTAGCGCGGTAGCTCGTACCTCAATTAAGAGATCGGTTGCACCGGGTTCCGGCTTAGGAATGTCTTGTAACGTAAATACTTCTGGACCACCAAACGCGGTCATGACCATTGCTTTCATGGCGGCAAGTTATCGGGGAAACCGCCAAGGGGAAAGAGTAAAGTGCGGCGCAACCCACCCGCAGGTCAATCTCCAGCCCAGGCCTCGCGAAGAATTTCAATCGGATGCTTGGCTACGCGGCCCGTGCCATCTTTAATCTGATGCCGACAACTCGTGCCCGGTGCGGCGATAAGCGTATCGCTCAGGCTTTCTCGTACCGCGGGGAACAAGACCAGCTCGCCAATCGCCATCGAGAGCTCCACATGCTTCGCCTCCATACCAAACGATCCAGCCATGCCACAACAACCCGAGCGAATCAGCTCCACCCGATGTCCAGCCGGCAAGCCGAGCATGCGCATCGTCGCGGTGAGACTCGATAAAGCCTTTTGATGGCAGTGACCATGCAAACGGATCTCGCGAGGCGTCTCATCAAACGCGTCGGATGCAATCCGGCCCGCATCGATTTCCATCTGGAAAAATTCGTCGATCAAAAGCGCGTGCTGCTTCAGCTTTTCCGCGCCTGCTTTTCGTGAACCATTATCGGGATCGATTAAAGCTGGCACCTCATCGCGGAAACTCAGGATCGCGCTAGGTTCCAACCCAATGAGTGGCGTGTCGGCCGAAACCAGCGAGCCGAGCAAGTCGACGTTTTGTTCGGCCAGCTGTTTAGCCCGATGCAACATGCCTTTGGACATCGCAGCCCGACCACTTGCCACCTGTTTAGGAATGCGAACCGTATACCCCAAGCGCTCGAGCAGCTCGACCGCAGCGATGCCAATCTGGGGATCATTCACGTCGGTGAATTCATCGCAAAAAAGCAACACCTCAGCGTTGACCCCCAGAATGTCTGCCTGCTTCCTCGCATTCGGATGCACCGTATGCCCCGCAAACCACTTCCGCAGGGTCTGCCGATGAATTTTCGGGACCGAGCGTTGGGCCGCAATGCCAAGCATCCGTTTGCCAACACGCGAGTTCGATCCCAAATTCGCGATCCACGACATGCGCGAAGCCAACGGACCCAAGCGGTCAAACGAGCCCATCATCTTTGTCGCGAAAGACATCCCGTTGCGATCATGCCAGGCTTGCAGGTACTCCGCCTTGAGTTTCGCGAGATCAACGTTCGATGGACATTCATTGCGACAGCCTTTGCAACCAAGGCAGCGATCCATCACCTCACCCAGACCCGGCATCTCCGTCCAGTCGCCTGACTGTTCAGTAGCCTGACTCGTCATGGCATGACGCAATAAGTTTGCCCGCCCTCGCGTGCTATCTTTTTCATTTCGGGTTACCATGAAAGTCGGGCACATCGTGCCACCCATGAGATGAGATTTGCGACAGTCCCCAGAGCCACTACACATTTCCGTGGCCCGCGCCAGCCCCTCGGTTTCCGACCAATCGAAGACGGTCTCAAACTCAGGGGTCACTTGATCCGGCTGATAACGCAGGCTGCTGTTCATCGCCGGAGTATCGATGATCTTGTTCGGATTAAACACATGATCTGGATCCCACAGCGCCTTCATCTCGCGCATGCGCTGATAGGTTTCGGGGCCCACTTGACCTTCAATAAATTCACCCCGCAAACGGCCGTCGCCATGTTCACCGCTCAGCGAACCGCCGTAGCTCTTAACCAAATCCGCCACGTCCTTCGCAAGAGCCCGAAAGGTTTCCTGCCCCGCTTTACTTTTAAGATTGATCACGGGCCGCAGATGAATCTCCCCCGTGCCGGCATGCGCATAATGCACGCAGGTCAGTCCGTAGCGTTCGTGTAAAAGACGATTGAAGTCGGCAATGTAGCGAGGTAAATCCGCGACCTCCACTGCGGTATCTTCGATCACGGCGCAGGGCTTTGCATCACCTGGAAGATTTCCTAAAATCCCGAGCCCCGCTTTGCGCAGATCCCACACCTTTTTCGCCTCAACCCCGAGCAATAACGGGAAGGCGTAGCCCAGCTCCACGGCTTGAAAAGCGGCCGTCAGTTTTTCCGACGCGGCCCTCACCGAGGCTTCCGTCTCACCCCGAAGATCGACCACTAGTATCGCCCCCGGCTCCCCTTCGACAAAAGACATGTTCTTACGTTGTTCCGCGTTACGCGCCGCACCCTGCAAAATATATTCGTCGATCAGTTCGCAGGCAAAGGGCTGATGTTCAACTGCGATAACCGTCGCCTGTAAAGCGTGGTCGACCGAGGCAAAATGCGCGCATACCAGCCCCGAAACCGGTGGGGGCAAGGGCGCGCATTGCAGGGTGATTTCCGAGATGAAAAACAAGGTGCCTTCCGAGCCCGCGAGAAGCTGACAAAAGTTGAAGGGGGTCTCGGGGTAAGCCGAATCAAAGGGGGCGGATTGCATGAGTAAATCCAAGGCATAGCCCGTATTTCTCCGAGGGATTCCAGGTTTTGGAAAGGCATCGCGAATTTCTTGTCGCGCCGCTGCATCGCCCAACATGGCTTGCACCCCACGATATAAATCGGCCTCTAGGCCTGTGTTCTCAACCGCAGTTTTTTCCTGAAACGCTTCTGCATCCAAGTCGGCAAATTCTACCTCTGTCCCATCACTCAAAAATCCGCGCAAGGAGATGACATGGTCCCGCGTACTCCCGTACACAATCGAGTTCGATCCGCAGGAATTGTTACCTACCATGCCACCGATCATGGCCCGATTTGCTGTCGAAGTTTCGGGGCCAAAAAGCATGCCGTGCGGAAGCAGGGCGAGGTTGAGTTCGTCGCGCACCACCCCAGGTTGAACCCGCACCGTTTTTGCCTCGGGGTCAATCTCGAGGATCTCGGTGAAGTGATGCGACACGTCGACCACGATCCCGCTGCCAACAACCTGCCCCGCCAAAGAAGTCCCGGCCGTCCGAGGAATAAGACCAAGTTGGTTAGCACGCGCGAAAAGGATAAGCCGCTGAATGTCCGCTTCGGTTTTAGGAAAAGCCACGGCTACCGGGATCTCTTGGTAAGCCGACGCATCGGTCGCATACAACAAGCGCGTCGGGCGGTCGACCTGCAGGATTCCGTCCAACGCCTCACCGAGGTTTTTCCAATCAGGCTTCATGTTCAAAGTAGACGTTTTTCACCGGCACGGTTCAAGGAACCTTGTGGGCTATTTTCATGACCTCCCCGGAGGGGATCTAAAGAAATTGAAACCGCCGCTCCTTGGCACTCGCGATGCTCGAAGAACATGGTACAGCCTAAGGACTATATGCAGGCCCGAAGGGTCTGGTCATCATAGCCCCGGGCTGTAATAACTCGAAGGCTACGCCAAGCCAGCTTTCAACAACCGCAGTCGCCGGGTTCCCACTCGCGATGCTCGAAGAACATGGTAGAGCCTAAGGGTTATGCAGGCCCGAAGGTCCTGGTCATCATAGCCCCGGGCTATAATAACTCGAAGGCTACGCCAAGCCAGCTTTCAAAAAGCGCAGTCGCCGGTTCCCACTCGCGATGCTCAAAGAACATGGTAGAGCCTAAGGGCTATATGCAGGCCCGAAGGGTCTGGTCATCATAGCCCCGGGCAACGCCCGGGGTATTCGGACTCGGGGTTGCGGCCTGAAAGGTCGCGTCATATTCAGCGCCAGCATGACGCGACCTTTCAGGCCGCAACACTGAACTGAACGCATGAACCCACGGCTTCGCCATGGGCTATAATATCTCGACCCTTCGGGCCTGTCCATCCGTCCGAAAAAATTATGGGCACATAGACTCGGGGTTAAAACCCGAGCGATGAATCCTGATCCCCTCCTGAGATCTAAAGGAATTGAAACCGCCGCTCCATGGCCTTCGGCAAATCACTTCATTTTTATCGCGTTCAGAACGCCCGTGGATTGCGCTACGTGTCGTCTCATCGCGTGGTCGGTCTAACCGATTCCATCACGAGAAAGGTCTTGCGGGCAATCCACATCCAACTGCGCTTCCGAACATGCCAACCCCACGGCTCCCCGCTCCATCAACCAGCGCCCTGCCCCTCGATCGCCTTCGAGTGCTGACAAACTAGGAAGGTCGTGCAGCCCAACCACGGCCGGAACCCCTACCTGATCATGTGGATATGCCGTCGCCACAGGTACTTCGGCTTCTTCCGCAAACAACGCCGCGAAATGCTCCACCGGAATCCAAGGCTGATCACAGAGCATCAACAACACTTGAACCCTAAACCCTTTCTCGGATTCGACAAGGCGGAGCCTTGATTCCACTTCGCGGACCCCCGCCGCCAAGCTACTCCCCATCCCGTCTTTCCAACCGGAATGATACACTCGATAAACCTGCGTGGCATCAAACCCCGTCAAAGCCGCTTCGACCTCGACTCGATGCGCCCCCGTAACCACCAAGACCTCGTCGCAACCCGATTCGAGGGCTTGATCCACCGCGTGGCAAATCAACGGCTGACCCTTAAACTCCACCAGCTGTTTAGCGCGACCTAAGCGTTTGGATTCACCAGCCGCTAACAAAAGGGCCACTCGCTTGGATGAAAACAGCGCGGTCATGAACGCTTCATGGGAGAATCAAACTGGGATCAATTTCGATCACACGATGGTCAACCGGTTCATGGATCGGCTTGGCGCGATCCGCTAATCGTCCTCCGGAACGTTGGTTGTCCTCGGCAATGATTTCCGCTAAAATGGCGACGGCTACCTCTGCTCCGGTTTTAGCCCCGATGTCTAACCCCACTGGGGTATGCAAACGGTCGAGTTGGGCCAGAGCCGGGAGCTGTCCACTCACCTGAAGCTGCTTCATCATCACTCCAGTTCGCGCCTTGGGCCCGAGCACCCCGATGTAGCTAACTCCCATATCAAGTAGCTTGGGCAATAACCCGGCATCCGCATCGAGATCATGGGTCATAAGAATGGCGGCGACTCGCTCGACACGGATCTCATCAGCCGACAGGTTGGCTACATCCGACAGCGGCCCAACCACACGTCGCTTGGCACGAGGAAACCGAATTTTGCTCAAGGCATCGCTTCGAGAAGAGTACACCGTAACATCCCAACCAAGCTCGGCCGCCATACTCACTAGCGCTTGTGCATCATCACCTGCGCCAAACACCCATAACGGTTTGGGCGGATCCAAACGCTCGATCATCATGCGTGCATGACGACTTGGCTCGGAGACATGCATCAGATCACAGCAAATCGGAACCCCGGTTTGCTCTACCTCCTGCATGAGCTGCGCGAGTTCAGCCAAGGCATCCGAGTCTAGTTGATTCGGGGTCAAGCAAGCCCCGAGCCGAAACAAATGTGAGGCAAAAACTGTTTCCTCGTCGCTGACATAAACCCGCGCGATCACCTGTGAACGCTCGCAACTAAGTACCTCTTTTATTTGCTGAAAAATTGACGACTCATCCGCAGAAATCGCCTCGACCAACACATAGGTAATTCCACTGCAGCCAAGATTGTAACGCGGATTAAAATCGATCGACTCCTGACGTGTATCAAAACAAACCAGCCTCGGACCCGCACGGCAAAGCTCGGGCGCAGCCCGACACAGATCTTTTTCGAGACAACCACCGCTGATGCTACCAATGCGCTCGCCTGCCGGCAACACCAGCATCTTCGCGCCTGGACGGCGATAGGCCGAACCAACCACATCGACCACCGTAGCGAGATAGGCACGCTCTCCCTTGGCCAAGGAATCGACCGCTTTTAGCATCTGTCTCAGCTCATGCATGACGCGAGGTAATTTTTCCGGTACTCTTAGAACAAACTTTCATTTAGATAAAACTAGTCGTGTTCACCCACTGCTCAGAAGGTAAAAGACATGCGAATGGATAACGGACTAAGGAGCTAAAAACAAAAGGCACAGAGATGCAAAGCGACAGTGATTAGACCTCAACCACTTCACGTTTTTCGATGCGTTCTTCGCGCTGACGAAGTTTACGGAAGCGACTCGAATGCCAGAAGACTTCCGTGTCGTTCAAAAAGATCGGCTTGCCAACAATTCGGAGGCCCGGCGAACCCTCACTCCATACATCGATTTCAGAGATACAATATACCGTTCCTTCCACGACAAACCCGCCCGGGAAGCGACAATCCGATCGCGTCACCCCATTGGGAGCCACAATTGGAATAGGTGTATCATCTACACAAACAACTTTTTCGCCTACTTCAAACATAGCCTCACTATAAACCCCTTTTGACGCGGCATCAATTCATCTTCTCCACCCACGAATGATAACAGATTGCTATTTACCCGCAGGCACTCACTTCGCATAGTTGGCCAGATGAATCTCTTGTACCATGCTGACACGATTGCTGCCATTGCCACTGCTCCAGGCGAGGGCTCGGTGGGAATTGTTCGGATTTCCGGACCCGATGCGTTGACGATCGCGGATCAGGTATTTCGGTGCTCAGGCCCCCTGCCCTCAGAACGCGAATCCCACACCGTGGTTTATGGCAACGTAACCTCCCAAGGAAAAAACATCGACGAATCCCTCATGATCATCATGCGCGGCCCGCGTTCGTACACCGCGGAAGATGTGGTGGAAATCCAAGGCCACGGCGGTAGCCTCTGTGCCAAGCGCATCCTTCGTTGCTGCGTCGATGCGGGAGCTCGGGTGGCCGAAGCCGGCGAATTTACCAAGCGCGCCTTTCTGAATGGACGCATTGACCTGCTCCAGGCCGAGGCGGTACTGGATTTAGTCCGGGCTCAGTCCGAACGAGCCAGTTCCGCCGCCTTGGAACAGCTCGATGGCGGTCTAAGTGACACATTCACAGGTATTTACGAATACTTACTGTCTGCTTCAGCCCGGCTTGAAGCCACACTTGATTTCCCAGAAGACGAGCTTCCAGAAGCCATTTTACCGGAGATTTTAGCTGATTTGTCCGTCGTGGAACAAGATTTGAATCAGCTGCTCGACACCTGGGAAGAAGGAAAGCTTTTACGTGAGGGTGCCCTTGTGGTGATCTCCGGCGAACCCAATGTGGGTAAGTCGACTTTGATGAATGCCATGCTCAATACCGAGCGGGCCATCGTCACTGACATCCCTGGCACCACCCGCGACACCATCGAGGAAGGGCTAGTACTCGACGGCATTCCGGTTCGCTTGGTCGACACAGCTGGTCTGCGCGAGACAGAAGACAAGGTCGAAAAAATGGGCATCGAACGGACCCGCGCCTTGGTCGAAAAAGCCGACTTCCACATCATCTTGTATGATGTGCAGCAACCCATTGATGTAAACACACTAGAAGGCAAAGATCCTGATCTTAGCTTGGTGATCCTGAACAAGGTCGATCTCGCAGAGCCTAGCGCCCTACCCCAAGAACTTTCGGCCTTCCGTTGTCTGCACACGAGTTTGATTCATTCCCGAGGACTGTCTGAACTGAAGGCTACCTTGGCAGCTCGCTTGAGCGAACATGCAGACTTAGCAGCCCGCCCCCAGGCCGTGATTTCAGAGCGTCATCGTAGCGTGGTGACGGCGGCGTTGGCCGAGCTCGATATTGCCAAAAGCTATGTCGAGCAAAACGACGACGCGGTGCTGGTACTGGCTGCCAGCCAATGCCGCCTCGCGCTGGAACAAATTGGCGAAGCCACTGGGAAAATCTACCACGAAGACTTGCTCGATAGCGTTTTCAGTACCTTCTGCATTGGCAAGTAAGTTTCAGGATTTCAGGAATCATTGGTAGGCGCAGCCCAAGGAGCGGCGGTTTCCAACCGCCGAAGTCATGATTCCAGCTTTTTTCCAACGCGACCTGAACATGTTGCATCAGGCTGGCATGCTTTTTTCTTTTTGAGCCGTTCTGCCATAGCCTACATGTTCGGCCATAGCCTGCCTGTGCTCCCATAGCCTACCTGTCTGCCATAGCCTGCCTGGCTGCCTAGGCTACATGCGCCATTGAGTGGCAGCACCCTATAAAAACCCTGCCATTGAGTGGCAGGACCTTTCTATGCTAAGAGGAGCACATGAAAGAATACGATGTCATCGTGGTGGGCGCAGGTCATGCCGGATATGAAGCCGCTTTAGCCGCAGCGCGAATGAAAGCGACCACTGCTTTGGTCACGATTGAAGCCGATGCGATTGGGCGCATGAGCTGCAACCCGTCTATTGGCGGCATGGCGAAATCCCATATCGTATACGAGCTCGATGCACTAGGTGGTGAACTTGGACGCAACGCTGACTTCACTGGCTTCCAGTTTCGCACCTTGAACACCCGCAAGGGTCCAGCGGTCCAGGCGACGCGAGTTCAGAACGACAAGGATCGTTTTCCGAAACGGATTCAGACGGTGGTTGCGGCCGAGGAATGCCTAGAAGTGATCGAAGGGATCGCGGGAGATATTTGGATTGAAAACGGAAGCTTGCGCGGGATTCGTCTCGAAGATGGTTCCGAGATCAAAGGCAAGACGGTGGTGATTGCCACCGGTACGTTCTTGGGCGGTAAGATTCATATCGGCGATACCAACTTTGCCGGAGGCCGTATGGGGGAAAAAGGCGCCTACCAATTGAGCGCTGGATTCAAAGATTTAGGCTTCCGTTTAGGGCGCTTGAAGACCGGCACCCCACCCCGTTTGCACAAAGATTCGATCGACTTGAATAAGATGGAAATCCAGCCAGGATTGGTTCCACCCCCGTTTTTTAGCCGAAAAGCGAAGAAAATGTGGGATTTGTTCCACGTGGAACACTCTTCAGAGGGATTTGATGCCAAAGGAATGTTCCACGTGGAACATTCTGCGGACGAAATGATTCCTTGGTTGCCGGGCTGGAGACAGGTCCCCTGCTACCTCACACACACCAACGAAACCACGCATCAGATCATCGAAGATAACCTTTCGCGCTCGGCGATGTATGGCGGCCACATTGACGCCACGGGGGTTCGCTACTGTCCTTCCATCGAAGACAAGATCGTGAAATTCAGAAGTAACCCGGCCCACCATGTTTTCTTGGAGCCGGAAGGTCGCAATGCGGACACGGTCTATCCGGCTGGCACCTCCAACAGTTTACCGGAAGAGGTTCAGCATGAAATGATTCATTCCATCGCGGGTTTGGAGAATGCAGTGTTCGTGAAACCGGGCTATGCCATCGAGTATGATTATTCGGACCCGACCCAGCTGTATCAGACTCTGGAAACCCGCCTGGTTGAGAATCTGTTTTTGGCGGGTCAGATTAACGGCACCACGGGATATGAAGAAGCGGCCTGCCAAGGTTTTGTCGCTGGGGTGAATGCGGTGCGCAAAGTCCGTGGCGAGGAGCCCTTTATCGTTCAGCGCACCGAAGGCTATATTGGTGTCTTGATTGATGACCTGATCAACAAAGGCACCGAGGAACCTTATCGCATGTTTACCTCACGCGCCGAGCATCGTTTGGTGCTGCGACAGGACAATGCGCCATATCGCTTGTTGGATCATGCCAAGGAGCTTGGGATTTTATCTGAAGAAGATTTGAGTGACGTGGCCCAGGTGAAGCTCGCGGTTGAGACCGAGCTCAAGCGGTTGGACAAAACCTTTGCCGGTCAGCATTCTATGGCGCAGCTGCTGCGTCGTCCTGAAAATACCTATGACTCGATTCCTCATGCGGATCTGTCTTTATCGGATGAAGTTCGCGGGCAGGTTGAAGTCGAAGCGAAGTACGCTGGGTATATTGCTCGGGAGGCGGTGAATATTCGGAAGGCAGCTAAATTGGATAACATTCGCATTCCACATGAAATCGACTTTATGGGGGTTGATGCGATGCGCTATGAGTCACGTGAGAAGTTGACGCGGATTCGGCCTGAGACCTTGGGGCAGGCGAGTCGGATCTCTGGGGTGAATCCTTCGGATATCAATATCCTGAA
>Ga0209186_1000721_pt1 | contig 25760 bp, 34 predicted proteins | sample SidtaG_FD_187426 | JGI IMG/M metagenome (GOLD analysis project Ga0209186, IMG submission 187426) | Marine algal microbial communities from Sidmouth, United Kingdom - Sidmouth_Male2 metaG (SPAdes) (version 2) | ecosystem: Host-associated > Algae > Red algae > Unclassified | place: Sidmouth...
GAAGTCTTAGTGACTTTCCTGCTTCCGCCCGAGACGGGCGGGGGTCCCCTTCCAGTGGAAGGGCTGTCAGGGATGCTGGACAGGGGCCGCTAGAGGCCCGGGCCTGAGACCGTGGCCCGTTGGGTACGGGTCCCCCCATGGTAGCTCCAGGGGGTTGGGATTGTGCACGTCCTGCGTCTTGTTTCTGAGGGTATATGAGAGTATGCTTTGGAGTCATCGTGCGTGTTCGAATAAATCATTGTTGCGTTTGCGTTGCTTCCGTCGTTTTTGTGCGCTTCGCGCCCTGTGATCCCGGCGTTCGCGTTGTGACGCTGGCGTAGCGTTTCGCATCCTGTGCGGGGTTTTCCGACGGGGCTATACCCCGTTGGCTGTGTGGGCAGGATCCACTACACTCCCGACTGCGGAGGAAGGCAAAGTCCGTCGCCGTCCCCTCGGGGACGGCGCAAAGAGTATCATACATACCCCGGATGGTCGTCCATACGGAAGTCATTCGACGGCCGTCGATAGCGTCATAGCGCTTCTCGACGATTGACCCCCCTAGGGGGGTCCGGAGGAACCGCCCGTACTGGTCGTCGACGACCGCGGGAGTCGGCCACGAGGCCGACACAAGATTGGCAAGGACCTCGTCGTCGATGTCCTCCTCGGGGCCCAAAATGGCGCCCACGCCCTCGGCCTCAAGGTCGACGGCCATGGCGGCCGACGCGTCGGGAGCCGTAGAAAACGCCATCCCGCCTCGAGAGGCAGAGACCGGGAAGATAAGGATGCCCCCCTTAGGGTGGGGTCCACGGGCGACGCGGGACGCGGGGAGAACCCGGTAGCACCCGACAGGGTCGTTCTCCCGGTAACGACACGAGTACCGACCCAGAGGGTCGAGGCTCCAGTCACAGCTGGCGGTGACTGCCTTATGGGACTGCCCCGATGGTTCCCGGCTCGGTGAACCCGTCGGTCCTCCGCCGTATGGCGCCCAAGAGCGAGCCCCCAGGGGCACTCTGTCAGAGAGCCACAGGACAGGATTTCCCCCTGACCTAGGGAGGGGGTGGCGAGACACCACCCCCGGTCCCGCGAGACGCGGGCCCTGGGGTGGGGGATATGTGGAAGAAGCCGCCTGTCAGGGGTGACACGACCCCACGGCATGAGCCGGGGACGGGTCGTGACCAGTCACGCAACACCCCCCTAGGGGGGTAGCGTGGGACAACCTTCTTGGGGGGTTGTCCAGGGAGCCCCAGGGCCACACATGAAACGACCCCTCTAGAGGGGCGTGAGGCGGGGAACACCCGATCGGGCCCCCCTGGGGGGGTCTGGCACACGCAAGGGAGACACGCGTCATCCCGAATCCGGGCCCTCTGGGGGGACCGGGAAGCTCGTGGATGCTTCCGCAATCCGAGCGTAAGCCGGACCGAGATATGATCTCGACCAGGGATAAAATCCCTCCGGAATTCTATCCGGGAAAATTGAAAAATCTTGGGCTAAGTCCCAGGGTATTGGTTTTGGGTAAATCCTGAAATCTAGGAAGTCTTAGTGACTTTCCTGCTTCCGTCCGAGACGGGCGGGGGTCCCCTTCCAGTGGAAGGGCTGTCAGGGATGCTGGGCAGGGGCCACTAGAGGCCCGGGCCTGAGACCGTGGCCCGTTGAGTACCGGTCCCCCCATGGTAGCGTCAGGGGGTTCGGATTGTGCACGTCCTGCGTCTTGTTTCTGACGGTGTATGAGAGTATGCTTTGGGGTCATCGTGCGTGTTCGAATAAATCATCGTTGCGTTTCCGTTGCCTCCGTCGTTTTTGTGCGCTTCGCGCCCAGTGATCCCGGCGTTCGCGTTGTGACGCTGGCGTAGCGTTTCGCATCCTGTGCGGGGTTTTCCGACGGGGTTATACCCCGTTGGCTGTGAGGGCAGGATCCACTATAGGTGCGTTCGACCGCAGCGGCCGAGAAGCCGTCGTTTCGACCCGTGGGCTCCTCTCGTCCGTTCCACCTTCGCCTGGCCCTTGTGTGTGCGGAGGTCCCGGTAAATCATCGGGCGGCCAACCTCCGGCGCGGACGCACCCACCCACGTTCCGTGGGCGCGCTGCTCCGCGACGCCGGCTGCGGCCGCGGCGTGTCGCGTGGTCGATCGGCCGACGCCGTAGGTCGAGACCACCATGCGCCACAAGCCAACTGTCCATGAGCGGCTTGGCATGACGCAGCCGTGAGGGTGGGCGAGCAAGGGCGCCGTCGCGGCGCCAGCGGGCAATATGGGCGGAAGGACGGTCACTGGGAAAAATGGTCGCTGAAAAGTCGGTCGGGCGCAAGACGGTGGCCAGAAAGTCGCTCCAGGCCTTGACCGCAGCCGCCGAGGCGGCGGTCAAGCGCCGCCGTCGCTACCGCCCCGGCACTTTGGCGCTGCGCGAGATTCCGCGCTTTCAAAAGGGAACCGCGCTGCTCATCCTCAAGCTGCCCCTCGAGCAGCTGGTCTCCGAGATGGCGCACGACTACAAGCGGGACTTCCGCTTTCAGTCTACGGCGGTGCTGGCGCTGCAGGAGGCCGCCGAGGCCTTCCTCGTGAAGCTGTTGGAAGATGCCAACCTTTGTGCCGTTCACGACAAGCGCGTGACGGTCATGCCCAGAAACATCCAGCTGGCGCGCCGCATCCGCGGCGAACGCGCGTAAGCAGCGGCCACGGTCACGGCGTACGCCGTGCCCACTGTCTCGTCGTCTGCGCCACTTTTAGCGGAGATTGAGTTCTGGGGGAGTGCCGTGTGGTGAGCAGCTATGGTGCATTTGCTATTGCGTGAACGCGTAGATGGTTGCGTCCTTTGATGCATTCGTCGGGCACTTTTGGTATCCCCATTTGTGACGCTTCACGGTGCTCCGAGCTATAACCATGCGCGCAGAGAAGATGCGCTTGAAGGACGCGCGGCCGGCGCCTGGCCGTCCCGGGAGCTTGACATGCGTCCACTGCGGTGACTAGAAATTGATCTTGGCGTCGGCGCGGTCGTCGCTCTCGCGCGGGACCATGATCCCTGGCTCTACGGCCGTTGGCTTCTTGAGATCAGTCACGACTGCACTTCGACAATCTCGGTTTCGCGATGTCGCATTAGACTGGCAGAGACGCGCCGACCGCAATCAAATCTGATATGCGTCTGTCCGTCGCCTTCAGGGGGTGGAAATCCAGCGCGTATTGCTTCAGACAAAGAGTGAATGAAAACTGATGCCCGGTTCTGAGTCAATGGCAGTGGTAGTAGTGCACGTTGTGAACGACACCAGTGATGCTTCCATCGTTTTGGGTAACGAACAGGGGTTGTCAGGACATGCATTTTGGTCCGTAATAGGATACGGATACGCGCCGATGCTTCGTATCTGATTACGGATAACTCCCTCAGCTCAGATCCGGATCTGAGCTCGGATATCGGCCTCCGGAACTAGATTATTAAGTAGACTATATCCGTATCCGGATACGATTATGGTATCCGATCATATTTCCACAAGTCAGACAGACAGCACAATTAAAGCCAGAGAACGACGCCATGCAGACACTTTTCAAGAGCTAAACGGATGTAAAGTTCGACTTGAACTTCACATTTGATTTGTGCGCCCCAACGGGCGCGGTCCAGGCGGTACCCCGCCGTTTTCGTAAACGGACGCTAGAAGGACCACTTTGAATCTTGTGTCACACTCCGAAAAAATTGGACGTGGGCCGAGTCACGTGATTGAACGGTTCCTTCCGGGTCGGGCAGGATGGCCACTTGTCGCTGCAGCGTGCTTGCGCGTGAATCCCCCGATTGTCGGAACGCGAGAAGTGAGGTCGACTACGTTTTTCTGCAATTCTGCAGGCGCGAGAAGTTTCCTAATATTATATATCCCTGTATCCTGACTCTCATATCCGGCATACGGATCAGAAATAATCTGGCATTTTTTGTCGGGCGGGATAGATACATTCTCTCATCTCTTTCACATAATGCATTTAGGATATGCGTCCTCGAAACGTATCCGAAGTGGATACGGATATATTGCATGGATATATTCCTCAGGGATGTATCCATGACATCCCCTGGTAACGAAGTGCCAATTGTTCAACTTGCAGGGACAGGGATTTCAGTCAACAGTCACAGCCGGGTGCTGCAACATCAGTGGTGCTAGTGTGGGCATGGTCCCTTCTTCACAGGCACTTCGCAAGCCCGCCCCGGCGGAACAGGAACCATGCAAGACCGCCCCGCTCGCAGCAACACAGGCTGGTGCCTGGTCCGTTTGCTTCGTGCCGCTCCTAACGCCTGCTTCAGGTAGCGCCTAGGTACACGGTGCGCTCGCTGGTTGCTCCTCCCTTCCTCCGTCATCTGCCTCTCCCGCCTGCGCACTTTCCTTGGCGTGGCTCCTCCTCTGCCTTCTCTGTTTGTTCTGCTTCGGGGCTTGGCCTAGCATGGCTTGCCCATTCGTCTCGGGCGCGGGGGCGGACGTCGTTGCTACTCCTGGGTCGGTCTGGTGATCGGTATGCCGTGTGGTGGTTCACACCGACAGCATAGCGGAGCACGCCTCAGGGAGGGTCCACAAGCGCTCAGAGCACATGTAGTCAGCCGCCGCTGCTGCCACTGCGGCGGGCGCCGCGGCCGCTCCGCGTCGTCACTGGTTTTGTACCGCGTGCAACCCGCTCAACGACGCGCAAGACAGCGTGCTGAACCATGCAATGGGCGAGGCGCACAAGGGAACCGCCGAGCTGTTGGTGGACTCCTGCAAGGGAGCTGAGGTGACAGCGATGGCACCCAGGTTGCGGGAGGCGCTGACGCGACTCGAAGAGGCTGGCAAGGACACGGTTCCCTACCAGCACCTGCCTGGCGAGGCGGAGAAAGCCGGCGGCGGAGCGGGTGGCGGCCGTGGCAGCGGCAGCAGAAGCAGCGTCAGCGACGGCGACGGCGACGGCGGCGGCGGCGACGCCCATTGTGGTGCTGGACGCACTGCTTCTATCGCCGGCGGCGTCAGAGACAGCTGCGGACAACAAGGCCGGAATCCAAAGCTGAGCGGCAGCGGCGGTGATGGTGGCCACGGTGGTAGCACCCGCGGCAAGCGCGCCCGCGTCTCGTACGACAATAACGCGGGGCCGTCCGCGGACAGGCGTGCCGCAGACAATACCGGTGGCGCCGTTGCCGCGAGCGACGCGCGTGGTCCGAGAGTGCCGCCACTCGCGTGTGGCCAGTCGTGGCTGCGGGTCCCCCGCGGTGCGGCGGCCCTGCTCAAGTTCCTGCGGTGCAACCATAACTTCACGATTGCTTGGGAGTTCAAGGCGCACGCGTACTGAGGCACGGTTGCGTGCGTGCGTCGTTGCCGGCGCCGCAGAGCGGCGTGCACAACTGTGATGGATGTGCGTGTGCCTTTTGTACTTCCGCGCGAGACTGAAGGCTCTCTTCGGCGTATGAGGGTGGGAGGGGACGGCGGCTTTGGGCCCCTACAGGTCGCTGGACTGCCTATCGTGTGAGTCTGAGAGTGTCTCTGACGCGGTTTGCAGGACAGCAAATGCAATGTTTATTGCTGTCTTCCCAATTTTGGCTGATGTGGTCGAAGTCAAGACAGGGTCTCGGTCAACGGCCCATTGGCGGATCCACTTTATCCGGCCGAATGGATGGCTGAGACACAGTTTCGCACAGGTGATCACCTTTCTTGACATCGACGGGATCGGCCAGAATTGGGAAGACAGCAATATGGCCTTGTCGTCGTCCTTGGCTCCTTTTGCCTGTTGTGGCGAAGCGACCAACAGCATCCAGTGGCATCGGTAGCAGAGAGTGCCTTCAAAACGACTGCAAATGCACAAGCTGCTGTTGTCAATCCAGATCATGCGTTTTTCTCACATCCTGGGGTCGTACTACCCTATACCTTACCGACGCCCGCGCTGTACGGCTGCGCGGCGTGCCCCTCAAACGTATTGGGTGACGTACCCTCGCGAGCCCCTCCAAAGCATTGGGTGACATTCCCTCGCCAGACACATGCTCCCCCGCCAGCATTCACACGCACGCAAAGGGCCTACCCCTCGGCATCAATGTCGGCAACGTATCCCTTGCTCGTGCGGGAAGTCCAAGAACGCTCCTAGTGAGAGCCAAAGCAGATCCCAGCAGCATCGGCGGTGCGGATGAGAGCGAAAGCACAGATCGCGAGCAAAGTCTGCTGCGGCGCCGTGATAATGAAGCGCGGCACGCGAGCCGCGCACGGAATGCCGGCCATCCGCGCATCGCCGCCGTCGTCCGTACACTCCTCACGGGAGGTGCGTAGGACAGCTTCAATACCGTTTCACGGACGCACGGGACTCTCCGCACCTGCCGCCACCACGGCGAGGTCCATTGGAGGGATGTCCGCCCACCCGTACATGGCGAGGCGCGAGCACACCTTATCCTTGCCGCACGCTACGGGCGGATTGAGCAGGCTGCGCATGAGCTTGTTAAGAGCGAAGATCTCCTTCACGTCGGCTGCATTGTCGATAGTGATGTTCGCGTTTCGGGGCGTAGAAAACACCACGTAGGCCCAGACAAGGCCAAACGGGGTCCCCGCACCAATGGGCGCCCACCAGGCCACGTCCATTGCGAAGAGGTTTGACAACTTCGTGTCCCGCTCGATCTGAATTGTCGCCTCTCGGACGGCTGCCCGATCCTCACGGACTTTGACGGGGTAGCGGGTGCAGGGCAGCAGGCGCAGCTCTCTGTGAAGGGCCGACGCGCGAGGCTCTACGAGCGCCCTGCCGGAGCCATCCGGCGCGAGCGCTAAACGGTCAGTCAGAGAGAAAAAGCAACATCGCGACATGGTGCTCGGAGCCCTGGTCCGCGTGGATAGGGGCGGCGCCACTGCCGGCGTGACCGAGGGTGGGGGAGGGAGTGGCGAAGACAGCGCGATGGTCGCAGTGGTGAGGAGGTAGTGAGGAGAGGAGGCCCTAGCTCAGGTACCGGCATCGGAGTCGCCATATTCCGAGAAAACAGCGACAGGTTGCTGACCGGCAATAGGGCGGTCCAGGATCGCAGACACCCGAGCGCAGAGGGCACCCGCAGCAGGCTATTGCACCTGCGCCGATACGTGCAAAATGCGGTGATTCCACCGAAGGTCCGGCGTGGCTCTTGGGTGCGAAACAGGCGCTCACCCTGGGCGAATCAAGTGCACGTGGACACACGGGGAGATTCACGCGTCGGCCAAAGCGAATGCAGTTGCCTAAAACTCCCGCGGGAATGCATCTCCCAGCTGGGAAGGCTGGGCCACTATGCCCTCTGGCGGCTGCACATCACCCACGTGCCCTGGCAGCCACCGCCGCCGTGACACCCCGCAGCAATGCATCGCCCGGCGGAGCGACAGGGCCAGCGGTGCATGCCCGCGGCGGCGCGTTACACGCGGCCTCCAACGTCTCCGCGGCACCCTCAGCAGGCAGCCAGCGCGCTGGACCGAAGAGGGGCATGGCCTTGCTGGGACTGGCCTCACGCCACCGGTCGATGGCTCTAAATAAGCCCAAGGAGCGTTTTTGCGATAGGCTCGCAGAAGGTGACGGTGGTGCGGGGGGCCTTGGGCGTACAGTCTGCTTCCACGGCTGGCCGATGCCTGGTACATATGCCGGCGTGCTTTCGCAATCTGACGGCGCACGAGGCCGCAGCGGCCACGGCAGCGCAGGTGTCTAGGCAACCACACCTCGACCCGGAGGTGAAGCGGCGGTCTTTTCCCTGCTGTGGCCGGTATGTTAGAGCGGCCCAGTGAGGGGCAGCTGCCGCGTGCGCGGGTGCGCGCGAAGTGCGCTGCCAATGCATGGCACGTCTCTGTAGGATGGGAGCGAGTGCGAAAGCGAGTGGTTGTTCTCTCTTTCCTTACGTCCCGGGGGGAGCACGTTGCGCGCTTGGGACGCATGCATCTGCTGATGATACGCACTTTGAGTGCATTTTCCTGGGGCCTCTGCGATCTTGTTTCAGGACTTTCTTGTCCTGCATTCTTCGTGCGTTGTGACGCGGCTGTGCCCCCTCCGACCCCACCGACCGCGCTCCCGCCGTGCGCCAGGAGCACCACTGGCATGGAAAGCCATGTAGACTGCGTCGAGGGTCCTTCGTCGTCAAGTCAGGACGGCGGCAGCGGGAAAGACACGGAAGACGAAGAGGAGCCGCCACGCCTGTCATTGGCAGACCTACGACGGGAGGATGCGCGGCGGGGGCGGCGGCGGCGGCCCCTCGGGGTGGTTGCGGCTGATGCGGCTCGAGCGCACGCGTCGTATGTGCGGCGCATGGCGGCCATGACCCCAAACGCACCCGACGCGGCTCGTGCGCGCAGGCGGGAGAAGTATCGGAACAAAACAAGTGAGGAGAAGGATTTCGATCGGGAGCATCGCAAGGTCGCCGCCACCGCAATAAGAGACACAGCGTCCGAGGCCACGCGGGATGAGGACGCGGCTCTGGCGGCCACCCGCTCAGAGCTTCAGCGCCGTCGTCGAGAGAGCGTGCACGTGGTGTCCGAGGCGGAGCTTCTCGATACGGAGGAGGCCGATCGGCTCGACGCTGAGCGTGCCGTCAGGCCGCTCGACGCACAGCTCGCGGAAAATCTCTACGAAGAGTGTCAGCGGCAGCTGGGCTGGGAGGGGATGGGGGAGGCCGTCTGCGTTGTGTGTCTGTTGCTGACGCGGGTGTCCGACGCGGTGCAGTTTCCGCCACCCGCGTGGCCTCTGGCCGCCATGGCGGAGCGGCTGCGGGCAGCCGATGACATGCTTCCTGCACTGGTCGCGCTGTACGACTTGTCGGGGATCTGCTCGGAGACCCGCGGCATGTTCCTGGCACCCCTGGGCGTCATCGGCGCGCTCGGTGGGGACGCACGCGGGCCGGCGACCGATGGTTCGTCGGTCGACGCGCAAAGCACGGCGGGAACCGCACTCGGCATCGAAGGCGGGGGCATAAACGCGCCGTCCGCAGTCCCCGAACGCCGCGCGATGGATTCCCCTGGCTGAAAGCCTTCGCTGATGGGCGTGCTGAGGAAGTGCCCGTCGGCACTGCGGGCCGCTGCACAGGCAGCACGTTTTCGGACACCCAAGCCGCAGGCGGCACGCCCGGCGTCCCGATAGGCGGCACGCGCGGCGGCTCTGGCAGTGGCACGAGCGGTGCCACGTGCAGCGGCACGTGCGGCGGCACGCGCGGCGACAGCAACGAGCCGGCGTTGATCTTTTGCGCCACGTGCCTCGGCTCTCTCTAGCGGCCGAATCCGGAACGTAGCTCCCCTCGGTTAGCACTGGCCCATAGCAACGCAACAAGGCCGTTGCCGAGCACCTTGTGCGATAGCGCGAGCACTGAGTTCAACTTTTTTTCGACCGCGTCAGTTCGCGCTGCGATCATCTTCTTGCGCGGCGGTCTCCAAACTGCGCTTTGCGCCCACACGCTACTCATTGATACCCTCCCAGCGCCGCCTGCGGCCAAGCTTCCCCGCAGCATGAGTGTGAGAGACGCGGATAGCCTTGTCCGCGTCGTATTCACTTCCCTGCCTTCCACGGCGCAGTACACGGCTGCGCGGCGGACGTTTACGATGCGGCGGCGGCGCTTGTGGGTCCTGCTGGCGTGGCCCCAGGCGAACAATCATCTGTAGGCCGATGTCGTTGTCGAGAGAGCCGCCGTCGATGCGGTTCCTGACGCGGCGGACGGCGATGTACCGAAAGGGCTTTTCCTTGACGCAGACGAGGCGGCTGGATGCAGCTCGCAACCTCCCGCCGCTAGCTCCGAAGCGCCCGCGGCGGCGGCAGAAGCAGACAACGAGGCCGCCCGTTCAGCTGGTGGATGTTCGTTGGAGGTCATCCGCAACGATTCCGTCGTGGTCCAGGGCGACGAGCGCACCGAGAGAGAGCGTGTCCGCGTCGCCTTTGACGATACCATCCGTGTTCAGAGGTCGGGGCCCGTAATGCGCGACGGCGACGACAGCGGCGTGGAGGCGGCGTTTGTGGCCTCCTTCCCGTTTTCCCGAGGAGGCTCGTCGGGGAAGCGGCGAACGTACCTCTCTCAGCCACAGCGCACCGGGCCCATATTCGTCGTCAAAAGCACGTCTGCTTTTTTGTGTTCCGAGCCGCCTGGTCGCCCGTGTTCCTGTTTGAAGAAAAAGAAATCCTGTGCAAAAAAAGAAGAGACCGACCTTGATGGGCTCTCAAAGTCCATCCCATGTGAGGTCCTTGCATATCTGTGTTTTCGAGAACACGAATCATGCCTTCCTCCACACATAGCGCCTGATAGGAGATCCATGAATGCTTCTCCATCTCTCTCTCTTTCTAGAAGGGTGAGGTGCATATGTCTCATGCTGTGTCTCTCTTTCTATGAAAGGAGATGTATCGATGCCGAACAACAGATGAATTTGGCGCCCTTTCTAGGAAACCGCAGCCGTGACTGAGCCCCAGGGCGGTTTGCAGATTTCGTGTTGGACCCAAAACACGAAAAAGCAGACGTGCTTTTGACGAAGAATATGGGCCCGGTGCGCAGGTGACGCGGCGGCAGATGATTGACGGCTACAGGGAGTTTGGGCGCAGCCAGCTGATGCTTGTCCACCCGTTTGACAGCGCCGCCCGCGTCAAGATGCTCCGAAAGGGCTCCCTCAGGTTGCAGCGCAGTCCCGACGACGTTGGCAGGGTGTGCCGCGTGATACTGGATGAGCCCCGTGGGGAGCTTCGGCGCGATAAACTTCGCAAGCGACTTCGAGTGGCCGGGGTACCGGAGGACGTTTGTGGCAGCAGCAGTGCTCCCTGTCCTAGTGGGGGCGCTTGGGACGGACGGCGAGAGAGCAAGAGGCTTAGAAGGTCGGTTGGAAACGGCGCCGCGCTGAGTGGTGCTGCAGCGGCCGCGCATGCGACGGCGCAAGCAGACGGTGGAGATGAGGTTTGGGGGCGGCATGCAACGGAAGGGGACGGTCGCGTCGCGTCTCCTGCTTTTGGCGGTGACGGCGGCAGTGGTGCAGCGGGGGGCGAAGCGGCGGCACGTGGCCAGGGTGGCGCAACGGAGGGCCGCCCTCGGAGAGGTGCCATTCACGCCAAGAGGCTGCTCCGCATTGTGTGGGCCTCGGCGTCGGCGTACGACGGCTCGAATGAGCAGCGCGCTGGGTATCGAAAAGAGACGTTCGCGATGTGCAGTCACTTTAGGCTGCCGCAACTCTTCTTACCCTTTTCTCCGAACGACGTCGGTTCGGCGACACTCTCGTACCACGCGGGAGCGAACGGCGGAGACGTATTCTTATCGTTAAACGTTGGGGATCTGCTCGGCAAGTCGGTGCGCTTCCTCATTCTGGCCTGCGACCTGCTAGCGGGCGCACATTGCTTTCGCCGCTTGACGGACATTGTCATAGACGTCCGCGTTGGATGATGCTCTGCGCGCGGCCGCCCGCTCGCCCGGGGTGGCCTTTTCAGCCTGTTCCGGGGCTTTTACGGGGCACTCGAGGCGCAGGCTCGGGGCAGCCGCCACATCCACATGCTCATCTGGTTGTTGGGGCACGCACCGTCGGCAAAGGATACTTCCTCCTTGCTCCGCGGCAACGAACGCTTCCGCGACTGCTGGAGGGCGCGGGCGGAGGACCTCGTCCATGTCGACCTGACGACGTCGGCGGAGGTGGTGTCGTGCCACAAGTGCAGCTCGCCGGTACGAATCGTTTCCGTCCCTGACTCCTACCACGGCGTTCAACCGCGTGCGGCGGTACCGCCCGTGGGTTCCGCATGCGTGCATCCGACATGCGACGGCACCAGGGGTTGTCATGAATATATCCGTGAGGATTATATCCGTGCATTATATCTGTATCCACTTCGGATACGCGCCGGGGACGCATATCCAAAATGCATTATGAGAACAGGAGGAGAGGATATATCTATCCCGACCGACTAAAAGTGCGAGATTATATCGGATCCGTATCCCAGATATGAGAGTCAGGATACAGGGATATATATGGTTGCGAGGGTTCTTGCACATGACGAATTCTGCTTGAGCGTAGTCGTCCTCTCATTTTGCGCGCCGAAAATCGGGGGAGAAATGTCCGAACATTTGGCAGCGACAAGCGGCGATCCAGCCCGACCCGGGAAAAACCGTTCAACACCGCGACTAGACCCGATTGCGTTCTTGTCAGAGTGTGACACGAGATTTCGAGCGGTCATCCTGACGTCCGTTTACGCAAACGGCGGGGAACCGCCGCGACGGCGCCCGTTGGACGGTTGAAATCAACTGCGAATTTCAAGTCGTACTTGACGTCCGTTTAGCACTCGAATAACGGCTGGATGGCGTTCTTCTTGGGCTGTAATTGAGCTGTCTGTGAGACTTGCGGGAATATATTCGAATCCAATAGTCGTATCCGGATACGGATATAATCTACTCATATATCCGGTTTCGAATGCAGATATCCGCATCCGGATCTCAGCTGAGGGAGTTATCCGTAATCAGATACAAAGGATCAGCGCGTATCCGTATCCTACTACGGCCCAAAAACCATATCCTGACAACCCCTGGACGGCACGCTCACCTCGGCTGCCGTCTTACGGCAACAGCAGTGCAAGGCCGCCGGCATTTCTGGCGGTGCGGCCGCTGCAGCACATGATGACGCCGAGAGCGTGCACTCTACCCCAGCCGTCACCGCCGGCAGCGCTGCCGCGGTGCCAGTCGAATACGAGACGCCAGAGCAGTTACTTGGGAGCGACACGCTCGACGCGATGCCGGCGTCACCGACGCTGCCGGACTGGGCCGCCGCCGCGGGTCGCCCGCAACACGGTCGTGTGTACGAGGCGGCGCTCGCCATAGCGACGCAGCTGCATTTGCAATGGCACGCGGCTTCGTGCCTCAAGCGTACGAGATCGGAACGGCCGCGGGAGCGCGGTTACGTCTTTCCGCGGGAGCTGCGGGCGACAGCGGAGATTGACGAAGAGGGTGGCCTTTTGGTGCGGCGCCCGGTCGGCTGCGAATATTTCAACGCGCACGTCAGCCTGATGATGGTTGTCTTGCGATGCAACAGGGACGTCCGCATCTTGCATGCCCACAACTTCGTGCTGTACACGGTGACATACGTGCTCATACCGATGGCCGATGACGACCGCGACGCCTTTGTGCAGCGGGAGGTAGTTTGGTGGATGGGTTGCTTTACTCGAGACCGGTCTGGGGCGCGAGGCCAGCAGCCTCTTACCCCCCCCGGCGTGCCCCTCTCTCAACGTCCTGGAGGCACACCCTCGCCAACACAGTTACAGGGCCCACGACGCACCTCCCGAGGCAGAGCTCCCTCCTTTGGTGGGTACATGCTCTCACCACACGACAAGTGGCGACGCCCCTCAAGGGGCCCCCGAGAATCTCCCCGAGCTCAGCTCGAAAATGAGCTCCCCTTGAGATACAAGTGCAAGTACTTACAACACCCTCATTCAGCAATGCATGTCAAAGGTACAGACAAGCAAGTCGAGGACCGCAGAAGTACTCCAGGAGTTACCCAGGCAGTCCGCAGTATCTCCGACTTACCAGTGCGGGCTTGGGGGGCTGCGTCAACAGGCATCCAGATGATCAGCCACTTCCAGCGTGTTCTGAGCGCTGAGCAGACAGAGCTGCCACGGACCGATTTGCGCACGGCGACGCGGCGCGCGTGCTCGCTGGCCTATGCAGCGCCGGCGCGGCAGGAGATGCCCGCGACGCTGGCCGAGATGTACCTGCTGTACCGAGAAGGCCAGATTGCCTCGCCCACGCTTGTGCTGTTGGTCGTACCTCAGCTGCTCGCCTTCCACGAAGGCGATGCGGCGTCTACTACGGTGGTCCCCGCGGACGTTGACGGCGGGGCGACGCGTGGCAGCGTCGTCGCCGGTGGGGCAGCAGCAAATGGCAACGCTGATGCCGATGACGAAGGCGCACTTGCCACTGCTGTCGGCGGGGACATTGTGCCAGTTGCTGATGTCGAGCATGCCACGAGCAACGGGCCGAGGAGCTTCGTTCTCCTGTCCCAGACGTTGGACTACCGCTTGCGCCCCGTCGCCCTCTCGGGTTTGTCGCCCCATGTGATTTACGAGCAGTACGAGAAACGAAGGAATTCCGCGCCTGCGCGACGGGGTAGGCGGCAGCGGGTTGGCGCACACGCAGAAAATCCGGGAGATGGGGACAATGGGGGGGGCGGGGGAGACGCCGCTGGCGTAGGCGGCAGTAGGACTGCTGAAGATGCAGCTGCGGTGAGCACGACGGCTGCGGCTGAGGCGCCGGGCGGCGGCTGTAGGCGGCGCAAGCTCGACACCACCACGGCGGCGCCCCCGCTGCTCCCATTTCTCACGGAGCACCCGCAGCACAAGACGCACCACCTTGTGCGGTGCGACCCATTGCGGGTGCCCCGAGTTGTTTTTCCACGCCTCCCCGACAGAGACGCGCTGACGGACACGGAGCACGCACGAGAGCTCTACGGCGCTTTTGCTCTGGTCGTCTTCACCAGCGGCTTCGGAATCAGGCATTTTTTGTTGCATTAGGATATATTCCACATGCCTCTTCATGCACTCTGAATTAAGTATTTCACAATTTCATCTATCCTAATTCGGATTTTGCTGGGCCGGACAGAGTGAGGATCTATACTATTTTCGGATACTCATTCAGTGCGATTTCGGAGATAGTTCGGATAGACGGATTGAATGTATTCTCTTGGATGGTGGATCTGGACGCATGGTAAATTTATCGAGGGGAGACATCTCACCGATACAGCCTAACGTGTGCTGGAAATAGACGCTTCTATACACAAGCATTGTTTGCGATGAACCGGCGTCCAGTACCATCTGGTTGTTGGAGTTGATCTCGATGATGCAGCCGGCCTCGTCAGGAGTCATCGTTAGAACTCTCGCGTGCACACCAAGGGGCGCCCGTTCGGGTTCGCGCGCGGGCCGTTGACAACAATGCAAACCGGGTCAGACGCGGGACAGAACCGTTCGGACATTTTGCGGCCAGATCGCCCCTTGGCACTGCCAGATGTTGGCAGCTCAACCAGAAGAGGAGGCATCTCCACGCGCCAGCAATGCGGCGGAGAATCTGTGAGCCGTATTAAGCAAGGTCGTGAATCGATACAGATTACATTATATCCTGCCTTTGGAGAGTCATTAGGGCTCAGTATATCCGGCGGTAGATGAACAGAGTACGGTATGGATACGCGGCTGCAGCATCGATTATCGATTATTACGAGTATAATGTGCGGTTATGTCTGGCTCTACTTTATCCACCTCAGACCCTGGTCTTCACGCCGTGGCGGACACGGAGCGACCTGCGCGGGACGGCCGACGTGTCTTGGTGGGACGCGTTTCAAGCGACGCAGGTGCCGCCCTACGCGGCGGCGAAGCTCCGTACCGTCCAATCCCGACCCAACGGGTGCGCCAAGAAGCGGCAGCGGGCGCGGACCGACGACAACGGCGGCGCTGACAACAAGACATCAATGGAAACGGAGCGCGACGACGGGGCCGGCGTGTGGCCGGTGGAGGGCTCGTCGGATGAGGGCGGAGAAGATTTGGACGGTACCGTCCCCATCGACCCCGAGGCAGGGCTTGGCCGCGCCGGTGACGGCGACGGTAGCGGTGAAGGCGCACCGCTGGACTTTTTGGGAGGCTTGGGGACTGAGGAGGTTTACTTCGAGATGCCGCCGGCCCGTGGGAACGTCTGCATGCAAGCGGAGCAGGCAGGGCTCGTGAAAGCCGTTTCGCTCGTCCACACTGTCGGGGTTTCGGCGGGACGCTGTCGCCCGGCGGGTGTTGCGGTGCCGCTGCCGACTTTGCGTATTGACGACGGTGAGGAGCTGCTGCTGACACGCGTCGCTGCCGCGGCTGGCGTCTTCATCGTTGGCGGCGACGGGCCACCGGCCAAGGAGCTCGACGGAATGCTCCAAGCCGCCTGCGAAGAGCGGCGCACATTTGAGGAACACTCTCTGCGAGTCGCATCCGCGGCCTCCGAAATCTTTGACGAGGGGGCCCTGCCTGCCGGCGCCTCCACACACGCCGTAATCACCGTAGAGCTGCTCGACGCGTTGCGGGAGGGCTCTCAGTACCTCGCTTACTCTGGCGGGAAGGTGTCTGACGCAACGAAGGTAGAGGCCGCAGGCTTGACGCCGCGGAGCTGGCCGCCGCCTGTGCTGTCGGCCGCGGCCGTCGCCGAAACCTTCACTCTCAACACCGAGCAGCGGCGGGAGTTTCAGGAGTGTGCGGTAACACTTGCTGCGCAGTGGGCCAACGGGCTGCGGGAGGTGGCGGCGTTGGACACCTTTGCGGCGCCATCTTCCGATCTAGCCACCCGGCAGGGTGTCGCGCACGTTACCGACAACACGCCCGCGGACGGGCAGCTGCAGAGGTACCTCGGCGGCACGGCCGGATCTAGGATTTCAAGCGACATTGGTCGAAAAACCAATTACGCCACAAGACCGGTGTGACTGGTCCTGGGGAGTTGCTGAATCCAATTCAACACTCCCCCCAACTCCACAGCGACCAGGAACCATTCCTCGATCGACTAGAACTTGCCAACCAACAATTTCCAACCCGGCCCCGAAACCCTGGGGCAAGCCGCGGGATTCGAACCTGCGACATCAGTGAAGCTAACCGCGCATGCTGGGCCCATAACCTGTTGAGGTCGACAAACCAACTACGCCACAAGACCGGTGTGACTGGTCCTGGGTAGTTGCTGAATCCAATTCAACAGCGACCGCATGAGGGCGGGGCTGATGATGCGGGCGGACGTTGACACAGTCAACAAGAAGTGCCTCGTTTCGCCAGCAGCGCCGCTGAGGCTGCCGGAGACAGGCGCCGACAGCTTTTGTCCCATGATCGTTGCCACCAACGCGCTGCGGGTGCAGATGACCAAGCCCGGCAGCTGACGGAAACGAACATACCGGTGCGGCACTACCCGACCGTGCGGATTGTGAAAGTAGCGGGGGTGGGGGTGGATCGGCGGGCCGTGGCGGCGGCAGAGGAGGCACTACCGCCGCCACGCACCTTCAAGCGGGACATGATATTGGAGACGCTTGACGGGGCGCTGTTGATGGTACAATAAAACATCGGGACCGAGGCCGGGGCGGCCAATGGCAGCCTAGTGCGGCTGTTGTGCGTCCACTACCCCGCGGGCAAGACATTTTCGGACGTCGCCGTAGCGGGCGGCGGCGTGATGCGGGTACCGTCCGCTGACGCGGACATCTTGTACGTGCTAACATTGAAAGAGCCCCGGGGGTGGAAGCAGCTCAACGGCTTCCCCCCATGGCTACCGAATGAGACGGTTCCAATCGTGCGAAAGGAGGCGCGTTTCTCCGTCAAAGTCGACGATGTGTCTGCTTCGGCTGCAGCGTGGCAGTTACCGTCACTTCAGCCCTCGATACGACGGCGTACAAGGTGCAGGGGAAGACGACCGACTTCATCTCTATGCTCGCGTGGCCTTCCTTTTTTTCTTGGTGCGTTGCGTTCGTGGTCTTCACGCGCGTGCGGGAGATGAGCAAGCTGTTTATTGCTTGCCCGCGTACGTGGGAGACATCGCAGACCTTCACGCGGCCACTTGAACTGGTAGCGGATCTGGGCCGCTTGCGGGCCCTGGCGGCGGCAACTGCGGCTCGTGACGGCCCTGTTGCTGCCAACGCGTCGCTGGTGGCGGAGGCGGGCTTGAGCACCCCGGAAGAGTCGGTCGCACAAGCATCTCAGAATCCGGCGGTAGCCGCGGCGGCGCCGCCCATGGGCTTGGGGGCGTTGCACTGCGCGCGCATCGTTTCAGAGCCGACAGAGCGGCTATCCATGGGTGCTGGCTTTGCCGGCGCCGCAATCATCTCGGTGGAGGTGGTGGGCACCAGCTCCAGCGCGTTTGGCCTTTTCGTTGTGTTGGTGTCAGTCAACGCCTGCTGCTTGGCGGCGCTGCCTTGCGGCTTCCCGACCCGGAGATCGAATACGCGCATGTGCAGCGCAGCCGCAGCCGGGCATCCACGTCGCACGCCCGACGCCGGAGTTTCCCGCCACGTGCGGCACCAAACGGTCTCGACGAAGTCCGCGTCAGGAGCGACTATTCTCGCGGACGAGACCGAGTGGCCGACGTAGGTCGTTCATGGGGCGCTCTGGCGCTCTTACCCACGGCTTGTCGCTGCTGTCCTTGACGTGGAAGACCCGCTGTCGCCAGTGGCGCCTGCCGCCAAGTCTCTCATTGCCGCCGGCGTGGCGGCGGGGGTGGCGGGCGCGTACGGCGCGGCAGAGCAGGATGAGCTGCTCGTCGTTAGGTTCGGCAACGAGCGCATCACGAGGCTCGTGTTGCGGTTCTTTAAGCGCGGTGAGTGGCTCGGAGGCAGGCCCTACCATAAGTATATTGTGAGCAGGTGCTTTTACGGGTGTAAGGGTCTGAACTCCCGTACCCGTAGGCAGGAGGGCAGCTGGCACCCGCACCCAAAGCAACAGATGACTAGGTAGCCGTGGGTATCGATCAATTCCGACCGCCAGCGGACTTGAAGCCAGAAGAGCCTGCCATTCTCATGCAATTATGACGCTTCACGTCCGCCAAGTACCAGATAATTATTGGACATGAATTCATGGCTGCAACGATTCTGGTCGGGGGGGAATGTCAGAACCCTGGTGTGCTCGCAAGGGGGCGCCCGTTCGATTTCTCACGATCGCCGTTAACAACGCGGCCAACAGGTTCACTCACATGACGGAACCGTTCCAACATGCTTCGGCTAAATAGGTGCTTCGCGCTGCTGAAGGTTGGCAGCTGATCCAAGTCGATCAATTCCGGAATTGATTCGTACCCGTGTTTTCCAGGTATATCTCGTATTGATACACATGCAGAGACAGGTGGCCGGCACACGTACTCGAATTTTACGATTTTTGTATACCGCACCGGAAACTGAAAACGATACTTATGACAGGGCCTGCTGGAGGACGAGAACATCAACGGGGTCCTGTCGATGCTGCTGCGCCGCAACGAGTCGGACGTGGTCGCTGGGCGGGCGGTGCCGGTGTGTCTCTTTCTCTGTACCTATTTCTACCAGCAGTTGACGAACGGCGGCCGGGGCCTGTACACCTTTGACCGGGTGCGCCGGTGGACGGCACGTCGGGATCTGCTATCAGTCGACCTCGTATTTGTAGTCGTCAATCACGGGGGCGAACACGGCAACAACTGGACCCTCGCGGTCTTCCACACCATAGATGGGGCGGTCGAGCACTGTGACTCGAATGGGTGCGAGCACACCGCCGTCACGTCAACGTTCCGGCGGTGGTTCCGCGACGCCGTGCGTAGCCGCGGCAGATGCCACCGGCGCCTACTGTCCGGATCGACCACGGGGCGGGGGCTCCACAGCGAAGCAGCATCAACGACTGTGGCGTGTTTGTGGTGGCTATCGCGTCAGCGCTGGCGCGGTTGGAAGCGGTAGCCGACGTGACGGCGCGGCGGATGGTGTACTTTCGGCTCCGTGTTTCGGCCGAGTTGCTGGCGTCCGGGACGCGAGCGTAGAAGCAGGTGCGGGTTACGGCGTGAGGAACGGGGTTTGAGGAGTGCGGCATCTGGGTGATGTCAAGGAGGGTTGGTTCGAGCCAAAGATGGGCCACGGCAGTGCTGGCTTCGCGTGATCGCATACATCCGGGCGCTCCTCTTCGCTCCCATGGCAGCACAAGCAGCTTATTTATTTCACGCGTACGTGTCACGCAAGGAGTAGGACGCAAACAAAAAAAGCGTACGCTCAGATGTGGAACGATACGGAGCAGGTTGCAGACGAACATGCACAGGCAGACAGGCCGGCATGATGAAACGCGCAGAAATAAGAGAAGAGAAACGAAAGAGACACATGAGACTGGCTGCTCCATGAGACTACTTGGCTCGTCTGAGAAAGGTCTTCGCTGCCACGTCGGCAGCGAGAAGACACATCAAGTCCCACTAATTCTGCGGCACGCCCATAGGGCTGCCGCCCGAGGATGGCACGCCGCTAGGCGCAGGTGCTGTCACACTCGGTAGCGGCGGCGGCGGCAGCAGCGGCGGACGCATCAGTGGCTTAGGGAGCGTTGGCACCATCGGCAAAAGTCGCGGTGCGGATTCCGGTCCGGCGCCGGCCACGGCGCCGGTCGACGGACGCTCGCTCATGCGATCGCCAGTGCCCGCCTTCCCGACGGATTGCACAAACTGAGGCGAGGGCTCACGCGCTCGTGCCTGAGGCGCCAGCAGGTGCGCCGCGTTGCCCGTCGGCGGGCGGCCAGCGGAGGCGGCGGCTCCGTCGCGGACGGGCGGGCGACTGCCGAACGGCGTCGAGGCCGGCGCGGGAGACAGACCGATCACAGGGCCCGCCGCGGCGCCCATCGAAGGGTGGACGGCAGCGGCGTCGCCGCCGCCATGGCGCGGCGGACAGCGGACCAGCGGCATCGGCGCAGACAGAGGCTCCAGCCCGCATACCGGGCCCGCCGTGACGTGCGTTGGCGGGTGGACGGCGACGGCATCAGGTCCTTGACCCTCTGGCGGACTCAGGCCCAGCGGCATCCGTACCGGTCCGGGCACCCGCCCGAATGGGTGGCCCGAGCGTCGGCGGTTGGCTGGAAGCGACGGCGGCGGTGCTCGGCCTGGCGGGAGTCGGCCCAACGGGATCTGTTGAGTCGGAGGCGGTGGTCTAGCCGGCATTGCCACAATTGTCGAAAGGGGGCGGCTGGTACCGGCGGATGCAGCATCTCCGACGGGAAGTGTGCGCCCAAATGGCGTCATAGCCGCTGATACGGGCAGCCGAGGCGGCGGAAGCACCGCAGCGGCCGAGGATGAGTGCCCTGCAGCGGAGGGTGCGCCACATCCAACGAGTGTACCGGCAAGCGGAAGCGCCTGGCCCGGAGCGCCAATGCGGGATATCGTTAAAGCAGTGCACTCGTTGGTTGTGGCCGCAACGAGTGGCTGGGCCTCCGAGAGTGCCGAACGCGATGAAAGCGGCGGCAAGGTGCTACTGCGCACGACGACGCCGCCGAAAACGACCGGGACGCGGTCCTCGTCCTGCGTCAACTCCAACATTGCAACGGCATAAGGTGCGGACGGAAGCGTGGCACGCCCGTCGTTGATCCCGCCCGTCATGAGCAGTGAAGCCATTTTTCTAGCCGCATCGGACCTCGGTACATTCAGGGCGGCCCGGTGCTCTTGGCTATCAGCCGGCGGGACAGATGGATGTAAGGCGGCATCTTGGTTGGCAGGGCCGTCGTCCGGATTCGGCATCGGCGTCGGCCGGCGGCGGCGGTGGCCGCGCCGCGTGGCCGCCCTCACTTGGCTGGCTACCAGCGCCGCCTTGAGCCGCTTGGGCACTCTGCGTCGGTGAGACCTTTCGGAGACCCTAGGACTCCGGCACTCGGTGCCTTCCGACGGCGGTGCGAGTGGCGAAGACGACGCCGGCGGCGTGGTCGGTGCAGGAGAAGACCGGCGGAAGTTCGTGCAGCTGATAAAGCCACTAAAGCAATTGGTGACTGGCACGAACTGCGGCGTCCCGATGGCGTCCGATGGTAACCAGGGGCTGAGGTGGATAAATGCGAGCTAGATATATATCCGCACAGTATACTCGGATATATCCGTATTCCGTGCCAGTAGCTGCATAGTCATAATGTACTCTGCCCATGCACGGACGATTATAATGCGCCAAATTGATTCTCCGAGGGCATGGTATATTTAATCGAAGTGGAGTTCCTTGCCTGATTTTGGAGGACTCCCAGAATCGGCTGTGCACTGCACAAGCTTTCTGACGCAGCCCTTGGGATGGCACAGGCGGAAAAGATGCCAACGTTAGCCACCAGCTCGACGATAGTGGCTGAAACGTCGCAAGTACTAGCGTCGTGTGTCTGGCGCGCCCAAACCGGATGCCGAGAGCACAATGTGAAGGTGTTCGGGTAGCCGAAGCATGCAACTATCGTCTTCAGGTTAGGAGGAGCCAATCTGCAGCGGTTTTCTCTCTTTTGTCCGGATAGGAAATCAACAACCCCTGGTGCCCAAAGGAGGGAGGCCTAGAAAAACCCGGCAACGGAAAAGTGCAGTCCACGCCCGTTCCGAGGAGGGGGACAAATGTATTACGGCACAAAGACAAGGGAGAAAGAAACCCAAGGCACGGTTGGTTTTTCTTCTGGACACCAGGGGGAGGCTGAGACCTCCCCTGAACAGCCCTCACGGAGGCCACCTAGCGGGGCCACGGAGAGCCAACACACGCCAGCGCCCCGGTCCCTAGTATGTGAACGAGGCGCCTTCGCCGGGTGACCGCTATTCGGTCCCAACCCGCGGAGATATGTGCAAGCAAATGACCCTCGGGAGCCCGTGGATCGCCTTCCAATCGGAGCCGGCCAATGCAGGCCACTCGTAATGCGAAAATCAATTCCCTCCAAAAATTGCGAAATACAATCAAAGAAACATCAACTTGGACAACCGCCTCCAGCAGCAGCCAAGATGTCCAAGCACATGTGGGCAAATCACACGGCGACATCACATCCACGATCCGTCCGCGAAACGAGGCCAACGTAGGGCCCACGAAAGCCGTCCAGCCACAGGCACGGCCGATCCAACCGCCATGCACACCTCCACCCGGGCCGGCCCGCCACCGGATGGTCCCAACCGCCACACAAACCCCTCTGCTTCCAGAAAAATTCAAATGGCGCCTCTTTGCTGTGTGAACGCCCTCTGGCGACCCCCACGATTGCACTCTGACAAGTGCTCATCGTGACGAAGGCAGCACTTCCCGCAAGGTCTCAAAGCCTTCAGTGTCTGAGGAAGAGATTGCAGTTTTCAGTGTTCACGCTGGTGTTGCGCAGGAACGCTGGACCACGTTAGTTTCTTAGAAGATTGAGACTCCCTCAACCATGACGTTGGAATGCGCCACAGAATCTGTTGCAGGCGTCGTCGGACAGCGGCTCGTTCGTCAATACGCCGATCCATATTTGTGCAGAACCGTCCTCGGATGGAATGTATTCATTCTAGGTACACACAGTAGAATCAGAATCGGAGCCAAAGATTATCCGACTTTCATACTGATCCACACTCCGACCAGGGACGTCGGATCCGAACTCGAATGCATGACTTCATCGTCGCGAAAATGAACCACGTACTAAGAACGCCCTTGGGACAAGGCCAGCAGAATTGAAGGTTGATCTGAAAAGATCCCAAACGGGCCCCCAGCATGATATTCGCATTTTTTTTGTCGCGTACTGGACCCCTCTTTTCCACAGTGTTCGTCCAAATGGGTAAGGTCCCAGATTCGCCTGATTTGCCCCCAGTACGATCTGACACTGATCAGAGACCTGTCCGGGAGCCATGTGCGCACCTTGGCGCGCACACCGTATGCTTTCTAGAGGCACCCGGAGGAATTTGAGAGGCACCCAGAGGCACCCGACAGCACGCCTCATGGAGTTACCCAGGAGTTACGTGACGCCCTCCCACGGCGACTCGTGGCCGCCCTGCCACTCGATACGCAGCGCGCGCAGGAGCACTGTCGTACGGGGCAGCGGTCCCTCCACGTTGTCGCTCACTGGTAGAGAACTTTGTAGAAGAGAATATGTTTTATATGCGCTGTCACGCCTCCTAGGGGAGAGGGACCGGGTTGGGCGGGGCGGCGGCCCAATGGGTCTGATACCCCTTTCCGCCCGCTCGCTAACACCACCCTTCCCCTCCCTCGTCGACTACCCCGTCGCGCCCCTCGCGCCCAACATGAACACGTAAAGCTACATACCAGATGGCCACAGTAAACAAGCGAAGGGCAAGAAGATAACCACCAGACACAACAACAGCACAAGCATGAGTACGCTCCAGACATACCACAGAAAGTCAGTCTCGCCCCCCACAGAGCAAATGTGCAGGTATGCACCAGTCCCTGCGCCTGCGTCCAGCCAACGCGGCTCGGCGGAAGTTGTAGCGGGTTGACGCCACGGAGGCATGGTGCGCTCTCGGCGGGAACCAGCCCAAAAAGAACCTCCTTGCTAGTCACGCCCGTCGCCCCTCTCTACGCCGGAGCCGCCCACATAGCTTTCAACACTCGCCCAACTACGCGCGCCAGTCGCCCCACCACCTCCGTTGCCGCGCTTCTCTTTACCTGCATGGATTTCCAAAGAACGGGACGGTACAGGGATAAATGGGCAGTACTGTGCCGCATCGGCGAGAACAGAGTAACATGGGGCAGTAAGGGGCAGAACGGGGCAGTACGGAGGAAATGGGCGCAATACAGGGCAGCAGCACAGAGAAATAGGGCGCAGTTTTCTTCAGACAATGACGCAGAACGACACCCTGCGAGTAAAAAAAGACGCGCAATACTTCAGGGCATCACCTGAACCCGCAACAAGAGATGATACAGGAGATACGGTATACACACCAACAAAACATAGGCGTGAGCAACATCGAGAGGACTGGTCCAGGTGCTGGACGTAGTGGGACGGCGGGCTGATCCGACCGTGGTAGAAGCGCGGCGGGATGATCCACGATCGATAAACAAGGGTTTTCTCAGACTGGAGGCTGCACTGCGTCCGGGATCCGCTCTATGTGGTATCAGACCGAGTGGGAGGGGTCTGGAAACCGCAGCGTTTGGGCGTGGGAGAGGCGGTGGGCGGTGGTGGGGGCGGGTGGGGGATGGCGGTCCATGAGGGCCGCGCTACGGTGCAAGGTGGTTCTAGAGACGAGCTGACCACTTGCGCCACACAAACAGACTGTAGACCAATAGATGTTGTGAAGGGGGGCACCGTCCAAGCAAGGCCATCTTGCGAGATGCGTCTCACCAAGAGGCTCTTTCCAGGCCTGCTTCCAGCCTCTATCCTGTGGTGTGCGCAGCCACTCAGTACCCGTTCAGAGGTCGTTCGACCCCCCATGACACGATCCAGAGGACGGCGGCAGCGGGAGGTGCAGCCTTGGCGTCCGGCTGCGCCACACAATCTGGACAATGCCTGGGCGGCCTTCCTCTCCGCCGACACGGAGCCGTCGCAGCACCAATCAGCGCGCACCAGTAGATCGCGGCGTGCCACAGGCTCACCGAGATGACCTGTATTCATGTGACTCCTGACCGGTACGGCGCCTCACAGCGACCCCAAATGAGAATCACGATGCCAGCGCAGGGCCGACTACGTTTCTGTGCTCGGCGGTGCGTGACATCGTCTACAGGGAACTAATTGCCATCGGAAGCCCGATTCCGATGTCATCTCGGACCCACAGGATCGAGTCATCGGCTGTGGGTTTGGATGGAGATGGATGGCTTCGCCGATGTGACTTCGCCGATGCAATTCATCGCATCGACCGATGGCATCGGGATTCTGGGCTGATCGAATCGGGTGCGTCTATGTGGCTGGCTTTCTCAGCTGCTCTGGGGGTACGTGACAGCTGCGTGGGCGGGAAAGCACCGCCGTGCACGAGGTCACCAGGCGCACTTCTGCGGCTTGGTTACGGCAACAAAAGAACAATAATGAGGGCAGTACACAGTAGTACTGTGCTGCCTATCTGCCAGTGCGACACCGGTCCAACATTGGGAACACAAACACAACCCCAACGCTCTGACTGCAACAACATACCGCGGCATCGCGCCAAAGGGGAGGAAGCGAATAGGGGAGGCAGCGAATGCAATGAAAGGAGAGATGCAAGCCAACAAAGAGACACACGACAACAGCGGCAGCATCATAAAGAGCGAGTGAAGAGGCAAGGAAGGCGGCCAGAATTAGAGAATGAGCGCCGACCCGCCCTCCGTCGCCGTCCCAAACGCATTGTCTGTGCCACCCGCCAGCCCGCGAGACGCGCCGCCCCCATGAGCCGGTCACCCCCCCCGCGCGCACGGCCACCACGGATGGAAACGTCGCCGCGAACACCGACAACACCCGCGATGTCGACGGCAGCGAAGTTGCGCGGCGGCCTGCCAAGAGTACATCTGCAGGACAGAAAGA
>Ga0209186_1000722_pt1 | contig 25750 bp, 26 predicted proteins | sample SidtaG_FD_187426 | JGI IMG/M metagenome (GOLD analysis project Ga0209186, IMG submission 187426) | Marine algal microbial communities from Sidmouth, United Kingdom - Sidmouth_Male2 metaG (SPAdes) (version 2) | ecosystem: Host-associated > Algae > Red algae > Unclassified | place: Sidmouth...
TAAAGGATGGTTTGTACTTACTGAATTTGCAAATTGCGAGTTTTGAATTGGATGCGAGTCCGAGCAAGCCGGTGTTGTATAAAATCGTAGCGTAATGCCTCCGGCTTGCGTTCCGGTAAGGTAGAGGAAATTCATGAATTTTCTCTACCTTACCGGATATGGTTTGATATAGTACGCAGACGCAAGCCGGAGGCATTAAAATTTAAATCCACCCGTCAAAACAATTCTCGTATTACCGATGTCATTATTAATTTCCTGTACATTCGGCGAGTTGTTTGTGCGATAGGGTACGTATAATTCATTCGACATATTGCGGACCAGTGCAAGGTCAAGATACACTGATTCGGGGCGGACGCCGAGTCCGAAGCTGATGTTTTGTCGTGCGCCACTATCGGTTTCTACACTACTATCAAACGGGTTACCGTAGTAAGCATATCCCGCACGAGCGCGGAAGATTTTGTAACGATATTCAGCACCTAGACGCGCATTGATTGCAGAGGTGTAATTCGCCGTTATATCGCCGTTTACAATTTCGGCAAAACCTTCATAAAACGAATACAAATCAGTATCAAAAGTATAGCGGCTTTTACTGTAATTGACCCATTCTACATCTGCGGATACGAAGCCAAAATTTGGTATAATCGCACCACCACTTGCTATCACCCGCCACGGCGTTTTGAGCATATAATCCACCGGATCGGCAGAGGTTGCTGCTCTATTGAGTGTCGGTCCTTCATTGATGTCATACGTGATACTATAATCCATTTCTACATCAAATTCGGTATCTGTCAGCCCAAATGTCGTAGGTGTATGTGCTGCCAGACCAACACGAAACATGCGATTGATTCTATAAATTGCTCCTACCTTGAGGTTCAAGCCAGCACCTGTGGTAGCAAACCTTTCGGTGTAAGTCATGTTGTTGAAAAACTCATATTGGTCGCCTTGGTCTTCTTCGCGGTAGCGTGTTTCTTGTGTATAATTCAAAATCGGTAATCCAAGTGTTGCGCCAATATATAAATCGTGGCGATAATTCGCACCTACCGAAAAGCCCATTTCGTAGATAGAACCCTTAGCAGCAAAAACTTCTGCCTTCAAAATAGAACTATTCGCATCCAAATCAGCTCCATAAAAATCAAGATAACCCTGATCGGGGTTGTAGATAAGGTCAACGTCAAGAGCAAGCCTTTCGTAGAAACCGCCAAGCTGTTCAGGAAATAGCCCATTGGCTTGCTCCAAAAAACTCTCTACAATAGAGCCGTTGGTGGTATTTTCATAACTGAATCGTTTATCCAAATTCGCCACTTGATTATAGGTAATGGCAAAGGTGGTCGCTTTCCAATCGTTTTCATATCTATCGGTGAGCGTAACGAATGCCGCTCCAACACCGGCAATCCGCCATCTATTGTTGTCGGTATCTGTCGTATTTCCGGAAAAATCGGAAGTAACACCACCTTGATTAACCGTAGGTGTCAGTGCAATTTCGGAAGCTCTGAACACGCCCAAACCTCCCGGATTGATATTCGCACTTGAAAGGTCGCCGCCTAATGCTCCAAAAGCACCGCCTACCGCAAGCGAGCGAGCCGTCGCACCACTTGTTGATTGCGAATATCGGAGTGCATCAATATCTGTTTGAGCAAAAGAAGAAAGCGAAAGTATTAGAATGAGGCTAAGGGATAAAAAAAAGTATTTTAGCATATTTTGATAATTGTGTGAATGCGAAATTGTGCGATTGTGAAATTGCCATAATAAAAATACAATCATACAATTTCATAACCATACAATTTTACAATTTTTTTCATAAAAAAAGGCAGAATTAATATGAATTAATTCCGCCTTTCAAATATTATCGTATGCCTTTCGGCGATTATTTTTTAGTTGCGTCCACCGCTACGGCTGCTTGAGCGTGTGCTGCTGCTCTTAGAGCGACTACCGCTTGAACGGAAACTTGAGTTGCTGCGTGTGCTACTTGGCTTGTAGCTTGAGTTGCTACGGCTTGAGCGTGTGTTGCTGCTGTTTCTGTTTCTGTTGCCGCTATTCATCGTACCGAAACGTGATGTACGCTTGTTGGAACGAGTGTTGGTAGAAGGCTTAGTTGCTCTTGTGCTACGTGTAGAACGCGTACTGCTGCTTGCAGCAGGCGTATTGTTGCGTGTCGTGCGACGTGTTGCACTTGTTGTATTGGCAGATGAAGCCGTGTTGGTAGTGGTCGGAGTGATTTTTCCACCGCCCGGATTGCTTCCTGTACGTCCGCTTCCACCGCGAGTATCGGCAGTCGGATTGCTGTAGTTAGAAGTACGAACACCGCGTGGAGCTGTGTTGGTAGTACCCGGTGTAGAATCTGCGTAGTAGCTGCCTGTTCCACCATAAGCATTAGGTGGGCAGTAAGCTGCTGCGCTGCCATATCCACCGTAGCTATTTCCATAACCGTAGTAGTTACCGTAAGCGTATGGATTGCTCCAAGTGTTGTAATATTGATTGTACGCCGAACCGTAAGTGTTGTATGGAGAATTCCAAGTCGCCCAGTTATTAGGTCTTGACCAACTATTATAATAAGAATACGGCGAACCGGAAGCTAAGTAAATATTCGAACCCGCAGTACTATTGTAGTAATAACCGTCTGTGTAGCAAGGGTCATAATAGTTGAATCCACGGTAGTTGCTGCGGAAACGACGTATGCGTGAGGTGTAGCAGTAGCTACAATCGTTATTAACTGTCTGACGAGCAGTTGTTCTTTCTTCTTTGGCTGTTTGTTCAACAGTTGCTATTTCTTCTTGAAAATAGTCATCAGAAGGGTTGTAGTATAAGTCATCTTGTGCGTAAGTCGTACTTACGAAAGCCAACATAAAGATGGCGGACAATGATAAGATAGCTTTTTTCATATTTTATAATTATTGTTTGTGTAAATCGAAAAACTCGTATTAGTGATTCGTGACTCGTTAATTCGTGATTTGTTTTTATGAATTACGAAATAAAATCACGGAGAATTTAATGTATTTTGAATCGCTCAATTTTGATTTAACATTCACCTGAATGAAAAATATTTGAACTGTAATTTAGCTTAACTTTTTAATGCTTACTTTTGTGACGCTTTTTTGGTGCAAAAGGTTCATGTAAGGTAGGTAATTATTGTTCTTCTTACAAAAACTTTAACAAATTTAACATTCCCATCAAACAGAATACTAAATATTATGACTTGAAAAGAACTTTTTACCCAAATAAATACGTTTGTTTGAAATCAAATAATGTACCAAATTGTGTTAATGATTAATGGTAAATGATTAATGATTAATTTTTGACGATGAACGGACGATAATTGGGGATGAATAAAGAAATATCTACATGTTCGGAATGTAAAAGTCAGTATTATACTGATAGTTCGGAAATGAAGGGTTTATGTCCTGAATGTTCGCATCAATTATACGGATATAGGAATTGTGAACATGAATTTAAAGATGAAAGATGTACTAAGTGTTTTTGGAACGGAAATACATCAGAATATTTAAGAGCATGTTTAAAATAAGATGTAGCATAAAGCAAACAATCGAAAACTAATTTTAGTCAAATTAAACTTGCATTAGAATAAATAAACAACTACTTTTGTTAACCAATAGCTTAATTTTGTGGTTAAAAAAACATGCGTAAAGATAACAGCAAGTAAAGACGGCAGTAAAATAATTTACGTTTGTCTTGACGGTATAAAAGACATTTCTAAAAAAATACTCATTGAAAGAGAAAAGAAATTTAGAATGATTACCGAATGTATATTCCGTAATATGACCAACAGAGACATTTACGAAAGATATGCTGATTACAAAGGTACAGCAACTATGAAGTTATCCAAAGGCAAAGAGAATTTTAGAATTTACTGTAAAGTTGAGGACGAGACTGACGAATCTGATAAGCCCATACAACGCATCACAATGGTGGTACTTCACCACAAAAAAGACCAACAATTATCCAAGAAAGAGGTAAGTATTCTACAATCAATTCAAAACAGATATTATGACTACAAAGAATGGTATCAACCAACTTAAAAGTGTCTTCGATAAAAAAGGCTTTCAAGAAGAAGTAGAATTTGAAACCAATATGCTGGTATTGGCTTTTTTGAGTGAAATAGAAAAAGAAGCTGATTTACAGGGCATCAAAAGAAAAGAATTGGCGAAAATGGTAGGTACTTCTCCAAGCTACATCACGCAGATAATGAGAGGTAATAAAGTGCCTAATTTACGAATATTGACGGCTCTTGGTTTGGCACTCGGAAAGAAATTTGATGTCCGGGCAGTCGTATGTGTACAAGAAAGTAAAAAGGAAGAAGTACAGCCGGATGTTGAGACGAAACTGAAGGAATATACTTATCATTGAGCCGTCGTTTTTGTTTGATTAAAACAACATCAGCATGAATATAGAAATCAAAAAATATAACATCATTCAACTGATTATGTCGGTTGCCGATGAGCAGTTGATTGACCAAATTAGTCGTAATGTAAGGCAGTTAGTTCCTACGAAAGAAGAAGATGTATTGGAAGATGTATCAATCTTAGAAGAGCCTATCAGTCAGTACGGTATCGTTATCAAGGAGGAAATTGATTTAGAGCAAATTAAAAAAGAACAGAACTATCAGAGATTTGACCCCGATGAGATGGATAGATTAGTAGAAGAAGCTGATATTCAAGAACCTATCGAAGAATTGTTGAAAATGATTTGAAATCAATGATGAAATATTTGATAATTAGTGTATTTCTCTTACTGTCCATCCAAGCCGTAGGTCAAGTCGAAATGAACTGGGGCATCGGTATTTCCTATAATACCCATTTTTTTGTACATGAGGATAAAAGTCAGTTTGAATACAGCTTTTTTCAACCGGATGTGGCGCATTTACCCAGAATTAACGGTCACTTTGACCTCAATACTAATTCGGCTTTTCAATTTCGATGTAACTTAAGTTTCGGTGAAAAAAGGATTATTCTCTCCAATAGACAAAGAATATCCTCTGGTGGAATATTAAAAAATTCGATAAAGCATGAAATCATATCTGCCGATTTATCTGTGTTGTCGTATTATGCCCTGAATCGCAAGGTCGGCGAACTCCGCCCCATAGTTGGTTTTTATATTTCTACCAATAAATATGTAGCAATAGCGCAATCAACGTCAATACGCGGCAGAGGGCCCAATCACATAGATGAAAGCATGACACCGCCTGTCACCCTTGAAGTCACAGAACGTCCGCTTATTGTGTATGCCGGCATTAATTTAGGGCTAAATTATTCGATAAAAATCCGAAAACGTGAGGTTGAATTTTTCAGTTTGTTGTATTTTTCTCCTTTCGATATGTTTAGCTCTGATTTTAGTTATCTTGCTAATTTTCAAGAGGAAACATTGAACGGGAAATATCATTATCTGTCATTGGGAATAAATTTAAAATTGAATCGAAAATGAATATAGAAATCAAAAAATATAAGATCATTCAATTGATTATGTCGGTAGCTGATGAGCAGTTGATTGAGCAAATTAGTCGTAATGTAAGGCAGTTAGTTCCTGCGAGAGAAGAGGTATCGGAAAATACGTCTTTAGTCGAAGACCCGATTACTAAATATAGCACTGTAATTGAACAGGAATTTGATTTGGAGAAAATTAAAAAAGAGCAAAATTATACAGGAATTGATGCGAAAAAGATGTATCGCTTGATAGAAGAAGCTGATATTCAAGAGCCTATCGAAGAATTATTGAAAATGATTTGAACAAAACCAAATTGAAATGAAATATGTATTGGACACCAATATCATACTGTTTTATTTGCGAGATAAAGCCGTAAAAAAACTTCTTGATGAGGAATATCGACTCTTTAGAAGTAGTGATGATATTTTGATTCCGTTGTAACTTTAGGCGAAATTCGTTCAATCGCAAGAAGAAACAGATGGGGAAGTAGAAGAATTGAAGTAGTTGAAACATTTTTGAATAAGATGATTATTATGGAAGTTGGCTTTCGTCCTATTATTGATGCGTATGTAGAGATAGACACGTTCAGTCAGGGAAAACACGAAACAAAACAACTGAAATTATCTGCAAGAAATATGGGGAAAAACGACCTGTGGATTGCTGCAACCGCACTTGCAACTTCCTCAAAACTAATGACAACCGATAAAGATTTTTTGCATTTGGATAAAGCGTATTTTGATTTAGTTTTGATTGAAACGTAAAGCAAACACACCAAAAATGGAAGAAGAGATACTTGATAAAATTGAGAATAACGGGAACAATAACCGGACTTCAATCATCCGAATTATCCAAATTTCAATAGCAACCGTTTTTCTTTTCTTTTTAATTGAAGAATTGAGAGATTTTCTGCCTGAATATCTCTTGGAGTGGGAAGGAATAAAAATATGGACGGTAGGATTAATAATTTTTGGAATTGTTATCCTCAATTCAATTTTCATCCCAACTTACTTCAACAAAATTAAACCGGAATTGAGCATTTTAAAAATAATAATTTATACGGGATTAATAATTTTTCTCATTGAATTTGCATTCAAAATTACTCAAAATATTCTTCTGGATAATTTCCGATATTACTATTCAGAAATACTCATTAATGCGTTTAAATTGGGCGGAATACTTGGAGCTATCGGAATGTTAATAGCAAATATTTCAATTCACAAAATCAGAAAAAAAAGCGTCCTGATTTCCGTTTTATTATTAGTTGGAATTTGGATTCTGATTGGTCTGTTAGTACAAAGATGAAAATAAGTAAATATGAAATTTAAGCCTGACATAAATGGATTACCACGCGGAAAAACATCATTTGCGGAATTGCAAGAACTTTGTGAAAAGTCAAAAATAATTTTTGACATAGAGGATTGGGTACTACTTATGCGTGAAGAAATGACCTCAGAACCATGGAGTGGAAACGTTCTTGTAGGGCGAAATTTCTATAATCGCAAAGAAATAATGATTGAAGGTAAAGTAAAAGATGTGAAAGAAAGAACAACTATCATAGATTTTTTTAACAAGAAATATCCACCTGTAAAACCATTTTACAGCTTTAAAATAGTTCCGAAACCAGTCCCCAAATCAGGCTTAAAAACACTGATTAAAATAGCCAAGATAACGACAAAGAAAAAACCAAGAAGGATAATTTGGTAGTGCTACAAATGTAATGCTCAAACTTGCCTTGCATTTTGGAAATGCAAGGCAAGTCCCCGAACTCCAGCCTTACATTTACAGGACTACCGATAATTTTTTAAAACTTCATAAAATATAGATTATTAGAAAATATTTTAAACCCAATCTCGAACTGCGAATAACGGCTTACAAGTAGAAAACTCGTAACTCGCAACTCGCAACTCACAACTAACAAACATGGCAAAAGAAATTACACCACGCTCCGAAGACTACTCCAAATGGTATAACGACATCGTAAAAAAAGCCGGACTTGCCGAACATTCGGCGGTACGTGGCTGCATGGTCATCAAGCCGTATGGCTTTGCGATTTGGGAAAAAATGCAAGCCCAACTCGACAAGATGTTTAAAGAAACCGGACACGTCAATGCCTACTTTCCCTTGTTCATACCGAAGAGTTTTTTGAGCAAGGAAGCAGAGCATGTTGAGGGTTTTGCGACGGAATGTGCCGTTGTGACCCACCACCGACTCATGGCAGACCCGAATGGCGGCGGCATGATCGTCGATCCGGCGGCAAAGCTCGAAGAAGAACTCATCGTGCGCCCGACTTCGGAGACGATTATCTGGAATACTTACCGCGATTGGATCAACTCGTACCGCGACCTGCCTTTGCTCATCAATCAGTGGGCAAATGTGGTGCGTTGGGAGCTACGCACGCGCCTGTTTATGCGGACGACGGAGTTTCTCTGGCAAGAAGGACACACCGCACACGCCACCGAACAAGAAGCCGTTGACGAGACCGTGCAGATGATAAATGTCTATGCTCAATTTGTCGAAGAATTCATGGCAGTACCCGTCGTCAAAGGCGTCAAAACCGCCAACGAACGCTTCGCGGGTGCAGACGATACCTACACGATAGAGGCATTGATGCAAGACGGAAAAGCCTTACAATCAGGTACTTCGCACTTTTTGGGGCAGAATTTTGCGAAAGCATTTGAGGTGAAATATTTGAACAAAGAAAATAAAGAAGAATACGTGTGGGCGACTTCATGGGGCGTTTCGACGCGCTTGATGGGTGCGCTCATTATGGCACATTCTGACGATGATGGTTTGGTACTGCCACCAAAACTCGCGCCTATTCAGGTCGTCATTGTGCCTATTCCAAAGCCGAATGAGGAGATAGACGCCGTAGCCGAAAAAATGATGGCGGAACTTCGTGCCGCAGGTATTTCTGTGAAGTACGACAACGATGCGCGTAAGCGTCCGGGCTTCAAATTTGCGGAGCATGAAATGAAGGGCGTACCTGTCCGTATTGGTATCGGTAAGCGTGATTTGGAAAAGGGCTTAGTCGAAATTGCACGACGCGATACGAAGGAAAAATATAGCGAATCGCTTGATACTGCCGTAACGCATGTCACCGAATTGCTCGACCAGATTCAGGACAATATTTACAAGAAAGCTTTCGACTTCCGCAAGGCGCATACCACAAGCGTAGATACTTGGGATGATTTCCAAAAGGTGCTGGAAGAAAAAGGCGGATTCATCTCCGCTCACTGGGATGGCACAACGGAAACAGAACTGAAAATCAAGGACTTGACTAAGGCAACGATTCGCTGTATCGCCCTCGATGAGCAGGAAGAAGCCGGGAAATGTGTGTTGACCGGGAAGCCGTCGAATAAGCGGGTTTTATTCGCAAAAGCATATTAGATAATGGTTAATGATTAATGATTAATGATTAATGATTAATTTTCTAACGCGGAATACGATTTTCGCGCAGCGAAAATGAAATCATTAATCATTATGCATTAACCATTAATCATTATCAATTTATCTTCCGCCCTTTCGCTTTACGAGATTTGATATTGGTGCTTTGTGCTTTTTTCAAATCCACCAGCAAAGTCGCGTAGCCGCTTCCGGGGACGACTTCGTATTCTTCACCGCCATAAGTGACGACACCTCTGCCGCCTTTTTTCCATTCTTTGGCTCGGAGCGTGTATTTGCCGCCCATTTTCGGATTGGGTCCGAAGGTGAGGTATCGTCCGTCCACATCAAAGCTGACCCCGAAATTTTCGGTGCTGTCTTTCCGAAATTCAAAAATGCCGGGGGTGCGTTTTTTGATGATGATTTCTTCGACTTGACGCCCGTCTTTGGAGATGATTTTACCGCCGCTGATTTGGCTGTCGGTGCTTTTCAGCTTGCGATAAATAATAATTTCTTTGGAGGTGTAAAATTGAATTTGCTGGAGGTCTTCATCTGACCAACCGCTATTTTCGTAGAGGTCGTCAGTAAATGGGCTGAGGCTGACGCAACTCGTGACCAATACAGACGCGAGTACGAATAAGCATAGAATTACATTTTTCATATTATAAGGATTGTCGTGAGTGTCGGCGGTTATTCAGTCCGCAGTCCGCCGCTTTTACGTGAAATAAACACATCAACAGACGACTGTGTCGTGAAAATCACAGACAAAAATAATGAAAAATGTTAATCAATTAAAATGCCAGAAAAGATGGACGTTCAAATTCAAGAAAACAAATTTGGATTGGAAAGGATGTTTACATCCCATTTGGATTGGAATTTGGAATTTGTTTTTTGGAATTTGATAAAAAACATTGCTGCCCGGTCGGAGGAATGAATTCCTCCGACCGCTTCGAGGGGGCAACATTTGTGCTTAAAGCCGCTTCAATGAGGTTAATCATTTTTGGCGTTAAGTGTTTTTTAGTGGTTAATGGTTTTCAAGCGTTAAGTGTGTGTTTATAGATACTTCAAGCGTTTTTTTTGGTTCGTTTTTTCTGTTAATTCGTTAGTTTGGTGTTATTGTTTTCTTGGGTTGATTAAAGACAAGGGCTATTTTTGGGGCTTGTTTTTCTGTGCTAAAGTTGCTTTCTTGGGGTCAGGGATTACAGGTCTTTTCGGGTTAAGAGCTAAAAAAAAAGTTAATTTGAGGCTAATAGCTTCTCTTGAGTTTTACATCATTTAATTGGCGTTTTTTTGTGTTAGCTGTTTTTTCGGCTATTTTCTCTGCGATTGTGTTTTTCGAATTTTGCCGTTTCCATGATGTTGTTTTTTCGTGCTTGTGTTTTTCTGAATTTAATCGTTTTTCTGTCGCTACCTTCTTTAAGGTTAAGCTGTTTTCTGAATTTACCGTTTTTTTACTGTTATCATTTTTTTGTGCTAACTGCCTTTTTGAATCTAATCGTTTTCTTGTCGTTATCGTTTTTTTATGGTCAATCGTTTTTCTGATTTTACCGTTCTTTGTGGTTAATCGCTTTTTTGAATTTAGTTGTTTTCCCAAGTTTAAGGCTTTTCCGATGCCTGTTTTGTTTTTTTGTTAGATGCGTCAATTCAGTGTTTTGGTGTGTTTAAAGGGTTTTTTTTGTGATTAATCTGTTTTTTGGCATTAGGTTTGTCTTTTAAGAATTTTATCTCTGCAAGATTGTTTGTCGTATAAACGACTGAACAGTTCAAAAAATTCCAAAAAAAGTTGTTTTAACACTTTTTTTAACAAAAGCACTCATCTATCTGACAATCTATGAGTTATGCAATGTTATCAAAGTGTTAAAAAAAATTGCCGGAGTTTTGAAAGAACGTCGTTGAACAAAAAATAGTTCGTTTTCAATTGTTTTTCTATGGTTACTCTTTAAGATGTATCTTCTCCAAAGTTTTATTTTGTTTTTTTCGTTTTGCCTTTTTGATACCACAAAGTTAGGGGTTTTTCAGATTCGTCACAGGTGGTTTTTAGGACACTTTTTTGAAATTGTAGAATCCCACGTATAGTGGAAATTCCAAATAACAAATTCCAAATAACAAAAATAATGTCACAATTCTGGACTCCTTATCCGTCAAATCATCATTTGTTATCCATTCACTCGCTACCCGTTACTCGCTACTCGCTACTCACCAACACATTGATTTACAACATTCAAAGAACTAAAACAACTCGTCTGTTTCCTTTTACTATTACAATTATAGAGACTTTCTTTACCTCTTTGTGACTATCTTTCGGACACTTTCCGTCAAATGTATAAAGTCACCCCTTGAGAAAATTCCAAATTCCAAGCACCAAATTCCAATTCAAACGCAATATTTCTTGGAATTTGTGATTTGGAATTTGGTACTTTCACATATATATACCCTCAAAGTGGGTTTTGGTAATCACTTTCCCCCATTTTTTTTTCAAAATCATTCATTATTTCATAGATTCATGGGTCGATAGTTCAATTGCTTCATGCTTATGCTTATTTTTGCCAAACAAAAAAATACGACAGCAAATCAACAATTCGACAACTTAGGAACGCGAAATAAATAAATTTGCTCTCTTGACTGAGAGAGTTTGTTCTCTGTTTGGGCTTTAGAACCCGCATAAATGTTGATATTTTCTCCCGATAGCTATCGGGATTAAAGTGCAAAATGAGGGCAAAATATCCTGTCAAGAAGGTAAAGTTATTTTTTTCGCGTTCCTTATCAACTGGACTTTGGACATTAGGGAATTGGGGAATTCGGAATTATGTAAAAAATTATCAATTATGTTTTATTTTTAATTAAACGTAAGCAACTAACAGTCAGCAAATTACGAAATTAAACCTAATTTCCCCAGCAGTTTCCGGTTTGGAAATTTAACGACAGATTTGTGTGAAAATCAAATGACATGAAAATCATAACTTGTTGAAAATCAGCAATAACGATTATTGCGTTATAGTAATATTCACTAAGTTACCAAGACCTCAAAGCCATAAAATTGCCGAACCGGAAACTGCTGTAATTTCCCAGTTTCCTAATTCCCAATTTGTCCAAAGTCCAGTTATCAACTCAACAACTCATTACATGCTCGAAATAGCCAGTATCGTTATTCTTGGAATTTTGGCGCAGTGGGTCGCGTGGCGTACCCGTGTGCCGGCTATCCTGCCCCTTATCCTTATAGGTCTTTTGGTTGGTCCGATTTCCAGTATCTGGCTGGACTACAAATGGATAGAACCCATTTTTGACCCAAGCATCACCAAATCCGACGGACATGGGCATGAGGTATATGGTCATGGTTTATTTCCCGGCAATAGTTTATTTTACTTCGTTTCGCTGGCTATCGGGATTATCCTTTTCGAAGGAGGTTTGACCCTAAAAATCAAAGAAATACGCGGCGGTATCGCTCCGGCTATCGGCAAATTGATTTCGATAGGTTCGCTCGTCTCATTTATAGGTGGCGGTTTGGCGGCATACTATATCTTACAACCCGAATTGAGTTGGTCACTCGCATTTCTATTTGGCGGTCTGATTGTCGTGACCGGTCCTACGGTCATTGCGCCCATTCTACGAAATGTACCATTAAGCAAAAATGTCGCTAACGTCCTCAAATGGGAAGGTATTCTCATTGACCCGATTGGTGCATTGGCGGCGGTTTTGGTCTATAATTTCATTACAGTAGGCGAAAGCGGAGCTGAATTTACACTCACCGCCTTACGAACTTTCGGGGTTATTCTCGCTGTTGGATTTTCGGTAGGTGCAGGTGCGGCTTTTGGTTTGGCGCAATTGATACGCAACCACTTGATTCCGCATTATTTGATCAATGTTTTTACCCTCGCGCTCGTCATGGCAGCATTCGTATTGTCCGATTTATTAGCGCACGAATCGGGGCTGCTTACCGTAGTCGTCATGGGTATGGCGATGGGCAATATGAACATACCCAACCTCAAAGATATCCTTGATTTCAAGGAATCACTAACCGTATTATTGGTGTCGATTTTATTCATTTTACTTTCAGCCAATATCGACATGGAACAACTCCAATTCTTTGTGGATCCGCGTGCATGGCTCATTTTTGCAGTCGTCGTTTTTGTCTTGCGTCCTTTAGGAGTCTTTATGAGTACAGGTGGTTCCAATCTCTCTTTTAATGAAAAATTATTTATCTCATGGATAGGTCCGCGTGGTATCGTGGCGGCGGGTATCGCCTCCCTTTTTGGCATTCGATTGGTCGAAGAAGGTGTAGCAGGGGCAGAGTTCATTACACCTTTGGTCTTCCTCATTGTGTTGGGTACGGTACTGCTCAATGCCACCACTGCGCGACTCGTAGCACGTATGTTGGGCGTCACGCTCGACGATTCCAATGGCGTTCTGCTAGTTGGTGCGGGCAAAGGTTCGCGCCTGATAGCCAAGTACTTACAAGACAACGGTAGAAGCGTTGTACTGGTTGATAATAACGCCCGCGAAATCAAACGTGCCACCGATATGGGCTTGGAAGGTATCGTAGAAAATGTCTTTTCTGACAATCTCGAAGACCGCTACGAATTGCTCGATATGGCATACCTCATCGCCCTCACAAGCAGCAACGAAGTCAATAATGTAGCTTGCGAAAAATACAAAGACGATTATGGTGAAAAAGGCGCGTATCGCTTCGTGACCAATTTGGAAATGAATAATGACGATGTAGATATTCCGAAAAATGCCTTATTTACCACCAATTGTGATTTCATCAAATTTAATCGTGTAGTGCGTGACAGTAAGCAGGTCAATGAATACACTATTCAAGATGAAGTCGTGGATCTGCCGTCGATTTTACGCAAATTTACAGAGAATCAACTGCCACTCTTTATTCGCTCCGCTAAAACGGGGGAGATTCGCATTATCCCCGCACACCACGAAGGATTGGAAGCAGAGACGGGAGATGCAATTGCTTATTTGGGAGAATTGATGTAATTAATGGTTAATGGTTAACGATTAATGATTAATTAATTTTGAGGCTTATCTTCCATTTGATTTTGCAACTGATTTGAAGTATATATTGTTATTAACATAAAAACGTAGCGTAAGGCCTCTGGCTTGCGTCCGCATATTATTTGTGTGTTTTTTTGTTTTGAAAAATACCAAATCAACATAAAATAGTTCGCATTTTTTTATTTTTGAGAAATACCAAATTAGTAAAAAGAAATAAATAACTTAGACCAAGATGCGAAATGTTTTTTTTATTCTTATAAATGCTAAATCAGCACATTTTTTTATGAAATAAATAACAAAAAACCACGAGATTTACACACACCAAATTAACCATTCGCCGCATCTTTAAAGCACAACTAAGTACATCGTTTATTAAGTTTCTTTGTGTTTTTTTGAATGTAAAATGTAAAATGTAAAATAATAAATTTAAAATGTAAAAGTGCTTGTAGTACCCCGTCATTCGTCGGGACAGGCGCGAACAAAATATTTATACTTTTATCATTTTTAATAAATTAAAAATCAAATAAATGCGAAAATAATGCGTTTGCCTCGCGTCCTACGCCTTTTACATTTTAAATTTATTATTTTACATTTTACATTTATTCAAATTCGTAAAGAAACTTATTTGACAATGTACTAAGTACCAAATTAACCATTAATCATTGACCATTAACCATTATAATGAAATATATTTTTTCTGTTCTAATAATAACCTTAGTATTCGCTTGTTCGCCTGACCAACGCGACAAGCTCACCCCCAAGCCCAACGCCATTGGCAAAGCCGGACAAATCCTCGTCGTGGCAGAGCCGGAGGTCTGGAACAGCCTTGCCGGAGAAGCTTTCCGCGAACATATGTTGGAAGAATTTCCTGTGCTGCCGCGCCCCGAATCGCGCTTTGATGTAAAGCATGTAGAAGGCGTAAAATTCACATCTTTACGAAAAGAGTGGCGCGTCATTATTTTCTTGGGCGACCTATCGCAAGTCTCCAAAACGACTAAAGAAATCACCCGCGCCATCGGTGAGCAAGGCGTTGAACGCGCCAAATTGGAATTTGATTATAACACCACTTACCGCGAAGATATTTGGGCGGATGGGCAGTTGATTATCTACATGTTCGCACCGAACAAAGCGCAACTTCTTGAAAATGTGCAGAATAGAACTAAAAGTGTCATTTCCAAAATAGAAGAATCAGATTTCCGAAAAATTCGCGCCAACACCTATCAATCCGGCATCAATCGTGAGGCAGTGAAAGATATTCGGGATAAATTCAAGGTGTCATTAGATATTCCCGGTGCGTATCGTGTCGCAGTCTATGATTCCCTCAACAATGAAATGTGGCTTCGTCGCGAAACCCAAACTATCAGTAGCAATATCCTCCTGAAAACAATGGATTACGACAAAGCCACCCTGCTCACGGAAGCTAATATAGTCGCCATACGAGACAGTGTAGGCAAGCGCATGATTACGAGTAGAGCAGAAGCTTCGTACATGGTCACCAACCAAGTTGACCTGCCTGTTGAATATCAAAAAACCAATATCCGCGATTTCTATACGCTCGAAGCACGCGGTGTCTGGGAGTTGGAAAATGACTTTATGGGCGGTCCGTTTTTGAGTTATATGGTCTATAATCCGAATACGGAGAAAGTGGTGTATATGGATGGCTTCGTACATGCACCGGGAGAGGATAAACGCTCACTGATGCAGCAGTTGGAGTTGATTATGCGGTCTTTGAAGTTTTAACAGACATAAATTGAAATAAATCTGATTTGAGTGTGTAAAACATTAGGGGCATTCCAATATATTTTGGCATACGACTATTCAAAAGAAAACTTGCCACAAAGACACGAAGACACAAAGTATAAACAGTAAAATTCTTTGTGTCTTTGTGTCTTTGTGGCAAAATTAAACGTGTACAATAGTTAGGTGTTTTGACATTTCATATCTGATTGCCCCTAATATTTTACACACTCAAATGATTCTTTATTTGTGTTGAAAAAGGAGCGATATAAGTCAATCAATTAAAAACAAAAGCCGCCCCACGCAAGCGCAGGACGACTTTAAATGAAACCCTATAAACCTTAACTATGAAAAACTATGCTTCTTTATTTTTGGAGCAATAAATAATTTTTGATTCAGTGATTTTAGATTTTTGATTGTCGAAAAACGTATTTTTTGCCAATCAAAAATCACTAAATCAAAAATCGTCAAATCGGGTAAAAGTTGGACGGCATCGGCAGATGCTTCTACCGTCCTGTGATTGGTTAGCTGTGTGTGATTCAATGGTGAAAAATCTCTCGTCTAATTACGCAATTTCAATTTTTCGTGGAGGCAATTCTTTTGCTTCCTCTTTTTTAGGCAAAGTGACATTGAGGATACCGTTAGTGTAAGCACCTGCGATGTCGTCAGTTTTTACCGTCTTGGGCAAACGGAATGAGCGTGTAAACTTGGTATAGCCAAATTCGCGGCGCGTATATTTCTCGCCTTCAACCGTTTCTTTTTCTTTTTCTACCGAAATCGTCAGGAGATTTTTCTCAACATTGATGTTAAAATCGCCTTTCTCCAAACCCGGTGCAGCAAGTGAAAGTGTATAAGCATCTTTCGATTCGACTACATTCACCGCCGGGCGGTTGTTGATAAAATCATTACCAATGACTTCATTGATATTCGAGAAAATGTCATCAAGAAAAGTACGTGAGTGCTTTCTTTTTACAAATGGACTTACTGATACGTGTGTCATAATATTAAAATTTGTTTTGTGTATTAAAAAAATGTTTTGAAGCGGAAATTGGAATATTCAAAATTCAGTCATTCAACATTCACTCATTAATTCCGCCTACACCCCTCATTAATCAATTGGAGTGCCAACAGGTTTTTTAAGCCATTTTTGCTGAAAAACGCATTTTTAATCTGCCAAAATGGCATTTTAATTAAATTTTAACTGACACAATGACAAAAAAAACGTGTCTCAGACGAATCCGGCTGTAAATAGCACATATTTGAATGGTCAAACCACCAATTTTCATAAAACCTTCGTCTGCCGACTACGAGCCTACTTTACTTTTTATTTAAAAAAAAATTATTCGACATGAGAAAAAATACAAATAAGTAGGTGCAGGCTGGAAGCCTGTGTTACGTTTTTCAACTAAATTAGCAACCAATACGTTATAGTAGCGTCTGAAAGAAGACTCAATAGAATAGCATCATTCACGATATTAATTCAAAAAATGTTTTACAAAAAAAAGTCATACCTCACACATTATACATCATACATACTCGCTCTTCTGACCTTAGTTATTGGTCTGCAATCCTGCGGTGGTGGTTATCAGAAAGCCATTCGCATGGAGGAGCAGCGTGCCAACTCTGCAACGGCTAATGCAGAACAAGACATAAAACCTCAACTCCCCACCCTCAGCGAATCCGTTCCATTGATGGACGCTGATACCACCAATTCTAATTCCTTGCTTTGGGAGATTTCAGGTAAAGATTTAAAAACGCCTTCCTATTTATATGGTACGATTCACATTATCCCTAAAAAAGACTTTATACTAACGGACTTGCTAAAAAATCGCTTTGTACAAACCCGGCAACTTACTTTAGAGATTGACATGGACAATATTTTCTCTATGTTTGGTGCATTGGGCGAGATGTTTATGGACGATGGGGTGACGCTTAAAGACTTGCTTACAGAAGACGAGTACGCGCAGTTGGACGAGCATTTTAGCAAAAAAGAACTCGGCAGTCTTGAAGATATGGACAATATGAAACCCATCCTGCTTTCTGCTATGATGGATGAAGGAACGATGGGAGAAAAAGAAGATATGACCTCTTATGAAATGGAATTGATGCGTATGGCGAAGCAACGCCGTATGCCCGTTCAAGGACTCGAAACCGCCAAATTTCAGATGAGTGTCTTGGATAGTATCCCTTACGAGGAGCAGGCAAAAATGTTGATAAAATCCCTTGAAGATGAGGAAAGTGGCAAAGCCATGTTCGGCGATATGGTAGAGATGTACAAAAACCAAGACCTCGCAGCCCTGCACCGCGCCGTAGCTGCCGAGTCAGAAGGCGTAAAGAATTTTGACCACGCGCTACTCTATATTCGTAATCATAATTGGATACCCGTCATCGAAGAAATGGCAATGGCAAAACCCACCTTCTTTGCCGTAGGCGCAGCACATTTGCCGGGCGAAAATGGTGTGATTGAATTGTTGCGAAAGGCAGGCTATCAAGTCATCCCGCAACGGCAGGTGGAATAATGCTTAAATAATTATTAATGAGCGAATTTTGAATGAGTGAATGAGTGAATATTCCAATGTGTATTTTGATTTATTTGTTTTACAAAAAAAAGTAACGCGAATAACATATTCACTCATTCAAAATTCACTCATTCACTCATTATCATTGTCGCATTTAAGCATTGCATCATTTAAGCATTGTCAATACTGCCCCGTTGAGAGCATCACCAGTGTACAAGCTGCCTCTGTTTCAATCCCTTGTTCACGCGTAAGGCGCATCAAAGTCGGATTTTCAGTACCCGGATTAAAGATAATACGCTTAGGTTTTAAGCCCAAAATATAATCGTAATACATCTCTTGACGCTGCGGGTTCAGGTAAAGCGTAATCGTATCTACACCTTCCACATCGGGCGTACCTTGTTGTATATCAATGCCTTCTATCGCTCCATCACGTATGCCCACAGGTACGACCTCATGCCCATAATTGTTCAATCTCTGCGTAGCGATGTACGAATATCTTGCTGTATTAGTCGATGCGCCGAGTACAAGCGTTTTTTTCATAAATATGTTGGTATGAAAATGAAAGTGTTCGGCTATTAAATGGATGTAAGCAGCAAAAAGTTGCACGGCACAAATTTTAAAAATCAAAAAAATTCCTTATGACGTAAAATAAGCCATAAATTTTATAGATTTTTGCAATACAAAAAACGACAACTCGTCAACACCACAACTCATAATATATGAATTTAGATTTTAAACATAAAAATACACTAATACGCGTAGATTTCAATGTTCCTCTGAATGATAAATACGAAATCACAGACGATACGCGCATCCGTGCGGCACTGCCTACCATCAAGCATATCATTAATCAAGGCGGAGCCGTCGTACTAATGTCGCATTTGGGGCGTCCGATGAAAAAATTGAAGTCGGATGGCAGTATCAATAGAGAAAAATTTACCCTTCAACACGTCGTTGAGCATCTTTCTGATTTACTAAATACTGCTGTGCAATTTTGCCCCGAAACCATCGGTAAAACTGCCATGCAAATGGCGTTCGAACTAAAAGTAGGCGAAGTCTTATTACTCGAAAATACCCGCTTCGAAGAAGGAGAAAAAAAGGGCGATAAAGACCTTGCCCGACGACTTGCTTCTCTTGCTACCTACTACGTCAACGACGCTTTCGGCAGCGCACATCGCGCCCATACATCCACTACTACAGTAGCCGATTTTTTCGATAAAGACCATAAATGTTTCGGTTTTTTGATGGAAAAAGAACTTAAAAATGCCAACCGCGTACTCAACAATCCCGAACATCCGCTAACGGCAATCGTAGGTGGTGCAAAGGTATCTGATAAGATTTTACTCCTCGAAAAACTCATCAAACTCGCTGATAATGTGTTGATTGGTGGCGGAATGGCATACACCTTCGTACGCGCACAAGGCGGTACTACTGGCAAATCGCTCGTAGAAGAAGATAAAATCGACCTCGCCAAAAAGCTCCTTAAACAAGCCGAAGCCGATGGTACAAAATTATACCTTCCCAAAGACTCCATCATCGCCGACGCCTTTAAAGCAGATGCCAATACCAAAACCGTCAACAGTGACAAAATAGAAGGCGAATGGATGGGCTTAGACATCGGACCGAAAGCAGTCGTGGAGTTTTCCGAAGTCATCAAAAATTCAAAAACTATCTTGTGGAATGGTCCGATGGGTGTATTCGAAATGGCTGCATTTGCTGAAGGTACAAAAGCCATCGCCCAAGCTTGTGCAGAAGCCACCAAAAACGGTGCGTTTTCGCTCGTAGGCGGTGGAGATTCAGTGGCAGCAGTCAATCAATTGGGTTTGGCAGATGAGGTGAGTTATGTCTCTACAGGCGGTGGCGCGATGCTCGAGCTTCTCGAAGGGAAAACCCTGCCCGGCGTCGCGGCAATTAGTGGGTAGTTTATTGGGTTTATAAAGTTTATTGAGTTCAAAGGTTTTCCAAAATTTCGCTACGCGAAATTCAATTACTGATGAACTCAATAAACCTAATAAACTTAGTAAACCCAATAAACTCTATGAACCAATTAACTGTCATCACCACTTGCTACAACGAAGCGCACAATATGCGCGACCTACTCGAATCGGTCAAGTGGGCAGATGAGATTATGGTCGTGGATTCGTATAGTACAGATGAGACATTGGAAATTGCGCGGGAATACACCGATTTTATTTTACAAAGAAAATACACGACGCCCGCCAATCAAAAAAATTGGGCAATACCACAAGCTACTCACGAATGGATTTTGCTATTGGATGCTGACGAGCGTGTAACGTCTGCATTACGAGAGGAAGTTTTACAAACTATTAAAAATCAGGAAGAAGAAGTCGCATTTTGGATTGGTCGGGAAAATTATTTCATGGAAAAGCGAGTGCGATATAGCGGTTGGCAAAACGACGCAGTGATACGCCTTTTCAAACGTGATGATTGCCAATACGACAATAAAGCCGTCCACGAAGAAATTGAAACGGAGGGAAAAGTAGGACGATTAAAAGCCAAATTAATCCACAATACCTACAAAGATATGGCGCATTTTTTAGAAAAGATGCGTCGCTACGCGCGACTTTCTGCACAAGATTATTCTAAAAAAACACCTCGCGTGACGCTCTACCATTTGTGGCTAAAACCCGCCTTTCGCTTTTTCAAGCATTATATTTTGAAACTCGGCTTTTTGGACGGAAAAGTAGGATTTATTATTAGCGTGATAATGGCATGGGGCGTTTTTTTACGTTATCTGAATATCATGGAAAATTCCAAAAAACAAATCCCAAATTCCAAAAAATAGTATTTTGGAATTTGGAATTTGGTGCTTGGAATTTGCCCCTGCTATACCATCACTGCGAGGTCAGCCATACGTGCCGAGTATCCCGCTTCATTATCGTACCAGCCCATGATACGAACCGTCTTTCCGTTAGCATCCGTTTTACCTGAATCAAAAATACAGGAGTGCGGATTTCCCACAATATCAGCCGAAACAAGCGGGTCAGTAGAATATTCGAGAATACCTTTCATTGCGCCCTCTGCTTGTGCTTTGAAAGCTGCATTGATTTCATCTACGGAGGCTTCTTTTGCCAGATTGACCGTCAATTCGGTAATAGACCCCGTAATGATAGGCACACGAATAGCAGCAGCAGAAATTTTGCCCTTAGAATCCGGCAATACCTTTCCGAGTGCTGTTGCTGCACCCGTTGTAGTTGGTATCATATTCACTGCCGCAGCCCGCGCCCGGCGAAGGTCTTTGTGCGGTCCGTCCTGAATATTTTGATTGGCAGTATAAGCATGAATAGTCGTCATAAAACCATTGACAACCCCAAAGTTATCTTCCAAAATTTTGACCATCGGCGAAAGGCAATTCGTCGTACACGAAGCATTGGAAATGATGGTCTGCGATGACTCATAAATTCCCTCATTTGCGCCGAGTACAATCGTTGGAATATCAGCATCTTTAGTAGGTGCAGAAAGTACCACGCGCTTCGCGCCGCCTTCAAAATGCAAACTCGCCTTTTCCCGTGTCAGGAAAAAACCCGTACATTCCAAGACCACATCTACATCAAGCTCCTTCCACGGCAATTTGGCAGGGTCACGCTCCGAGAGTGCACGGATTTTTTTACCATTGATGACAATGTATTCATCATCAGCAGTCACCGTACCGTCAAATTTCCCTTGTGAGGAATCGAACTTAAATAGGTGCGCCAGCGTTGTATTATCTGTTAAGTCGTTAACAGCAACAACTTCGATGTTTTCTTTTTGGAGTAGGTTGCGTAAGGTTAGGCGTCCAATGCGCCCAAAACCGTTAATAGCGATTCTTTTTGACATAAAAAATAACTTAGTGTTATTCGTACAATAAGTGCAAATTTAAACAAACTTTCATATTGAAACTATAATTTAGTCATTTTAGTTTTTAATTTAGTCGTTTTAGTTTTTGATTTTATCAAATTTGCCCTTATCTTTGCACTTCCAAAGCAATGCGATAATGCTGAAATGCGTTAATGCGACAATAATAATTTTGAATAAGCTATAATTTAAAATATTCACTCATTCAAAATTAATTATCGCATTATATCATTGACGCATTGTAGCATTACAAAAAGGCCCGTTCGTCTATCGGCTAGGACGCCAGGTTTTCATCCTGGTAAGAGGGGTTCGATTCCCCTACGGGCTACTATTTTTACAATGCTTAAATGTTGAAATGCTTAAATGCTACAATGAACTACTTATTTTATTTAAGCATTTCATCATTGTAACATTTAAGCATTATACAAGGCCCGTTCGTCTATCGGCTAGGACGCCAGGTTTTCATCCTGGTAAGAGGGGTTCGATTCCCCTACGGGCTACTATTATTACAATGCTTAAATGTTGAAATGCTTAAATGCTACAATGATTTAGGTTTTAGAGAAGCGAAAATTTTCTACATGGAAAATTTTCGCTTTTTTTATTCACCTTCTTTTCTTTTTTTCGTTCAATAACAAATTAAGAAGGTGTTCGAGTAAAATAGGGAATAGTCGCAAGGCGAATGTTTTTATGAAAAATGGGAGTTTGAATACTCAAATATCCACGTTGAACTGAGGAATTCGCCTTGCGACTCGCGTATAATTGCTCACCCTATTTTTGTCGGACACTGCCCGAATTAACGAAATCACAAACATCATGAAAAATTTTGTTTCCAACGAAATTGGTACGCTGCGAAAAATCCTCATTCACAGTCCTGACAGCGGTATTGGTAAGATTTTACCCAGCAAATTCAAAGATTGGTTGTATGATGACACGGTGCATTTGCAAAAAATGAGAAAAGAATACGATGAGTACGTGCAATTGCTCTTGCATTTTTTAGACCCTGAAAAAGCGCGTTATATCAACGAATTTCATGCGAAGCACGGTGCAGAAAACAGAGATGTCTATAAACCCGATAAGTCTGAATATTTCAACTCTGACTGTGTGATTGATGTACAAAAACTGTTGGCAGATATTTTAGAGAATAAAGAAGCCAAAATTCGCTTAGTATCAGCCATTTGTGCATTGGAAAATTGTAGTCGATTATTGCAAAACAGGCTTGAAACAATGTTCCCCGACGAACTCGCAAAAGTATTTATAACAGGACTTATCGAAAATGGAACAGCGCATAAATTTATTTTTCCGCCCATTCCCAATCTCGTTTTTACACGCGATATCGGGATTATGATTAAAGACCATTTGCTGCTCAGTAAATCGGCTACATTGGCACGCAAACGCGAAAGTCTGATTGCCCGATATGTCGCTATTTTCCATGAAAATTTATTTGATGAATGTCGCGATAAAATTATTGAAATCAACGAAGACAGCGACTTTTTTCTGGAAGATGACGAAGCACAACGCAAAAAAATCATCTCCATAGAGGGCGGCGATGTGATGATGATTGCGCCACACCATTTGATTGTCGGATGTAGCGAACGCACCTCAAAAAGCGCAGCCGACGCCATTATTCACCGCATTTTTAGTCTGCCGGAATTGGAAATTGAGCGTGTATCTATCGTCCAAATCCCTGAAGTACGGGCGCAGATGCACATCGACACCATTTTCACGCAAGTACGACGCGACACTTGGGTGATGTACGGCGGATATTCTCAAAAAATAGCCCATAAAAAACAAGACATCAAACGCGATTATACTACTTTTTTAGAACATAAAAACCAACACGTCCGCAATGATCAAATGCGGATTCTGCAATTTGAAAAACCCGCTAACATAGAATATTCTCCAAGTCAAAATTACTTTTCAAAAGAATTGGACGACCTCGAAGATTTGCTCACGCAAGTGAGTGTACAAGACTTTGGCGTCGCCGAATCAGCCGTCAATATCATTTACAGTGCTGACAATAAATTCCCGTACAGCGAACGCGAACAGTGGACGGACAGTTGCAATTTACTGGCACTCAAAGAAGGCGTCGTGATCGGTTATGATAGAAATGATAAGACGATAGAGCAATTCCAAAAGTCTGGTTTTGAGATTATTACAGCTAAAAAACTACTCCGCGAATTAGAAGCGAATGAACGAAATGTCAGCGATATTTCAGATATGTTGATATTGCTTTCCTCTTCCGAATTATCAAGGGCAAGAGGCGGTTCGCACTGTATGAGTTGCCCGCTAAACCGGAGCGATTTATGATTTGTGATTTTGTGATTTTTGATTGTATAAAATTTTGCAAAGCAAAATCCAATCAAAAATCAAAAATCCCTAAATCAAAAATCCCTAAAGCTTTTGTTGTATTTTTTTGCTGCTCAATATTTTGAAAGCGTCGGTAGTTTTGCAAGCAGTGTTGCCGTAATCAATGGTGATTTCGCCGATGGTATCTGCTACTTTCAAGGCTTTGGTATTGAGTGCCTGATTGCGGCAGCCGATGGCAATGAGGGCGTAGTTTTGACCTTCTTTGACCCAATTTGAGGCTTTTTTAATTTCTATTTCTATGATAGTCAAGTGTTTGACGAAGTAATTATTATCGAGGGTTTTGCTGCCTTTCGCTAAGGCGCATACGCAGGCGTAGCCCACGCGACGTACAAATTCAGGCTGTCCCTGCGCCGTCCATTCATTGGCTTTTTCGAGCAAGAACGGTGTTTTTGCGACCACATTTTTCGCAAAATAATCCGCCAAATCAAAGGTATGAATCTCTCTGACTTGCTTATCCAACTGCTCCGAAGTCACCGCTCTCCACTCTTCCGTGAGCGTTGCCAACAGCTTCCCTTCATGCACACCACTATCCCACAGCTCCAAAGCACGCTCATGGTCGCGCTTGGCTGCACGCGCAATGGCACGCAACTTCATCAATCCGACTGCATAGACTTTATTGGTTTCATTTAAAGTCCCGGCGTGTTTCGGATTCGATAGTTCGATTACTTGGTTTATGATGTCCTTAGTCGTCAAATCAATTCTTTCTTTGCAATTATTTTTAACAGCTACGAAAGTAAAGATTCTCTTTCAACGAAAAAAGATTAATGTGTAATATTTGTGAAATTAATTTTGATGATTAACGACTAATGATTAACGATTAATGATTAATGATTAATGTAAGACGCGCTTGTAGTACGTGGTTATATTGTTATTATTATTTGTATAAAAAATTTATAATCAATAAAATACAATAAAAATACGTTCACTCGCGTCCTACAAATTAACCATTAATCATTAACCGTTAACCATTAAAAAATCTGTTTGCAAATCGCAGATTTTCATTATATGGAAAAACATCTATCAGTTCGCCGTTTTCGATTTTTTCCTGTGTGTTTTTCCAAAAATCAGTACCATACAGGTCGCTGTGCAATTCATTGAAAATGCGTTTGGTATGATTATTTGGAAATAAAAAACGTTGAAATTCTTCCGGGAAAATATCGTCCGGTCCGACGTGATAATAAGGTTCGGCAGAAAATTCTTCGTATTCGTTTTTGGGTTCGGGAATTTTTCGGAAATTATAATTCGTCAAAAAACCAATTTCATCATAATCATAAAAAACGACGCGTTGGAGTCGTGTCACGCCAAAATTTTTCAGCAACAAATCTCCGGGAAATATATTGACAGAAGCTAATTCTTTTATCGCTTTGCCATAGCCGTCAATGACGATTCGTGCGTCTTGTTCGGAAGCATCTTTGAGGTACAAATTGAGTGGCGTCATATATTTTTCGACG
>Ga0209186_1000724_pt1 | contig 25705 bp, 24 predicted proteins | sample SidtaG_FD_187426 | JGI IMG/M metagenome (GOLD analysis project Ga0209186, IMG submission 187426) | Marine algal microbial communities from Sidmouth, United Kingdom - Sidmouth_Male2 metaG (SPAdes) (version 2) | ecosystem: Host-associated > Algae > Red algae > Unclassified | place: Sidmouth...
GAGGCCTCCTCAGAGGCGGATCAAGAGCGGCTGAGCTAAGGCGTCTCGCAGCTTCCGCCACCCAGGAAAAACGCAAGCGGAGATCCCTCGAACAGATCATTACCAGCCTCTAAAGTTTACGCGTATGCGCAGGTGACCTTCGTGTTTTTGATTGAGAAATCGCGTTTGGTTACTGCGGTGAGAGTAAGTGTGCGAATTCCGTTCTCGTCTGTGGTAGCTCTGGCAGAATGGCCGTTGCGCAGGGGCTCTCGGAGCAAATCTTCCAACTTCCCAATAGTCCACGAATCGGGATAGCCGTGTCGCTCTATTATCGCCTCATGAGCAGGAGTGTCCGCAAACCGCCGCCCCGTCACTTCGCACCTCCTTCTTCTGGTGGGGGACAGGAATGTCCCCCCTCCGTTTCCAGCCTCGCCCGCGAGATCTCGATGGCGGCTTGGAGCTTTTGCTGTAGGAGTTCTCGCGACGGCAGGGCGGTGAGGTATTCGGCGACGTGGATGCCGCTTTGGCCGAGTTCGAGAAGTTCGATTTGCTCGGTCTTTTTGCCGGCACAGAGGATGATGCCGAGGGGTGAGTCTTCTCCGGGTTGTTGCTCGTGTTTGGCGAGCCAGCGGAGGTAGAGTTCCATCTGGCCTTTGTATTCGGCTTTGAAGTCGCCGAGTTTGAGGTCGATGGCGATGAGGCGTTTCAGGCCGCGGTGGTAGAAGAGAAGGTCGAGATAGAAGTCGTCGGAGTCGATCTGGATGCGGGTCTGGCGTCCGAGAAAGGCGAAGCCGTTGCCGAGTTCGAGTAGGAACGTTTCGAGTTCCCGCAGGATGGCGTCTTCGAGGTCTTTTTCGAGGTAGCGGTCCTTGAGGCCTAGGAAGTCGAGGATGTAGGGATCGCGGAAGATGAGGTCGGGCGTGAGTTGGTCCTCGCCGCGGAGGGCGGCGAGTTCGGCTTTGGCGACTTCCTCGGGTTGCTTCGAAATCGCGGTGCGCTCGTAGAGCATGGAGCTGATCTTTTTGCGTAGGGTGCGGACGCTCCAGCGCTCGACGCGGCACATCTCGGCGTAGAAGTCGCGTTGGAGGTCGTCTTTGAAGTAGAGAATCTCTTTGAAGTGGGACCAGCCCAATTGTCGCGACAGTGTAGAGACAATTTCCCAATCTGGGAACCGCTCGGAAAATTTGATCATGTGACGAAGGTTCTTCGCCGAAAATCCTGAACCAAACTCGTCGGTCAATTGTCCCGACAGTGTAGAGACAATCTCCTTCCCGTATTCGGCCCGTTCATTTCCAAGGACTTCCGCCTGAATGCGCTTGCCGATGCGCCAGTAGAGCAACGTAATTCCCGCGTTGACCGTGCGGGCGACGCCTTCGCGGGTTTGCGCGATCATCGAGCGCACGTCGTCCACGACTCCGGCGTCGCTCTGGATGATGCTGAGGTCGTCGCTGCTCATTCTTTGTCTGGTGCCTGAAGGTTAACCGCAGATGGCGCAGAGGAACGCAGATGGCTTTTGGAGTCGATGAATCGCTTATATTCAAGTTTCGGAGCACCGAAGTTGATGAGCAATGCCCGCTGCAGTCCGGTGGCCTTGAGATAATGGAGCACCTGAGCGGATTCGATATCGGTCAGGGCTTTGATCGCCTTTAGTTCTACAATAATCGAGCTGTGACAGACGAAGTCGGCGCGATAGGGCGTGGCTAAGGTGTGGGCCTTGTAGGAGATGGGGATCAAATGCTCTCTGGAATTCGGAATCCCACGTGCTTGAAATTCGAGCTCAATGGCGTCCTGATAGACGGCCTCCAGAAAGCCACTTCCCAACACCCGATGGACTTCCATGGCAGCACCAATGATGGCGTAGGTTTCTGGGTCTCTCTGTGAATCTGCGTTCATCTGCGAATTCTGCGGTTACACTCCGAGTTGCTTGAGGATTTTGCTTAGGGCCTTGTCGGTTTCCTTGGCCTCGCCTTCGATAACTTTCAGTTCCTCGACGATCTCTGCGATGGGCCGATAGGTTTCGGCGTCGGCGGTGTGGATGTAGCGGCTGGGGGAGATATTGTAGTCGTTCTTTTTCAGTTCGGCGAGATCGACGATGCGGCTGACCTTGTCCTCTTCCTTCCAGCCGATGAGGGTGTCGGCGATGCGCTGGATGCCGGTGTCGGGGATGAAGTTCTTGGGGTCGCCCTTTTCGAAGATTTGGCTGGCGTTGACGAGGAAGACCTTGCCCTGCCGGGGCTTGGGTTTCGACCGGCTCAGGAACAGGACAATGCCGGGGGCGGTGGTGTTGTAGAACAGGTTCTCGGGAAGGTAGAGGACGCTGTCGATGACGTCTTGATCGACGAACCACTGGCGGACGGTTTTTTCCTTGTTGGTGCCGGCATTGCCAGAGCCTCGGGAGGCGGCACCGGTGTCGAGGACGACGGCGGCGCGGCCGTTGGCATTGAGACTGGCGTGGATGTGCTGGACCCAGCCCCAGTCGGCTGAGGATTGGCCAGGAAAGCCTCCGGTGAGGGAAAAACGATCGAGTTCGTCAGCGTCGTAGTCTTTTTCGTCGTACTCCTTTTGATTCCACATCGGGTTAGCAATGACCCGGTCGAAGGTCTTGAGCTTGCCACCTTGTCTGAATTTCGGATTCTTGAAGGTGTCGCCGATTTCGATTTCGCCCTCCATGTCATGGATGATCATGTTCATGTTGGCCATGGCCCAGGTCTCGGGCGTGTATTCTTGGCCGAACAGTTTGAGGGGAGCGGGGGGAATCCAATCGCCTTTCTTCGAAGGTGGGGGACACGAAGATGGGGGACAGGAATGTCCCCCCTCCGTTTTGGCTGTTTTGGCCGTTTTGGCGCTTTCCTCCATGGCGATCTCGCATTTTACGAGGAGGCCACCGGAGCCGCAGGTGGGGTCGTAGATTTCCATGCCGGGCTGGGGCTGGAGGACGCGAGACATGATGGTGCCGACCTCGGGCGGGGTGTAGAACTCGCCGGCGCTCTGGCCACCGCCTTCGGCGAACTTACGGATCAGGTATTCGTAGCTCTTGCCAATGATGTCGGCCTCGACGTCGTCAAGGCCGAGGCGCTTGGTGCTGATAGCTTCGATGAGGTTGGAGAGGCGGTCGTCGTCGAGGTCGCGTTGGCCGTGGGTGGTGGCGTTGAAATCGACGCGGTCGATGATGCCTTGCAGAAGTGGGTTCGCCTTGGCGATGGCCCGCATGTGCGTGGTGACGGCTTCGCCGATCTTGTCCGAGAGCTTGCGGATGACGGACCAGACCGGCTCCTCGGTATCCTCTGGAACAATGGGCAGATAGAAGCGGACCAGCTTTGGGTCCGCCTTGGCCAGTTGGAAGGCTTTCTTGCGCGAGCCGACCTCGGCGGCGATGCGGTTCACCTCGTCGTCAAAGACGTCGCAGAGCCGCTTGGTAAAGACCAGTGGGAGAATGTAGTCCTTATACTTCGGCGCGTCCTTGGCCCCGCGGATGGAGCAGGCGGCGTCCCAGATCCAAGATTCGAGGGATTTGTCCTTTGGGGTGCTCTTCTTCGCAGACTTTTTCTTGGGCATGGAGGAATCGTAGGGAGTAGAGGACCCTAGCGCAGTCAGCTGAATCTTCAGTAAGAGACTGACAATTAGGTAGACATAAATACTCGACTACGCCAACGGCACCCTCCCGAACTTCGGTAGAACGCCCGGTCTACCGATCCTTTTCCTGAATGGAATATGGGAGTTAATGCATTGGAATCTTGAGCAAAAGATTACGGCAATACCGGCTTGCCCTCAATAGCTCGGCGGCATCGCGCCGGGACTCCTCGGTATAGGTCGGCCTTTTTTTGGACATTGGCTTGTTTGGTTCTTACTGAATCGCGCAACCTGGGTCCATTCTTTCGGGGGAACTTTAGGTGCTGAATAAACGCACGCTCCGTAGACTAATCCCAGTATTCGGAACAATTTCCGCAGCAAAACTGCTGTTTCTCAGACGGGGCGATTACGTCCGCTACCTTTGAGACTGCGTTCATCAAAATCGACGCACGAGGGCGAGCTGGGAATTCGACATTGACGGAGTTGCAACTAGGGCAGTGGACCGCCTCGGCTGCGTGGTTTTCTGCTTCGATGATCGCCATTGCCTTTTCATGTTCTGGCTCATCGACGACGACTGTGTAGATGGTTCTGGTCTGGTCCGAAACAGATTTCACTGCGGCGCCAATTTTTTGAGCGACTAGGGCAACACCGACAGCGTCAGCGATCATTTCGTCCTCATAGCTAATGATAGGTCTTTCCATTGGTAAGGATACGTCGGCAGGCCGTGCGTAGATGCGTTCTGCCGGAGGGAATTTCGGAACGACGTCATTGTGTAGCCGCTCCAAGCTTTGCTAGATATTGATAGGGGGGGCGATGCTTGTCCCGCCTCACTTCCCGACTTGGATAAGTAAATAGGTGATGAAGTAGCCGAGATCTAGGTTGCCCAAACTTGATGGTGCGGTTGTCGAGGAACTCCAACTTGGAGGCATCGAATTTGGGTTTAGGTGCCTTATCATCTCATTTTTCCCGTCCTTGATGTCGGACGGAAGGCGATGGAGTATTCTGGCAAGCTCCTCGCTTAGCCGCTCTCCTGGACTGAAATCATGAAGCTTCCCGAATTCACTCGCGCCACGTCGTGTTTCCCGCTTACCGAGCCGGGCAAGTTCGTCTCGCTCTTGGATGATGAGGGAGAGGAGGTCGCCTTGATCGAAGACCTCTCGACTATCGCCACAGACGAGCGAGTCTTGATCGAAGAAGCCCTGCGGGCCGGTGGTTTCCTGTTTCAGGTTCGCGCTGTCCTGACAGTCGAAGGCGAGCACGAAGTCCGCGTCTGGACCGTCGATACCGAGCAAGGCAAGCGCCGCTTCCAAACCCGCTTAGACCAATGGCCTCGCCCCCTCGACACCGGCGGCTACCTCATCCAAGACATTTGCGAAGACCTCTACTTCGTCCGCGATCCTGCAGAGATGGATGAGAAGAGTAGGGAGCTGTTGTTCGCGTTTACGGGGTAACTTCGAATTGAGCGGAGGGCTGTCGTTAGAATACGTAGCCGCGCCCGACCCAGTAGTGCCAATCCCCGATGGCTTCTTCGGATTCTTCGTCAACGTCTTCGGGGAAAATCTGTGACAAGGGAAGATCCAACTCCTCTCCATTCCAGGTGGTGGTTACGAAGATTTCTATCGCGCATTCCTCTGGGTTGGCGATTCCTATCACTTGAACAGTCTCTCCTTTTTTTACCGTGTTGGTTCTTCGTCTGACGATACAACGCCCAAGAAACGGAAAGCTGATTCGATCCTCAAGGTAGCTGGACCAGCCCACAGCCCTCTCGTCTTCGTCATGTGCGTCAACGACAGCCTCCATGGCGATCCGGTCCTCACGCTCAGGTTCTTTTTCACACCAGCTACTCATTTTCTCGACGATCTACAATATTCTTTATCCCCATACCGGGAGCCGCTATGGGCGGTTGGAGACGGTGGGCTCGCTAGCAGTCGCCGCTGCGGCATCGAGCAACGCTCTTCGCGCCCAAGCCGAAAAATTGGTTCCGCCAGCTGCTTCGACACAAGCCCGCTTCTCCTCCGGCGTCATTCGGATGAAGAGCGATGACGAGAATTTCTGCGACTGAGGCTTTGCCGCGAATCGGTTGCCTTTGGGGGCCGCCATTAGGATACGGTGGATCCGATTCCGGTCATGGTGCGGAGCTGGAGCACGAAGAAGTGCTCCTCGTCATCGTAGACGGTCACGAACGTGCCCTTCGGTGAGACAGAGATATAGTCTGAATGCGGAACTTCATACTCCTGACCATCCGCCATTTGAATCGTGAAGGGCTTGCCGCTTTGGATAGCCGACTGGATTTGGGACTTGGACATGAGGGACCGTTCCATGTCTAGTAAGTATCAGCAATCGGATTCTTAGCCGCCGCCATGTCCCGGTGCGCTGTTCCTATCCTCGTTTTTAGGATACCGAACTTGAGCAATCAAGATCACGGTCTCCTCAGCGCGATAGACGATGCGGTGTTGCCCGGTGATCGATCAGGACCAGAACCCTTCAGGGCGGGCTTTAAGGGTTCTAGTCTGCCAATCCCCTCGTAGGGGTCGTCTCGGCAGATGTCTTCTTCCAAACCAAAATCCGATCCTGAACTAACAACATTCAGAGTGGCGCAATCGATGTCCACTTTTCCGGGGGAAGACCAGGGAGGATCATAGTCACTCGTCTTCCATCCATCACAATTTAGGTTGATGCAGAGGTAGATTGCGGAGACGATAGTCGTGGGTGACTATCAGTCGCTTTCGGGGCTCCAATTCAACGACACACCATGGCAAATCGACGCGGGCGCTATCCGACACAGGGCAGAAGGAGAAGAGGGGGCGGTTTCGGACCCAGGATGTTGCTCGGTCTTTTACTCGTCGGGGGAGCGATGTTCACCTACTTCACCTCGACCAAATCTGACTACAACGAGGTCACTGGAGAGCAGCAACGAGTCGGCTTAAGCGAGGAAGAGGAGGTAGCTATGGGGCTTCACGCTCGTCCCCGGATGATGCAGCAGCACGGTGGATTGTGGCACGATAATGCGGCTCAGGCCTTGGTAGATCGGGTCGGTAACAAGTTGGTGCAGTCTTCTGCGGCCAAGGATATGCCCTACAACTACGAGTTTCATCTTCTCGCCGACGAGGATACGGTCAATGCCTTCGCACTCCCTGGTGGCCAAGTTTTCATCACCGCTGCGTTAATGCGGAATTTCAAGACCGAGGATGAACTCGCTGGAGTTCTAGGACACGAAGTCGGCCATGTTGTCGCTCGCCACAGTGCCGAGCAGATTGCCAAGTCTAAGCTTTGGAGCGGTGTCACCTCGGCCTTGGTCATGGCGAGCGGTGGCGGCGGAACAGGCAATGCGCAACTAGCAGGTCTGGTGAACAAGGTCGTCAATACCCGCTACGGTCGGAACGATGAATATGAGTCCGACATGCTCGGCCTCCGCTTCATGCACCGTGCCGGCTACGATCTCGAAGCTGCGATCAAGGTGATGAAGGTCCTCGAGTCCACCGGATCCAAAGGTCGTGGCCCCGAGTTTCTCAGCACCCACCCGAGCCCCGCCAACCGCATCCAGTTAATCCAAGACGAGATTGATCGGATCCGGAGCGGTAAGGCGGATTGGCAGCAGTAGGTGAGAAGGCTCGAGGACAGGTGGTCAGGCTGCCATCGACATCGACGACTTCAACGCTCACCCCGGCAGGGACACTCGGAGGTGACCGCCAGGCGCATGGCGCACGACCAGTCCCGCTCTCTGCGAACTCCGAAACAACGAACTTCTCTGGCTCCGACCCGACATCCGAAAGTCCCTGCACACTCTCCCGCTTCCTCCTGTCTACTGTCCACCCAGACCGCAGTGCCGTGCGAAGCTGCCCCGCCCCCCATCGTGCTCAACTAGGTAGCAAAACGGTCTGGTCTCCGATCGAGGCGGTTCCAGGGCGATTGACCTCAGCATAGATGCCCATGTGGTAGTGGCCAAAGTGTTGTCGGATCAGCTTAGGGATATTGATGTCACGCTCACCAGTGTCGGGGTTGACCTGAGTTGCGGCACACCGCGCTGTGGGCATTGCCACCTTGGCCCGGGCATCTCCAATAGTTATCGTCTGATCGACCCAATTGAGTTCTTCCCAAGCAGGGACACCGTCGAAATAGACGTTTGCCCTGAAGCGCCGAAGATCAATTTTCTTTGTAGTCGCGTCTTCTAGGGCCTTGACTGAATTGACATTGATGAGAGATATGGCCCGCATCTTTGCATCGGAAATTCTGCTGATGTCGGTAAATCTATACTCCTGAGAGTGAACTATTTTGGGGTCGAGCGAGGAGTCCTTTAGATGGTCTCGGAAAAATTTCTCGATGCGTGATCGATCTGTCTCTCGGTCTATTGATCCTGTCATCACGACTGCACCCTCTTTGCGGATCACGATCTCATTCGCCTCTTGATTAAATTGGCAATCTAGGAGAGCCAAGGCCTCATCCCTCATCAGCATTAAGAAGTGATTTTTGGGCAGGCCCTCAACCGTAGTTGCTGGTAAAGCGTCCGCATCCCGTGCGATAGCTACCATTCGATCACCTGAAATACCGTGTTCCACGCTGAGTCGCACGGTTTCAAGCGCTTCGGCGGTAAGTCCTTTAATCGGATAGCGATACAAGTCAGTGATCATGTCGAGCGTGTCATCTCAGAGTTATGAATACCAAGGGTCAGATACCATCGCTAGCTCTTCACAGTAAGTTTTGGTTCTGCTCTGTAAGCCGCCGAGTGAGCCCATGTTTTGGCGCGCTGACCGAAGCATTCCAGAATGGCGTCCACTCCGATGACTGTGCCCTTGGCTAAGCGCCCCAGGAAGGCAATGGGAAGGTCGTTTCTGCCTCTTTTCGTTTTGATATACGCATCTTCGCTGGTGGCGATACCAAGTTCATCATGCACTGGATCGATTAGACCGTCCTTCAAAAGCGATTTCAAAATCTTCGATGTCACCGACTTAATTTTCGGGGAATCGAGAACGGCATTGACCATGATATCCGCATCGAAGTGTTCCTTATCGTTCGTTAGAGTCCACCCGGCATCACCGGTTAGGATGTCCGGATCGCTAAGCATTTTTAAGTTTAGTATGCCCGCCTCATACAGGGCCACTAACTGTTGAAGGCTGGCGACCGGCGGACCGTATGAATACCGCTTTAGCCCTTCATCGACGAAAATGATCTCTGCTAGGATGTTGTCGTTAAGTGCACTATGGGAGAGTGCCGAATAGATGGTGGGCTGGCAATGGCGCCATACCTGCCCTATGCAGTAATCGAAAGATATGGCTCCTTTACCAGTAGCCATAGCGATAAGACTGCCTAGTGTAGTTTGCGGTGCGATGGTGGTGTCGAGGAGGATGGGATGTTGGTAGGATTGATCATCGATCCATTTCGCGGCAACTAGTTCAAGTTCGCTTTGGTTGATTCCGTCGTCTTCATACCGGTGTTCGATTTTAAGATATACTGATGCTGCAATGTGACACATAGCCTTCGTCAGGAAGCCTGCATCAGTTGCCTCTTCTTGCTTGATCCGATTACCCAAGTGATCGCTGAGAGACATCATGGCTTCGCGCGACGGAGTAAACTGTACGTCAATGCTAGCATTGAGTGGTTTTGGTCCCATGGTCAGACCATCCAGGGAATATGGCGTCAGTAGGACATCCGCATCATTACTGGAATTATAGCGGAGTGTTCCCACGGCTTGGTCCGTCGTCTCGAAGCTGCCAAATTCCAACGCAACCGCGCGCACAACGTCAATCGTCGCCAGGCCATACCCGCGGATTGCCATCCTTACGGCCCTTTTTTTCTGTGCCGCCTGCCTTATGAGTTCGACCGGGTAAGGTTCTTCAAACAGGGCGATATTCTCCGATGTTTGTGCGTGCTTCCTCCATGTCGCAATCTGCTCGTCTGGCGCTGTGGGTTGATGACCGATAGTAAGCAAAATATCATCGACATCGTACACAGAACCGGACTCTGATGTGATTTGCCAGCTGATACCACTGTTAGATATTTTTTTAGCGGTATCATTCCATATTTCTAGAATGCCGGCTTTAATTAGAGGCGATACCATGGAGTGAAATCGCTCCTCCAGATATCGTCCAATTTTGGCACGAGGAGGATAGGTATCCTTTCGATCCGATAAAGAGCTGTCGAAGTTTGATTGCGTCCACTCATGGTATCCTACAAATGATGGGACTTTGATCTGGCCAAAGCTTGCGGTTACACGTGGCGGCAGGTCGAGAAGCCGTTCGCTGATGTTGATCCAATTGCAATCAGGCTGGTCAGTAGTATAAACAGGACCATGCCCCACCGCCTGACTTTGTTCAAAGCAGGTGATTTTGAATCCACTTTCAACGTCGGCTTCGCATAGCGAATAAAGCAAACGTTCCAGAGCGTAGTGCCCTCTTGGACCCAGACCAACGATTGCGAAGGTGTAAGGTGCTGCGCTCACCGGGTGGCCGCTTTTCTTGAACCGCATAATTTTTTGGTGAGCCAGGATAGTGGCGGTTGCCATGGGCGGCAAGAATTCTTGCGTGGTGGCATGTCCTACTGGCGAAATGCTGACTTTAAAGATCGTCTCATACTCCTCCGCAGGGGCATCCTCAGTCCATTCCCCGCGCCACGAACTCACGGAAAATTCCCCCGTGATCCATCTCCTGTCTTTCTACGATACACTGGGCTGGAAACTTGCTCTCGGATCTCGGATCAAAGACTGGCTGACCTTTAGTGAAAAACTGTCAAACTGGAGTCGACACCGTCAGGGGCGCCCGGGCCTGCAATGATAAAAGGCACGCGAATGCCCGCGAATGCCGCCCTCGTTGGTGTATTTTTTTTTTGCAGCGTGGTGTTGTCGGTGATCTGTTCGGCGCGGGCGGAGATGACGCCTCCATTATCAGAGGTTAGGATCCGGTAGGTGTTTTCGATCAGTATGTGCCTAGGCCCCCCAGGCCAACGTGGGTCATTGGTCGTTTCCAGACATTTGATCGTCTGTCCCACATAGTGATCGCGGCTTCACCCCCTGCGCTAACGCCTGGTTTCTGGCGAATTGGCTAAGCGGCTCCGCTTGCCCTCAATAGCTCGACGGTATCGCGCCGAAACTCCTCGGTGTGGGGTCGGTTTCTTCTTGGACATTCGCTCGCTTGGTTCTTACGAACCGCGCAACCCGTGTCCATTCTTTCGGGGGAACCTCATCTAGCCGGGGACTGCTTACCTTCGCGGCCTCGGTGCTTTCTATCTGAAAGATCTGAATTATGGTTCGCCCGTGTCTGGACCAAAAAATGTTCTTATTGTCGGTGGCGGATTCGCCGGTCTTGCCTGTGCTCAAAAACTCGCTAACGATTCTCGATTTGAGGTGACCCTCCTCGACAAAGAGAATCACCACCTTTTTCAGCCTCTTCTCTACCAAGTAGCCAGCACCTCGCTATCAGCTACAGACATTGCCCGCTCTTTGCGCGGTATCCTTTCCGATGCCAAGAACGTAAAGGTCCTTTTGGACACCATTGTTCGCATCGATCCCGTTAACAAAGTCGCCACTTCGGCGGAAGGTGAGTATCCCTTCGACTATCTCGTCCTCGCCTGCGGAGCGCGCACTTCGTTTTTTGGCAAGGACGAGTGGGCCGAGCACACCGTCGGCCTTAAGTCTCTTTCTGATGCTCTACAAATCCGTGCGGGTGTTCTCGGAGCTTTGGAACGTGCCGAACTCACTAAGGACCTTGCCGAAAGACGACGCCTCATGACCATCGTCGTGATCGGAGGAGGCCCCACCGGGGTGGAGCTCGCAGGCGCATTCTCAGATCTCGTTCGCCGCGCCATTCGAGCTGACTTCCGAAACATCGACCCCGCTGATCTCAATATCATCCTCATCGAAGCAGGAGAGCGCCTGCTCGCCCCCTTCGATCCCAAGCTCTCCGAGTATGCCAAGCACCGACTTCAAGACCTTGGAGTCGAAGTCCTGCTTGGACCATCCGTCGATGATATTAAGCCTAAGCGTGTCCATCTCGACAAGCCCACCTCGTCACCTCTCGTATCCGATGACGGTTGGATTGAGGCCGATACCATCATCTGGGCGGCAGGGGTTCAAGCGAACGACCTCACCAAGCAAATCGGTGTTCCCACAGATCGGGGTGGCCGCATCGAAGTTGAGCCCGACCTCTCCCTGCCTGGGTATCCGGACCTCTTCGCCGCTGGCGATATTATTAACCTCGTTGACAAGAACGGCCTGAAAGTGCCAGGCCTATCTCCTGCTGCTGCTCAAGCCGGGAAGCACATCGCCGAAATTCTGAGGGAAGAAGCCCGCCTCGAGACTACCGATCACGCCCAGAGCAAAGTCTCCCTCCGCCCCAAGTTCGCCTATTGGGATAAAGGCAATATGGCTATCATCGGCAAAAGCCACGCTGTCATGCAGACCGAAAATCTCCGTATAAAGGGCTTTTTCGCATGGATCGCTTGGCTCATGGTCCACGTTGTCTTCCTCGTCTGTTTTCGCTCGAAGGTTTTCGTTCTACTGCAATGGGCCTACGCCTACCTATTCAACAAGCCCGGAGCCCGCGTGTTCGTGACCCGGCAGGACACAGATGACTAAGTCGGGATTCCCTGCAATTCGGGAGTAATCTTATGCGGCATCTCTTTCGTCTAATCCAGACTGGATGGCCTAGGTCCTGGGGTGCCAGTATACCGTTCAACCTTGAAATTTGAAACGGTAATGGGATCACCAAAGCACCAGAGCTGTGTGCGCGTGGAATGACAAAAGCATTTCCTTCCCTTGTCGTCCCGGGCCGGGCCGAGCCCTAGGGACTGCCGAAAAATCCCAAACGTCGAAAAAGTCGCGCCGCATGCAGGCCTTCCAGAAGCCCGGGGTGGCATACTCCCGAGGCGTTCTTCGAGGCACCAACGTCGTAAGCTCCTCTGGACGACAAGTCAGCTCAGTCTGAGGGAGAAAGGAAGTCTAGGTCTCCGTAGAGCTCGGGACCCTTGATTTTAGCGATTTACGACGAAAATCTCAATTTCCCATTCTCGTCTTTAGATTCAATCCTCGTCGAAGCTACGTGGGTTCTGAGCGGCTTGAAACAATTTCCGATGCTTAGTCTTGCGGCCGGAAACGCGTTTGCGCCATCGGCGAAAGCTTGAAGACTTCATCTGGGTGCGCATCAATTGGATCACTTCGGCTTCAGTGAGTCCCATCCGCTTTTCGATTTCCTCGAAAGTGGTGCGGTCGGCCCATGCCATACCGATTACTTTGTCGATGGTCTCTGGGCTCATGATATCGCCTGGCCAAGTGCTTGCTTCGCATCGCCACGGCATCGTTTCGAGCAAAACCGAACTTCGTCCCAGCAGCGCTCCCATTTCTTGCGCCATGAAAACGGTCGCCCGCACTGGGCGCAGATTTTTTGCGGTAAATTCGCCTTGGTGCGGACTCTCATCTGCAAAAGATACGCCGCACGGTCCTTACATGGATGACTGAAACTGGTTGCTTGTCCAGTTCAGGTAGGCGCCTGATGATCTCAGGATCTCAGAATTGATACACCTCAGTTTCGCGCCATTTCGCGGTCGGCCGTCGTATACCACTGTATGTCACGCAAGCTCCAGCTCACCCTCGCCGCCGTCGCCGTCATCGTCACCAAGCCAGCGCTCCTCCTAGGAAACCCTGACGATCCCGCCTCATCGACGGACCAGACAATATCAGAACTCGAGCCTGCAGATCAGAAAGAGATGGGCTGGCAGATCGTAAACGACGGAGTCATGGGAGGACTCTCCAAGGGCAACATTGAGTTTGCCGACGGTGTAATGAAATTCTGGGGAATCCTCTCGCTCGAAAACAACGGCGGCTTCTCTCTGGCCGAGACCCGCAAGCTGAACCTCGACCTTAGCAACGATCTCGGTATTCTCCTCCGAGTCAGGGGCGATGGAAGGACGTTCTCAATACGGCTGAAATCCGATGCCCGCTTTCGCAACATGCCGGTCTCCTTCGCCGGTGAGCTACCGACAACCAAGGGCGAGTGGCAACAGGTCAAAGTTCCGTTTTCTTCCTTCAAGGGAGGCTTTCGCGGCCGAAACCTACCCGACGCGGTTCTCGATACCTCCCAGATCCAACAGCTCGGCATCATCCTCGGCGACAAGCAAGCAGGCCCCTTCCAGATCGAAGTAGACTGGATCCGAACTTACGGAAAAGGCCAAGGGAAAAACGACTAGGGTTCAACGGAGTAGCAATGGAAGGTGAATTCGAACTGCTAAGGAATATGGCTGATTCGCATAGTTCGCGGTTCCCCAAGATTTCTGTGGCTCGCTAGTCTAGCGTTCCGTCAGTTCGGGGTGGTCGATGAGGTAGCGGGTGGTCGCGCGGATGCTGTCCTCGATTTTCACCGTCGGCGCCCAGCCGAGCGATTGGAGCCGGGAGGTGTCAAGGTGGACAACTGGGCTGTCACCGACCCAACCGCGGTCCTTGTTCGGGTCCTCGATGGCGTACTCAACATCGGTCAGGCCCATCTCTTCGCAGATGATGTCAGCGACGGCGAGGACGTTGATGAAGTCGTCGTGACCGAGGTTGTAAATGTTCTTATTCCCTTCGGACTTGGCGATGGCAGTCATGATGCCGTTCACACCGTCGGTGACATCGAGGTAGCTCTTGTTCTGTTTGCCGTTGCCGAGGATCTCGAGCTTGTTCGGGCTGGCCTTCAGCTTCTTGTAGAAATCGTAGACGACTCCGTGGCTGTAGCGTTCGCCGGTCCAAGAGACGAAGCGGTAGATGAACGAGCGCATGCCAAAGTATTCGCAGTAGGCCTGGATCATGGCTTCGCCGCAGAACTTGGAGGCGCCGTAAAGCGAGGTCTGGAGCGGCGCGATGTCCTCGGGGGTAGGGAAGGTCTCGGGCTCGCCGTAGATGGTGGCGGAGGAGGAGAAGGCGATGTTCTTCACGCCCTGGCGCTTCATGCACTCGAGTACGTTCCAAGTGCTGATGGTATTCTGCTCAAGGTCAATGCGGCGGTTTTCGATGCCGCCGCGCACATCGGCGTTGGCTTGAAAATGCACGACTGTATCAGCGCCGCCGAAGGACTTCTCTAGAGTGTCGAGATCGAGGACGTCGGCCTCGATAAAGTGGAAGTTCGTCTTGTTTCTGTGGTGTTCGACGAGGGAGCGGTCTCCAGTGGAGAGGTTATCGTAGACGGTGGTGTCGGCTCCGATGACATCGACCAGAAAATCGACGATGTGGCTTCCGATAAAACCAGAGCCGCCAGTGACGACGGCCTTCTTAATATCAAAGTCGAGATCTGCGGCTTGGATGGACATCCACCAATGTCGCTTCCAGCAGGGGTGAGGTCAATTGCGATGTTTAAGATGCGTTAAGTATCTCAGGGGGGATGGTTCAATGAGGCTTGGTAAATTGGGGTAGAAGCACAGTAGAGACATTGGGCAGGCATGAGCCTTCCGAACAACCATGCTTGCCGTTGCGGATCACTTTCTTGGACAATTCAGAGAATCCTGTGTCAGTTTACTGCCAGAAATACCGGCGGCATGAGCCAGTGGTTTAGTGGTTCGCCTCGACCGAATCTTTTTCCGCCCACGCGCCTCCAACCTCCAACGACGGGCCACCGCTTTTGTGGGCCAGGATCGAGGCCGCGAGATTCGGGTGTCCGTGGAACGAGTCCGTGGAGTTCGAGCCGCGCCGAGCATCCGCTACTTCAATTGCTTATAGAGCACTCGAGACCCACGACCGGAGGCATCGAGCTTCGTCCGTCGTGTCTCTGGTAGTCGATCGACGGGGCCAACGTCGAAGCCGCCCTTCTCCTCAAAGAAGGGCACGGCACCTGTGGTTAGCGTGAAAAGCTGCGTAATTCCCTTTTTCTCAGCGCTTGATTCGGCATGTTGGAGAAGTCGGGTGCCGTAGCCCAGTCCCTCGTGGCTGCGCCGGACGAACAGGCAGGCAAGTTCTGCCATTTTCGGGCTTCCGGCGTCGGTCGCTTGTGGATGTAAGGCGACACAACCGATGGCATTGCCATCGACTTCTAGGATCGAAAAGGCGCTGAGGTGCGCCTCGATGTCTTCGTGGGTGCGTTCGAGAAGAAAGCCATTCTCTACCGCGCCTTCGATCAAAGTGAGGATTTCCGGGATGTCTGCCCGTTCACCTGGGCGAATCAGCAGGTATTCGTCGGCATAGACCATGGCGCCGACGCCTTCGTTGCTGAAGAGCTCGGAGAGGAGCGACTCGCTGTCGTTGCCGTCGATCAGATGGACGCGCCTGACACCGCCCTTGCTAGCACGACTGGCATGGCGAAACTTGGAGGCTAGGCTAGGGAAGCCGTCGCTTTGCAGGCGATCGGCGAGAGCCAAGGCGTCGGCTGCTGGGATCTGGCCTCCGGTCGGGGCAAGACTGCGGGGATTGGGCTCTTCGCAGAGGTAGATGATCTTGTCGGCATCGAGAGCCCGTGCGATAGAAACGGCCACGGAGTCGGAGTTGAGTCGAATGGCATTGCCGCTCCGGTCGTAGGTGAGGGGAGCGACAAGGGGGATCATACCCTCGTCCAGAAGCACCTTGAGACTTCCTGTGTCGACTTCCTCGATCCGTCCCGTGTGCACATAGTCAGTGCCGTTGACGATTCCCGCTGTTCTGGCGTGGACTGCATTGGCATTGGCTGCGCGTAGGCCGACGGTGGTCAGCCCGCGCATCAGCTCGCCGGATAAGCTATTGATGGCGCTGAGACAGAGTTTGAGCGTGGTGTCGTCGGTCGGCCCGGTTCCGTCGGAATTGCTAGGCGTGACGCCGGCGGCTTCTGCTGCGTCATCGATCTGCTGACGGGCTCCGAAGACAAGCACTAGCCGGATGTCGAGAGAGTGCAGGCTTGATAGATCGACCATGAGCTGGGCCTGAGCAGGGGACGCTAGCACGGCTCCATCGACCGAGACGACGAAGGTCTCTCCCCTAAACTGGGGAACGTAGTGCAGAATGCCTCGGAGATCGGCGACAGCCATGGCTATTACTTACAATTCTTCGGGATCGGTGTCGTCGGCGAAGGTGAAGTTCTTCTGCCGACCACGACGCAGTGGGTGGCGACCACCGTTGGCCTTGCGGAATTCATCGAAGACTGGGTCGGCTCCGTCGCACTTCATCTGGTAGACGAATTTCATTAGGGTGCCGAGCTTGCCCTTCGGGAAGCCTTTGGCTGAGAACCAATGAAGGTATTCCGGCGGCAGGTCGTAGATCGGCACACCGGCGGGCGGAAACTCCTTCGGCCCGTACTTGCCGAACGGCATGTTCATCTGCGAGATGGCGAATAGGATCTCCGCGAGTTCTTCGCGGTTGAGTATGCCAGGGTCGATAGGACCCTTGGGAAGTTCCGCCTCGGACGGGCGGTCTTGGCTAGCCATGGGAGATTTTCAACTAGGAAGGCTCCCGGCCAGTAGCCTCACGGAATTCGGCGAGGAGCTTTGAGTAGCGTTCGTCGGCGCGGGTGAGCTCGGTGCGTAATTGGGCGACCAAGCCTTCTAGGCGGTTGATCTGCTTCACCGGATCGACTGGGGTGGCTTCGGCTTCCTCAGGGGCTGCGAATGTATTGGTGAATGTCGGACAAGCATCCAACTGCATGCGCTCGTTGCTGACGCAGTTGATGATGTTATCGGTAGCGGTGATTTCACCGGACTCGATGAACTCCTGAATCGTCGCCAAAGACGTAGGGCCATAGAGGTAGTCGTCCTCGAGCTCAATCAGCCAGTCCATTTGCAAGGCCGAGACCATCGGTGCCCGGACCCAACTGGTCTGTCCATCATTGGAAACCCGGTCCATCGGGGACACTTTAGCGGCGACGGCCCAAGATTTAAGGACATCTAGAGTAACTGGCCCGTAGACCTCTTTATCCTGCGCTTTGAGTAGGAACCATTCATCGTCGGCCATGTTTGAGACTGTAGCAGTTTCCGATGGAAATCAGCAACGAAAAAGGGCCAAAAGCAGAGGGGCGCGGGAACCACTCGGCTTTTGGCCACATTTGTTGCTACTGAGATTGATAGCGACCTAGCGAGACGATGCGACGCCGAGGAAGATTCCCGAGGTGGGAACGAGGATTTGCGTGCCCTCACGTGGGCGGAAGGAATTGTCGAGCTCGTTGATGCTCTGCAGGTCTCCGACGGTCGTGGCGAAGGTCTGAGCTACAGACTCCAATGTATCGTCCCGTTGGAACGTGTAGGAAAGGTAGCTTTTGTCGGTATTTGACGAGACCGACTGACGCCTCGGCACTGGCTGTTGCGTCTGGCGAGTAGTCACCCGACGCGGGGCTGGGGAATTCACAGTAGCCGCCCTGGCTGTTGGTCCTGCGGAGGTAGGGACGATCAAGTCCTGACCAATCCGGAGATCGCGTGGGTCACGGATTCCGTTGTTGTTCTGGAGCCAATCAGACGAAGTCCGATACTGGCGGGCGATCGAGCTGAGCGTGTCACCGCGGACGACGCGGTAGGTGCCTTTCGTTCCAAGAACGAAATCGCTCTGAGGAGGAATGTAGGAGTCCCGGTGCGGTGCTGCAGAGGAGTTTCTATGAAGGTGAAGGCGCTGGCCGACATGAATACGATTCTGAGAAGTCAAGTTGTTGAGGGCAACCAACCTATTGACAGTTGTTCCGTTTCTAGCGGCGATTCCAGAGAGGGTGTCGCCTTGGCGAACCGTGTAAGTGGCAGGACCGTGGTTCTGTTGATTGTTGACGATAGCGCCACCGGACTCACCGCGACCAGGGATGAGAAGGGTCTGACCGGCGTGAATCGAGCTGCCTTGGATACCGTTGGCGGAGCGAAGTGCGCCGAGCGAGATACCGAACTTCTTCGAAATGCCGTAAAGGCTGTCTCCAGGTTTTACCGTGTAGCGCGAGCTGGTGTGGCTTTGCCGAATCGGCTTGGGACCAGGATTTACGCTCAACTCGTTTTGAATAGTATGTAATTGGCCCTCGATTTTGTCCAGTCGATCAGAGTTCTGAGCGACGCTGACATTGAGAATATTTACCTGATGGCCGAGATCAGTTGCGTAGGGGGCCGCACTGACCATGGTTGTGGAGGTGGAAAGGATGGCGGCGAGGCCAATGGGAGAAAAACCAACTTTCTTCATATTACTTATAATTTAATAAAAATTTTAGGTTAGGCAAGCTAAATATTTTATAAAAGTTAATGGTTTCCCCGAGAACATCGAAAATGCTCCTATGAACACTGTGAAAGCGACCATGTGCGTGCTCGGACTTCTAGTGTTTTTAGTATGTCTTATTCAGATTCGACTCTACGAACCCGATTTTTTAAAAACTTCAAAAATTCGGCCGATTGGGGATACCAAAGCTAATTTGTTGGAAGTGGTGATCGATCCTGGCCACGGAGGAATGGATGGCGGCACTGTCGGGGAGGGGGTTTTAGAAAAGGACTGGGCTCTCCGAATGGGCACGGAACTAGCGAGAGAGCTCCGGTCTCGTGGGCGTGAAGTGCTACTGACTCGGGATTCGGATGAGGCCCTCTCCCTGGCTAGTCGTTGTGCCATTGCCAATGCATCCGATGCTAAGATCTTCGTCAGCATCCATTTTAACCATTCCTCGGACCCCACGGTGTCGGGGGTTGAGACGTTTTACTCGTGGCCGAAGAGCCTAACCACCGTCGGCGCGCTGAAGAAGCGGCTTGGGGTGGGCAGAGGGGTTACCCTGAAGGATGAGCGAAGCGAGCTACTAGGTGCGGAGGTCCAGCAGGCCATTGTTTCTACTTCGGGCGCCCGGGATCGGGGGGTGAAAAACCGCAGGCTGTGGGTGACTAGGAACACGGCGATTCCCGCGATTCTGGTCGAGTGTGGCTTCTTGTCCAATCGCAGCGAGCGGGAGAGCTTCGCCAATAAAGACTACCGGCAGGCTGTCGTCGGTGCCATCGCCAACGGTATCGAGGCGTATCTCGATAACGCCGAACTCTCGCCGATGCTGGGGCTGTCGTTCGAGGGGTAGGGAGTCGGTAGGCTGCGCGCGCTACGAGCAGGCGAGTTCGAATGCCTCGGCCATGGCGGTGGAGCTGAACTGTTGGCGCGTGGCGGCTTGACCGGCTGTGACTAGGGAGGCGCGCTTGGCCTTGTCGGTCAGCACGGCCTCGAGCTGGTCGGCTAAGGCGCTGGTGTCATCGACGGGAAAGGTGAGGCCTCCACCAGTTGCGGCGATGATCTCCGGGTAGGCGCCGTTGTCGGGCTGAACCACGGGAGCGCCGCAGGCCATAGCCTCGATGATCGGCAGGCCGAAGGCTTCGCCGTAGTCGGAGGGGGCGGGGATGGAGAAGACCGTGACTTGATGCAGAAAGCGGATCTTCTCTTCGAGTGAGACGTTGGGCGACCAGCGAACCCGGTCGGAGGCACCGGCTTGATCGATCTGCTTTCGAATCGAATCGAGGTAAGGCTTGTCGGAGTCGGTCTGAGCCCCGGCGATGTGGAGTTTCAGGTCAGGGAGGCTGCCTCGTAGGTGGAGTTCGAGGAAGGCATCGACAACATGGCTCAAGCCCTTACCATGAATCATACGGGCGAGGTAGCCGATGGTGCAGGGCTCGCGTTCGGGTGCGGCGTAGCCGAGTTCGTAGGACTTCCAGTCAAGGCCGTTGGGTACGACGCGGACGGAGCTTCTCTCAACTCCGAGGCGCTCGGCCATGTGGGTGGCGTAGTAGTCGCTGGGAGAGATCAGGATGTCAGTGCGCCGCGCCAGCTGGCTGAGGAGTTCCCAGCAGTCGGTGGCATAGGGCGGAGCGAGGGTGTCGAGGAACGAGTCTTCGCCTTGAAGAGAGATGGCGACTGGACAGCCAAGTGTGTCTTGGATCATCGGCACCAGCCCGGCAAGCAGGGAGTTCGAGAGCGAGACGAGGTCGGGTTGGGGATCGGATTCGGCCAGCCAGTCGACGAGTTCTTGCCATTCGGCTCCTTGCTTGCCATCGTGCCCGCGCAGGCTCCCCAGGGTCATCCGACCGAGGTCTTTGGCACTCGTCATGCCCATCTTGCGCGAAGCGGCGCGAAGTCGGTCGCCGTCGTCAAGGAACCGCCTCGCTCTTGCGGGTAGGAGCTTGGCTAGAAATGGGGCTCGCTCCCGAACGTAAAGATTAATTCCCCCCACGCGGACGTCGAGCTCAGGACTGGCCGGTTCGTCGTCGGTTACCAGTGGAAGATAGAGCGGCACCATGATGGCATCGTGACCACGCAACCGCAGGGCCTTGATGAGGGCATTGTCCCGCAGGCAACTTCCGCAATGGAAACTGCCAGTACCGGGCGTCAGGTGGACTATGCGCATGGCAAAGCATGGCACGGCGGTGAGGGTTTCCAACCTCTGAGATCACTGGCAGAGCTTACTCCTGCTTAGGCAACGCTCTGACTTTCTCCCGCTTCGCTGGTCTCTATGCGGAAGACGCGGTGAAGGCGGAGCATCTCGATCACTGCCTGCACTGATGCGTTGGGATTCTGAAGGGTAACGGGCTGGCTACCGGAGCTGAGACGCTTCTGTACACCGAGAAGGGCGCCGACTGCGGAGCTATCGATCATCTCCACTTCGGAGACATCGATGATGATGCTGTCGAAAGATCTGTCGCAGTGTTCTTCCAACGCAGTCTTGAATTCGGGGACGTTGGCGGCCTCAAAACGGCTGTGGCCGATCCGTATGTTGAGGGTGAGTGGGGTAGGGATAAATTCAAACACGGTCGTTGCGTAGGTAGGACGAATGAACTACAATTACGGTATACATAATAATAACGATTATTTACATATTCGCAAGCACGTTTGTTTTATGCCCCATACCGTAGCCAACTCCGTCAGTGACCAGACGTCGTATCCGGAATCTGACCAACTAGAATCCCATCCAGTTGAGGGAACCATTGCTGCCGACTACTGGGCCGCCGCTTCTGATCCGGCACGTATCCGGCGCTGGAAGTGGACCATCTACCTGCGCAAGCTAGTTTGGCGAGCGACCATCGCTGCCTCGGAGACGTTGAAGCGTTTGATCGATATCGTCGGAGGATTGTTTCTTCTCCTAGCGGCGCTACCTCTTCTCCTTCTCATAGCGGTTCTTGTGAAACTGGACGACGGAGGCCCTGTTCTGTTCCGCCAGCCGCGAGTAGGCAAGCACGGCAAGATCTTCTGGCTTTGGAAAGTCCGCTCGATGGTTCCCGATGCCGAGGCTCTCAAGGCGAAGCTTGCCGAGCAGAACCAGCACGGCGCCGAAGGCGTGACTTTCAAGATGGAGGACGATCCGCGAATCACTAAGGTTGGGAGATGGATCCGCAAGAGTTCGATCGATGAGATGCCGCAGTTCTGGAACGTAGTCCGGGGGGAGATGTCCCTCGTTGGACCTCGTCCTCCCTCCATGTGCGAGGTGGCTAAGTACAAGGCGTTGCACCTTCGCCGATTGATCGTCAAACCGGGCATCACCTGCCTCTGGCAGATCGGTGGACGAGCAGATATCGATTTTGAGGGCCAGGTGAGGCTCGACCTGAAATACATCCGCTCCGAAGGGTTCTGGAACGACATTCGAATTCTCTGTCTGACCGTACCTGCCGTTGTCTTCGGCAAGGGGAGCTACTAACTCGATCAACAATTATAGCCTTCTTGAAAACGGAAAATCCAGCTGCCGACACCGCCGCAAAGCCCGTGGTCGATGTCCTGGAGATCTCTCTGCCGGATTGGCAGTGGATGGACACCGCCTTGCGAGATTCCCTTCCTTTCGCCCTCTGGACGGTTGGTGATCAGCCATTGGTGTACCACTGGTTGGACTACGCCGTGAACGAAGGGTATCGGAAGGTGCGTATTCGCTGCGCAGACCGGCCTACCGACGTTCGTCGTGCGATGGAAGAGGCGACGCTTTGGCCTGTGAAGTGGGAGGTCATCCCCGTGCCCGAGACCTCTATCGACGACTCGGGCGAGTTCGCCGCTCGGCTCCCGTGGCGCTCGGCTCCGACGGACATGCCCGAGGACGGCTGGGCCTTACTCGACTATTGGCTGGCCCTCGAAGAACAGTGGTTCGACTCTTCCTTCGAGGCGACCGTTGGTGCGGACCTAGCTCTCGGTCGACTCTGCAGTGTCCATCCGACGGCCAAGATCACGATGCCGGTTTGGATCGGAAACAATGTCTACATCGGCCCGGGGAGTGAGGTCGGCCCTCACGCTACGATCGGTGACGGCTCGATCCTCCAGGGCAACAATCGGGTCATCCGCTCGAAGGTGTCGGCCGATACTTTCCTCGGGGCGAACACGGAACTCGATCGCTGCTACCTCGACGGAGGAGTGCTTCTCAATCTTCGTCATCGTGTCGTAGTGCCGATCGATGAGGTGGTCGCTCATACCACCGCGAGGCCGCTTCGCCCAGGTCTTTGCGAGCGGGCTGTAGCGCTAATACTTTGGGGCTACTTCCGGCTTTTCGGTGGTCGATCGAAGCGCGACGGCGAATTCTTCACCACCCTCCAAGGGCTCGAACTTGCCCGCGCGGATACGGTTTGTCCCGTCTGGGAAGCCCGGCTGCCATGGCTGCTTCAGACGGCGCGTGGAAAGCTTCATCTGTTCGGGGTTTTACCGAGGAGTGTGGAGGATATCAAGGAGCTTAGCGACGAATGGCAGGACATGATTAGGGCCGCGCAGCCCGGTGTCTTTTCCTATGCCGATACCCACGGTTGCCACGCGCCTGGTAATGAGGTCGAGGCCGTGCATGCCGTCTATGAGGCCGCTCAAGACGAAGCGGAAATCGCGCCCATCTGTCGTCGCTATCTTTGGGATCTTGTCAAGACGGCAGTAAGGGAGGCACTGTCCCGTGAGGCCAGTCCTGATGCTGAAGGAACTGCTATTCCTGCGCTTGTGCCTTTCGAACCCAGTTCCGATCTCGCTCCACCAGGCTCCGTAGCTCTGGTCCCGTTCAGTCGCACGGAGATCCCGGCCAAGATCTCTGCGGTGCCGCTGGTGCGTGAACCGTTCTTGGATTTCCTCCACTACCATGTGGTTCCGGAAGCCGATGTCATGGCTTGGACGCTGAGCTTCACCGAGGCGGTGACTAATGCGATCCGTCACGGCTGTGGTAGCGATGCGGAGCTTCAGGTGCAGATCGAGTGGTGGCGCGAGGAAGACGAATTTTGTCTCGCTGTGAGCGACCCAGGCTCTGGTATTTCCGACGATGCGTTAAAGAACCCTACGCTACCCGAAGATCCGACGGCCGAGGGTGGCCGTGGCCTCTATGTGATCGGTGAACTATCCGATTCCCAAGAGCACTGGCGCGGCCCGAACGGGTATCGGCTAGTGCTTCGTCGTTCGGTGCCAGGATTACCCCATCCGACCGGTGCAAACCCGGAGATGGAGAGTCCCGAACTGGACAGTCTTCTAGAAGAGCTAACCTCCTCTTACGAGAGCCTGGCCGCCTATTCGGAGATGGGAGCCGCTCTTGTCAGCGCTGGTTCCCAAGCCGAATTTTTCGCCAACGGGCTGGAGAGTTTGGCTTTCGCACAGCAAGAGCCCCCGGATCTTCTTCTGATCGTTCTCAGTGAGACGGTCGCCATGTCCCAGCGCAACGAGCTGCGACATATGGATGCCATTCTCACCCCCAAAACCGCGCCCCCGTTTGCCATCCCTGTGCTTGAGGGCGGGGAGGGGATCACTTGGAGGAGCCGTAAAGAGGTGGCCGGGGATCCCATCCTCGGCGAGTTCGGCTGCGGGTCTTGCTTCCCCATCGTGGCGAGCGGGCAAACGCTCGGTTGCCTGATCGCGGCGAAGCGCAGGGAGCGCCCTCTTTTTCAGACCGGGGAACTCAACAACCTACGGACCTTCGCTGATCTCTTCGGGATCTCTCTAGCCAATGGAAACCTTCAAGTGGCCCGTGAGAACGAACAGCGAGCTTTTCGCGAAATGGAGATCGCGACCGAAATTCAGCGCAGCCTTCTCCCGGTCCAGACGCCTCCGGTGAGCGATGACTGGAAGCTCCACATGAAGCACCGGAGCGCCTTCGAGGTGGCCGGTGATTACTTAGAAGCGACCCACGATCCGGATGGGAATCTGTTTCTCGCCGTCATCGATGTGATGGGTAAGGGTGTGTCAGCCGCCATGCTCGCTGCCTTGTTCCGTTCTGGGTTCCACATGCAATTGCAGCAGTCTCCTTCGCTAGCCGATCTCGCGGGAGCTCTCAACGAGGCTCTGTGCCACCAGCTTGGGGATCTGAGTCTATTCGTGACCGCGACCCTGGTTCGGATCGACCGCGATCATCAAGCGCTGGAGATTGCCAATGCCGGCCATTGCCCAGCCATTCTGTTCCAAGGCGCTGCTGGATCAAAACGCCGTGAGATTGTCTCGTCTGGCCCGCCCTTCGGTCTTTTCGAGAACGAGGAATATCCGGTCGAGACCATCCCACTCGTCGGCGAAGAGGCCCTGCTTCTTGTCACCGACGGGCTCTACGAATGGAGCGACGATACCAGCCCCGAGTGGGGATGGGAGAACCTCGCCGAGCTGGCTGCCAACGAGGTATACTCCGATCCCGAGGGCTTTTGGACCGGCTTGCAGAAACGAATTAAGGAGGCCGCCCTAGGCGGCTCCGCAACTGATGACCAGACGATGTTGTTCTGGAAACTTGACCCTCGTTAATGATGAGCACGACGCAAAAAGAGATCCTTCTGGCCGACGATGAGGTCAACATGCTCCGTCTTTACGAGATGTCCCTGAAGAAGGCGGGCTACCGGACGGTCGCCTGCAAAGATGGGACCGCCGCTCTTGAGCAAGTTGGTCGTAGCCGTCCCGACTTGGCTGTTCTCGACTACTTCATGCCTGGAAAATCGGGACTGGAGATCATCGAGGAGTTCAGGGCTGACCCATTGCTTGCGGACATCCCAGTTATCGTGGTCACCGGCCAGCGCGAGGTCGCCTTACGTGAGCGACTCCTAGAAGCGGGGGCCACCGAGGTGATCAGCAAGCCCTTTAGTCTCGCTCGGCTGGCCAGTCGAGTAGACGAGATCCTCGAGGGTGCTGCTTAGACCTAATAGGGGTGAAAGTCTGACTTTCGAGAGAATTTAGGCTGCTTTGTCCCAGCATTGGCGGCGGTAGTCGTTCCAAGTTTCGTCCCATGCAGCAATTGGGGTTCTTCAAACGCAATCGGAAATGGATGAACTATGGGAGCTATACTCAACGAAGCCTGCCGATTGGGAGCGGCCCAACTGAGGCGGCTTGTAAGACGATTGTTAAGGAGCGCAT
>Ga0209186_1000726_pt1 | contig 25696 bp, 8 predicted proteins | sample SidtaG_FD_187426 | JGI IMG/M metagenome (GOLD analysis project Ga0209186, IMG submission 187426) | Marine algal microbial communities from Sidmouth, United Kingdom - Sidmouth_Male2 metaG (SPAdes) (version 2) | ecosystem: Host-associated > Algae > Red algae > Unclassified | place: Sidmouth, United...
GTTTCCACCTGACAGTCTTTCACAAATTTCTTTTCCTTATCAAATTGATCTTTGAAAACTTCCTTAAAGTCGCTTTCCTTCAATTCTTGAATGGCTTCCGTCAATATTTTCTGATACGTCTCAAAACCAATATCCGCAATAAAGCCACTTTGTTCGCCACCCAATAAATTACCAGCTCCACGAATATCCAAATCCTTCATTGCAATATTAAAGCCACTTCCCAAGTCTGCAAACTGCTTAATCGTCGTCAAACGTTTTTTAGAATCTTCAGGTAAAGAGTGAACAGGTGGACTAATTAAATAACAAAAAGCCTTTTGATTGGAACGTCCAACACGCCCACGCAATTGGTGTAAATCACTCAGTCCAAACCAATGGGCATTGTTAATAATAATCGTATTGGCATTGGGAATATCCAAACCCGATTCGACGATATTGGTACAAAGCAAAACGTCATAAGTTCGTTTTTCAAACTTGATCATTTGTTCTTCCAACTTCTTATTATCGAGCTGTCCATGCGCCACCCCAATATCTAAATCAGGACAATGTTTTTGAATCATTGCTGCCATATCTTGAATATCTTTTACCCGATTGTGAATAAAAAATACCTGTCCACCTCGATAGATTTCATAATAAATCGCATCTCGAATCTTCTCAGCTTTGAATGTCATCAACTCCGTATGAATAGGCTGACGATTCGGGGGCGGTGTACGGATAATCGACAGATCTCTCGCACTCATCAACGAAAACTGTAAGGTACGGGGAATCGGTGTAGCCGTCAAAGTGAGCGTATCGACATTCACTTTCATATTCCGCAATTTCTCCTTTACTGCCACACCAAACTTTTGTTCCTCATCAATCACCAATAAGCCCAAATCCTTAAAGGCAACACTTTTACTCGTCAAAGCATGTGTCCCAATAATTACATCTACTTCACCTGTTTTCAGTTTTTCTATAGTTTCTTTTTTTTGTTTGGCTGTTTTAAAACGATTGAGAAAATCGACCTTACAAGGAAAATCTTTAAGTCGTTCTGTAAAAGTCTTAAAGTGCTGCATCACCAAAATAGTCGTTGGCACTAAAATCGCCACTTGCTTATTATCAGCCAATGCTTTGGCTGTTGCTCGAATGGCGATTTCCGTTTTACCAAAACCCACATCTCCACAAACCAAACGATCCATAGGATAAATCGCTTCCATATCCGCTTTTACATCTTGCGTCGCTTTTAATTGATCGGGTGTATCTTCATAAATAAAAGAGGCTTCTAATTCTGTTTGCAAAAAACTATCGGGCGCAAAAGCATGACCTGTTGAGGCTTTTCGTTTCGCATACAAAACAATAAGGTCTTTCGCAATATCTTTGATTTTACTCTTAGTCTTGCGTTTAAGATTTGCCCAAGCATTTGAGCCTAATTTAAAAATCTTTGGCTTGCGACCATCTTGACCGATATATTTTGCAATCTTATGTAAGGAGTGAATGCCGACAAAAAGCATATCTCCATCTTTATATTCTATGCGAACCGTCTCTTGAGTTTTATCATTGACTGTCAATTTTTGTAGACCCATAAATTTACCAACACCGTGATCTATATGCGTCACAAAATCCCCTCGATTCAATTCATTTAACAATTTAATCGAAACAGAATTTCTTTTAGAATAAGATTGCTTGATTTTATACTTATAAAAACGGTCAAAAATCTGATGATCCGTATAACAAGCTAATTTTAAATCCTTGTCAATAAATCCTTCATGCAAGGCAGTTTGTACGGGATTGTATTCTATATCCGCACCCAAGTCTTGAAAAATATGTTGGAAACGTTTAACTTGACGAGAATTGTCCGTAAAAATGAAATTGAGAAAACGATTTTTAGTGTTTTTTTGAAATTCCTCAATCAACAATTCAAAATTCTTATTAAAAGGCGGTTGTGGCACTATTTGGTATGTCCAATTTTCTCCATTCAAATAACTCTGATGCCCAAATTCAACAACACCAAATTTTGCTATATCTTTTTGTAAATCCGCTAATTTGACAAAAGCTTCTTCAAAATTACCTTTAAAAAAAGAATGGTCAGGTAAATTTTCTGGATTCTCTACTTGAGAAACAAGGGCTTTTGCTTCTTCCGTCAAAGATTGAATTTTGGCTTCAAATCCTTCAAAATCTTTAAACCAAAACGTTGTTTGTTCGGGAAGTAATTGCAACAAAGAAGTTTTTTCCCTACTTTCAAAATGGGCATTGATGTTGGGAACGATTGTAACTTGGGAAATCTTTTTATCAGAAAGTTGGGTGATTGGATCAAAAATACGGATAGATTCTACTTCATCATCAAAAAGTTCTACACGATAAGGCTTTTCATTCCCAAAAGAATAAATATCAATAATTCCCCCACGTATGGAAAACTGCCCAGGCTCATACACAAAGTCTGCATGCTCAAATCCATATTCCACCAATAACTCAATGATGAAAGCCGTATCTAACGACTCATTGAGCTTAATATGCAATGTGTTTTCAGAGAGAACAGCCGTATTGACCACCTTTTCAAACAAAGCTTCAGGATACGTTACCATCAATTCCCCCGTCGTAACGCTATTGAGCAAACGACCCAATGTTTCGGTTCTCAACAAAACATTGCTTTTGTTTACTTCCCCAAATTGTCCCGTTTTTTTAAAAGAATCAGGAAAAAATAAAATATCCTTTTTCTTCAAAATATTTTTAAGGTCATTCTGAAAATAAGCCGCCTGTTCTTTATTGGGCAAAACATAAAGGTGTGGCTGTGGTCTTTTCTTAAAAATAGCAGAACAAAGAAAAGCATCCAAAGAACCCGCTAAACCTTGTAAATAAATACGAGGAGCTGCACTTTGATGCAGTTTATCCACTATTTCTGCTGTGCGGGGATCAACAGTATAGAGTTCTAATAAGTCGTTTAAGTCCATATATGCTGCAAAAATAAAACATTTTTTGAACATGTACTGTCCATCCAAAATAGCCCTGATGGTAGTGGTATGGTGGCGATGTAGGGGCAGATGTGTCTGCCCGCAGCGTAGGCAAGCCACCATAAGAACGGACAGCAGGACTGAACGTCATAAAAAAAGACAAACCATGCGCTCCAAAAAAATAAAAATAATAGGTCTAAGAACTTAAAGGATGTTAATTTCAAGTTAACCTTTCTAAAAATCAAAGAGAAATTCCCAAATTTTCCCTAATTTTCTGAAATAGACAACTTGCATTACAATTTTTGTAAGTTTTATTAGGAGAGAACGGTGAATTGCTTCGTCGTTACGTCAAGTCCTGCTATCCGCTAATGGATGGCATCTCTAAGATGCCTTGCATTTTTCGCACTACATTCTGCGAAAAGCCATTCAATCGCCAACGCAGTCTTCCAACCGCTACTATCAGGTCTATTGTACACGGTCTCAACGCTAAATAAATTTAAAAATCGTCTCTGCAAAAAGAACCCATTAACTCTTTTAAACCCACATTAATCATGAAAAAAATCTTATGGATTTGCTGTATTTTGCTCTGTTGCAATATTGGGCAAGCCACCGCACAAAACAAAAAGGCAAGGAAAGCCAAGAAAAAAGACAAAACCGAAGCCAAAAAAGACGACGAGAAAAAAGATAAGAAAGACTTATTGAAAACGTGTGTCAAACAAGACGGACTATTCACGATGTATCAAGACACAACGAATGGTTCGGCTTATTTAGGCATTCGAGAAGATCAATTAGACAAAGATTTCATTTACTTTAGTTACACCGAAAATGGGCCAATCTGGACATTTCATGTACGAGGCGTCTTTCGAGAAAACAAAGTCTTTACCATCCGCAAACACTACGATAGAATTGAGTTTGTAACCCAAAATACAAGTTTCTATTTTGACGAAGAGAACGCCATTAGTCGAGCAGCCGACGCCAACATTACAGAAGCAATCATGGTGAGTACTAAAATCGAAAAAACAGATGAAAAAGAAAAAATCTACTACATTAAAGCAGATGACCTCTTTTTATCCGAAAAGATAGCTGCCATCAAACCAACTCCACCATCGGGACCCAATGCCAACAAAGCCTTTAATTTGGGGAAAATGAGCAAGGACAAAACAAAGTACCGAGCCATCCGAAATTATCCCGAAAATACAGAAATAGTCGTGGATTACGTCTATGAAAATGCCATGCCAAGAGTCAGAGGGGGCGCAGAAATCACCGATGCTCGATACATCACAATTACCTATCAACACACTTTTATAGAAGTACCTAAAAATGGCTATAAACCAAGACGAGATGACGGAAGAGTTGGTTATTTTATGGATAAAGTAACAGATTTGACCTCAACGAGTTCAGCACCTTATAGAGATGTAATTCATCGTTGGAACTTAGAAAAGAAGGACCCCGATGCAGCCTTATCCGAACCGATCAAGCCAATCACATGGTGGATAGAAAATACAACTCCACAAGATTTAAGACCAACCATCAAGTCAGCCGTATTATCGTGGAATAAAGCTTTTGAAAAAGCAGGTTTCAAAAATGCAGTCGTCGTCAAAGAACAACCCGATGACGCAGAATGGGACGCAGGAGACATTCGGTACAATGTATTGCGTTGGACATCATCACCTGTTGTTCCCTGGGGCGGTTATGGACCAAGTTTTGTCAATCCACTAACAGGAGAAATTTTGGGGGCAGATGTCATGTTGGAATATGTATTTGTGAAAAACAATTTACGAAGCAGCAAGCTTTTTGAGACAGCAGGCATGGGCGTCGAAGCAATGGGAGAAGCATGGTTAGAGGAAAACGAATTAAGCGAAGGACTTCCAACAATGACAGCATGTGATCCACATACTTGTACCGCAGCCCACTTTCTACAAATGAACAATATGATGGGTAGTGCCTACTTAAAAACAGTCGATTCTTCAGATGAAGACATTGCCAACATGCTCAAAGAAGCCTTACATTATCTCTTATTGCACGAAGTAGGACACACCTTAGGACTCAACCACAACATGAAAGCAACGAATTTGCATAGTCCCGAAGAGGCACACAACAAAGCAAAAACAACTGAAATGGGTTTATATGGTTCTGTCATGGATTATCCAGCCATTAACATCGCTAATGATAAAGCCAAGCAAGGACAATTTTATACAACAACACCAGGCCCTTATGATCATTGGGCAATTGAATATGGATACTCAACAGGTTTAGAAGATGAAAAGAAAGAAGAAGCCCGTCTCAACAAAATCTTAGAGCGTTCTTCTGATCCAGCCTTGACTTTTGGAAATGATGCCGATGATATGCGAGGACCAGGAAGAGCGATAGATCCAAGAGTCATGATTTTTGATATGAGCAACGACCCAATTCGTTATACAGAAGAAAGAATTCAATTGGTCAAAAATATGCTCCCAAAACTCAAAGACAAATTTACCAAAGAAGGAGAATCTTATCAAGAACTACTTTTTGCTTATTATGCAACGACAGGGCAATTATGGGGCGGATATAGTAGTGTTAGCCGTTTTATTGGTGGTGTCTATGTCGATAGGAGCGTAGCAGGACAAAAAGGAGAAACACAACCTTTTACGCCTGTAGCATATGAAGATCAAAAAAGAGCGATGAATTTATTAAAAGAAAATCTTTTTAGTCCCAATGCCTTCGACGAACCCAAAGAAATATACAATTATTTGCAAAGGCAGCGAAGAGGCTTTGATTTCTTTGGAAAAAATGAAGATCCCCAATTATATGGTCGTTTTACTTCCTTCTATAAAGGCATCCTCGCCCACCTACTACATCCCAATGTTTTAAAACGCCTAACAGACAGCGAACTCTATGGAAATCAATACAGTGTGTTTGAAATGACCAATGATTTGACCGCAGCCATCTTCCAAGAAGACCTCAATACAACAGTCAATCCCTATCGACAACACCTACAATTGGACTACGTTAAATACCTTTTAAAAGGAGTAAGCAGTAAGAGTCCTTATGATAATGTTGCAAAATCATCCCTTTTATATCAAATACATGACATCAAAAAAATGTTGTCAAATAATAAAGGAACAGAAGCAACCAAAGCACATAGAATGCACGTCTTACATTTAATTGACCAGACATTAGAAAAAAAATAAAGTCAAACTCTTTTCATATGAAAAGAGTTTAGTAATGGTTGAAAAATAAGATAACGATTTTAGACAAAGAGATTTGGGCGAAAAACATAGGCGTAGCAGGGCTACGACGAGGCTTTTCAACGAAATATATCGGAAAATATCGAATCATACTGGCGACCCAGTCTAAACGTCAAGTCATTTTTTTACGATTACTTACACAATAAAATAGTTTTGTTACAATAAAAACCCGATGACCATCACACCAATGTTGTCGGGTTTTTTTATGCCATTCACTCGATACATCTAAACAAATAAATTTGTTTTTTATAATAAAAACATAACAACTGTAATGTTAAGGACAGCTAAAAAGCTTGGGCTTTTGCAATTCTTTTTTAACTTTATGCTTTATTACGAGGAATGAATAAGAATGTAAGAAATTCTAGCCAACAATACGCCAATAAAATACATTAGATAAAAGCAATATATACAAGATACTATAAGTCATTTTTTATCATTCTCCCCCAACTATGCGTTCCCAATAAACGTATACTAACAAACAGAATAGAACTTACATGAACTATAAATATTGCTTGGCATTTATTGCCATTATAGGTACCTTATTGCTATTATCAATGAATATATTTCGTACAGATGAAGCAGAAGAAGAATTTGCAGACGATGATTTTCATATAGAAGTTGCTCCCGATTTTTACAACGAATCCCCCCAAGAATATACATCCTCCCAAGAAGAACAACCTACAATAAAAGAAGAAGTATTACCAGCAACACAAGCCTCTATGTTTGGCTTTGATGTCAGTAGCTATTCCGTCCATTTAGATATGATAGAACAAAATCAATTTCTAAGTGATATTTTAGGAGGGTGCAATGTAGAATACTCTTTGGTAGACCAGTTGGTGAGAAAAGCAAAAGGAATCTTTGATGTGCGCCATATCAAAGCAAAACGCCCTTACACCATATTTTGTGATTCACTTGAAAAAGCAGAAATCATGATTTACGAGCATGGCCCAACAGAGTACGTCGTTTTTGATATGCGAGATAGCTTAGATGTAAAAATTGTACAAAAAGAAATTACAACTAAAATTAGAGAAGCTTCTGGTATTATAGAACACTCCTTATACCAAAGTATGCAAGCTAATGGACTCTCACCAATGCTTGTTGCCCAGTTATCAGAAGTATATGCTTGGACAGTCGATTTCTTTAGAATACAAAAAGGAGATAGCTTCAAAGTAATCTATGAAGAAAAATATGCTGATGGAGAGTTTGTAGGCATTGGAGAAATTCAAGCAGCTTACTTCAATCACTATGGAGAAGAATTCTATGCAGTCTACTACGAACATGAAGATATTCCAGGTGGAGGCGATTTCTATGATGAAGAGGCAGAAAGTCTACGAAAAGCCTTTTTAAAAGCACCCCTCAAATTTTCTCGCATATCTTCTCGTTTCCAAAAAAAGCGATTCCATCCAGTACTCAAAAGAAACAAGCCACACTTAGGTACAGATTATGCTGCTAAAACAGGAACGCCCATTATGGCAACTGCCAACGGAACCATCACAGCAGCAACACGCAATCGAGGAAATGGAAATTATGTAAAAATACGCCACAACAACGTCTATTCCACACAATACCTACATATGTCAAAAATCCACAAAGGCATCAAACCAGGTAAACTCGTCAAACAAGGCGATGTTATAGGATACGTAGGAAGTACAGGATTAGCGACAGGACCACACGTTTGTTACCGCTTCTGGAAACATGGAAAACAAGTAGATCCCTACAAACAAAAATTACCAGACGCAGACCCACTCAAAAAACACCTCATCCCATCATACGACCTATTCAAAGACAAAGTAATCTGCCACTTAGATAGCATCAAATTTGAAGAAAAACCAAACGAAATTTAATATTGGGAACTGGTGATATAATAATATCTCGTAGAGACGTTGCACTGCAACGTCTTTTGGTACAGACAGATAAGGAATCAATACACTGCAACGTCTTTTGGTCTATACAATAAGGAATTAATAATATCTCGTAGAGATGAGACAAAATGAAGAACCACAGCACCAAGAACCACAGCACTAAAAATCAAAGCTTAATCTCCCCATTATCTTCACCACCAAAAAACTGATATTGCATAATACTATAAGAAAGGTCAGACTGAATACTCACCCACTTCTTATATTCCTTAAACCATTTCATTTGTTGACTATACCAACCCTTTTTCAAAAAAGCCTCAATATAAGGATGCACGACCAAGCGTAATTTCTTATAATTAAGGTCATTAAACAAATAATCAATATCGTCCTCAATCTCATCAACAATTAGAATTGTCGAGCGAATTTTCCCTGTACCATTACAAGAAGGACAATTTTCAGAAGTTTCTATATGAATCGTTGGACGCACCCGTTGCCGAGTAATTTGCATCAAACCAAATTTCGTCAATGGCAAAATCGTATGCCTTGCCCGATCAGGCATCATCGCCGCCTTTATTTTTTCCCAAACAATCTTGCGATTTTCGGCCACCTTCATATCAATAAAATCAATGATAATGATGCCACCAATATCACGAAGCCGCAATTGTCGAGCGATTTCGTCAGCCGAAGCCAAATTAACCGCCAAAGAGTTTTTTTCTTGATCCGTTTGTGCGCCCACTTTATGCCCACTATTGACATCAATCACATACATCGCCTCCGTTTCCTCAAAAATCAGATACGCCCCATTCGGAATATTGACTGTCTTTCCAAAAAGGGATTTAATTTGTTTAGAGACTTTATAAGAATCAAAAATTGGAATTTTACCCTTATAAACCTCTACAATTTTGGTTTTGTCAGGGGCAATTTCCCCCAAATATTTTTTAATTTCTTGGGCAACAACAGCGTCATTTACTGTAATTTTTTGGAACGACTCACTCAACAAATCCCTTAAAATACTAAAAGACTTATTGAGGGCATGTTGTATTTTTTGAGGCGGGTTTGCATGAGGAATTTTCTTAACCAAAGCCTCCCATTTTTTCAAAAGATCTTTCAAATCCCTTGAAATTTCCTCTTCAGCTTGTCCCTCTGCCGCAGTACGCACAATCAAACCAAAATTAAGCGGACGAATTTTTTCAAATAGCTCTTTAAGGCGGTTGCGTTCCTCAGTGTGTTTGATTCGACGAGAAACAGAGACTTGATTGTTAAAAGGCACTAAGACCAAAAAACGTCCTGCCAAAGTCACCTCACTAGTCAAACGAGGGCCTTTCGTAGAAATAGGCTCTTTGGTAACTTGCACCAACAAAGAACGCCCTCGAAAAAAAACCTCATTAATTTTACCTTGTTTCTCAATGAGTGGTTCTAATTCAAAAGTATCCAAAAGGGCAGAATAAGGAATACCCGTAACAATAGTATCAAGATATTTGAGCTGAGAACGAACTTGGGGACCCAAATCCGAATAATGCAAGAAGCCTTCTTTACGATGACCAATATTTACAAAAGTAGCATTAAGTCCAGGCAAAATACGAGTAATTTTTGCCAAGAAAATATCGCCCACAGACAGCTTTATGTCAGATTGTTCTTGATGTAGCTCGACCAAGCGACCTTCTTCCAACAGAGCAAGATCCATTATAGACGATTTTGCATGAACAACAAGTTCTCTATTCATTAAATAGGCAATTATTTCTACGCTTCTCTTTTGTGTATATTGAAGGGAGGAAATTGTTATAAATAAAACATTGGGTAACAGATGTTTATATATAATCCATTACCCAATGTTATTTTTAGACATAGCTCTCATGTTTTCTTGACATTGGTTGTCAAGAATTACAAAAGAGTTTTAGTTTCTTTAGGAGAGAACGGTCTGTAGCTTCGTCGTGACACATGGTCCCGCTATCCGTTCTTATGGCGGAGATGTAAGGCATTTTTTAAATGCCTTACATCTAAACCGCCATACCACTACTATCGGGTCTAGTTTGCACTATTCCAACCATAATGGACTATATCCTATTTCTTCTTCTTATGTCTATTCTTACGAAGTCTTTTCTTTCTCTTGTGTGTAGCAATCTTATGACGCTTACGTTTTTTTCCACACGGCATACTATATTGTATTTAGTTAATAATTGAATTTATATAATTGTCTAATTCTGCCCGAAAAGCAGGATTCTGGACTATTTCTCTACATTGTTTAAAATATTTCAAAGACTCCTCTTTATTGCCTAAGCCCAAATGAGCCTCGCCCAAATAATACAAAGCCTCTGAATTTTCAGGTTCTTTTTTGATAACTTTTTCTAATCTTGCAATCGCTTTATCCATTTGTCGAGAAAAAACGGAAAGCCTCCCCAACAATAAATTGGCAGGAACATGAAGCGAATCTTCGGCAACGACCTCTCGTAACATAAACACCCCCCGCATCACTTCCTTTTTGACATCAATGTAAGTACGAGCAAGATTGACTTTACCATTCAGATTTTCTGGTGCCAATTCTACTGCCTTTTCATAGGCAAATAAAGTTTTGTCCGAAAAATAAGACTGCAAACTACTATCTTGGTTTAATTTGAAGGCAACCAAAGATTTATCACCTGCTGCTGTCCAGTTTTCTTGAGTTGATTCTAAAGCCGCCATTTCTTGGGCATAATAGGCTTGAGGACCAACAGTACGTTGTCTATCCCAAAATGCAATAGCTTGCTGAATCAACTCAACTTTATCTGATGCTGCAGTTGTATTTGCCAATTCTGTTTCAATGAGTGTAATACTATCTTGCTGGGCAGCAGGCAATTTAGATTTTAAGGTAGCTAATTCAGCTACATAATCTATAGTTGTCTGACTGTCACTGTCCTCTTGGACATTTGCCATTTGTGCTTGCATTTTTTGAAATGCTTCTTCAAGAGGAGTTTTTGTATTACCAAAGTAATAAAGTCCACCTACCAAAAGCGCACAAAAAATGATTAGAAAAACTTGACTTGTTTTGATACTCAAAGTTATTTAATTGAAATCAAGGTACAAAGTTAAGCTAAAAAACACGCAGGATAAATAAATCATTAAAAAATCTGTAAGGATATACGTATAAGTTGTGTACGATACAAAAATAGCGTCTCTTTTTTTACAATAAATGAGGATGTTTTAAGTTTTCAACTCAAAATCTGTTTTTAGAGTATTGTAACATAAGGAAATGAAACGTACAATCTGTGAAGAATAGACCCGATAGTAGTGGTATGGTGGTAGAAGCGTGGGCGTAGAGACGCATTGAATGCGTCTGATGAAATGCCAATCACCATAAGAACGAATAGCGGGACCATGTGTCACGACGGAGCTGCTAACCTTTCTCTCCATAAAGAGAAAATGGCTTTGAATTAGACAATACAAAGCCATTCTAACCTAAAAAAATGGTTTGAAGTAAAGACAGCTAAATAGCTGTTCCATTTTTTAAGATAGTGAAAGTATTTCTCTAAATGTTTTGACTTGAGAGGATGAAACAGGCATTAAAGCCGAAAAAGCAATGCTTTTTCTACTCTTTACGTGTTTTGTTGAATTTACTATTCTTTACACTCTCTACAAAGACCTTTGCAGGCTTGAAAGAGGGAATGTAATGTTCTGGAATTTCGATAGCAATGTTCTTTTTGATATTTCTACCAATTTTCTTTGCCCTTTTTTTTGTAATAAAGCTCCCAAATCCTCTAATATAGACGTTTTCGCCCCTAGCTAAAGACTCTTTTACCTCTGTAAAGAATGCTTCTAAGGAAACCAATACATCTACTTTCTCAACACCAGTTTTTTTGGTGATTTCAGTAATTAAATCTGCTTTTCTCATACTTTTGCCCTTTGTATTGTTTTTAACGTATTTAAGTTTGCCAATAATTAGGACGAATTTCGTAAATTTTTCGTTAAAAAAAAATTATTATTGGCTTAAATCATACATCTATTTAATTGATTATCAATGAAAATGCTACTTTTTGTCGTATCTATTGTAGATTTCTTGATATATCCAGTTATTTGTTTTTGTTTTTTTCAAGCAGCTTTTTATTAAAAAAATATATCTTTTTAAAATAAAGAGACAGCATCCAATTTTTTTTATGTGTTTTCCGTTATTGTTTTACACTGTTGTAAAAGTAACAAAGCATAGTAAAATGCGTAATTTCATATAGTTCATATAAATAGATTTTTTTTAATCTATTTATTTGGGAAAGAAACTTAATGGAACTAAATATCTGCTTTCATTGTTACTAAAAATAGTTTCACTGTCTGAAAAGTACACTTAAAATAACCTTCGTTTAATGTAGCATTACGTTTTTTTTAAGATTAATGTTATGTCTTAATCCCTTTCTTCTTTTTTTAGTCAAAGGAAAACACTGAGGAGCTATAGAGTTTTTCTAAAGGACTACACCACTAAACCAATAAACTGCCGGAACTTTTTAGAGTATGTTTAATGTTTTGGGTAATTAGAAATGTTCATTTATAGATTCTATAAATGAAGCATTTGTATGATGGCTTGTCTAAGTCTGAAACTTAACTTTTTTAAACACTCTCCAATCACTATTTAGAGAATTTCTCTGATGTTTTATTTGAATGAAATCACTATGGGAAAACATCTACTTTTTACAATATTGTTTGTAATTAATACATGTGCAGTTTTAGCCAATTGTGGCTCAAATCCTGATCTTATTATTCCACAGAACAATCCTAATGGAGCGACTGACGCACTAAATGTCGGAGATACGCCTGGTGTTTTGGGAGATAGTCTAATATTGGAAGAGGTTTGTGTATTTATTGAGCATGCGCTTATTGGGTATGTAGATATAATCCTTACATCTCCTGATGGTACAGAGATTACTTTATGCGAATTTGGAGATATACAGGAACACGCTGACACAGATAATTTTGGTACTTCATTTATCTATGAAATTGAAGATGAAGGTATACAAGAAGATATAATAGAAATGTGCTTTTCAATGAATGCTGTAAATAGTATAGAAGATTACTATGGCACAGGTATTGGGGAGTGGTTGCCGTCTGAAGGTTTTGAAGATTTTGATGGAGAAGGTGCAGAAGGTGATTGGGTTTTACAGGTTGTAGACCATGTAGATACAACACAATTTGATTATGATGTCGGTGAAGGAACATTTGTTTCTTGGAGTGTAGGATTTTCAGAAGGACCATGTGTGGCAACTGTTGGTATAGATAGTTTTATTTTGAAAAATGTTCCTGTTTGGTTTGAGGGTTTGAGCGATATTTATTGTAGCAATCAAGACTCTTTTATCTTAGAGGGTTTTCCTGCTCCTTTAGAATCTATTATGGATACACAAGTTGTTTCTACTGACGGGTTTAATATTACAGAAAACGGGGAGAGCTTTTCTACAATTACAATTGACGAATTTATTAATGAAGAAATTCTTATTAGCATTAATAATATTTCTGTTACGGTTGAATTAGAACACGATTGGATTGGTGATCTCTCTATTGGATTGGTTGCTCCTTGTGGACAAACAATTGTTTTGATAGACCAACCTGGATACCCCGATATTTATAATTTTAGTGGAAGTTGGAGTGATGTAGATGGTGCATATACTTTTACAGATACGGCTGCTGTTGCATTTCCTCAAACGCAGGCATTTGATGTCATTCCTTCTGGATTGTACTTGCCAGAACAAAGTTTTGCAGAATTACTTGGATGTAAGTTAAATGGAGAGTGGTCCTTAATTGTCATTGACCATGTTGAAGGAGATGATGGGGTTTTTGTGAATTGGACGTTGAACTTAGCTTATACGGTTGACCAGAGTTCTACTTCGGGTATTTTTTCTGGACCTGGTATTACAGATCACGGAGATTCTCTTTCTACTGCAACATTTAATCCTGCTAATGCTAATATGGGTGTTAATGAAATTACATACGATTTTACTTATCTAAATGGCACGGTTTATTCTTATACAGAAGAGGTTAACATTAATGGTGCGCCAATGCTTGCAACCATTGATTCTGTGAATATTTGCGATTTAGCAGGCTACACATTGAATTTAGAAGATTATAATCCTACTGTATCCAATCCTGGATTATTAGGAGGTGGATATACTTGGTATGCTGATTCTGCGCTTACACAAATAATTGATTCTCCTATTATAGATGATTATGGAACCTATTATGTAGAGTATGTTTCTTTAGATACTGGATGTAGTGCTGTTGCTGAATTTAAGGTTGGAGGTGATCCGCACCCTGAAGTTGAGTTGAGTAATACAGGACCTTATTGTGTGGGAGATACGGTTGTTTTATCTAGTATGGTCACAACACCAAGCGACAACGTTTATTATGAATGGATTGGACCAGATGGGTTTTATTCACAATATCCAAATGATACTATTCTACCAGAACATTTTGTCGAAGGTATTTATACTTTGCAACTTACAATAGATGGATGTTTGTCTGATACTTTTGCAATGGAAATTGCTTTTTACGATTTGCCTGCTCCACAGTTTGAATTGATTGAAAATAGTATAGATACTGTTTGTATTAATGATACAATTGTAACTTACACATTAGAAGGAGAAATCTTTGATCAATACGTTTGGAATGTCGTTGATGGTATTGTACTTGAAGGAGGGGGAGCTAATGACAATACAATAACAATAGATTGGAATGCAGAAGTAACAGGACAACTATGGGCTGAAATTGAAGATGCAGATTATGAATGTACTTTCTATTCTGATACATTAACAGTTAATTACTTTAATGTTCCATCCTTGTCTTTTGTAATAGCGGTTAATGAGGCTTGTGCCTTACAAGATACAACTATTTATACTTTATTTAATACCTCTAGTTTTATAGATTATGCTTGGACAGTACACAATGGTACCATTGTAGACAGTGCAAGTAATTCAAGTTCTATAAGTGTTGTTTGGGACGATGCAGATAGTACTTCCGTTTTGATAGAAGCAGTGAATTTTTCAAATTGTACCAATTCTTTATTTATAGATGTTAATGCAGTTGCTGTACCTACACCTGAATTTGTTGAAGAGATTACCGCTGTTTGTGCAGGAACAATTGAAACATATACGCTTGATACGACTTATTTGTATCAAGATTGGGATATAACAGGGGGAACGAAAGTTGATGGCGGTGCTGGAGTAGATAATTATGTTTCTATTATTTGGGATGAAGTCAATATAGGTACTATCAATATTGAAGTCATTACACCACAAGGTTGTATTGATTCTTTGGTGCAAGAAATTACTATTCATGCATTGCCAGATGCTGAGTTTGTAGATTCTACAAATATGTTGTGTTATGGGGATACCATTACCTATACTTTAACGGAAGCTTATAGTGGATATACTTGGGAAACAGATACTAATTTTGAGGTACTTGATGGTGGAGGCAACAATGATTTTGTTACAGTAACAAGTTCAGCTACAACACCAACGCAAGGTTTAATTTCTGTTGTTGTTGAGAATAACAATATGTGTACCGACTCTATTGCGGTATTGGTAGACATACTTTCTTTACCAGAAGTTGATTTAGTCAATCCTCTTACAGTTGTTTGTACAGGTGATTCTGTAACCTATACGGCTAACTCCTCTGAGTTTTTAGAATATTCTTGGATGGTAGAAAATGGAGATACAGTCCTGCTTCATGATACAATGATAGCAGTTTTGTGGGGAAGTAGTCCGATGGGTAATGTAGTCTTAATGGTTACAGATATAAATGGTTGTACCAATATAATTGATTATGATGTCATTATAAATCCTTTGCCAAATCCTGAATTAATAGATGTTATTGAAACGGTTTGTTTAAATACAGAAGCGACTTACACGCTCAATCAAATATACGATAATTATGTATGGGATGTTTCAGGATATGATGAAATAATTGCAGGAGGTGGCGAAAATGATGATTTTATCACTGTTGTTTGGAATGATGTGGATAGTTCAGCATTTATGGTAATTGTCTCTGCAAATGGATGTAGTGGGACTTTAACAGAAACAATTGATTTTCACCAAACAGAAAATCCTGTTTTTGAGTCTTATGAAGAAACAGCTTGTTTGAGTGGAGATATCATTGTTTATACAGTAGAAGATGATTTTGAAAATTATGACTGGCAAGTTGAAAATGGTACAATTGTTACAGGAGGAAATATAAATGAAAACTTTGCAGGGATTTTGTGGACAGGAATTGATACAGGAACAATAGTAATAAATGTTACAGATGGAAATACTTGCACTTCAAGTAGCGAAATAGATATTGTATTATTAGAATTGCCATCAATCGCAATAAGTAATTCTACTATAGAAGCATGTGCTGGAGATACGATTATTTATACAGCATCTGTTGATTCTTTTGATACGTATATTTGGAGTATTACCAATGGTACAATCATTGAAAATGATGAAACGACTGTTACCGTCATCTGGGACAACAATGTATCTTCTGGAAGTCTTACCTTAGAGATTGAAAATGCAGAAGGATGCAGTAATACAACAACTACTACAGTTGATATTAATGGACAACCTACTCCCACTATATTAACAGAGATTTTACCAATTTGTGTTGGAATAGAAGAAACGTACACTTTAACACAAGTATATGATACATATGATTGGGATATTGTAGGAGGAACTCCGAACGGAACGATTGACAACAATTACATTACAATTACTTGGGATGATACAACTGTTCATGAAATTAATGTAACTGTTACAAGCAATGGTTGTACTGGTTTTCTATCACAAGACATTACGGTTAATGATTTGCCAGAACCAAGTTTTGAGGTCTATACGGATACTTTATGTAATTATGAAGATACCATTACCTACACTTTAACGGAAACATATGAATCATACACTTGGAATGTTAGTAGCAATGGTACAAAAGTTGGTGGCGGAACAAATGCAGACAATTTCGTAGATGTTGTTTGGAGCAATTCAGGAACGTTATCAACAACAGTGTTTGATGAAAATGGATGTGAAGCAACTACAATAGCAACAATAACAATACTTGATTTACCACAAATAGATATAAACAACCCTACTTTAAATATATGTGTCAATGATACTGTAATTTATACAGCCAATGATAATGATTACCAAAGTTATCAATGGATAGTACAAGGTGGAACAATTGTTTCTGCAAATGATATTCCATCTATTGAAGTTGTGTGGAATATGGCAGGTGTGGAAACAATCACCTTGATAGTTACAGATTCACTAGGTTGCGATAATGCTACTACTTATGATGTCATCATAACAGAAACACCCACACCCACATTTGCAAATCCAATAGACAACATTTGTCAATTTGCATCGGGTATTGAATATACTTTAGACGATATTTATACAGAACATGAATTTGTAGTAGTAGGTGGAACAATCACTTCGCCAATTGATCCAACAAGCAATAGTATTACAGTTGATTGGGGAAATGCTGAAGATGCAAGTATTACGGCAACTGTAACCAATGCAGCAGGATGTACGGATAGTACCGTATTAGAAATAACAATAGAACAACCAGATGCACCAGATTTTGAAATCTCTACTTTAGAGGTCTGTTCAGAAGACGATAGTGTTTTATATGCCTTACCTGCGGGAACTGATTTTGCAACTTACGAATGGTATTATGAAAACGGTGAAATTGCTGCTGGTGGTGGAATCAACGATACAAGTATTTTGATTAATTGGAATGAGGCAAATGGAACGAACGGTTTTATTGCCGTAACCATGACAGATGCAAGTGGTTGTTATTATTTGACGGATACACTCGAAGTCATTATCAATCCATTACCGACACCTGTTTTTGCAGAAAGTACAGATACTGTTTGTGCCTTCCAATCAGGAGTGATTTATGCTTTAGATGAAGTATATGAAGCACACAGTTGGGAAATAGATGGTGGTGTCATTATTGAAAATGGGGATACCATTGCAAATGAATTGGCAATAGGAAATTCTGTGATAGTCAATTGGGGCGCATCTGCAACAGGGCAAGTTGAAGTGACAGTAACAGACGAAAAAGGATGCCAGCAAATTATGGTCGTTCCTGTAGTAATTAGTCCTGTGCTTGATCCAACATTTGAGAATCCAATTACAGCCGTTTGTGAAGCATCTTCTGTTGTTACCTATACATTAGATACAACATATGCCGTATATGATTGGACGACCAACGGCAATGAAATCTCAGGAGGTAATGGCGAAAATACAATCACGGTAGATTGGGCAGGCATTCAAAATGGAGAATTAGCAGTAACAGTTACTTCTGCTGGAGGATGTACCGAAACCAAAACATTAGCAATAACCATTGATGCTGAGTTTTTACCAGAAATTGCAGACATAGATACTACGATTTGTGGAACAGACAGCTTGATTACCTATACACTGACAGAAACATACACAAACTATATTTGGACAGTCAATAGTGGAGATAAAGTTGAAGGAGGAACTGCAACGGATAATTATGTAGTCGTAGATTGGAATGATGGAATCAGCAATGGTTCTATTCACATTGAAGTCTCTGATGACAATAATTGTAGTGGTGAAAATACAGTCGACTTTACAATTTATCCAGCAACAGACATCAATATTCAAGGCTTACAAGAAAATGTCTGTTTAGGAGAAGAAATAACTTATTCTTTAGACAATGCCTTTACTGATTACAGTTGGACTATAAATGGCGGAACAATTGTAGGAGCAAATAACACCGCAACATTAACTGTAGTGTGGGACACATTGGGAACAGGAAACATTGCCATATCAACAGTCGATGCAAATGGCTGTAACAATGATTTAGTACAAATAATCAATGTCATTGAAATTCCCAATCCTCTTTTTGAAGCATACGATACAGTAGTTTGTGGTACAAGCAATACCATAACTTATACACTGACAGAAAGCTATGAAACCTATCTATGGGCTGCCAATGGCGGTAACATCGTAGGAGAGGCAACCAATGCAGGCGTAACAGTTCAATGGAACACAATGGGAACAGGAACATTAACGGTAATGGTGACCAATGCCGCAGATTGTGAAGGAGTAATAAGCAATGATATAGAAATTTTAGAACCCATCAACATAAGTCTAAGTGATACAGGAAATCTTGATTTATGTGGAGGCTCTGAAGAAACCTACTCACTCTCTAATAGTTTTGCAGAATACGATTGGATGATTCAAGGCGGTACTGTTGAGGGAAGTACACAAGATAGTACCATCACAGTGATTTGGTCTGGAACAACAAGTGGATTGATTGAAGTATCCGTAGTGGACACAAATGGTTGTACTGCCAATCTCGTTCAAACAGTCAATGTACAACCAGGTGTAGAAGCATTCGTTACACCAATTTACCCAGCAATCTGTGTTGGTTCTGCTGTAACTTTAACAGTTGGAGGCGTAGAGAATAGTGATGTAACCATCGAATGGTTTGATGACAATGATGTGAACGTTGGAAATGATATAGCTTTAACCATCAGTCCAAATACAACAACAATGTACACTGCCTATGTAACAGCCAATACAGGCGGTTGTCAAGATACAATAGCAGTCAGTGTAACCGTCTTAGACGAATTAACCGTAGAACCTATCTTATCTACTTCAGCCGTTTGTGTAGGAGATAGTGAGGGTGTTAATCTTGTTCCATCAGGAGCAATTAATTACGAAGTGTTTGCAACAACAGAACCAAACAATAACCTTACAGCGAATGCAGATGGTAGTTATACCTTAGTGCCAACAGCACCAACCAACTATACCTTAATAGGAACATCAGGTACTTGTGCAGATACAACAACATTCGATGTACAGGTAATGATGCCTCCACAAATAGATTGGCAAGAAAGCATTGTAATTGGTACTTGTGTAGGTGCAAGCACACCATTAGATCCACAAATTACAACAACGGGAAATTATACCTTTAGTTGGAATACAGATACAGGATTAAGCGATACAACGATTATCAATCCAATGGCATCGCCAACCACAGAAACAACTTATACATTAACAATAACAAATGATGGCGGTTGTGAAACTTCTGCATCTGTTACCATTACACCATTGCCAATGGACGTAAATGTTTCAGTTGGAGATACTTTAAGTATTTGTTCTGGATCAAGTGCCGAAGTGATATTAAGCGGAGCAATTCAATATAACTGGACACCAGCCGATAATGTAACGGCTGTGAATGATAGCACTTTTGAGATCTCCACAATAGGCAATCAAGAATACACAATCACAGGTACAGATGGTTTTGGATGTGAAGAGACTGCCGCTTTATTCGTACAAGAAACAGGCACAATTCAAGCAACTGTTTCTGACAACGCAATCATTTGTGGAGGCGGAGAAACACAATTATTGGCAACAGGTGGAGCGACCTACTCTTGGTCACCCGCAGAAAGTGTAAGTGATCCAAATATTGCCAATCCAATGGCGTTCCCAACCGAAACAACAACTTACGAAGTAACCGTTTCACAAGGTGCTGATTGTAGCGATGTTTTAGAAGTAACAGTCGAAGTAACAGCAGGAATTACGGTAGAAGCAGGAATAGACGGCTTAATTTGCCCAGAAGAAAGTTTTGTGATTACAGACGCAACAGCAGAAAACTACACAAACCTTCAATGGACAGCCAATGCCGCAGGAATATTTAGCGATGCGACTATACTCAACCCAACTTTTACACCAGATGCTTCTGTCACCACAGAAAATATCGAATTGACTTTAACGGCAACCAACGATCAAGGCTGTACCGAAGCAACAGATATAATCTTCTTACAAATAGCAGATGTACCACCAACGATTACTTTATTAGACGATATGATAGAAGTTTGTGAAGGCGAAATGATTGATTTACAAGCCTTAGTGGATGCCACGCAATTCGACGCTATTTGGAGTGGAGGAAATGGAAGCTTTACCAACAGCACTTTATTAGAAACGGGCTACCAAACGCTTGTAGGCGAAACAGGAATGTTTGACTTAGAATTAACCATCTCCAATGCTTGTTATGAAACAACAACAAGTGTCAATGTTATCGTCAATCCAAGCATCGCATTAGACATTGCAGGAGGCGACCAAATAACCGTTCAGCAAGGCGAGAATGTTAGTTTAGAAGCTTTTGGTGATCCTAATAGTGATTACAGTTGGTCGGCTGCAAGCAATACAGTAAGTTTTAGCTGTTTAGATTGTAAAAATCCCGTATTGACTCTTCAAGAATCTACCACAATCAATGTATCCAGCAACTCAGGTTGTTCAGATGGTGCAAGCATTTATGTTATCGTAGAGAAAACAAGCATTATGATACCAAACGCATTCTCACCGAATCAAGATGGCGTCAATGACTATTTCCACCCATTAGGCACAGGCTATGAGTTAGAATCCTTCCAAGTATTCAATCGTTATGGACAAATAGTTTATCAAACGATAGATGGCGATGCACAAGGATGGGATGGTACTTTCAAAGGAGTAGAACAAGAAACAGGCGTATATTCTTTTGTTTGTATCTACACAGTAGATGGCACTATAAAACAGGAAAAAGGAAATGTAACCCTGATTCGATAAGGAACAAGAAAAGATACTGATTATAAAATGAACCCAAGTTGGAACTAACCAACCGCTTGGGTTCTTTTTTTAGGCTTTCTATTCTTGAAAACTACTTTGTAAAGCAAATTAAATACTTTCATTTTTGAAGTATTATTTATAAGGAGAGAACGGTTTATCTTTCATCGCAAAGGAAAGGCCCGCTATCCGCTACTATAGCTTACCATAAGAACCACAAATCACATAAGAACCGAACTAAGAACTACAGCACTAAGAACCACAGCACCAAAGTAAGCTATAACGCTACTATCGGGTCTATCTTAGACAGACACAACGCCAATAGTTCTGTAAAAAAATGTAGTCAAACATCTATGTCAGTTCTATTTGAAAATAGAAAAAGTGTATTTCACGCAAAGGTCGCAAAGGGATTGGTTTCTGTTGAGCTTTGCGCTTCTTTGCGTCAAAATTCTTTGTGTTCTTTGCGTGAAATAAAATTTCTAAAATGAATTAGGATTGCTATATGAACTACTGCAAAAAAAAAATCCAAGCAATCCCAAAAATCCATAATTCAAAACCCCACTGCAAAGGCACAAGCCATCCAAAATAGACCTGATGGTAGCGGTATGGTGATGTTGTGGTAGGAGTGACCCAAATACGTATTTGTAGGGGCAATCCCTTGTGGTTGCCCTAATGCTCCATCACCATAATAGCGTACAGCAGGCCCATGCGTAAAAACGAAGCAACCCACCGTCGTCTCCAAAAAAGAAAATAAACAAAGAATGCACGATAATAAAACCACTCGTCCACCTGTCACTCGCCACTCGTCACTTGTCACTCGTCACTCGCCACTAAAATTCACTGCTTAAAACGCTTCAAAACCTGTGTCAAGGCATTATTTAGATCGGGAGACAAGCGCAAATAAAAGACCGCCACCAAATACAAAATCCCCAAAATAGCAGAACGATAAATCACGTCCAAAATGAAATTATCCAACGCAGGCAACACATAATTGATACCCAATACCATAAGTCCCACCACAATCGTCAGCAAAGTTTCTTTAGAAAAAGGTTGAAGGTCAAAACGATTTTTGACGAAGAGAAACTTCCCTAAATTATAAATGAACGCCGTAAAAGCCGTCGCAATAGAAGCCCCCAAAATTCCATAAATCGGAATAAACCAATAATTCGTCAAGACGCTCAAGCCAATCAATCCAACGACAAAAAACAAATCAAAACGGTAGTATTTGGAAGTGACAATGATACCGCCATTGATGCCCGTCGCCCCATCAAACAACTTCGCCAAGCCCACATACAACGCCACATATTTACCCGCACTATAATCAGGTCGCCCCATCCAAGCCAACAAAGCAATGAAATTATCAATATTGGACCAAATGAGGATAAAGAGAAAGAAGCCAATGACTAATTGGGTGATAGCTGTTTTTTTGTAGACATCACCAATACGCCCCAAATCATTGTTTTTCCAACCCTCCGCAATCACAGGCAAGGAAATACTGGTAATGGCTTTGGAAGGCACCATAATGACCGTTCCCAAAAAAAAGAAAACGGAATAAATCCCCAAATCCTGTAATTGTCCTGCTGCCAAAGACGATACCATCAAGCCATCAATATTACTAACCACATACGCCGCTCCACCCGAAAATAAAGCATACGCCCCATATTTCACCAACTCCATCTTCATAGAGCGAATCTTCCTAAAGTCAAAATTGAATTGCAGTTCCCCAATACTTTTGAGGTAGATAACCAAGCCAATACTCTGTAAGCCAAAAATCAACGTATATGCCCAAATAAACCCATGAAAATCGATAATTTTCCAATAGTGTAGGAGCAAAATGACGAGTGTAGCCAATCGAACAAAGACATCCCGAAAAAAGATGGGAACAGAAGCTCGCATCAAAGAAGTAGAATAAGCATTCAAAATATTGTAGTAAACCACAAAAAGTGTCAAAGGAATCAACAACCAATAGTATTGTATCAAAATATCCAAGGTTTCAGGCTTGCTATATTTGCTGATAATGAAGTCTTGAAAGAAAAACACGACCAAACACGCCAAGCCAATCCCCACCAAAGGCAGTAATAAAGCCATAGACAAATAGCCATTGTGTTTGAGGTCTTTGTCTTTGAAGTACGGAAAAAACTTATAGGTAATCGAAGGAATCCCCAGTTGAGCAAACAGCCCCAAAGTCGAGCCAATCATCAACAACCAACGAGTAAAACCATATTGGGCAGAGGACAAAACAACGGGAAATAAAATTGTGATATTGACAAAGCCAATGGCAATGCCCACATACATAAAAAGGCTTGATAAAATACTTTGCCGTCTAATTTCACTCATACAATGGATTGTTTTAAGACACAAATAACGAAAAAAACACAGTATAAGATATTAGTTGGCATAATTTTATCAATTATTAAAACGAAATCCTATTTTTAGAAAAAATATAAAAAAACAGATATGACAACACTTTAAACATGTCACCTCTTTACTAAACCAAGACCAGAAATATGGAACACAATGTAATTGAAGATATGGTAACGCAAGAAGAGCGACCACAAATGTTTGGACATCCCAAAGGTTTGTTCTACCTCTTCTTCGCCGAATTATGGGAACGCTTTAGTTTCTACGGAATGCGAGCCTTATTGATGCTGTATATGACGAGCGAGCTTTTTGCACATATGGGAAAAGAAGACGCAGACATCAAAGGAATTGGCATCTATGCCGCTTATGGAGCGTTAGTCTATGCCACACCCTTATTGGGTGGAATGATAGCCGATAGATTGATAGGTTATCGAAAATCCATTATGCTCGGCGGTATCCTAATGGCATTAGGACACTTTGCGATGGCATTTCCAGGCGATATTTTCTTTTTTGGTGCATTGGGCTTGATCATCGTTGGCAATGGCTTCTTTAAACCCAATATATCTTCCCTTGTAGGAAGCTTGTACGAACAAGGAGATCTTCGACGAGATTCGGGATTTACCATTTTTTATATGGGCATCAACATAGGAGGATTCTTATCACCTTTACTATGTGGTTGGTTAGGACATGCCTATGGTTGGCACTATGGATTTGGATTGGCAGGAATCGGTATGCTTGCGGGACTCATTTTCTTTTGGCAAGGCGTCAATAGCAACGTATTTGGCAATGAAGGACTACAGCCCAAAGAGTATCAAGGCTCAAACGTAGATAAACTGGTGTATATAGGCGCATTGGCATTAGTCCCCATCGCCGCTTTATTGGTTTATTTTAACGATTTATCCTTCTTTGGAACAGAATTGATGGGAGCAATCGTTGGAATTATCTTTTTAGTCGCCTTAATCATTACCTTGAGCATTATGGCAAAAGTCTCTAATGTCGAGAAAGGACGAATCGTTGTGATTTTATTTATTACCCTTTTATTGACGGTTTTCTGGGCATTTTTCGAGCAAGCAGGAAGTTCCATCACTTTATTTGCAGAAAGAAATGTGAATCTATTTATGATGAACGCCTCTCAAACCAATTCTATTAATTCCTTTTTCATCATTCTTTTAGCCATTCCCTTCTCTGCTATGTGGACATTGTTAGGAAAAAGCGGTAGTAATCCAAGAACTCCAATAAAATATGCATTAGGCATCGCACAATTAGGACTTGGATTCCTTATTTTTGCGGTTAGCGCACATTTTATGGACGGAAGCGGAAACGTACCCTTTATCTTCTTGATATTAGGTTATTTATTCATCACCACAGGCGAATTGTTTGTTTCTCCAATTGGCTTATCCAAAGTAACCGAATTAGCCCCCAAAGAAGCCGTCGCCTTTTTTATGGGCGTATTTTTTCTCTCCTCCATGGGAGCGCACTACATCGCAGGAATCATCGCCAAAATCACTTCCACAGGTGGAGGCGAACAAAGTCCCTTTTGGAGCAATATCATCGAATCCGTAACGGGATTGAGCAATACCGAAGGACTCTCCGAAGGCGTACAGTCCTTAGCCAATTATACAGGCGTATTCACGCAAATCGCCGTCGTTTCCTTTGGTTGTGCCATCATTACCCTAATTTTATCCCCAATTATCAACCGATTGATGAAGGGAATACATTAGTTTTGGTGACGGGTGACGGGTGACGGGTGACGGGTGACG